>Ga0116135_1000935_pt1 | contig 15576 bp, 12 predicted proteins | sample June2015DPH_20_1_FD_89738 | JGI IMG/M metagenome (GOLD analysis project Ga0116135, IMG submission 89738) | Peatland microbial communities from SPRUCE experiment site at the Marcell Experimental Forest, Minnesota, USA - June2015DPH_20_10 | ecosystem: Environmental > Terrestrial > Soil > Wetlands... | reverse complement strand
CAGCACGGCGAAGATGCAGAGGATGCCGATGATGAGTAGGGCAATATGCATCGATGCTCCGTTGGGGAAGCGCGTGGATGCGCCGGTTGAGTCTATGGTATCGGAGTTGGACGCCCTTCGCGCGTGTTAGCAAGTTAGCCCGGGGGTATGTCGGCGTGTAGCAGCATGGATCGCGCAACCCAGCAGCGAAAGGAAACAGCCGAGGCAGCAGACTCCGGCCCAGGCGAAGCGGTGCCAGAGGATGCTGCCGCTGAATGAGCCGATGGCGCCGGCGGTGAAGTAGCAGATCATGTAAACCATGTTGAGGCGGCTGCGCGCTTCAGGGATCAGGCCATAGATACGGGTCTGGTTGGAGACGTGGCCGGCCTGGACGCCGATGTCGAGCAGGATGACGCCTGCGATGAGGCCAGCCATGTGCGTTCCAAACACATAGAGGACCACAAAGGAAGCTAGGGTGATAAACAGCGCGATAAGGACGTTGCGGCGGGCTCCATAGCGATCGGCGAAGTGGCCGATCCAAGGCGCGCTGAGGGCTCCGGCGGCTCCCACCAGGCCGAAGAGGCCGGCGACGGCGCTGCCGTAATGGTAGGGCGGGGTCTCAAGGAAGAAGACGAGGGTGGTCCAAAACGCGCTGAAGGCGCAGAAGAGGATGGCGCTGAGCGCGGCTGATTCGCGAAGAATGGGCTGGGTGCGGATGAGGACCAAAGAAGAGTGAATGAGCTGGGGCCAGGAAAGAGTCAATGTCGGCTTGCTGCGGGGCAGACCGAGGCGAATGAGGACGGCGAGCAAGAGCATGGTGGCCGAGGCGAGCCAATAGATGGAGCGCCAGCCGAGCCAGGCGCCGAGAAGGCCGCTGAAGGTGCGGGCGAGAAGTATCCCGAAGAGGAGGCCGGAGAGGACCGCGCCAACGGCGGCGCCGCGGCGGGCGGGAGAAGCAAGTTGCGCCGCGAACGGGACGATGAGGTGAACGGTTGACCCGGCGATGCCGATGCCGAGGCTTGCCAGGGCCAGCCAGATGTAGTTTTGCGCAGCGGCCATGAGAGCGAGAAATACTGACTCACAGACGAGCAGGGCGACGATGAGGCGTCGGCGTTCTTTGGTGTCGCCCAGGGGAACAAAGAACAGCATGCCCAGCGCGGCGCCGAGCTGCGTGAGCATGGCCACGGTTCCAACCTGGGGCACGGAGATACGGAATGTGGAGGCGATGGCCGAGAGCAGCGGCTGAATGTAGTAGAGATTGGCGACGACGGCGCCCACGCTGACGGACATGAGCGCGATATGCGCGGGGCTGATGTCGGCGGGCGGGGACGGTTCCTCGCGAACTGGAGGCGGATTGTCCAACGAATTGCCTGGGGATTGGGTTTCCAGGGGATGGAGGCTCATCACACCATTTGAGTCGCGGGGCTCGGAATTCGTCGCAGGATCTGGTGTTAGTCCTCTGCCTGGACTGTTTCGGCAACTTCTCTGGAGGGGTCGATGGTGTGGAAGCCTTCGGATTTGGCGGCTTCAAGGAGCTGCGATGAGGCGGATACGAAAATGATCTCAGTGTTCTGGAACATGTCGCGCGCGACCAGGGCAGCGGCCAGCTGCAGGGTGTCTGGCCAGCGGAGCGTGGTGCGGTCGAGCAATTGGCGCGCAGCTTCAAGCACCGCCGGATTGAGCGGCTCCTGGACCATGCGCGCGGCCTCAAGGCGCAGAATATCGAGCGCAGCCGCGGCGTCTTCCGGAGAGATGTCCCCGGCACGTTCGCGGCGGCGAATGGCTGCATAGACTTCAAGCGGTGTGGAGGCGGAGATCAGCTTGCGATTGTCTTCGACCGCCTCCATGAGCTTGATGAGCGCGTCTGTACCCTGCTCCTGGACGAAGAGCTTGGCGAAGGCGGTGGACTCAAGGAAGTAGCAGCTCACAGGTTGCCACGCTCCTCTTCAATGGCTTCGGCGATGGAATCCCCATGCACGGTGACGGGATGGAAGCGCTGCGCCTCTTCGGGCATGCCGGCTTCAGCGCGATTGAGGCGAATGGTGGTGGTGGGATAGGCGGGTGTTTTGGGATTGGCGATCTTACTGGTGACCACGACGCCGCGCTGGATGGCCTCAGCAAGCACGGCCTGGCGGGATTCGGGATGCTGGTTCCAGCGAAAGGCCTTGCGGGGCAGGAACGAGTCGCGGAACCACTTGAGGGCGATAAAGGCGTGGCCGCCGCGCTCGGCTTCGGCTAATGCGGCGCAGAGCTCCTTTACGCGGGCGTCGAGATCGGCGGGGATGATTGCTTCCTGTCCGTCGTCATCCTCATCTTCGTCTTCGTCATAGCCATGATCTGTCGCATTGTGAGAGGCTCGGGGTGAGCGCGGAACCTGCTCGCCGTCTCCGATGCGCTCGAAGTAGATGCGCACCTCGTCGTCTTCGGGCGACCAGGATTCCGCCGATGCATTGCGGCGCTTGCTGCGGCCGTTTTCGCTGCACAGTTCGACGATGGCCTGATAGCCGGGAGGGGCCAGGAAATGGAGGGCACGGGCCAGGCCGGGGTCGGATGAAAATCCCAGGTCGTTCAGAGCTTCTTCAATAATTTCTTCCGCGTCGGGAATGCTGAGAGTACTTAGATCTACGCCGTTGTGCACAGCTTTTGTCGATTTCATAATTTCCTTTTCCGCCTGGGGCGCATAAAAAAGATGGCGCCGCGACGTATTCTGCCGGACTACTGACTGCTTCCGGACCCCTGACATTGCAGGCGCGTGAGAGCAGCCGTCGATTCTAAACCTGCGGCCTGGGCACGCATAAATCGTGACGCGTGGCGGCCATGGTGATCGTGTATTTCAAGTGGTTCTGTGAGTTCCTACGTTGAAAATTCCAAACTAATTCGACGCAAGCGGCGTTTCCCGCTTCAATGCAGGCGATCCATGGTATCAATAACGGCTCTTACAGAATATGAGCCATCTTCCACTTCTCTCATCTACCCCACAGAGATTCGAGAAACACTTTAGAGCAAAACCAGAATTACTGTGCCCTTGCGACGTCCGTGCAGGTTGCCGCTCCTTCCACCCAAGCGACGAAGACCTGTCGCTCGGGGCCCGCACCTTCCACCCAAGCGACGAAGACCTGTCGCTCGGGGCCCGCACCTTCCACCCAAGCGACGAAGACCTGTCGCTTGGGGCCCGCACCGTGTGGTCGCGTCGACTTGAACGCTGTGGTTTCGTGGTATAGCAGTTCTGATTTCGCTGGAGCTAATCCCCTGATTCAAAACGATACAAGTGACAGTGTACTCGATTATGCGCAAACAGGGGCTCACCAACGAGTTACGAAATCGCCCTGTGGAGGGCGTGTTGAATTTTGCCCCAAAGCAGCAACACCGAATTCAGAAAAAAGTTGTGGCAGGCGAGAGCTTTTTTTGGGAGGCGCAAGTTCGTACAATAGAAGTATGCGTCGCTGTATCCCCCTACTATCGCTTTTGTTTTTGATATCAACCGGATTGTACGCCGATGGGCCCGCCTTTGACCTGTTGGGGCCGAAGGTCGATGTTCATGTGAAGCGCGGTACGGTCACGTTGCCGATCAGTGAGACTCCCAACCTCATGCCGGGCGACCGGCTTTGGATTCATCCCGATCTACCGGAAACGCAGTCGACCCACTTTGTGCTGGTGGTGGCATTTCTGCGTGGATCCACCAACCCTCCGCCGGAGAACTGGTTTACGCGCGTCGAAACGTGGACGCACGAGGCGCGGGAAGAGGGGGTTTTTGTCACCGTCCCCGATGAGGCTCAGCAGGCGCTGATCTTTCTGGCGCCGGAGACGGGCGGCGACTTCAACACGCTGAGGAAAGCTGTGCGCGGACGGCCGGGAGCATTTGTACGCGCTACGCAGGATCTGGAAGCGGCGAGCCTGGACCGGATGCGGCTGGAAGCTTACCTGGCGGAGATAAAGACGACTTCGCAAAGCGACCTCAAAGAGCTGAAGGAACACTCGGAGATGGCGGCGCGCAGCCTGGGCATACGGCTGGACCAGCAATGTTTTGACAAACCGTCGGACCAGCAGGCGCCGTGCCTTGTGCAGCACACCGACGGGCTGGTTCTGGACGATACCAACGCGCAATCGATGGTGGATCAGCTGGCCAATGGGTCTGCCGGCGACCTGATGAACCAGCTGAGCTACTCGCCGATGGCGGGCGGGGGACTCTATAGTCCGTATGTCGGCGCGATTGTGGATACGGCGAAGATTCTTTCCTCGTTGCATACGGCGCATTTTCAGTACATTCCCGCGCTGGCGCTGCCGACGGACGATACGCTCAACCTGCGGCTCAACGTGGCGCCGTCGTTCCGCGATCCCAAGTCGGTGGTGGTGGTGGCGATGCCTCCGATCGGACCGCCGAAACCGCTGCCGCTGCATCCGGTGAATCCGGCGGAGAGTTTTTGCGCTCTGAAGCCAAGCCTGGTTTTGCCGGCGGAAGGCGCGCCGCTGGTGTTTGCCACCAAGTTGATTCACAACCTGACATTGCATATTGAGGCTCCGGGAGGGCCCATCGATCTGCCCGTGGTTGCGGATGCGACGGCGGGCGGGCTGTCGTTCGCGCATCCTGTACCCACGCTGCCGGCGGGCGATCTGACCGGAGTTCTGCGCGGACAGTATGGGTTTGATGACTGGGAGGGTCCGCGCTTCCATCTGCATGCGCCGCAGTCGGGACAGTGGACGCTGGCTCCCGGCGACCAGTCCGCGCTGGTGGTGGGCCGCGAAGACACGGTGCACCTGGACGATCACAACTCGATTTGCGTAGACCGGTTGGAGGAACAGCCTGCGGCCGGGAGCGCGATCAAGCTCACCTGGAAGTCGCCCAAGCCGGAGAGCCTGGAAGTAGGTTTGCCGATGAAGGATGCGGCTCCGGGGCCGGTGACGCTGGCGATTTATCAGTTCGGACTGGACAAGCCGGACAAGGTTTTCCTGAAGGCATATGCGGAAGCGGCTTCGCTGGACAAGCTGACGCTCAACGCAGGCGACCCCGACGCGCAACTCACCGGGACCCGGCTGGATGAAGTGGCACAGGCCCAGTTGAATGGGATTACGCTCACCCCGGCGGCGCTGAACCGCGTGGGTGATCTGGACCAGCTGACAATGAATGCCGGGGCTCCGACTTCAGAGCTGGAACCCGGCAAGCACTATATGGCCGCCGTCCAACTGCGCGATGGGCGCCAGCTGAAGACGCCGGTAACCGTGGAACCGCCGCGCCCGCAGGTTTCCCTTCTGAACAAGGGCTCACAAGACATAGCCTCGACCACGCCTTCGCCGGTCCATCTGGGCAGCCCGGACGATCTGACCCTGAATGGACGGCTGGTGTTTTTTCTTAGGTCGACGGTCCCGGCCAACTTTCCCCGCAACGAAAAGGTAGAGGTAGCAGCGGTGGACGGGAGCTTCCATACGGTTCTGTCGCTGCAGGATGGCGGCCTGATGCTGGAGGACACAAAGACCGCAATGGGCAAGCTGGAGCCGCTGGCGCGCTTCGGGTCTTCGGCCTTTGGGCCGGTGCGTGTGCGCGCCATGTCGGCAGACGGGGTTACCGGCGATTGGCTGCCTCTGGGAACGCTGGTGCGGCTGCCCGAGTTCAAGGATCTGCACTGCCCGCATGCGGTGTCGAAACCCTGCACGCTGGTTGGAACGGATCTTTTTCTGGTGGCTTCAATTGGCGCTACGCAAAACGAGGACGATGCCACGGACGTGCCGGCTGACTTTACCGGAACGCAACTGAGCGTGCCACACCCGGTGAACGGTATGCTCTATCTATGGCTGCGTGATGACCCGGACACGCTGCAGACTCTCACGCTTCCGGTGACACCGCTTACTCCGCAAACGACGCTGGGGACGGCCGCGCCAGTACAGCAACCGGCCGCGTCGCCAGCCAATCAAAGGACTCCGGCTGCTTCTGCAGCGCCGGCGGCTGCGCAGCCAACCGCGCCGCCAGATCCTTCTTCGGCAACTTCGTCAGCGGCAACGACGACGGCTCCGCCGCCTGAGAAGCCGGAAACGCAGCACCAGTAAAAGCTTTTCGCTTTGTGGAGCGGCCTGAAACGCGTTATTGGAAGTAGGCTGCGTTCAACTCGGCGAAGTGAGCCTTTTCCGGCGGTAAATCATCGATCGAGTAGATCGCGTTTTGCGCGCAGATGCTCGCGCAGTTGCCGCAGTCGATGCACTCGTCCGGATTGATGAACACCTGGGACACGGTGCCGGCAGCCGGGTCACCGGCGGTAGGCGCAATGGCAGCGGTGGCGCACTCCGCTACGCAGACGAAATCCTTGGTACAGCCATCTGTAACTACATAAGCCATATGAAAATACCCTCGTTCCGGGCTAGACCGTCGCGGTAATCACGGTTCGCCCCACGCAGTCGAGGCTAACGGGGTGATTGCTGAGTCACCGTGACACGAATCACAAGCAGGCCGCAATTTCCCTGATTGCGGTACGGCGCCCATCACGAACCTTACTTTGTCGTAAATTGACCATTCCATTCATGGCACGCGTTATGCTGTCTGCATGTTGAAACTGCGCTTTTCGCTTCCCCTCTTCGCGCTTGCGGTACTGATGATTGCATCCGGCGTGGCCTCTGTTGCTGCGGCACAAGCCTCTGCTGGTTCATGGACATTTGCCGTCTCCGGCGACAGCCGCAACTGCGGGGATTTTGTGATGCCGGCGATTGCCGGCAAGGTCAAGGCGGAACAGGACGCCTTCTACTGGCACCTCGGCGACTTCCGCTGGATGAGCCAGGAGGACGAGGACATGAAGGCGATGCAACCGGCTGGAAGCTCAATCACAATGGATGAGTACCATGAGCGCGCCTGGGACAACTTTCTCCAATTCCAGATGACCTCGTTCGGCAGCTTTCCGGTTTTTCTGGGCCGCGGCAATCACGAGAACGTTAAGCCAATGACGCGCGAGGGCTACATCGCCAAGTTCTCAACGTTTTTGACCCGGCCCGAGATCGTGGCTCAGCGCAAGGCCGATGGCGACGCAGGGAATCCAGTTCAAACGTGGTACCACTGGGTTGAAAACGGTGTGGATTTCATCACTCTCGACAACGCCGCCAAGGATGAGTTCACTGACGCGCAGTTGCGCTGGCTGCGCGCGGTGCTTGACCGCGACCTGGCGCCTAATTCAGGTATTCACACCATTGTGGCGGGAATGCACGAGGCGCTGCCGCACTCGACCACATCGAATCATGCCATGGACGATTGGGAGTTGGGCATACGCTCCGGCGAGACAGTTTATAGCTGGCTGCTCAACGCACAGACATCCGGCAAACATGTGTATATCCTTGCCAGCCACTCGCATTTTTACTCACCTAACATCTACGAAACGGCCTACTGGAAGGAGCACGGCGGGGTGGTGACGGGCATCATTATCGGCAGCGCGGGGGCGCGCAGGTACGCATTACCGAAAGACGTGGACAAGACATCAAAGACGAATATCTATGGCTACCTGCAAGGGACCGTGCACAGCGACGGGACGATCGACTTTGGCCTGCATGAGCTGAGCGAAAAGGACTTGGTCCAATCCAAATGGCCGAGTGCGCCGCTGGATGCGATTCACGATTGCTACATTCACAACACGGAAGCCGGGGCCGTGACCAAGTAAGACGCTCCCTGGGGAGTTCAAGGAATTTGCCGACGCACCGGTAGGACGCGCGCTATCCGGCATTCTCTTTGCCTCACATGCCATTCAAATGACGCCGCGGCGCAGACGGCAGGCTCCTGCCGGTTGCCACGGATTCCCCTCCCTATGAGCCAAATGGCTCAGACGCGGGAAGACTGCGGTGCGATGCTGTGTCAGTGTGTGGCCTTTCGGCGCGTGAGCGTGGGATCGCAAACCATGAACAGGCATGCCGGCTCGACTTCGATCCGACCGGTGGCAGACAGGTATGCGGAAGGGGCCAAATCGATGGATAAAGTCGCGAAGAGGCCCTTTGATCCTGCAGTCTTTCTGGCCACCGAAGGCCCGGGGCGGAAACTCATTCGCCTCAAGGCCAAGCAGGTCTTCTTTGCCCAGGGAGCCGTCGCAGACACCGTTTTCTACCTGCAGGCGGGAAGGGCAAAACTGACTGTCGTTTCAAAGAAGGGTAAAGAGGCTACTGTAACGCTGCTTGCCGCAGGAGACTTTGTGGGCGAGGAATCGATTGCAGGAACAGCCGAGCACCGGACCGCGACAGCTTCCGCGATCAGCATTTGCATGGTGCTTGAGATCGGGCGAGACCGGATGCTCAAGGTGCTGCATGAGGAACATGCTTTCTCCGATTTCTTTATGCAGTTCATCCTGATGCGCGGCATGAGAACGCAGGCGGATCTTGTGGATCAGCTCTTCAATTCCAGTGAAAGACGGCTGGCGCGGATTCTGCTGTTGATGGCGCAATTTGGCGACGAGGCCGATCCGCATACGCAGATTCCGCCTGTAACGCAGGAAACTCTGGCGGAGATGATCGGCACGACGCGGTCACGCGTGAGCTTTTTCATGAACCGCTTCAGGAAGCTGGGCTACATCCAGTACAACGGCCATATTCAGGTTCACAGGTCGCTGCTCAACATGGTTCTGCGCGATCAACTGCCGGAGGAAAATGCGTCCAGGCCGAGGCTGCTGGATCCGCCGTTGAGCGCGGCGCGCATTGCAAGGCGGGCGAAATTAATTTGAACCGAAGAACTCGCAAGGGTTCCTGTACTACCCAGACTTGAAGCCAATGTGGCTTATTGAGGTGTGAAGATGTCATTCGGAATTTATGCAGGCGGATTCGCGATCCTGATCTGCGGATTGGCTTACGTTGCCTACTTGATGCGCATGCCGACGCACTGGATTTTCGCGGGAGCCATCATCTTTATTGGAATCGGAATTCTATCGGCCGTAAAAGCCACGCGGCAGAAGGACCCAGCCTCATAACCGGCACGTAGAATCTCGTCGTCGCGGAAGATTAACTGCGGGCCTCTTGTGACAGGCGGTCGCCTGGCACTAGAATCCTTGGCATGATGACCTCCCTTCCCCGTGCTCTGAAAATTTACTTCGCCGTGCTGCTTCTCTCGTTCGCCACCCTGTCTGTGGAAGCACAGGACTGGGCCAAGGCGCGCCTGGAAGCATCGCCTCGCCACCATGAATATGTAACTCTCACCCACGGCAGCCGGACTGTGCAGGCGTTTGTGGTCTATCCCGAGGTCAAGGGAAAAGCGCCCGTTGTCATTTTGATTCACGAAATATTTGGGCTGACGGACTGGGCCAAGGAGATGGCGGATGAACTTGCCGGGCAAGGCTTCATCGTGGTCGCGCCGGATCTGCTTTCAGGGTATGGTCCCAATGGCGGGGGGAGCAGCGAGTTTCCTGGACAGGACGCAGCCATCAAGGCTGTTTCCGCGCTCACTCAGGACGGCGTGAACGCTGACCTGGATGCCGCCGCGGACTACGCGAAGAAGATTCCGGCTGGCGATGGAAAAATTGCATCGGTGGGATTCTGCTGGGGCGGCGGAAAATCATTCGCGTTCGCGGCGCATCGTAAAGATCTGTCTGCGGCTTTCGTATTCTATGGGCCGGGACCATCGGATGTGTCCACGGTGACCGCGCCGGTGTATGGATTCTATGCGGGCAACGACGCGCGCATTGGCGCTACTGTTCCCGGGACTGTTGCGGCGATGAAGGCTGCGGGCAAGACATATGAACCTGTCACCTACGATGGCGCGGGCCACGGATTCATGCGGGCCGGCGAAGATCCCACAAACACGGTGCCGGGAAACAAGACGGCGCGCGAACAAGGGTTCGCACGGCTGGTTGAGTTGCTGAAGGGATTGAAGGCTTCGGGCAAGGCGGCCAATCGTGGCGAAGAGCCGGCCGTGGCCGGAATTGCCGCGACATCTCAGGTTACCTGTCACTCGTCCAGCGATGCGATGATCGCTGGCATAGGTTCGCATTGATTCAGCTTCGGCACTGAGCTGCTGCGAACAATGAGTCGTGTCAAAGACTCTTGAGGTCGATGCCCAGCTGCTGGCACTTCTTGTAGAGATGGCTTCGCTCAAGGCCGAGCGCTTTGGCCGTCTGCGTAATGTGCCGGTTGTGCCGCTCCAACTCCTTCAACACCTCGGCACGCTCGAAGGACAACACGCGCTCGGCCAGCGCACTCTCGGAATCTAAGCCCGAGGTATTGAATGCGGATGGGTTTTGCGAAGGACGGGCGGCCGGCAATGCAAGTTGTACCGCTTCGGCATCTACGGATTCGCCTGCGAGAAGAAGCAGCCGCTCGACAACGTTGCGCAACTCGCGGATGTTACCAGGCCATGCGTATTTCTTGAGCGCATCGATTGCGGATTCGGCGAAGGGAACGGGTTTCCATCCATTTTGCGCGCTGACCTGGCGGACGAAATGATCAACGAGAGCAGGCAGATCTTCGGGGCGCTGGCGCAGCGGCGGAAGTTCAACTGGAAAGACTACGACGCGATGGTAAAGGTCGCGACGGAAGCCGCCGGACTCGACAAGCTGTTCAAGGTTGCGGTGGGTGGCGACGACAACGCGCACATCAACTAACGTGGGCTTGTCGGCGCCGATGCGTTCGACCTCACCTTCTTCAAGCACGCGCAGCAGCTTGGCCTGCATGGCAGCGGGCATGTCGCCGATCTCGTCAAGAAAAAGCGTGCCGCGATGCGCCTGCTCAAATTTGCCGGTGTGGCGTTGCGCTGCGCCGGTGAAGGAACCTTTCTCATGACCGAAGAGTTCACTCTCAATCAACTCGGCGGGGACTGCGGCGCAGTTGAGCGTAACGAACGGACCGCCAGAGCGATGACTTTTTTCGTGCAGCGTGCGTGCTACGAGCTCCTTGCCTGTGCCGGTTTCGCCGTAGATGCAGACGCGCGCCTCGCTTGCAGCCACACGCTCAATCTGGGCCATCACGCGCTTCATGGTTGCGCCGGTGAAGACTAATGTATGTTTGCCCACGCGGGTGCGAAGGTCCTGATTTTCGGATTCAAGGCGCGTGAGTTTAAGTGCGTTTTCAACAGTGACGAGCAACTTCTCAGTGGAGAGCGGCTTTTCAAGAAAGTCCAGCGCGCCAAGACGTGTGGCGCGAACCGCCATTTCAATGTGCGCCTGACCGCTCATCATCACGACGGGTGCGGCTACGCCTGCGGCCTTCAGGTCTTCAAGCAGCGCGAGACCGTCGCGGCGAGGCATGACGACGTCACTGAGGATCAGGTCGAAGGGCTGAGTCTGCGCGAGTTCGAGAGCGCGCGGCGCATTGTCGCACACCACGGCTTCGTGGCCGGCGAGGCGGAAGGCGCGGGAGAGCGAAGCGAGTGTGTTGGCTTCGTCGTCGACGATAAGGATTTTTGCCTTGGTGGTCATGATGTTGCCTCACTCGCGAGGGGCAGCGTGATCACAAACGTTGCACCGCTGCCCGCGCCACTTTCTACGGCGATGGTTCCGGAATGATCGGCAATGACCGACTGCACGATGGCCAGGCCCAGGCCGGTGCCGTGTTCTTTGGTTGTGTAGTAGGGAGTGAAGAGGCGTTCGCACTCTTCGGGTGTCATGCCTGCGCCGCTGTCGGCAACCCTGATCTCAACTTTGTCTCCGCGGGTTTTGGCAACGATGGTCAATGTTCCGCCGTCGGGCATAGCGTCCATGGCGTTGAGGACGAGATTGCTCAGCGCACGATGAAGAAGTTCGGGATCGGCGTCGAGTGGCATAGGCTCTGCGGCGAGTTGAATCTCGAATTGAATCTTCGTCGGGTGCTGACCTGGCGATGCGGCGTGGCCGGCCAGTGTGCCTGCTGTTTCGTAGAGGGCCCGCACACGCTCGATTGCATCCCTTGCGTCGATGCGCTCCAACTGCGGCCTGGGCATTTTGCTGAAGTCGCTGAAGCGGCCAATGATGGTCTTGAGGTTGGCGATCTCCATGCCCAGCGTCTGCGTGCTCTCGCGGAAGACCTCGTCAAACTCATCAGGCGCGAGTTCGCGTGAGCGAACGAGATTCTCAACCGTGAGTTGCAGGGGGAAGAGTGGATTCTTGAGTTCGTGGGCAAGGCGGCGGGCGAGCTCGCGCCAGGCGGCGACGCGCTCGGTCTGCACCAGGCGCTCGCGCTGGCTCACAAGTTCACTTGTCATGTGATTGAAGCTGCGACCCAGTACGCCGACTTCATCGCGCCCACGCACATCGACACGCGTCTCCCAGTTCCCGCTTGCAACTTCTTCCGCAGCGCGCGCCAGTTGCTCGATGGGTCGCGAAACCTGCGCCGCGATCCAGAGACTGCAAAGGATGGCGAGCAGAATGCCACCGGCGGCCACGCCGTATGCAATGGCGCGGATGTGTTGCTGCGCTTCGACCATGCCGCTACGGGAGATGGAAACGATGAGTACTGCGAGCACGGCGCCGGTGTCGCTCTTGAGAGGAATGGCCGATGCATTCACTGAGTCTTCGCGGCGGGCGGTGAGATAGAGGATTGCGCTGGCGGGCTGGCCGCTTTGACGCGCGGATTCGATTAAGGATTGATAGCGCGCGGCGCCCGCGACTTCGCCGGTTGCGCTGACCAGACGTTTTGGATCGAACTGCGCCGGAGTTGTTGAAGCGGTTGCGGCGGCCTGAGTTATATCAGGAGTCGCATTCGATCCAGTGTCTGTGTAAAGGCTCACCTGCATTCCGGTTGCAACAGGCAGATCAGCAAGAAAGCCCTGATCGAGGCGCTTTCCACCGACGAGTTTCACTGCAGGCTCCGCGCCTTTAATGGAGCGAACGGCGAAGATGCCGAGTGCATTGCTTCCATCAGGCAGGTCTTCGCGTTTGAGAAAAGTTGTTGCCGTTGCCGCGGCGGCGGGTTCAGGATAGCCGAACCGCGCAGGCCACTGGGCAGAACTTACGACGTTGCCATCGGGGCCAACCACTTCAAGAAAATCAAGCTGCGCGTCCTTTGCCAGGGTTTGCGCCTCAGTCAAGTAAGGCGACGCATCGCCGGATTGAACCAGCTCGAAGGCCATGGCGCGCACACGTTCGCTGGCGGCAATGCGATCCACAGTCGCGGCCACCTCCGTGGAGCGCTCCTGGAATTCGCGCTGGAACTGGCTGACGAAGAGCGCTGTCTCCTGCTGATCGCGCTGCTCAAAAACCAGACGGATGCGGACGAGGACGGTCCACGCAACGGCTGCAACAGCGGCGGCGACGGTAAGCGATAGCATGAGCAGAAGCTTTTGGCGGAGGCTCATGGCGTGGCCTCCGCTGAAGTTCCGGACAGCAGCGATGCGCCGGCAAGCAGCGGCACACCGTCCGCACTTAGACGCAGGTCGCGCACACGGCCGCCGACGGCATAGGCGCGGGGAAGATAAAGCAAGGGAATGAGTGTGTGAGTTTCAAGAAAGTCGTGCTCGGCTTTATAGGGGCCGGCTGGAGTCTGATCGATCACCGGGGCTGCCACTCCGACTGCGCGAAGAAGCAATTCGAGACCGGCCCGCGGATCATTCGAAGCGAGCGTCTGGCGAAGCAGAACAAGATCAGCGTGCTGCTGTGAGCCCGATGGGGCGACCTGCACATTGAAGCCAGCTTCGCGCAGATTGAGCGCAATGCGCTGCGCCGCCAACTGCATGGTTGCGGCGCCCTCAGCGCGCAACGTAAGCGTTGGAGGTGTCAGGCCGCCGCGCAATTCGTGCGCTTTGCTCACATCCCGATCTACCGGGAAAAGGAACGAGTAGCCGGTGAGCGCGGCGGGAAGCAGGCTGCCCGTGATCTCGCCCTGCTTTTGAAAGATGACGTTGGAGAGCGAGCTGCGATCGACGGCGAGCGCGATAGCTGCGCGCAGGTTGGGATTTGAAAGCGCGCCGGAGTCGGCGAGTGCGAGGGCAAGCAACACCACGGGCGGAGACTCAAGCACGGTGAGATGTTCCTGCTGCGCGTGGCGCAATTCCTCCGCTGGAACTTCGACGATATCCGCGCGCCCGACGCTTAGATCGAGCCACTGATCGCGAATGGATTTGCGGCCCTCGATTTCGATTTTGTCGAGGAACGGACGGCCCTCCCAGCAGGAGTCATTCGCAACAAGATTCAAAATGCCGTTGGAGAATCCATCCGCCTGAAAAGCCCCCGTGCCGCTGAATGGGCCAAGGATGGACCCTGTGGGAGAGTTGATGGATCCGGCATGAGTGATGAGAAAGTCGTCACCGGCAAGGAGCGCGGGCAGGTTGGGCATCGGAGAATCGGTGGTGAATACGATCGACGAACCCACGGCATGAATCGCTGTCCACGGGCAGGCGGCGCCGCATGATCCTATTAGCGAAGACTCGACGGTAGCGGAAGTGAGCGCAGAGCCATCCTGGAAGTGAACACCGGGACGAAGCCAGAATTGCCAGCGATGGTCATTGTTCTCTGAGGTCCAGCGAACCGCCAGAGCAGGCTGAACCGTGCCATCCGCGCCGATGCGGGTCAATCCATCGAAGATCAGCCGCCGGGCCACGCTGCTGCTTTGCACAGCATTCATCGACCAGGGATCGCCTTCGATTTCAACGCGCAGGGTTCCGCCATAGTGCGGGCGGGTGCGGGCGATGGCGGGAAGCGCCAGGCACAGCACAACAATGCTAATTGCAGCTTGCCGTAACACGGTCCACCTCGTATTGATTGGCAGGGGTGCGCACGATTGCGATAAGGCTCTTGCCACCGGACGCCCTTGCGAGCGCCGTGACGGTTCCGTCCATGGCCAGCGGGGCGCTTGCTGGAATGGCCTCCTGTCCGGGTAATTCATAGGCGCGGAGACTGTCAGCGGCCGCTTCTCCTGAGCCGGAACCGATGATCTGTGTGCCCGCACCGCAGCCCGTAACAACGGGAGCAAAGTCGCTACCCCAGTCGCGCGTTCCGGAGACCGATTTCAATGTTCCTTTCGACACGATCTGCACTTTGCCCTCGATACCGTTGATCAGGAATGCAATTCCATCGGCACGAGCAAACAATGCTCCGGAGTAGAACGGCGGGAGGTCCACTCCGAGGCTCGGGGTGACCACGCCGGTGAAGTAGTTGCGCGCTGCATTGTAAAAGGACTTGAGAGATGGAGTGTTTTCCGCGTTGATGGGTTGCATGATTGGCCATGGATCGTCACTTTCATGACAGTGCACCGTCCACTCATTCGCCGAGTAAGCGCCGCTGCATTTGGCGCTAGCAAGGAACGCGTCGAAGCCTGATCCATCCGCAGAGGGGAGAATTACGCCGCGCGGATCGCGTGGGAGAGATGTGGTTTGGCCGATGCTCACTTTCTTCAGCAACTGCCATCCTTCCGCGGCATGGGCGGTTATGACAACCTGCTCCGGCTCAAGAACAACCAGGCCGTTCGACGTTTCGAGAACCGCAAGCACCTGGTCGCTGGTAGTGAAGACGGGCTGCTTGCGCAGCGTCAATCCACTGCCAACCTGTACCTGTTGCGCGACACCCGGCGGCAAGCTGACCATTGCCACGCGCGTCTCATTGCCTTCGATGATTTCAGCCACCCACAGGCGCTCGCGGCTGTTCTCACTCAGCGTGACGCGAACGGTGTTGGCGCTCTCTGCGCCCGACGCGAGCACGCCATGCGCCTTGAGATTCTGTTCAAGCAAGTGGCGAATGGCTGGAATTT
>Ga0116135_1000931_pt1 | contig 15601 bp, 19 predicted proteins | sample June2015DPH_20_1_FD_89738 | JGI IMG/M metagenome (GOLD analysis project Ga0116135, IMG submission 89738) | Peatland microbial communities from SPRUCE experiment site at the Marcell Experimental Forest, Minnesota, USA - June2015DPH_20_10 | ecosystem: Environmental > Terrestrial > Soil > Wetlands... | reverse complement strand
TACATCTCCGTGATCTTGACGCTCGAATGACCAAGCAGCCGCGATACATCGCCAATCGGAACGTCCCGCAATAAGGCGCGGACAGCGAAGGTGTCGCGCAGTCTGTGCGGACGGCAATCGTCAACATCGCAACGCCCGCCAACGCTCTGCATCAGATCATACACCTGATACGCAAGTCCGTAACCAGCAGTCGGCGGACCATACCAAAATGGCTTGCCGCTGGACAGCCACTTGCATTGATCGATCTTGGTCTTGAGACGATCGGTGATGTACACCTCGGTCACGTCAGCTCGCCCAATGCGCTTGCTTTTTCGCTGCGTGAACCTGTAAATCCACAGTCCAGATCCACCCTTGAGCGCAACCGCTGGATCAAATCGAATTGCGTCACTAACGCGCATCCCGGTCTCAAGCATGAGTTCGAGAAGCAAGCGGAAGGTGAGGGGAGCACTCGCGTATCCCTCCCGGCCGCCCTTGAGCTTTTCGGCTCCAGCCAAGATCAGATCGACTTCGGCATCGGAATAGGGATTCTTTTGCTCATGCGTCGCGCGATGTGGCCTGACCTTCTCGGCTAATGCGAACTCAGTCCAGCTACGACGATAGGCTTCGCGGAGGAAGCATCGAATCTTCGCCGTGACCTGCGCCTTGCTGGTTGCGGCCATTTCGTCGGGAAGGCCCTCGACCTTGAAGTCTTCGAGTAGATCGACTGTTAATTCGCGCATGAAGTGAACGCCGCGCGACGCGCAGTAAGCGCGTAGCCGGTCAAGCTGGAAGCGATAGGCCGCAGCCGTCTTGTCCCCGAGTTCCTCCTTGCGCGAAGCGATGAATCGCTCGATGCAATCCTCAACTCGCGGGCCGTGGACCTTTTGGTCTTGGCCGTTCTTCAGAAGCGCCTGCCTTTGTGCTTCCGCAACTGCGACAACGTTGGTCCCTGTACTCTGGCGGGGAACATGAGTTGTCTCGGTATTCCCGTAGATCCACAGAGGACAGTCGCAATCCATGTATTTGCGCTTGGCGCGCGGAGACAACTTCAACTCACGGACTGGACATCTTTGAGCGTGGCGGCGATAGAGGGTTAACACGGCTGTTTCCTCGTAACCCATTATACGTCTTGTACATTGGTTATGTACGCCTATTTTGCAGCTAGCAGATATAAAAGGACTTGGTAGCGCTAACGGGAATCGAACCCGTATTTAAGCCTTGAGAGGGCTCCGTCCTAACCGTTAGACGATAGCGCCGCTCCGACCATTATAAACCAAGAAGCCCTACCTCCTTCAGACTAGTCTTGTATAACGCAGCATGAGCCTGAAACGCGACTGTGTTTATAACGCAGCATGAGCCTGAAGGGGGACGAATCTCGCATGCTTGGGATTGAACATCAGCATGGAGAACACGGAGAAACTGAGCCTGGAGCAGATCCGGGCATTTTTGCAAGCCAGCCAGGGGGTGCGGTTCGAGGCGACGCAACGGCAGGAGATGTATGAGTGGATGGCGCGAACACTTTGCTATCAAGAATATTGGAAGCAGAAGCGCACGATGAAAGGTCTGCTGCGGCAATACGCGGCAACGGTGACGAGGTTGAGCCGGGCCCAGGTGACGAGGTTGATCGCGCGGTACATAAAAGATGGCAAGGTGCAGGAACGAAGTTACCGGCGGAATCAATTCGCACGGCACTACACGGGAGCCGACATAGAGTTGCTGGGAACAGTGGACGAGGCACATGGAACGCTGAGTGGTCCAGCGACACAGAAGATTCTCTACCGAGGTGTGTCACGAATGTGAGTGAAAACTTGCAGAGCTGTACCGAAGATGGGAGACGGCCTCCCGGAGTCGGCTTTCAGGAGTCGGCTTCAAACCACCCGGAGCTGCTGCGCTCAAAAGGCGTGGTGGTGAGCGTCCGAGGAAAAGGCGTCCGAAGAGGACGTCAGGTGAGCGTTGAGAAGATGAGCGAAAGCGAACCGTCCGATGACGCATCGTCAAGAATTTAAGGAACTGTCAAAACTGGAGCCGCTCGGTAGCTCTAGGAAGAGCCGGGAAGAAGCCTGTTTACTGGCCCGGCGGCAGTCGGTGTATAGGCGGCATGAGCTCAACGCAGGCTTTGGTGCGGAACGTGAGAACCTCGCTCTGGATGCAAAGGGAAATGACAAGTGGCAAACACCATGAGGAAGAATACCGATGCCAGAGCGAGGGGCGGAGCTGCCCATAGTAGCGAGGAATCTCTTGTAATGAGAGAGGAGCGAAGGGGCGGCGTTGTCCGGTCGAGTAAAGTTGTCAACCCGCAGGCGGGGATGAGCAACAGGACCTCGACGAAACCTTATGTAATTGCGAAACGCGCAGTATGGGAGGCGTACCAGCAAGTAAAGGCCAATCGGGGTGCTGCCGGCGTCGACGAGGAAACTATCGCGATGTTCGAGCAGAACTTGTCGAAGAATTTGTACAAGCTGTGGAATCGGATGTCATCGGGTTCGTATTTCCCGCCGCCGGTGAAGCAGGTAGAAATTCCGAAGGCAAAGGGCGGCACGAGAAAACTGGGAGTCCCCACTGTGTCGGATCGGACTGCGCAGACCGTGGTCAAACAGATCATCGAGCCGAAGCTGGACCCGATGTTTCATACAGACTCGTATGGATATCGGCCCGGAAGGTCGGCCAAGCAGGCGATAGCCGTCACTAGAAAACGGTGCTGGCAATTCGACTGGGTGGTTGAGTTTGACATCCAGGGGGCGTTTGATCAAATCGATCATGGCCTCTTGATGAAAGCGGTCCGCAGCCACATCAAGGAAGACTGGATCCTGCTGTATATCGAGCGGTGGCTAACTGCGCCGTTCGAGACGACGGAAGGCACTCAAGTGCCACGGGAGCGTGGCACGCCGCAAGGCGGAGTGGTCAGTCCGATTTTGATGAACCTGTTCATGCACTATGCGTTCGACGTCTGGATGAAGCGCACCAATCCATCTTGTCCGTTTGCCCGTTATGCGGATGACGCGGTTGTCCACTGCAGAAGTAAACAGCAGGCGGAGCAAGTCATGCGGTCCATCGCGACACGGTTAGCGGAATGCGGATTGACGATGCATCCTGAGAAATCGAAGATCGTGTATTGCCAGGACAGCAATCGCACCGTGTACTTTCCAAATGTGCAGTTCACCTTTCTTGGCTTTACTTTTCGGCCAAGGAAGGCCATGAGCAAGCAGCGCCGGCTATTTACCAGTTTCCTGCCGGGTGTGAGCTCTGATGCGGTGAAGCGCATGCGGAAGGTGGTGCGAGGCTGGCGCATTCCTCGCCAGACGCCGGCGACGTTGGCCGAACTGGCGGAACAATACAACTCGGTGATACGTGGGTGGTGGGAATACTACGGGACCTTCTATCAGACTGCGATGCGAGAGCTCTTTCAATACATTGATTACAAGCTCGAGCAATGGGCCAGACGCAAATACAAGACGCTGTCGCGGCACAAGACGCGCAGCGTGGAATGGCTCTCCAGGGTGAAAAAGGCCTGCCCGAGGTTGTTCGTCCACTGGCGTGTGTTCGAGAACAAGGTTGGATAACAAGAGCCGTGTAAATCGAGAGATTTACGCACGGTTCTGTGAGGGGTTCGGGGTGAAACTCCCTGGATCTACTCGACAATTTCACGAATACGGCGATGAACGCTACGGGCGGCTGGCGGCGATCTCGGTGCCGCACATTTACAATCTGCGCAAGAACCAGGCTTACCGGAAGAGGAGAATCATCTATCAGAAAACGCGACCCGTGAAAATAGCCATTGGCGAGCGGTGGAAACCGACGCCGGAAGGCCAACCTGGATATCTGCGGGTTGATACGGTTCATCAAGGCGATCTGGATGGCGTGAAGGGTGTGTACTACATCAATGCAGTGGACGAAGTGACGCAGTGGCAAGTGATCGGGGCGACATCGCAAATTAGCGAAATGTGGCTGATTCCGGTGCTAGAAGCAATGTTGGAGCAATTTCCATTTCGCATTCGCGGCTTCCATTCCGACAACGGAAGCGAGTTCATCAATCACACGGTAGCCGAGTTATTGAACAAGCTGTTGGTGGAACAGACTAAGTCGAGGCCACGTCATTCCAATGACAACGGTCTGGTCGAGAGCAAGAACGGAGCGGTACTCAGAAGCTGATGGGCTACGGACATATTGCGGCGGAACACGCGGAAGCAATCGGAGTTTTTTACAAAGAACATTTGAATCCGTATCTGAACTTCCACAGACCCTGCGGGGTGCCGGAAACGATCGTGAATGCCAAAGGCAAACAGCGCAGGATCTATCGTTGGTATGCGACGCCGTGGGAGATTCTGCGCCGGTTGCCGGACTTGGCACGGCATCTGCGGCCGGAAATTTCCAGAGACGAGTTGGAACGAAAAGCGAATGCTCAAAGCGACACACAGGCCGCCGCAAGCATGCAAGCCGCCAAACGAAAACTGTTCGCGAAAATACTTCGCAGGCGGACCGCTTGAGCATGGAAGGGAGCGGGGCCTTACGGCCCGTTCGGGGCTCCGCCCCAACCCCCGCGGGGGCTGCGCCCCTGCGACCTGCTCCAAAGTCAAAACCTTTTCCCAGAAGCGAAAACATCTGGCGCAATGTGCTGGAAAACTTGAGGCGGTTGCGATGCGGCTGCCCTATCGAAATCTCAAATCAGAAAGGAGGCCCGACGGCGGAGCTTCGCTCCTCCTCCAGGCTCATCGTTCGATTATAAAATGCTGGCTCCTGAATTCTGACTCCTGGATTCTTCCCGAAGCCCCCCAACTGATAAACTGAAAGTTAACTCATGATCACATCGACACAGCTCCGTCCGGGCATGGTAATCAAGTTCAACAAGGAACTCTACTCCATCTTCAAAATGGAGCACCGCACCCCCGGCAACCTGCGCGGCTTCGTCCAGGTGAAAATGCGCAGCCTGCGCAGTGGCTCCATGACCGAGCACCGCTTCTCCTCCGAAGACCGCGTCGAACGCGCCGCGCTTGATGAGCAGGAAATGGAATATTTGTACGACGACGGCGAGTACTACTATTTCATGAACACCGAAACCTTCGAGCAGATGCACCTCACGCGCGACATCCTCGGCGACGGCGTGGAGTATCTGGTCCCTCAACTCAAAGTCCACGTCGAGTTCTACGAAGGCAAGGCCATCAGCGTGGAACTGCCCCCCACCGTCGATCTCACCGTGGTCGAAACCGAACCGGGACTCAAGGGCGCCTCCGTCTCCAATGTCACCAAAGCCGCCAAACTCGAGACCGGCCTGATGGTGCAAGTCCCGCCCTTCATCATCGAGGGCGAAAAGATCCGCGTGAGCACCAGCGACGGAAGCTATCAGGAACGCGCTTGAAGTTCTGACTGGCATTACCACCTGTGCTATCTTTGCTCCCATGCCAACTGCGCGCGGGATGCTCTTCATCGCTCTCGGAGTCGTTACGTTGGGCTACGTCTGGATCTGGTTCTCAGGCAAAGGCCGCGCCCCCGGCATTCCCTCTTTCGCCGAACTAGTCATCGGATTCATCACCAACTTCTTCGACACCCTCGGCATCGGATCCTTCGCTCCCACCACCGCGATGTTCAAGTTCTTCCGCATCGTCCCCGACGAAAAAATCCCAGGCACACTCAATGTAGGCCACACTCCGCCCACCATCCTCGAAGCGTTCCTGTTCATCCTCATCGTGCAAGTGGACATGTTGACGCTAGTCTCCCTGATCGGCGCCGCCATTCTCGGAGCTTGGTTTGGAGCCGGCATCGTCGCCGGATGGTCGCGCCGCCGCGTCCAAATCGCAATGGGTATCGCCCTTCTCACCGCCGCGTTCCTGTTCGTGATGACCAACCTCCAACTGATGCCCGGCGGCGGCCAATCGCTGATTTTGGAAAACTGGAAATTGGGCGTGGGCATCGCCGGTAGCCTGTTCCTCGGCGCACTGATGACGCTCGGCATCGGCCTCTACGGACCCTGCATGATCCTCATCAGCCTCCTCGGCATGGATCCCAAAGCCGCGTTCCCCATCATGATGGGATCCTGCGCGTTCCTCATGCCGGTCGCGAGCGCCCGCTTCATCCGCATGGATAGCTACAGCCCCAGGGCATCGTTGGGCCTCGCGCTCGGCGGACTCCCCGGCGTCCTCATCGCCGCGCTCATCGTGAAATCCCTCAATCTCACGGCCGTCCGCTGGCTAGTAGTAATCGCGGTAACCTACGCCGCCGTCACCATGCTCCGCTCCGCAATAATCGAACGCCGTAAGTAGGGCAGGCTGCCAGCCTGCGGCGGGTTGCCAACCCGCCTTACCCTCCTGTTGACAACCCACACATCCCGTGCCATACTCCTGTTGTCATTACACATGAGTCTTTATGCCCCCAGATAAATCCGAAATCCTCCAAGGCACCCTCGACCTCATGGTGCTCAAAACCCTGGACGCCATGGGCCCCCTCCACGGCTACGGCATCGCCCGCCGCATTGAGCAGTTGAGCGATGACGTCCTCCATTTGAACCAGGGCACCATTTATGCGTCCCTGCTCCGGCTCATCCAACGCGGTTGGATCAAATCTGAATGGGGCGTCTCCGACAACAATCGCAAAGCCAAGTTCTACTCCCTCACCCGATCCGGACGCAAGCAGCTCGACGCCCAGGCCAAGAACTGGCGCCGCATCTCAGGAATAATGGGCCGCTTGCTCTCGCTCGCCAGGAGCTAAGCCATGTTTGCCGCCCTGCGAACCGCCGCCAGCCGTCTACTCGGATTATTCAAGAAAAGCCCGCACCAGGACTTCGGCGAAGAACTCCACTCCCATCTCAGCATGCTCACCGAAGAAAATCTTCGCCGCGGCATGACGCCCGATGAAGCCATCCGTCACGCCCATCTCACGCTCGGAAATCTCGCGCTGCTCCAGGAAATCCAGCATGACCGCCAAAGCCTGCCTCAAGTGGAAACCCTCTTCCACGACATCCGCTACGCATTCCGCACGCTGCGAAGAAGTCCCGGATTCACCCTCGTGGCCGTGCTCACTCTCGCTCTCGGCATCGGCGTCAACACTACACTATTTACAGCCTTCGATGCCATAGCGCTCAAACCCCTCCCCGTGAAAGACTCCGCTCACGTCATTCGAATCGAGCGTTGGTTTGAAAGCGGCAGCCAGGGCAACCGCCAATATTTCTTCTCCTATCCTGAATACGTCTACTATCGCGATCACGCCTCAGCATTCTCCACACTCACCGCCGTCAGTTGGCAGGTTCCTGCCATCGCGTATCTTTCATCCGGCAGCACGCCCGAGCGCGTCGCAGGCGAACTCATCGCGGACAACTATTTCTCCAGCCTCGGCGTGGACGCCCTGCTCGGCCGGACATTTCTTCCCGAAGAAACCCGCACCCCAGGCACCCATCCCGTCATCGTGCTGAGCTATCCATTCTGGCGCGCGCGCTGCAACTCCGATCCGCAAATCCTCGGAAGAACCATCCGCCTAAGCGACACCGCCTTCACCGTCATCGGTGTCACGTCTCAGCATTTCATTGGCACCGGCAATCCTCCGCAGGTCCCCGATTTCTGGGCGTCCATCATGATGCAGTCTGAACTGCTTCCCGGCCAGGATTACCTGCATCGGCCCAACGTGCCGTTCTTGAAACTATTCGGACGCCTCGCACCCGGCATCTCGCCGAAGAACGCCCAATCGGAGATGCTGGTCATCGCGCGCCAGTTTCAGCACGCCAATCCAGCGCGCGACAAAACCGTCGCCATCACACTCGAACCCGCCACGTTTTTCGGCGAAACCAACTCCCTGCACTTCAGAGCCTTCGTCATCCTGCTGATGTTCCTTGTTGGGATGGTTCTGTTGATCGCCTGCGCCAACCTAGCCAACATGCTGCTCGCGCGAGCCGCCGGCCGGCATCGCGAAATCGCCATCCGCCTCGCCCTAGGAGCCGGCCGCGCCCGCCTCATTCGCCAGTTGCTCACCGAAAGCGTCCTGCTCTCACTAATTGGAGGCGCCGTAGGTCTGCTGTTCGCCATCTGGGCCAGCCGCCTGCTCTGGATCAGCTTGCAAGAAATACTGCAATCCCTGCTCTGGTCGAACGTCACCCTAGCCGTCAACCTGTCTCCCGACATCCGCATCTTCGCGTATGCGCTCGCGGTCTCACTAATCACCGGAATCCTCTTCGGCCTCGCGCCCGCCCTTCAATCTTCCAAGCGCGATGTTGCATTCGGACAGGCTTCCAAGCGCTCCCGCCTGCGCAGTTTTCTGCTAGCCGGACAAATCGCCGTGTCCATGCTCCTGCTCATCACCGCCGGCTTGCTGGTGCGTGGATTAGTGCGCTCTCAAAACGCCGATCCCGGATTCGAAACCCGCAGAGTCTTCCTGGTGAGGGGCGACTACGGCGCAGATCCATCGAAAACCACGGCCCTCTTCCGCCGCGTCGTGGAACGCCTCGAGAATTTGCCCCAAGTCCAAAGCCTCACCCTGGTGGAGCGCCCACCCATGACCGGTACCTGGACGCTTTACCTGCGCGTCGAGCAAACGCACGCCGCGAAGCCGCACGATCGGACGCTGGCCAACCGCGTTTCACCCACTTACTTCTCGACGCTCGCCGTCCCCATTCTGCGCGGCCGAACTTTCTCGCGCCAGGAAAGCGAAACCAGCGCCCCAGTCGCTATCGTCAGCGAAACCACCGCCCGCCGCTTGTGGCCGGGCGAAGACCCGCTAGGCAAACACGTTCAGCTCGACCTCACATTCCACGGCCAATGGACCCAGTCCGAAATCATCGGCGTCTCTAAAGACGTCCGCACCGCGAATCTCTCACGAATCGACCCAGCCTACTTCTATCTCCCCACCGGGCTCCCGCAACTGAACACCATCCTGATCCGAACAATAGACGATGCAAAAAACACGCGCGCAGCCATACGCGCATCCATCGAATCCCTGGACAAAGCCCTGCAGGCATCCTTCAGCATGTCGAGCCTGGAAGAAGCCGTCGTCAGCAAGCAACGTCTCTTGTCGAAAACCTACGCCATGTTCGCTTCCATGTTGGCAACGCTAGCTCTAGCCTTAGCCGGAGTCGGAATCTACGGCGTCATGTCCTATTTAGTAAGCCGCCAGGTCCGCGAAATCGGAATCCGCATCGCGCTGGGGGCCACCGCGCGCGACGTCGTCGCAACAGTAGTACGCGAAGGCCTCCGCCCAGTCTTCATCGGCGCAGTAGCAGGCCTGGCAGCCGCCGCCGGAGTCTCCACCATCCTGCGCGCGACGCTAACCTTCCCGGGCGCAACCGACCTGCTCTTCGGCGTCAGCGTATTCGACCCTCTGACATTCCTCGGCCTCTCGGCTTTTCTCGCGTTAGTGGCGTCCGTCGCGAGCGCCATCCCAGCCCGCCGCGCCACGCAGGTAGATCCAATGGAGGCTTTGCGATATGAATAACACCGCCAGTATCCGTCAGATCGCCCCTCAGTTCTTCACCACCGACATTCCCGCAACGCTCGCCTACTACAAAGACAAGCTCGGCTTCGAATGTCGCGGCACGTGGCCGGATTCATCAGTCGACCCACCAATCTATGCCATCGTCGCGCGCGACCAGCACGCCATTCATTTCCGCTGCGCCGCGCCTCCCACCGCCAATCCGGACAAATATCCGGACGAACTTCTAGACGCCTACATATTGATCGAAGATCCGGACGCCCTCTACGCCGAGTACGCCGCCCGAGGCGTGGAGTTCACTCGCCCGCTAGCCAACATGCCCTGGAAATCGCGCGAGTTTGTTGTAAAGGATTGCGACGGCCGCCTCCTAGCCTTCGGCACGAACCTATAATCCGTCACCTAAACGCGGCGCACGCACTCTTGCATGCCGCGTCGCCACTCATGGCGACGCACTCACTCCGTCTTACGCATCCAGACACGCCAAGTCCCAGGCCCGGCGACCTCATTCGTGATCGGACAACCCGCCAACTTGAGCGCCAGCTTAATCTGCCCGTGATGATAGCCCTCATGCCAGACCATGTGCTGCAGCATCAGGATCGGGTGGTCATAATGCAGGTTCATCTCCCGCCCTTCCTCCACCCTGCTCTTCACCGCATCCCGCACCGCCTTAGCGCTCTCATCGAGCATTAGCGCCATGCGCTCACGGTCACGCTCCACCACCCACTCTTCTTCAGGAACCTCTCGACCGAACTCAGGCGCATCCTCGAACACAAAAACCAGCCGCACATAGTGGATGTGTGTGATCATTTCGCCAACAGATGGACTGCCCTCCATCGCCCTGGCGTCCAACCCGCCCTCCGGAAGCGCGCGAAGCAGATTGACCAGGATGGTATTGTTCCGGTCCCAGGAGTCCAGCAGATCCTCAAGCAGCCGATGGTCTGGTGCGTCCAGCATGCTCATTTGATGCGAAAATCGTGACGAGTTTTATGCTGACACCGCATTGGCTTCCCCGTCAAGCCTTACCCCTGATTGGATAGTAATAAAGTCGGCCAATCAGGGCCGTTAGCCTGAAAGCGGCGCGGGCCGACAGTCAATTGGGAATCATCCGCTTCTTCCGTTCCGCGCCCTTCTCCATCTCACTTCTTCTTTCAGCAGGGCTCCTTTGACACGGTGAGAACCTTGCGCAAGAATTGTCCACACCGTCAGCTTGGGTATCGCGGGCACGTTCGGCGTTGGCAGCGGTCTCACGATTTCACTGCTTCGGCCTACTCAGAATCTTGAATACCTTCCCATACATGTCAATCCTCAAGTCATTCAAGCTGACGCGGGAGACATCGTGACCTTCGCCAAGCTTGCTTGCCCAAGTACCCGCAGAGAATTTGGCGAAATGAGTCCACTCATTCCCGATGGCGAAGATGGCTATGGATTCCGTTTCAGGAGCAATCTCCTCGCTCAGTTCAACAGTAAAACCATGAACTTTTATGATCTCTTCCACGGTTTGGACCGTGGTATCCTCTGCGAACCCAGGTGGCCAATACTGCCCGTGCCCGCTCGGAGGCTCCCACCAGTTGTGAAGATCTCCAAGCGCGTGGTCGTAATCCTTATCGATCAATGCTGGGAAATCACGCTCAACATCGCTCTTTGCCATCGCTCTTTGCCATCGCTCTAGTCAATATAACCCAACGATCTGCCCCACTTTAGCCAAGCATCCCGAGCCTCCGATGGATTAGAGTCAACGGGACTTGGATCGGTGTTGGTCGTGGCGCGAAGCGCCACGAACCAGTGGGATGGCTTGTCACGCAACGCTTCAAGCAACAAAGGTATTGCCGCTTCTCCCATCCCGATTATTCTGAGATATGCGGGATGGACAACCTTCCTGGATACCACAGAAAGATGCCGCGTGTCGCGATACCATTTCTTACTCAAAGCTTCGAACTCTGCGCGTAGTTCCTCTGCCCCTAGCCTCAAAGCTACAATTTCGCACGCAGCAACGTCTTCACGAGCGTGATACTTTAATTCAACTAAGCCGTCACATTGCGGCGATGTCCCGGCCTGACTCCCGTTCCAGCTTACCATCGAAGCCTCGCTAGTCCAGTCATCCACGAACAGCTCTGTGTGCCTAAGGTTCCACCCATTCGCTTCCCGATCGAAGCTCTCTGTCCTACACTTTGGTGGAAACCACACTTCTTCTTTAACGGATTGGTCGTCTTTGTAGAAAAGCGGCATAGTGCTTACTCCGCGAGTATATTGAAGCCGCACTTCTCCGCCATAGTACGCGAAAGCGTCGCGGCCTTGTCTTTCGCGCGACTGAGGGCCAGCATTAGTGTGTCGATGTCCACCCTGTCCATTGCAACATGCAGACTAGCGTGTTTTCCAGTATGATGGTAACCAAGCTTCAAAACATGGGCCATCACAAAACCCACAGGCTCCTCCCTTACGTCAACGTCAAACACGGGACGTAGATCGGTCAGAATGCGAACGGTGCAGAACGTATTCTCGTGATTCGTGTGAAGATCCCGAGCTTTCGAGATCATTGACAATGGGCGAACGCTCAACAGATCCTTGAGCGTCTTCTGAAGTATCTCTGGCGACTGGCCCTCAACGGATTGAAGTGGTTTCGCTGCCACAAGCAGATCAGCGATGAATGAATCCACAGCCAAATCCATCCCCGTGCGCGCTGTATAAAGCGAGAGCAGAGTGCCAACAATCTGGCGTGATTCCTTGTTCGTGAGCGTCGGCACTGCCGACCCGACGAGAGCAGTCAATTCCCTCAAGTTTAGAGACTTCGCCTTCTCTAGTGCCGTTGCGATCAAACGGCTCTCGTCAGCGGACAGGGTCAAGATTCTTAGAAGCCCACCGACATGCTCTTCTGGTACGGTAATGTTTGGCACGGTCGCTCTCCTCGATTCGCCCGATAAACCGCAAGCCTAGCATAGTCCCGGCTGAGGTGGTCTGCGACTTCCACGCTTGATCGTTTTTCCGGTGAACGTAACGCGCTTGCAAATGATGCCCCTTACCCGCAAGGTCGAAACGCCTCCCGTCGTCGTCATGCGAGTCTTAGCAATATGCCTGCTGATCCAGATATCGGATCACATGGGGCGGTTCCATGCTCACGTAGGTTCGGCTGATTCCACGCTGCAAAAAATCTCGCAAAAAAACCAAACGAATACCTCGGCATACCCGAAGTACTACCACAAGTATGCCATTTGGTACAAATATAAGTACATACAAATCGCTTGACAACACCCATACAAATGAAAACCGCCATCTCCCTCGACACCAACCTCCTCAAAGAAGCCGATCAAACCGCCCGCGCCCTAGGCCTCAGCCGCAGCCGCCTCTTCTCGCTTGCCCTCGAAGACTACCTCCGCCATCGCCGCCAAGAACAGTTACTCAATCAACTCAACCAGGCTTATTCCAACGAACCCAACCCCGCCGAACCCCCCAACATAAAATCCAAATTCCGACGCACCATCCAGGACCGTTGGTGACCGAAATCCACCAAGGCGAAGTCTACTGGCTCGACTTAGGTGAACCACCCCAACGCCACCCCTGCGTCGTCGTCCAAAGCGACATCTTCAACCGCAGCCGCCTCTCCACCACCGTCGTCTGCCTCCTCACCTCCAACCTCACCCGCGCCCGCGCCCCCGGCAACGTCCCTCTCGAAAAAGGCGCCGCCAATCTACCCAAACCGAGCGTCGTCAACGTATCCCAAATCCTGACCATCGACAAAACGGAATTGACCGAACGCCTCGGGAAGCTCCCCGCCAACACACTCGACTCTATCCGCGCCGGCCTCCAACTCCTACTCGACCGCAGCTGACGATCACGCACCCATCATCTCTTTCCCCTCTTCCCCACCAACAACATCCCGCCCGCCCCGCCATCCGCCCCCCGCCGCCCGTGCTACCCAGTCATCAGGAGATCAAACGCAATGTCCGACTCAAACTACACCAACGGCCTCGCATCGAGCGACCCCGCCGAGGATCACCGCGCAATAATCAACCGGGCCAACTCCCAGCACTCCACCGGCCCCCGCACCGAAGCCGGCAAGCAACGTTCGTCCCTCAACGCCCTGCGCCACGGATTAACCGGACACGTCATCGTCATGCCGTCCGAAGACCACATCGCCTACGCAGCCCACACCCAGCGCTTCTTCGCCGATCTCGATCCCAAGGGCGCGTTGGAACAGCAGCTCGTGCAATCCATCGCCGATACTTCCTGGCGCCTCAATCGCGTCGCCGCCCTCGAAACCAACCTGCTCACCCTCGGCATGACCGATCAGTCCGAAGCCATCAACACCGCCCAGCCCGAGGTTCACGCCGCCCTCGCCACCGCCGCCGCCCTCCGCGACCAGGCCCGCGCGCTCTCCAACCTCAGCATGCATGAGCATCGTCTCTCCCGCCAGTTCGAACGGGCGCTCAACCAACTCCGCGAAATCCAATCCGAGCGCCGCGAAGCCGAGGAAAAACAGATCGAGAAAGCCGCCGAACTCTTTCAACTCGATCAGGACGCAGGCCTTCCCTACGATCCCACCGAAGATGGCTTCGTTTTTTCAAATGCTGAAATCCAGACCCACATCCGCCGCCGCGACCGCCGCCACCAAGCCTCCACCGCCGACGCCCAGCGCCGCTACAGTTGACCTGTGAAGCCATCGTGGGTTGCGCTAGCATCGATTAACACATGCATCTCACCCCCCACGACCACGCCCTGCTCTCCGGCGACCTCGGACCCGCCGCCCGCATGGCCATGTCCATCATCGTCCGCATGGGGGAAATCCAAGGCGCACCCGCGCTCCTCGATATTTCGCAAGCCCACATCGACAGCACCATATACATGGGTGAAGCCGGCCTCGAATTCGCGGAGCGACTCGCCAAACTCGGTGCCAAAGTTGCCGTCCCCGCTTCGCTCAACGTCAGCGGACTCGATGAGTGCCACTGGCGCGAGTGGTCTGTTCCCCAGGATTGGGCCGCCAAAGCCCAGCGCCAGATGATCGCCTATCACAGCATGGGCTGCGTCCCCACCTGGACCTGCGCGCCCTATCAAACCTCCATGGCGCCCAAGTTCGGACAGCAAATCGCCTGGGGAGAATCGAACGCCATCGTGTTCGCGAACTCCGTGATCGGCGCGCGAACCGAGCGCTATCCCGATCTGCTCGATATCTGCGCAGCCATCACCGCCCGCGTCCCCGCGTTGGGCCTGCACCTCACAGAAAATCGCGCCGGACAGTTATTAATCCTTCTGAAAGACATCCCCATCGCTGTGCAACGAGACGACGCGTTCTATTCCGTCCTCGGACTCCTGCTCGGGCGCATCGCCGGCCAGCGCATTCCCGTAATCGACAACCTCGAAGCCGTCCCGCTCGAAGATCAACTGAAGGCGCTAGGAGCCGCCGCGGCATCCTCAGGCGCCGTCGCTCTATTTCACATCGTAGGAGTCACGCCCGAAGCTCCCACACGGGAGGCCGCGTTTCAAGGCCGCGCGCCGCTCGAAGAACACACCATCACCATGCAGCAACTCCGCGACGCCCGCCGCGAACTAACCACCGCGGCCGGAACCAAGCTCGACATGGTTGTCCTCGGCAGTCCGCACTTCTCCCTAGCCGAATTCCGGCAGCTCGCCCCGCTCCTAAAAGACAAACAGCGCCATCCGGATGTCCAGTTCCTGGTAACCACCAGCCGCATCATGCGCGATCTCGCCGCTCAATCGGGCATACTCGAAAACATCGAAGCTTTCGGCGCCCGCATCACGGTCGATACCTGCGTATTAGCGACACCGATGCTGCCAAAATCAATAAAAGTTCTCATGACCAATTCCGGCAAGTACGCCCACTACGCCCCCGGGCTTCTCTCTACGCAAATGGTATTCGGCAGCATGGCGGATTGCGTGGAATCCGCCGTCGCGGGCCGCGTAGTAAGAGACGACTCACTATGGCAGATGTAATCGAAGGCAAAACAGTAGTCGCGGGCGAAGCCGAAGGCGAGTTACTGGTCAGCACTCAGCCGCTTAGCTTCTGGGGCGGCTACGATCACCAAACCGGCGAAATAATCGACCGCCGCCATCCTCTATCAGGCCAAATCGCAAAGGGCCGCATCCTAGCCATCCCCAACACAGTCGGCTCAAGCACCACCACAGCAGTCTTATTAGAAGCAGTTCGCGCCGGCACGGCCCCAGCCGCAATCCTAACCATCAGCACCGATTCCTTTCTGGCCTTGGC
>Ga0116135_1000929_pt1 | contig 15621 bp, 8 predicted proteins | sample June2015DPH_20_1_FD_89738 | JGI IMG/M metagenome (GOLD analysis project Ga0116135, IMG submission 89738) | Peatland microbial communities from SPRUCE experiment site at the Marcell Experimental Forest, Minnesota, USA - June2015DPH_20_10 | ecosystem: Environmental > Terrestrial > Soil > Wetlands >... | reverse complement strand
TCATCTTGACGGGTCCCGACCTGCTTCGCGACGGTGATCACCCAAAAGGCTGGAGCCTCGACAGAGATCCCTACTTGCTAGAAACAAATGTTCCAGGCCTTTTCGCCGTGGGCGATGTGCGCCACGGGTCGGTGAAAAGAGTGGCTTCGGGCGTCGGCGAAGGCTCGGTTGCCGTGCAATTCATCCATCAATATTTGAGCAAGGTCTAATGGTCGAAAAATCCGAATTGCTAAAGGTGCCGGCGTTTGCAAATTTGCCGGAGGATCAGATCGCCTGGTTCCTCAGCCAGGCGCAGGAAATGAATATTAAAGCCGGCGACATGGTCTTTCGGCAGGACGATCCCGCCGATGCGATGTTTGTATTTCTCGAGGGACAGTTTCAGGTGCGCGGCGAATTGGGCGGCGAAACGGTTGTAATTCCGATCAACCCAGGCGACGTGACCGGCGTGCTGCCTTTTTCGAGAATGAAGCAGTTTACGGTGGGCGGTAAAGCGATCACCGATTGTCGAGTATTGCGATTTCCGGCAGCGCAGTTTCCCGAGCTAGTTCAGAAAATGCCTGAATTGACTCAGCGGCTCGTGGGCATGATGTCGGACCGCATCCGCGAAACAACACGGCGGGAGCAACAGCGCGACCGGCTGGCTTCGTTGGGCAAGCTTTCAGCTGGGCTCGCGCATGAGCTCAACAACCCAGCATCGGCGGCAAAGCGCGCCGCGAGTCAGCTGCGCGATGTTTTGAGAAAAATTCGCGATGCCAGCCACGAGCTGGGCAGCCGCGACCTCACCGCGGCCCAGAAAGCAGAAATCGAGAAGCTGGAAACCGCGTTCGTGCAAAACGACACGGTTCCGCCGGATCCGTTGGCCATGAGCGATCTGGAGGAGCAAATCGATTCGTTGCTGCGCAGTCACGGACAGAACGACTTGTGGCAGATGGCGGCGGACCTCGCGCGCCGAAACGTCAAACCTGAGGCGCTGGAGTCTTTATTCGCTATTTTGGATGCGGACACAGCCCGAGCTGCGCTGGTGCGGATCGCTGCCTCTGTGGAAGTCGCCACTCTGCTGAACGAAATCGAGAGTGGCACGTCGCGCATTTCAGATCTGGTCTGTGCAATCAAAGAATACACATACATGGACCAGACGCCGCTGCAGAATGTAGACATCGTGAAAAGCCTGGAAACCACTCTTACGATTTTGAACCACAAGCTCAAGCACGGAGTTGTGGTGGAGCGCGATTATCAGAAAATACCGCTTCTGGTAAATTCGTTTGGCAGCGAGCTAAATCAGGTCTGGACAAACATTATCGACAACGCGATTGATGCCATGGGTGGCGAGGGGAAACTTCAGGTAAAAACATTTCGCGACGACAATTGTGTCGTCGTCGAGATTACCGACAATGGCCCGGGAATTTCGCCCGAAATAAAGGCCCACATGTTCGATCCATTCTTCACTACCAAGGGAGTGGGGCAAGGGACCGGTCTGGGCCTGGACACGGTGCAGAGAATCGTGAAAAAGCACCAAGGCAATATTCAGGTTAACTCGAAGCCCGGCGAGACTCGCTTCCAAGTGTGGCTCCCGTTGGCAGAAGCCGCGGCTTAACGCCGCTAGTCAATTCCCAGACGATGTTGCATTTCCTCGAGCGTGAATCCCTTGGTCTCCGGATAGAAGAACATCACAATGAAAAATTGCAGGACCATCATGGCGGCAAAAAATACAAAGGGGTAAGCGCCAGAAGCTTTCGCGACGACGGGAAACAGCGCCGAAATGATGGCGTTCATGATCCAGTGCGAAGAACTCCCCAGTCCCTGACCCTTGGAACGCACAGTATTTGGGAATATTTCGCCGACGTAAACCCAGATGACCGCGCCAAGCGGAGCAAAAAAGAAGATGTAGCCCACCAAAATCCAGACTAGCCAGTCTTGATTCCGCTGCGTGAAAAAAATCATAGCCACGCCTGATAGGCAGAGCGCGGTTCCCGCCGAACCGATCAGCAGTAGAGTTTTTCGTCCGAGCTTGTCAATCAGGGTCATAGCCAGCAGCGTAGCGCAAAGATTCATCGCGCCGATCGCGACAGCCTGCAAATCGCCAGACAATTTGCTGAATCCCGCCGCCATAAAAATGGCAGGCAAGTAGTATAGGATCGCATTGATTCCTGCTAGTTGATTGAACGCTCCAGTAGTGATCGCCACAAAAATCGGATAACGAAATTTGCGCTGGAATAGCGGCTCATCGCCCTGCGACCTCTCCAAGTGAATTGAATCGACAATTTCCTTGAGTTCCTCTTCGTAATTCGAAGTGCGCAACAGTGCTAGCACATTGCGCGCTTCTTCCACCCGATGCTGTGTGGCAAGCCACCGAGGACTTTGCGGAATCCCGAAAAGCATTACCAGAAAGAGCAGGGCTGGCGCCGCGGCGACACCCAATTGCCAGCGCCATTCGAGCGCGCCCAGTCCAAGCGTTGCGATGCAATAGTTCGAAAAATACGCCAGCAGAATTCCCAGGACCACATTGATCTGAAACATCCCCACCAGCCGTCCGCGCAAAGTCGCGGGCGCTAACTCTGCGATATACACCGGAGCCAGGACGGAAGAACCGCCGATGCCCAGTCCTCCAATGAAGCGAAAAATTACCAGCGCAGGCCAATTCCAGGCGAAGGCGCAGCCCAGCGACGAAACGATGTATAACACCGCCATCAAGCGCAGGGCATTTCGTCCTCCCAGGCGTTGGCCAAGGAGGCCGGCGCTGAGCGCGCCGGCGACAGTGCCCCACAGAGCAATCGAAACCGTAATTCCCAGCGACCAGTCAGAGAGATCAAAAACTTGCTGAAGCGAGTGAGTGGTGCCGGCTATAACTGCGGTGTCAAACCCAAACAACAGTCCGCCGAGCGCGCCGACGATGCTGGCCTTCAGTAAATAGGAATTCAGTTTCATGCAGCTTCCTGACGGCAAGATTGCGACGGGCGCGGTCGCCGCACGGCAGCGGATGTAAGGCCCGGGCTACGCCCCATTCGCAGCTACCGTGAACGGCAGAATGCACGCGCCGAGGAGTCCTGCCTCGGGTCCTAGTTCAGTGAGCGTGACGTATGTTTTCGCCTTGGTTCCACGATCAGCGTCGGACTTTTCCGGGTCCGTCATGCGGAATACGTAACTGCGATAGCGCAATTCCTCGAAAAGCGCAGGTGCGAACAAATTCCACGAGCTAGACAAGCCGCCGCCCACAACGTACAAGGGCAAATTCAGCGTATTGACGAGCGCCGCCAGCCCCCTGCCCAACGCAAGGCCAACTTCGTCGAAAATCTTCTGCGCGTCGGCATCGCCTGCGCCCGCGAGTCCGGCCACATCGCGAGTCGTGAAATCTGCATTACTTTTTTCCAGCGCTGCCAGCGCTGGCGATTTTCCAGCGGCGATTAATTCCTTCGCTCGGCGCCGCACCCCGGTGGCTGACGCCAACGGCTCCAGGCAGCCGCGAGCGCCACATCCGCACGCCGCACCGTCCGGCCAGATATTAATGTGGCCTACCTCGCCGGCCATTCCGTTCAATCCGTCCCAAATTTTCCCCTGGAAGATGATCCCGCCGCCAACTCCCGTGCCCAGCGTCAAGAAACACAAAGAATCAATCCCGAGCGTTTTACCTTTGCCAGCGACACACTCCGCCAGTGCTGCCACGTTCGCGTCATTTTCAACCACGACGGGCGTACCCACGCTCTGCTCCACAGCCGCGCGTAATTCCAATCCGTCGAAGCCTGGAAGATTTGGCAGGTTGCGCAGCCGGCCTTCGGGCAATTCGATCGGTCCTGGCGAGCCGATGGCGATGCCCTTTAGCGCAAGCTTCGGAGAATAACGATCGAGGAGCTTGCGAATTCCTGCGCACATATCCGCGACCACGGCATCTCTGCCGGCCTTCAGCCGCGTGGGCATTTGAATGGTATCCAGAAATCCGGCCGCGGGTGTGTACGCCGCCAGCCGCAAATTCGTGCCTCCAAAATCAATTCCGATTGAGAACGAATCTGCAGTCATATGCGACTAGCTTGCTCCATTTCGTTGCGAATCGCCGGATATCTACGCGCCACGCAGCGTGTGATGCGCGCCAGCGCGATCCAATTGCCTTGCAACGGCAAGCAATGTACACGAATTGCGGAGCGAGGAAACAGGAATTCCGGTCAACATTCCGCGGTCGGCAAACATGCCCTTCGCCGGCGCATTCGGTATCTGGTCACGAATGCGCAGGAATGTCACCGTGCGGCTTATTACTTTTGAACGCAAACGACGCGATGTACAGATAGCACAGAGCCGGCAGGATGAAGGCATGGTGGATTCCGATGTGGTCCGCGAGCACGCCCTGCAGTTCCGGAATAATCGCTCCGCCTACGATGGCGCAGACTAGCAAGGCAGAGCCTTTGCCCGTCAACGGTCCTAGGCCTTCGATAGAGATAGTAAAGATGCTGGGGAACATCGTTGAATTGAAGAAGCCCACCAGCAGGATGCTCCACATCGCCAAATGGCCGAAGCTCAGCATCGAGATGGAAACCAGCAGAAACGCCGTAAGCGCGGAAAGACCCAGCACCGTCCCGGTGCGCACCTTTTGCAGCACGGCCGAGCCGATAAACCGGCCGAGCATCGCGCCTCCCCAGTAGAGAGAAACAAACTTCGCGGCAAGTTGGATCGAGATGTTCCCGATATTTGGCTGGCTCATGTAGTTGACCAGCAAGCTGCCGATCGCCACTTCCGCGCCCACGTAGACGAAAATTCCCACAGCGCCCATTACCAAGCGCGGATATTTCCAGACGGAATCGTGAACCGTTCCGTGTGGCTCAACAGAGGAGATGATCGGCAGTTTGAATTTTGCAATGACCAGGCCAAGCACAAAGAGCGCAATCGCGAGCCCAATATACGGCAGCTTGACCGACGACGCCTGCTGTAGCCGGTAAGCTTGCAGCTGATCGGTGGACATGGCGCGAATCACATCCACGGCGACAGGCGCGCCGCTCAAAATCAGCATGCTGCCAAACCACGGCGCCACGGTCGTACCGAGCGAGTTGAAGGCCTGCGTTAAATTCAGGCGGCTGGATGCCGTTCGCTCCGGGCCCAGAACGGCCACGTAGGGATTCGCAGAAACCTGCAAAAGAGTGATGCCTGCGGCAAGAATTATCAATGCAGCCAGGAATAATGGAAAAGATGGCGCACTTGCTGCCGGCACGAAAAGCAGCGCGCCCACCCCCATCGTAAAGAGCCCGCCAACCATCGCTCTCTTGTACCCAATCCACTCGATCAATTTGCCAGACGGCAACGCGAAGACGAAGTACGCGCCGAAAAAACTGAACTGGATGAGCATCGCTTTCGCGTAGGTTAAATCGAAGATGGACTTCAAGTGCGGGATCAAAATATCGTTGAGACAGGTGAGAAACCCCCACATAAAGAAGAGGGTCGTCACCATCGCCATGGCTGCCTTGTCGGTGGAGACAGGCGCGGTCGCGGCCCCAGGGGAAACGTTCGAATTGGCTATGGGCATTGAATCGGGGTTCTCCCGTGATTCCGTTTGAACGAGTGGCTCACGCTAGTTCGCTTTTTGCAATTCTTCGTCGCACGGTGACATTTGCCAGCGCGCCTTCCCTGTCGATTTACGCACGACGAACTCCGGCTCAATCAATATCTCCGGGACGTACTCCTCGCTGTTCTTGATTTGGTTCAGCACCGACCGTGCGGCGATCTCGCCCATCTTCAGTAGAGGCTGCCGCACCGTCGTCAGCGGCGGATTGCTGTACGGAGCCATCTTGATGTCGTCAAACCCGACAACGGAAATATCGTTGGGGACATGCAGGCCGGCTTCTTGGAAAGCGCTGATGGCGCCGAGGGCGGAATTATCGTTAAACGCGAACAGCGCCGTGAACGGCATTTTCCGGCCGCAGAGGAACGCTTTGGTTGCGGGATACGCCACTTCCGGCGTGGACAAATCGCCCTCCAAATGAATGGTGAGCTCGGGCCGCACCACGATGCCAAGCTCTTGCGCGACGTGCAAAATCGCTTTCCAGCGATCGGTGGAATCCGAACTGTAATGCGGTCCCTTCATGAATGCGATCTCGCGGTGGCCAAGTTCGAACAGATGTTGCAGCGCCAGCTGAGCCGCACGACGATGGTCGAGAACAATATTCGTGACGCCTTCCAGAGGGCGGTGGCCCGCGATAGCGATCGTGGGCAGCGACATGGATTCGCCAAGCAAAGTGTCCACGGAAATCAGTCCCTCAACTCCGCGTTGCAGAAGAATATGCGAATAGCTGTCCAGCAATTTCTTATCGTTGTGATGCGCGACCGTGAGAAAGAAAAAGCTGTGCTGCCGCAGGTAGCGTTCAATGCCGCTGATAATCATCGCTGCGTACGCATCGCCCAGATCACGAGAGATCACGCCGATAGTGTAGGTGCGCTGCACGCGCAGCGAGCGCGCTAAATAATTCGGGCGGTAATTCAGTTCGCGCGCGGCTGCGAGCACGCGTTTCTTGGTGCGTTCCGGCACGGAGCGAGCCGCCGCGGAGTTATTTAATACTGCTGAAACAGTACCGGGCGTTAGTCCTACATGCTCGGCCACCGCCTTCAGCGTGACGACGCGAGCCTTGCGGCCGCTCTGATTCTTGCCACGGCTTTCCATGGGGCTGTCTCTTAAAAGATTTTCGGCAGAAAAAATAATCTGAGCTGTTCGCGCGGTCAATAGCCAGGCCCGTCGCGCAGGGAAGAAGGGCACGTCTGCCCTAGCCGCATAATACTGCGAATTAGCGCGCGCGTCATGGCTCATTTGCGCAAATTGACGAAATGTCTTTAGAAAATCGTTATTTTTAGCTTGACAAGAATAGGGTACTTGAAGCTAAATGCTCCGCAGCTGGGTGGTATCGAAAAAATCGATGGGTTGTATCTAAAGAGCTTTTTGTTCAGGGTGGCTCTAGCGGTCGTAGGGGTGTGTCTTGGTGTGCGCAACTCGGTTGGTCATCGTGGGGCGATCCCTGGCGTAATTTCTCGCTCGGGCACGTAGCGGTGTCACCAACTTTGTGGCGTAGGCCGGGTGGGCCTAACGCGCTTCTCTTGGGGGAGGAGATAGATTTATGGATAAGTCTTCGAATCGGTTTCTGCTAGTTCTTGCCGCAGGTATCTGCATTTGTCTCGCCGCCATGCTGCTTGGCTCGCCGCTAGCGGCGCAGTCAACATTCGGCTCCATTTCGGGATCTGTCGCGGACGCTTCAGGCGCCGCCGTCCCTGACGCACAAGTTACTCTGACCAGCACCGCGACGTCTGCGAAGCAGACCTACACCACGGGAGGGGACGGCCTGTACTCCTTCGTCAACCTGAATCCCGGCGATTATCGCCTTGACGTCGAGAAGGCCGGCTTCAAGCATTACAAGCGCGAATCCGTTTTCGTGCAGGTGCAACAGAGCATCCGCATTGACGCCATCATGGAAGTAGGCGCCGTCAATCAGACCGTGGAAGTTACCGCGGAGACGCCGCTACTTACGCCCACCGACACGTCGCTGGGCCAAGTGATTGACGAGCGCGCGACTAACGAGATCCCTCTGAATGGCCGCAACGTTTTCAACCTGATCACGCTTTCTCCAGCGGCCATCGCACAGGGCGGGTCCGGGGGATCGCAAGTTGGCCAGAACCCTTTCAGCTGGGGCAATTATCAAGTGGGCGGTTCGTTCGGCAACGAGAGCGCTGAATACATTGATGGCCAGCCGATAAACATCGGCTATATCAATTTGCCGGTTCTTATTCCCGACCAGGACGCGGTCGCGGAATTCAAGGTGCAGTACAACAACCTGGGGCCGGAGTGGGGCAAGTTTGCCGGCGGCATTGTGAATCTAAGCACCAAGGGCGGCTCGAACCAGTATCACGGCGGAGTGTACGAGTATCTGCGCAATAAGGTTCTGAACGCTTACCCATATAATTTTTCGCCGAACCCAGAAACCAAGCCTCCATATGTACAGAATCAGTTCGGAGGCACGTTTGGCGGCCCTGTGATCAAAGACAAGACATTTTTCTTTTTCGCGTATGACGGATATCGCCAGCGCGCTTCCACGCCCTTTACTACAACAGTCCCCACCGTGGCAGAAAGGGGCGGAGTATTTCCGGCGGTCGCATCTGCGAATGGTCCCGCCATCCTGATCTATGATCCACTCAGCGTTGGCGCAGCTTGCCTTGCCCCCGGGGGTAACACTGCAGCGAACTGCGGCCGGACGCAATTCTTGAACAATACCATTCCCACAATTAGCCCCGCGGCATTGGAAGAGCTGAAATTCATTCCGATGCCGACCAACAGCTTGCAAACCGGAAACTTTACCTCCAACGCGGCATCCGGCGGAAACACGAATCAATACGTCGCGCGTGTCGACCAAAATCTCACTTCCAACCAGCACATTTTTGCTCGCTACAACTTCTTCAACTTGCTGGACCTTCCGACGGATCCGTTCGGAACGGGGCTGTGCGCTGATCGTTGCGCGGAAACTTATCAGACCAACGCCGCCGCCATTAGCTACAGCTACACTATCAAGCCCGATTTGATTCTGAACATCATTGGTAGCGGCAGCCGATTCCATTACCTGCGCTCGCCGACCAATTCGGGTTTCGATTTGACCCAATACGGCTGGCCCACGTCTTACAATACTGATATTCCCTCTGCTTCGCGTTCACCGTTTACGCCCTGCTTCTCTCCTGAGGACCCATCGGTGACGTGCTCACAAGGCCAAAGCTTTATCACCGACCACGACACGCAGTTCGACGTCTCGCCGAGCCTTACGTGGATCAGGGGCAAGCACACGTTCGTGTTTGGCGGCCAGCTGATAGAGACTTACGACAATTACGCCCAGACGAACATCGCCAGCGGAGCTTTCGCTTTCGACGGTAGCTGGACAAGCAACAATGCCGTGTCCGGTGGAACGGGTGGCATTTCCTTCGCAGATTTCCTGCTGGGATACGGCCTGAATCAATCCAGCGTGTTCAACCACAATTACGGCGAAGCGCAGGTTCCTGGTCTGGTGGCGCAAAAAGAGACCTACCGGGGCTTTTACTTCGGAGATACCTGGAGAGTCACGCCAAAGCTGACGATCAACTACGGTGTGCGCTATGATTTGCCGGGAGGCTTCTCAGTGCGTCACGATCTCTCCACGTACTGGGATCCGGCGGCGACGAATCGCACCGTTACTGGTTGTATCAATGGGAACGGACCGTGCCCAGGTGACGTCTTCTTCGTCAAATCCGGCATCGACCCGGGACGAAGTGCAATACCTCTGTACAAGAAGGAATTTATGCCGCGCGTGGGGCTTGCCTATAGCTGGGACCAGAAGACCGTTATCAGGGCCGGCTATGGCATCTTCTTCATACCGAACTGGACATTCTTCGGTCTGAATCCCAGCAACGACGGCATCAACACGGCCTCTACTCTGTGGGTCGCGAGTACAAACGGCGGACTCACCCCCAACAGTACACTGACGGCGACGAACTGCGTCTTTGCTCCCGAGGTGCTCACCTGCCCGACGAATGGGCCTTTCGGTCCGACGATCAATACTCCGCTTAATCGATCGGGCAATGTTTCGGCTTTTGATGCCGGTCAAAACATCACGGAAGCTCCGTACAGCAGCTATCGGCCCGGATATGTACAGCAGTTCAACCTGGACATTCAGAGGCAGCTACCAGGGGGTGTTTTCGTGGATGCTGCATACGCCGGCTCCCGAGGCGTGCATTTGCCGAATCCAACGGCGACCGGAGTCAATCAAATCCCGGATTCATTTATCAGCCAGGCAGAACAGCAATCGTTAGCTGGTCTACCGGTCACGATCGCTCAGCCGATTGCGAATCCGCTTCAGGGGATTACAACTGTAAGCGGGTTAAATCCCACGTCGAACCCCACGATTCTCGCGGGTCAGCTGGACCGTCCCTATCCTGAATACGGCAACGTGAGCCTTGCCGGAGATGGTTGCTGCGGCAGCAACTATAACTCGTTCCAACTGACGGCGACAAAACGGTTTAAGGATGGTGGTACGTTCCTTGCCGCCTACACCAACGCCAAGTTGATGAGCAATGCAGACACCCTGACAACCTGGTTGGAAACCGGGGTCGGCGAACCTCAGGACTGGAACAACCTCAAGGCGGAGCGGTCGCTTTCCTCCCAAGACGTATCGCAGCGCCTGGTGATCAGCTATGTTTATGATCTGCCGTTTGGTCACGGTCAGAGGTATATGTCTGATGCTACCGGCGTGATGGACAAGGTAGTCGGCGGCTGGGGCGTTGACGGAGTCACAACGTTTCAGAAAGGCTTCCCGCTGCCACTGACTTATGGTGCCTCCACTGCTCTTTCAAACGCGGGATTTGGAATCGGCCCTGCCTTGCGCCCGGACGTAATCGCGGGATGCGCCAAGAGCGCACCCCACGTGAAAACTGCCTCGGGAATCCAATGGATCAACCCAAACTGCTTTGCGCCTCCGGGAGGGACTCTCGCGGCGTCAGCGTGGGCCTTTGGCGACGAGTCGCGTGTGGATGCTACACTGCGAGGTGCCGGGATCAATAACTGGGACTTCGCGTTATTTAAGACTACGAACTTCGGCCCGGAGAACAAGCTCGGCTTGCAGTTCCGGACGGAGTTCTTCAACACGTTCAATCGCGTCCAGTTCGGCCCACCGAACACAGCTTGCTGCAATAACACCAATCTGGCTGTACCTGCAGTCAATAACGCGGGCTTTGGTCTTGTGACCAGCACGCTTAACAGCCCGCGCTTGATTCAGTTTGCACTGAAGTTCATGTTCTAGCGCGTGAGTGCAGCGAAGGTGGATGCCTCCCCCCGGCATCCACCTTTCGCTGCGCTGACTTCCAATACACATCCTCAGCGTATCGTTTGTGCGATCGGCTCTGACAATTGGAATCCCCCTCGTTCGACTTCACGGCGAAGCTGGATACCGTGATCACGGCAGTCGAAGCTGCGCCCACGAGCTTTACCCCTGCCATGCGCTCCGGCGTCACTTCTGCTAACCTTGTGACTGCCCCACCGGAGCCCGCGAAAGCCCGCATGAATCGCCGCATATCACGACGCGATTTCCTGGAATCGTTTGCCGCCATGGGCCTAGCATTGCCCATCTCGTCTTCCATGTTTGATGTAAAGCACCCGCGCGGTCTGGATTTCAACCACGTGAATTCGCCCACGCCGCAAAAATACTTGATCGAAACCATGGGCGGCGGCGTGGCGCTCTTCGATTACAACAATGACGGCTTGCTCGACATTTTTCTGGTGAATAGCGGCCAACTCTCGAATCCGATGCACCCGCCCGAAACGTTCGACCGCCACGATCCGCGCAACTGGAATCGTCTCTACCGGCAAAATCCGGATGGCAGCTTTACGGACGTCACCAAAGAAGCCGGACTCGCCAACGCGGGCGACGGCAACTATGGCATGGGCGTCGCAGTCGGCGATTATGACAACGACGGCTTCCCCGACCTCTACATAACGAACTACGGAAAAAATACGCTTTACCACAATAATGGCGACGGTACCTTCACCGACGTGACGGCCAAAGCCGGCGTCGAGGCCGGAGGCTGGAGCTGCTCAGCAGGTTTCTTCGATTTCGATAACGACGGTCATCTCGACCTGTTCGTCACGCGCTACATGCTCTGGGACACGCAACACAGCAAGATTTGCGGCGGCGAGTGGCAGACCTACTGTCCGCCCGCCGAGTTCCCCTCTACGACGAGTATCCTCTACCGCAATCGCGGCGACGGCACATTCGAAGACGTCAGCCAGCAATCCGGGATTGCCGCACTCAAAGGCCGCGCGCTCGGGGTCTCCTTCGCAGACTACGATGACGACGGATTCACCGATATTTTCGTGTCGAACGATGGCATGCGCCAGTTTCTCTTCCACAATAACGGCGATGGCACGTTCACTGAACGCGCTCTGGAAGCAGGCACCGCGCTCACCGCCGATGGCAAGCCTCTTTCCGGCATGGGCACTGTCTTTCAAGACTACGACAACGATGGACGTCCGGACATCTTGGTCACCGTGCTGCCTCGCGAAGTTTACGCGCTTTTTCACAACGACGGCGACGGCTCATTCAGCTATCGCAGTCTGCAAGCCGGCTTGGGCTTGCTGTCCGCGGCAAGCTCGGGCTGGGGCGTGGGTTTGGAGGATTTCGACAACGACGGTTGGAAAGATCTGTTCGTCGCGCAAAGCCACGTGCTCGACAACGTCGAGCAGATTGACCACATGCTCCACTACAAAGAGCCGCCGCTGCTGGCGCTCAATCGCAATGGACGCTTCGAGCGCGCCGATTCCGGCATCACTACTGCGATCGCCGGCCGCGGCGCTGCGTTCGGCGATTTAAATAACGATGGCTGGATGGATGTCGTCGTCACGTCGCTTGGCGGTGAGCCTCTGGTGCTCATGAATCACGCGGGCACCGGCCACTGGCTCTCCATCACGCTTCGCGGAACGCGCAGCAACCGCGACGGCCTAGGCGCGCGCGTGCAGGTCAATCGACAAACGCGATTCGCCACCACCGCCGGCAGTTACGTTTCGGCCAGCGACAAACGCCTGCACTTTGGTCTCGGCGCCGCGGAATTGGCGAAGGTCGAAATTCACTGGCCCTCCGGCGCGCATCAAGTTCTTGACGGCGTCAAAGCTGATCAGTTTCTCGAAGTTCGCGAACCGGAAAAATCATGAGCGGCATCCTACTTTCGGTTTTGCTTGCGCTGCAGGCGTCTGCGCCGTCGCCAGCTCTCCAGCATCTACATGCCGGCGTCGAAGCAGAAAAAAGCGGACAATTGGATGCGGCCGGCGCCGAATTTCAAAAGGCTACCGAGCTCGACCCCAAACTAGCCGCGGCGTTCGTTCATCTCGGCGACGTCTACATCGAAAAACGCGACTACGCGGCCGCGATTGCACCATTGAAGCGGGCCATCGAACTCAGCCCTGGCCTCGAGGACGCTCACCGGCTCTTGGGATACGCGCTGTTGGCGCAAGGCTACGCTGACGAAGCAATTCCGCATCTACAAAAGGCGCATGAGGTGGCTGCGCTGGGCATCGCGCTGCTTGAAGCAGGAAAATTGCCCGAGGCCGTCCCGGTTCTGCAAAAAGCCTTAGCGCAAAATCCAAATGATCCTGACCTGTTGTATTACTACGGCAGAGCTGCCGGCCTGCTTTCCAAACAAGTATTCGACGAACTCGAAGCGCGCTTCCCGGAATCCGCGCGCGCACATCAGATGATGGCGCAGGATTACGCCGCGCTGCGCGACGTTCCCGCGGCCGAACACGAATTTCTCGAAGCGCTGCGCTTACGCCCGCAGACGGCCGGTCTGCACTTGGAGTTCGGCGAACTGTACGCACGCGCGCAACAATGGGATAAAGCCGCGGATCAATTTCAACTCGAAACCGAAGTTCAGCCGGGCAGCCCCGAAGCTTTTTATCGTTTGGGCGAAGCCCTGGTGCAGCTGGGGAAATTCCATGAAGCGCGCGAGGCACTGGCGCATTCCGACAAATTGAAGGAAGACATGCCAGAAACTCTCTACATGCTTGGTAAAGCTGCGGCGATGGATGGAGACGACAGCTTAGCCCAGAAGTCCTGGGAACATGTCCTGCGCGCGGAAAAAGACACTGAGCTAGCGGCTCAAGCGCACTTTGGCCTGGCTGGAATTTATCGCAAGCAGGGGAAGAGCGCCGACGCGGACCGCGAGATGGAAGAATTTCGTAAATTGCAAGGAAGCGCGGGCCACGCGGACGATTCGCCGAAATAGATGACGATCAAGAGCTGAAGGAGAAAGCCGATGAAATCTGCACGCATGAACATGAAGTCATTGCAGCGCGGAATCAGCGTGACCTGCGCTTTGTTGTTTATCGCGATCCTCGTTGCCCTGGTTCCTTCCGCTACTTCGGCTCCCGGCGACGTCGAACAGCGCGTCGAAGCGATCCTCAGCAAAATGACGCTCGAGCAGAAGATTGACATGCTCGGCGGCGAGGATGATTTTTACATTCGCGCGTATCCCGAGCTAGGCTTGCCTCGCCTGCGCATGGCAGACGGTCCCATCGGAGTTCGCCACGGGGGCCCTTCGACCACGATGGCTGGCGGAATTTCCATGGCAGCGTCCTGGGATCCCGCGCTCGCCGCGGAAGTGGGAACTCAAATCGCCCGCGATGCTCGCGCGAAGGGCGTGCACTTCATGCTAGGGCCTGCTTTCAATATTTATCGCGCGCCCATGAACGGCCGCAACTTCGAATACTTGGGTGAAGATCCGTATTTGGCATCTCAAATCGCGGTGGGATATATCGAGGGAATGCAAAGCCAGGGCGTGAGCGCCACGGCCAAACATTTCATGGGAAATAATTCCGATTACGATCGCCACAACACCGATTCCATCATTGACGAGCGCACCATGCGCGAAATCTATCTCCCCGCGTTCGAAGCCGCGGTGAAACAGGGTCACGTGCGCGCGGTGATGGATTCCTACAACTTGACGAACGGCACCCACATGACGCAGAACGCCCATTTGAATATTGACATCTTGAAGAAGGAGTGGGGCTTCGATGGCATCTTGATGTCCGACTGGACATCCACGTACGATGCCGTGGGAGCTGCCAACGGCGGCCTCGATATCGAGATGCCTTCTGGAAAATTCCTGAACCGCGAGAACCTGCTCCCGGCAATTCGGAACGGGCAGGTATCCGTCGCGATGATTGACGACAAAGTGCGCCGCATTCTGCGCGTCGCGATTCAATTCGGCTGGCTCGACCGCGAGCAGACCGATCTCGCGATCTCGCGCTACAACCGCGAAGGCGATCAAGTCGCGCTGCAGGCCGCGCGCGAAGGCGCCGTTTTGCTGAAAAATGATGGCAATTTGCTGCCGCTCAAGAAAGACGCTGTGAAATCCATACTGGTTGTCGGCCCCGATGCTCATCCCGCTGTGCCGGTAGGCGGCGGCAGCGCTCGCGTCGTGCCATTCGAAGCCGTCAGTTTTCTGCAAGGTATTAGCGACTACGTGGGGAATTCTGCTCAGGTGTTTTACAGTCCAGGGATTCCCACCGTCGAGGAAATGGCGGCGCTGAAATCTTTCTCAACGACTGCATCGGGCGGCACTGTGGGATTTAAGGCGGAACATTTCAGCAATCCGGATTTGCAGGGGGCGCCGTTTTTCACGCGTACCGAGGAGCGTGTCGATTTCGGACCGCCGCCGAGCAAGAGGACTCTGCCTGGCGAGGCTATGTCCTCCCGCTGGACCGGCTACTACACACCGAGCGCTAGCGGCAAATACGATCTTTTCGTTTCCTCCACGGGAGAAGATGGCGGTTACTACCGCGTCTTCGTTGACGACAAAATCGTGCTCGACGATTGGACTACTTCAAGGGAAGTGCTCGGCGTCGCGGCGCTGACTTTCGACACCACTCCGCACAAAGTCGTTCTCGAGCATCACGGCCAGTCCGAATGGCTCGGCGGACGCCTGCACATGGGAATTACTCGCGAAGGTACATACGTTCTTTCGGATGCGAAGAAGTTGGCTGCGAAAGCCGATGTGGTTGTGGTCGCAGTGGGATTTGATCCGCAGTCCGAAACTGAAGGCGCCGACCGGACTTTCCATTTGCCTCCGGGACAGGATGAATTGATTCAGGAAATG
>Ga0116135_1000919_pt1 | contig 15713 bp, 10 predicted proteins | sample June2015DPH_20_1_FD_89738 | JGI IMG/M metagenome (GOLD analysis project Ga0116135, IMG submission 89738) | Peatland microbial communities from SPRUCE experiment site at the Marcell Experimental Forest, Minnesota, USA - June2015DPH_20_10 | ecosystem: Environmental > Terrestrial > Soil > Wetlands... | reverse complement strand
CTAACTCCTTCCTGCGGCCTTTAGATAAGACGTTGGGTAAGGGAAAGAGGTTTTGCTGGCAAATCACTACCCCCGGACGGGTCAGTCAGCTTGCATCGAAAGTCGCATACATTCACCGTTAGAAGAGCGATAGCATCTTTTCAGCGGCTGGAAACTCCCCATCGGCTGCGGGCGAATTCCGTTCTCGGAATGAGCCGGTTTTGAGTTGCCGAAAATCAGTCTCGTCAGATGACAACTTGGAGCAATCTTGGGACATCCATCGGAAGTTAGCCGAATTGAATCCGACATTATCCGTTCCCTTCGCGACCGTTATCGCTGTCCGGATGAATTCCTGAAGTACCGTCTAAGTGGAGAACTTAGCCCCAAGGCTAATTACTTCGCACTCGGCTCTGCTGCGATAGGTTATGGGCGAACTGTAGGCGGCACACGGACTGTGCATCTGTCGCCTGGTCCGCAGGTTGATGCTCCACATTTTGTAGGAGGCGTGAACCCGCTCCGGCTACCCTTTGACCCCGATGAGGTGATCGACAATCTCCGCTTGGAACGTTACGCCGGTTGCCAGCTAACCGGGTTCGAAAAGATATTGAAGCACACGTATTACCGAATTCGTCGCCTAACCAATCCGACCGTGCGCGGCTACATTCAGAGATTTCGCGCGGGAAAGTGGAACAAGAGACGCTTCCCACAGTGGCCAGTGGACACGACCGTCGAGGATATCTCTGAAGCGCTGCTACTGCATTTGCTGCAGGCGAATCGACAGGAGCGCATCCCCTTTATCTGGTTCTGGCCCGATGGAGCACGCGCCTGCTTGACGATCACGCACGATGTGGAAAACCAGGCAGGCAGGGACCATTGCGCGGAATTGATGGATCTGGACGATTCCTTTGGATTCAAGAGTTCCTTCCAGATCGTTCCGGAAGACAGATATGCTGTTTCGCAGGAGTTCCTGAACAGTTTTCGCGACCGCGGATTTGAGTTGTGCATCCACGACCTGAACCACGACGGCCGGTTGTTTGATGAATTGGGACAATTTCGCGAGCGCGCCGCGCTAATCAACCGCTTTGCCCGGGAATATGATGTAAAAGGTTTCCGCTCGGCAGTGATGTATCGCAATCCTGACTGGTTCGAATACCTCGATTTCTCCTTTGACATGTCTATGCCGAACGTTGCTCACCTCGATCCGCAGCACGGCGGATGCTGCACTGTGATGCCATACTTCATTGGCAACCTGGTTGAACTACCGCTTACGACGATCCAGGACTATACGCTGTTTCGTGTTCTGAAACAGCAATCTGTTGACCTGTGGAGATTGCAGATCGAGCTGATCCTGGCTAAGAACGGCCTCATTACACTGCTTGTCCATCCGGACTACATTATTGAACCCGATCTTCGGGCCGTTTACAGAGATTTGCTTGCAATGGTGAATGAGCTGCGCGCGTCCCAACATCTGTGGTCTGCAACTCCCGGTGAAATTGCTGAGTGGTGGCGGCAACGGAATCAAATGGCCGTCATCTGGGATAACGGCTCATGGCGCATCACAGGGGAAGGCGCGGAACGTGCCAGACTCGCCTTTGCCAAGGTTGCAGATGGCCGGCTGGTTTACGAACTGGCGGATGAGAAGGAAGGCGAGTCTCTTTCTGCCCAGGTAAATACTCCGGCACCGACCGATATCTGCGTGCAATAAGCCCACAGCAGCTGCCCGACCCCGACCCCACAATTCGAGAGCCCAAACCAGGACAGGCAATCCTGGTTTTTTTTTGCTCTGATGACGGCTTCTCTGCTGGCTGGATGGCGCCTCTCCCTCTGTATGAAACATTCGCGCTCGCTTGGCGGAACGAAGCGTACATGCGCATTCTGCTGATTTTGTCTCCGAGCGTATTCATGATTTTTGCTGAGAGGCAACTGCTTCACGCGGCAAGCCAATGGTCTGTTTGGGAGCGTTGTGCTCTTGTACTGGCAGCGATTGCCATCGTGTGCAACGCACGGACCTGGTCTGCGCCATTTACCGCCGACACCCTGCAGGCGGTAAGAATGTTCGAGCTGGTGCTTTCGCTGGTCGGATTCTTTCTTCTTTGCTTTGGCCCTCAGCCTTCGCGTAAGCTGATGTTTCCTTAGGGCCTGGTCCAAACTCAAACAACTGCTCCGTTCCGCAAGAGCACGAACCAGGGAAGCTCTTGAGCTGGCAATCTCTGAACTGTTTCCACAGATCACACTAGAGAATGCTCAAGCATGGTTCAGATTACGCCTTGGCGCTACACAGTAAGAATGAAAATGCTCTAGTCGGGAAAGTCGTGGCAGGAGCAAATCGTGAGAGCTGTCCTGCCCGCGACCGCACCTGACTTCTAAGGAATCGACACCGTGAAGGAGTTCGAAGGCACACTTTGATTGCCTTCGGCATCGACACTCTCTACGTAATAGGTGTAAGAGGTGCTGTCGGCAACAGTGGTGTCGGCATAAGTGGTTGAACTATTGACCGACGGGTTCAGCAACTGGTACGCGGAACTCCCGCTGACGGCCCGATAGATGTCGTAGCCCGCCACGGGGTCGCTCGAGTTTGTGGGCGCGTCCCAGCTAAGATCGACTTCATAGGCTGTCGTCTGCTGTCCGGTCCCACTCAGGCTCACGACGGTCGTCGGGTTCGTTGACGAGGTACTGACGATGGTCAGCGAGCCAGTCGCGGCCCCGGCCACTGTCGGATCGAATTGCACGCTCAGCGTAACCGACTGATTCGGGCTCAGCGTCAACGGGAAACTTGCCCCGGAGAAGGAGAACCCTGTACCCGACACTGTCGCCGAGTTGACGGTCACCGACCCTGTCCCCGTCGAAGTCAAAATCACCGACTGAGGAGTTAGCGTGTTCAAGTTCACACTGCCGAAACTAATGCTGGTGGTGCTGACAGAGAGTGTGGGCACGGTCGACCCGAGCTGCAGCGCGAAAGTCTTCGTGCTGCCACCGGCGCTTGCCGTCAGCGTCACGCTCTGCGTCGTGCTTACGGAACTCACCGTCGCAGTAAACCCGGCGCTCGTTTGCCCAGCCGGAATATTGATTGAATACGGCACCGTCACCGCCGCATTGTTGCTCGACAGGGCAACCGTGAATCCGCCGGTCGCGGCCGCCACATTCAGCGTCACGGGGCAATAGTCCGTTCCCGCGCCGGCCATGGAACTGCTGCTGCAAGTCAAACCGGTCAGTACCGGCACGCCCGTGCCGCTGAACGCGATGGTGGTCGTGGTCCCCGTCGACGAATTGCTGGTCAATGTCAGCGAACCGGACGCCGCACCCGCAGCCGTCGGATCAAACTGCACCGTCAGCGTGGCTGTTTGCTTGGGATTCAGCGTCAACGGGAAACTCGCTCCGGAGACAGAGAATCCCGTTCCGCTCACTGCGTCTGCGCTGATTGTCACTGCCGCCGTCCCAGTCGATGACAGGGTAAGCGTCTGCGTCGTCGCCGAATTCGCATTGACGTTGCCGAACGAGACCGTTGAAGCGCTCACGCCCAGCGTCGGAACGCTCGACCCGATCTGCAGTGCAAAGGTCTTCGTGCTGCTGCCCGCACTTGCCGTCAGCGTCACGCTCTGTGAAGTGCTCACGGAACTCACCGTCGCCGTGAACCCGGCACTCGTTTGCCCTGCCGGAATATTGATGGAAGCCGGCACCGTCACCGACGAACTGCTGCTCGACAGGCTCACCACGAACCCGCCGCTCGCCGCGGCCACATTCGACGTCGCGGTGCAATTATCTGTTCCCGTACTCGTCATGGAACCGCTGGAGCAGGTCAACCCTGCCAGCACCGGTACGCCCGTGCCGCTGAAGCTTACCGCAGTTGAAGTTCCCGTCGACGAGTTGCTGGTCAATGTCAGCGAACCGGACGCCGCGCCTGCCGCAGTCGGATCGAACTGCACCGTCAGTGTGGCCGTCTGATTGGGATTCAGGGTCAACGGGAAACTCGCTCCGGAGACGGAGAATCCCGTTCCGCTCACTGCGTCTGCGCTGATCGTCACTGCCGCCGTCCCAGTCGATGACAGGGTAAGCGTCTGCGTCGTCGCCGAGTTCACATTTACGTTGCCAAACGCGACCGTCGAAGCGCTCATGGCCAGCGTTGGAATGCCCGATCCGAGTTGCAGTGTAAAGGTCTTCGTGCTGCTGCCGGCGCTTGCCGTCAGCGTCGCGCTCTGCGTTGTGGTCACCGAACTCACAGTCGCCGTAAACGCGGCGCTGGTTTGCCCTGCCGGGATAGTGATGGAAGCCGGCACCGTCACAGACGAACTGCTGCTCGACAGGCTTACGGTGAACCCGCTACCCGCCGTGACAGTGTTTAACGTCGCGGTGCAACTATCCGTTCCCGCGCCCGTCATGGAACCGCTGGAGCAGGTCAACCCGGCCAGCATCGGCATGCCTTTTCCCGTCAGATTGACGATCTTTGATTTCGCGTCGGACGAGTTCGTCGACAGCGTCAGCGAACCGGACACCGCACCAGCCGCGGTCGGATCGAATTGCACCGTCAATGTCGCCGTCTGGTTGGGATTCAAGGTAATCGGCAGGCTGTCTGCCGCCACTGAAAAACCGCTCCCCGTCACCGTGGCACCACTTACGGTCACCGGTGCATTGCCGGTTGACGTCACCACGACCGACTGCGTGGCTTCCGAACTCACGTTCACCGATCCAAATGCCACGCTGCTCGTGTTGACGCTCAGGATGGGCGCCACCGCACCCAACTCGAGCGCAAACGATTGTGAAATTCCAGCCACATTCGCTGTCACCGCCACGTCCTGCGCCGTGCTCACGGAATTCACCGTCGCCGTAAAACCGGCACTCGTCTCTCCAGCCGGAACATTGACCGAAGCTGGCACCGTCACGGCCGCACTGTTGCTTGACAGGTTGACGGTCAGTCCGCCGCTGGCTGCCGCCGCATTTAACGTCACCGTGCAGCTGTCAGTCCCTGCTCCAGTCATGGCGCTGGTGGCGCAGTTGACCCCGGTGGGAACCGGCATTCCCGTGCCGCTGAAGGTCACGGCAGTCGAAGATCCACTCGACGCATCGCTCGTCACCGTCACTTGTCCCGACAGCGATCCCGCCGCGCCCGGATTGAATTGCACGGCCAGGTTGTAGCTGCTGTTCGCCGCAATCGTCAACGGCAGGCTAGTCGGGCTAAGAGTCGACGAGAAATACTGCCCGCTCACGTTCACCAGGGAGACATGGACGGGAGCAGTCCCTTGGTTCTGAAACGTGATGGTGGCGCTCGCGGTCTGTCCCACGGCCACAGTCCCGAAAGCCAGGTTGCTCGTCGACGCGACAAGCGTTCCCGAAGCCACTTTATTCTCCGTGCTGCCCATGACGGCCGCGCCGCCGCAACCGCACAGGAAGAAAATGCTAGTAAGTGCTAGAACTAGAATGAGTTGCATCGCTCGACGGCGAAGCACACTAGGAGAAACGCAGAGGAAAGTACTGCAGCGGGTGGTCAATTGCATCACCATAATCATTCGAGGTACTTGGGTTACTCTTTTAGGTTACCCAGAGGCTCTAATTAGTGCTAATTACTTGGGTACTAAATACACTAAAGTTTCATTACCATAGTAAGCGCACACTAAACCTAGACACAGGAAAGCCACGCCGATCGGCTTGTGCCGGCTCGCTGCAGCCCTGGCTCAAATTGTGTATGTCCTTTTGAAGCGAGAAATCGTGCGACGGCCGACATTCAATCCTGGGCTTGCTTACCCTTCAGTTGCGCCGTCTTCGCCTCTGCTCGACCACAGATCCTCTTCCCATTCGTCATGGCGCCTCTGGACGTATGTGCGCGACGACAGGCCGGTGGGAGAGCAGACTGCGCCAGCGGTGTGGTTCGCCTACTCGGAAGACCGCAAGAACGAACATCCACACTGGCATCTGAGCTTCACGGGCGCTCTGCAGGCGGATCCGTACGCCGGGTTCCATCATCTGTACGGCGACCATATATAAAGCCGCCTGCTGGGCTCATGCCCGGCGCAAGTTCCACGAGATCCATGTCATCCATGCCTCGCCCACAACCACCGAAGCGTCGGCCAGGATCGGAGCTCTCTACGCCATCGAAGAAGAGATCCACGGCAAGCCCGCCGAGCTCAGGATGAGTGTTCGCCTGGCGCGAGCCAGGCCGCTGCTTGAGGAATTGCGAAGCTGGATGGAGAAGACACTACGTTCACTGTCCGCAAGAGGGCGGGGATGGAAGGATCGATAGATGCAGGGATGACGCGCTGCATCGCACCTTGCCGTTAGCTGCCGGGCGGCAGGCTACAAGTCCGGAGCGATCAACTCGTTGAGAGCGGCGTGATCGAGCGGCTGCAGCGGCATGAAGGCGGTCTTCAACTGGTAGGGCGTGCTGGGAAGATTCTGAGAGCGACACACAGTTCGTTCACATGAAGGCAAAAGTCAATTGGAAGCAGAGGAGAACGCTGCCCGCGAATGGCGCGTGACAAATCGACAATGCCACATGCGAAATCGAGGCGATGGCGGCGGTAGCGATCTTTCAGACTCACTTTCCTGACCGGAGGATAGACTCTGCATCTGCGATGCGTACCGTCGCCAGGAATGGAAAGGACCTGGAGATTGGATAAGCCTCTGACCTGCCCTCTGCGTTCGTCATGGTTCCGCTTAACAATGGAAAAACGAAACCGCGCTTAGCCCATATGCCGGTACAACATACTGCCAAGGCGCCAGGAAACGGCCCCGGGCAAGACGGAAAATATCTTTCCCGCATACGGCACGTGGGAAGAAATAGAGCTCGCTTCCTTATTCGTCTGGGAATACCGGAGATACGTGATCTGCCTACGCGTCGCTCCAAATTGGTCTTTGAATCTTAAGAGACCTTCATTTTCCGGCTCAGTTCGTCCGAAATCCATTTCTAAAGCCTGCTCGGCCTTCCCCTCGGAAATAATCTTCCAAAACAGGAAGGGCATGCCTGCAAGATAGTGAAACTTCTCATCGGAGCAGCCGTATTTGTAAACGATCGTGTGTCGATGACGGAGCGTGACGATCGCGGCAATCGCGTGTCCGTCCTTACGTACTACACGAATCTCAAAGTCTGACGCGAAGTTTTTTGCCAGGTTGCGAAACCAACTTCTTGGTTGCGGCAGAAGTTGATGCCGGCGCCTGGTAATGATGAGTAATTCGAAGAGCTCATCGAGCAACTGCTCTGAAGAGCCTTTCTCGTATTCCAGGTTCTCACGTTCCGCCTTGTGGATCCGGCGCTGCAGATTGTTCTTATCGAGATTCTTGAAAAGTTCTTCGAGTGGCTTGGTCAGATCGAGTGTGTGCAGCCAGAAAGACTGGCCCGCGGACAAGGATCCTGCCGGACTGCTCCACTCAATTGGCCGGAGTTCGATGTAGCGGAGGCGTCTCTTCTTAGTTGCATTGACGAGCCACTCCACGAACTCATGGTCGCTGCTTGCTTCGCTCAGCAGCGGCTCGGAATGGTCTGAAAATGGAAGCGATACCAGACGCTTACCGGTGATCCAACTTTCGACCTCGCAGAAAACAATCCCATCGGAGAGAGGTTTCCCTGGCTCTGCACTCGTGATTGCAATCGGCTGATAGCCGTAGGTATCGGCCAGCGTCTGCAACCATTCTCTACGGTGAAACACGCTCGATCGCGGATGGGATGCGAGCAGTGCATCCCAGCGGCGATCTGTCATCGGGTTAAAGCTATAAACGGGCATCCGAATACCAGTAGCGCCAATGGGAGCGGGTAATTTGGAGATTCATCGAAGCATGCCGGCTCAGAAAGGACGGCGGGAGCCTGCGATCTAGCACCTGAAGACGTTCGCCGCTACGATTCCCTTGGTTGCATTGCGCGTGTCGACCACCAACTTTGCCTGATCGACAATTGCGCGATAGTCATACTGCGAGTGATCGGTGACGATCACAACACAATCGAATTCGGGAATCTTCTCCAGAGGTGTGCTGGTCATATTCAGGTCGTACTTACGGCCTTTGCCAACCGTCGGGAAGAAGGGATCGTTGTATTCGACACGCGCTCCGCGCTTCTGCAGCAGCTCGATGATGGTGAGTGCCGGCGATTCGCGCAGATCGTCAATGTCCCGCTTGTAGGCCATACCGAGGATGAGGATGCGGGCGCCACGGAGCGCCTTGCCCTGCTGATTCATGGCTTCGATGACATGATCGACAACGAAGTTTGGCATGTTCTCGTTGATCTCCCCCGCAAGCTCAATAAAGCGTGTGTGGAAGTCAAATTCTTTCGCTTTCCATGAGAGGTAGAACGGATCAATCGGAATACAATGTCCGCCGAGTCCCGGCCCTGGATAGAAGGCCTGGAATCCAAAGGGCTTCGTCTTGGCGGCATCGATCACTTCAAACAGATCGATATTCATCCTCATGCAAAGCTGCTTGAGCTCGTTGACGAGAGCAATGTTGACGCAGCGGTAGATGTTTTCGAGGAGTTTGGTCATTTCCGCAGTTGCGGGCGAAGAGACCGGCACCGTGCGGTTAAAGATGGAGCCATAAAGGGCAGCCGTCAGGTCACGCGCGATGGGACCGCATCCACCGACTACCTTCGGGATATCGCGGCGCGCAGTCGTGTCGTTGCCTGGGTCCTCGCGTTCCGGAGAGAAAGCAATATAGATACCAGAGCTTTCTGCGTCCCTCGCTACTCGCAATCCGGATCGATTTCCATTCTCCAGGATAGGGACGACAATTTCCTCCGTTGTACCTGGGTAAGTTGTGCTTTCCAGCACGATGAGTTGCCCGTCGTGGATGTGCGGCGCGATACTCTCCACGGTTCCGGTGACATAGCTCAGGTCCGGCTCGTGGTACTCGTTCAGCGGAGTCGGCACGCAGATGATGACGGCATCCATCTCGGCGATCTGCGCGTAGTCAGTGGTCGCCGTGAAGCCATTCTCACGAGCCAGCTGCACCTCGGTGGCAGGGATGCGGACAATGTAGGAGCCACCCTGGTTCAGCGTGTCGACCTTGCGTGCATCGATGTCGAATCCGGTAACCCGAAAGCGCTCCTCGCTGAACAACAAGGTTAGCGGCAGACCGACGTAGCCCATCCCGACAATACCGATGCGAGCCTCGCGGCTGCGAATGCGACGAGTCAATTCAGCTGCTTTGTTAACAGAAACGAGTGCCATTATTCACCTCATGACCAGAACATAGAAAGCAATGATTGAGGCGCCGAAATAACCATTTCTGACTTTGAAAAGTCATCAGGACACAAAACCAACCGGCAATCGGCAGATACCTGCAAGACAGACGCGCCAGTGAGTCCGGCAGTCACCTGTTCTGTATTCACGGTACAACCTCGGTACTTTTGAGGACGAGAGAAAGTTCGGTATTTTGTTACTGAGCGGCATCAGATGAAGCGCTTAGACTTTGAATTTCATTTGGTTCTGGACCAGGAGGCCGTAGATTCAAGTCCTCTCTCCCCGACTTTTGCATGGAGCAGGCGCAGCCCGCGGCCGCCAGTCTTAAGCGTCTATATTATTCCCGCACTGACGGCCGGCGCAATTTCGATGCTCGGCACATGTCCCGCATTTTGAGCAACAACCAGACCGCTCAGCGCTCTCGCGTTGTTTTCCACGACCCTGCTTTCCAGAAGGTCATTCGAGGTGGGACCGGAGTCGTATACCGGGATGCTCACTCCGCGCCTCGCAGGGATATCCAGTAGTACCGGCGCCAGCAGAACTTGCAGCGCACCGGGCGGAGGAAAAACAAGCCAAGGAGAGCATCGTAAGGGCGCAGCTCGGCAGGTTTGAACTCAACCGATTTGCAGCGGGGGCACTTTCGCCGTAACCAAAGCACTCTCGGCAGCCAAAGCGGCCACGTCATCGCTTCTGCGGTCATCGGAGATCCCCTTTCAAAGTAAGGATGGCAGGCATCACTGGTTGGTTCCGTCTCCTGCGCTGGAATTGGCGTCGAGCCAGCTGAGAAGACAACGGATGCTGCCCGTGGCCAAAGCCACGCTGGAATCGGCTGCTCCGTAATAGAGGTTGATGGTATCGCCGTCCGCGCCGATGGTTTGGCCGCAGGGAAACACGACGTCACGCACATCTCCGACGCGCTCGTAGGGAGCGTCAGGACCAAAAATCCACGAGTTCCCTCGTTTGAGGCAGATCTCAGGATGTTCAAGATCGAAGAGCGCCAGGCCCAGGCGATAGATGCTTCCCGAGGCCGTTACCCGCACACCGTGGTAGATCATCAGCCAGCCCTCCGGCGTTTCGATGGGCGGAGAACACAGGCCAATCTTGTTCGCATCCCACCATCCGCCGCGCCGCGCCTGAAGGATGACTTTGTGACTGCCCCAGTGCCGCAGGTCGGGAGAGTACGAGATCCACATATGGGCGCCGGTGGCCGTCATGGGACGGTGGATCATCGCCCAGTAGCCGTTGATTCTTCGCGGCAGCAGCGCGGCATCCTTATCTTCGGGCGGCATGATGACGCCGAAGCGCTCAAAACTTCTGAAGTCCCTGGTGAGCGCGAGAGAAACTCCCGGACCGCCGCGCGCGAAAGAAGTGTACGCCACGGCATACTGCTCGAGTTCCGGGACCCAGGTGATGCGTGGATCTTCGATGCCCCAAACCTCTTCAGGGTATTCAAGCGGTTTGGCCATCAGCGTGGGCTCGGCATCAATACGCCATCCGTTCACGCCATTCTTTGAACGTGCCGCGCACAAGTGCGACAGGCCGCTGCGGTCTTCCACGCGGCAAAGCAATAACGTGTCCCCATCGGGCAGGAGCACGGCTGCCGGGTTGAAGACGCTGTTCACCGCATAGGGCCAATCGTGACCGCTAAGAATCGGATTGTCGGAGTAACGTGTGAGCAAAGGAAGGTCAGGACATGCTCCTGGTTGCAGTTGCTCTAATGCAGTCGCGTCTGGCAAGTCCGGTGGTTGAATAACTGGATTCAGTGGGAGACACTCATTTCCTGATGGGTTTCTTTTGCGTGGGTCACTTTCGCTCGCTGCATTTCCAGGAGCGCCATGAGGAACGAAAGCGTTGATTCCGCTCCCTGATTTTCGTTGACGCGGTCGGGATGCAGTCCGTCTTTGCATCCGCCGGTTGTGGCATCGTAAAGGGGCACCTGCAGGTCGTTCTTGCCCAGGAACCAACGGAAGGCGCAATGGGCTTCGTCGATCCAGCGCTCTTCGCGCGTGAACCTGTATGCCTCAAGGCAAGCAGAGATGGTGGCGCAGGCTTCGACGGGCTGCTGATCGAAGCGGGGCTTCTCCCCGCTCTCGGTGTAGCATCGGCTGGAGCCGATGGGCACAAAGATTTCCGGATCACCGCAGTGCTGAGCAGCGACGAGCCACGCGAGAGACTTGAGTCCCGCGTCGAACATCTTTCTGTTCTTGCTGCGTCCACCGGCCAGGATGAGTGCTTGCGAGAGCCGCGCATTGGAGTACGAAAGACTTTTCTCGAGCCAATGCCAGGTTTCGGAGTGGCTGTGCTCGTAAATATCCAGCAGGCGATTGGCGAGGGTGTTGCGAATGCCCTGGATGGCCCTGTCGCCGGGGAACCAGTCGAGATAGGCCTGCAAACCGAGAACGCTGAATGCCCACGCCCTCGGACTGCTGAACTTCAAAACTGCAGGTGCGGCGGCCTCAAAAAGTCTCCCTGCCGCTCCCCGCAATCCCACAATCTGCGATTGACCAAGTACCGATCCCAAAGACCAAAGCGCGCGTCCATGACTATCTTCTGAACCGACATCTTCCAGCCATGTGCGGTCGTAGCCGAGGAAGTTCCTGAAGCGACCGGTATCGGGATGAAATGCGAGCCAGAGAAAAGCGAGGTAGCGGCGTGAGAGATGGAGATGGTTCTCGCAGTGCTCGGGTCCGTCACGCTTATCCAGAAGAGTGGACACGATGAGTGCGCGCGCATTGTCGTCGGTGGTATAGCCCTCTTGTGTGTAGGGCAAGGAGAAGATGGCGTGCTGCAACATGCCGGTGTCGTCGGTCATGGCGCACAGATGGCCGGTGTTCAAAACCGGCCAGTGTTCATTGGGGTCGATCAGGCTTAGCGTGGCATCGTCGGGATGGGCAGCCCTCGGCTGCAACGAGCGCTCAAAGCGTGCCCGCTGAAAGGTCTCCATGTAGGCCCGCGCCGTCTTCGGCCAGGTAGTTCCGCGAGAGTAGAGATAGGCGCGCTTGCGCATGGCATGGCGCTCCGCATCATTTTCCAGCAATGCGATGACCGCTTCTGCAATAGCTTCTGGTTTGTCGAATGGGACAAGTACGCCGCGCTTATCCGCGAGCAGTTCCTTGGCGTGCCAGTAAGGTGTGGAGACGATTGCTTTGCCGGCTCCCAGCGCGATGGCCAGCGTGCCGGAGACGACCTGCGCTTCCTGCCGGTAAGGCGTGATGTAAATATCCGCCGCGCCCACGTGCTCCACAAGCTCTTCATTGCTCACAAAGCGATTGTTCAGAATCAAATTGGAAGAAACACCAAGCTCGGCGGCCAGCGCCTGCAACTCTTCGCGGTAGCGCTCGCCTTCGCGCCGGCGAACATGAGGGTGGGTCACTCCGGAAACGATATACGTGACGTTCGGATGCCGCGCCAGAATTGCCGGCAGCGCGCGAATCACGTTTTCAATCCCCTTGTTGGGAGAGAGCAAGCCGAATGTGAGCAGAACGGATTTGCCTTCGGTGCCGAACTTGTCCTTGAAGTAGTTGGGATCCATGAAAGGCATGTCGGGCACGCCGTGCGGAATCACATCAATCTTTCCCGCGGGAACCGCATACACTTCGCGCAACAATTGCGCCGCAAGCTCACTCATGACCACCAGGCGATCGGAAAGCTGGGCGATTTCTTCGAGCACGATGCGTTGATTGGCGTCCGGCTGGCGCAGAACCGTGTGCAGCGTAGTGACTAGCGGCATCTTCAGCCTGCGCAGCAAAACCAGAATGTTGCGGCCCGCGGCGCCGCCGTAGATGCCGTATTCATGTTGCAGGCAGACCAGATCGTTGCTGTTGAAGTTAAGAAAATCGGCGGCACGCTCGTAAGATGCAATGTCCTCCTGCGTCAGTTCCAGGCGCACTTGTTGCGGATAATCGTAGCTGGAATCGGGGTCGTTGACGGGAATAGCGAACAGGCGTCCTTCGCCGTATTCGGCTGCGAGCGCGGTACACAGGTCGGTCGTGAACGTGGCAATGCCACACTCGCGCGGCAGATAATTTCCCACGAACGCAATGCGCGTGGGCAAAGGCAGGCGGCTGGCTTCCGGCGCGAACAATGAATCGGACGTATCCGTAATTTGAGCCTGTACCTCGGAAGCTTTCGTTTCAGGGAAGGACATTCTGACCTCTCTTCATGCGGGAATCGATTTGCGCTTGAGATACGCCGCGCTCGCATTGGCGCGGATGGGTGGCGCGTGGCTCACCGTGTGGCTGTTGTACGCTTTTCCACCAGGACCGGTCTGATCAATAAGAGGCATCCATTCGCCGAATGCATGGGCCCCGCATTCTTCCCGGGTTCCATACTCGCCCTGCGATCTGTCTAGACATGGATGAGACCGGTTGCGGGCTTATCGAAAGGGCACTGCCAATTGATGCCATTCCTCTGCAATTTCCAGCCATGTGTATTGCTGGACCTGGCGGGGTTGCAAGGTGACTTTGGCGGTGTGAAAGCCTAAATGTTTCCGGGCTCCAACTTCAATCAGTTCGGAGGCGTTGAATCGTCGCGCCACGCCGTTCAAGGCCTTCGCTAAAGCTCGCTGGGTCGCAGCTTCCTTTGTGAACCCGAATCCTTTTCCGATGCAGGGGCGGTGCACCCACAGAAAGTGCCAGCCCATCTGGCGGATCATGGTGTCGAATATCGACGCCGTGATCTCCACCACAATGGTCCAGTGTTCGCCGCAGGGCTCCCGCAGCGGATCCAACCGGTCGGGAAGAACGCAGTGGTTGCGCAGGAAAACGGAGTGCAGATTCAAGCTTTAGCGCTTTTCGAGACTTTGGGCGCCTCAGGGCGGAAGGAACCGGGCAAATGATCTCCGGGCTTGGCTGCTGCGTCAGATGATGAATGTTCTGCGACGAAATCCTGGACAAAGTCAGGCGGATCGACCTTGACCGCGTCCGTCTCAGGCACGGAGTAGCCGGTTGCATCGGGTTGGCTCACAGGCTCGCACAAATGGATCTTCGAACAAACTTGCGGAGACAGGTGGTTCTCTGCATCGCTTTTTTTGATGAGGCTCATGGCCGCTCCAGTGGATTGGTTGCGTGCCTGAAAGATGCTCGTCTGAAGCGAAGCCTGGAGTGCCGAAGGCGAGAAGGGAGAAACGGGTTGCTATCCCAAGCATACGCTTACAAGAGCTTGCGTGCCGGCCGCTGCTTCAGAGGAGATGGTCCCTATTGCTCAGACCGCTGCGATGCAGGCGGCTAGAGTGAGAAACGTAAGGGCAGATCCATGATGGACCTGATCAAGTTGCGGGGAATTCATGTGCGGACCCAACCCCTTATGTAGGCTGCTGTTGCCGGGTCGATCCTGACGGCACCAAAGCACCCCACTTTTAAAGCAGACACCTTAAGGGGGGTCTCACATGCGTGGAATCAAGATATTCTTCGGTACAACGGCACTGCTCGCCGGTCTGGCGTTGATGCCAGCGGCTAAGGCGCAGGTTGTGATCAACCTCGGCATCCAACCAAGCTGCGCGTACGGCTACTACGACTATGCGCCCTACGCCTGCTCGCCCTATGGCTACTACGGGCCGGGATACTTCTACAACGGCATCTTCCTGGGCATGGGCCCATGGGCCGGATGGGGCTACGGCCACGGCTGGGGCGGCCATCGGTTCTCTGAAGGTGGTGGCGGCAGCTATCGCGGCGGCGGCGGCGCGGCGGCCAATCGCAGCAATTTTGCGCGCGGTGGTGGCGGCGGCGGGGAGCGTCCCAGCGCAGGTCGTACTCAAGGGGCCCGCACCAATGCTCCGGCATCACACTCGGCTCCGGCTCCGCATGCAGCGCCAGCTTCACACGCAGCTCCTAGCGGCGGGTCGCACGGTGGCGGCGGTGGTGGTGGTGGACATCAATCCGGCGGCGCCGGTGGCGGATCGCACGGCGGCGGCGGTGGTGGACATGAAGGCGGCGGACATTAACCTGTAGCTGCTAAATCAAACAGCAGTTTGCACAATAAGCGGCGGAGCATACCAGCTCCGCCGCTTTTCGTTGGGGTAGACATTTCTGAGCGCACGCTGCGCGGAGGGCTGGGTTCCCAGGCGGGGTGAACGCGATAGGCAGGCCCTAGACCGGCGGTCTGCCAGCTTCATGCAGCAGCATTTCGCCAGCCGCGGCAGACGCGGCCGCAGCGTCGAGCGCCTTCGACAGTTTTCGCGTCATCACCTGGAAGTGATAACCCATGACTGCCAGAGTCATGGCCGCGCCGAAACAGCGGCGATACCGCGTCGCTGCGGACGCCAGAAACTTCCAATAGCTCCACTGGTGCCGCCCCAGAACTCCCTGGCGCACGATGGAGTTTGCCAGGGCGCGCAGGTTGGCCCGCGTCATCCAGGGTTCGGATTGCCCCGGCGGCTGTCTCTTGGCACGGTCTCCTGCAGCCGGCTTGGGGTGGGCGCGGTTCAGGTAGAGCTTCACGCGCTCGTAGTAGGCTTCGCAGTTGTAAATCCTCTTCATTACCCCGCGATAGCCTTCCACCAGCGTGGCCGAATCCATGCGGGGCAAGAAGTTGAGCCGGTCGCAAAAGGTGTTGTTGCCGCCGCCCGCGTCCACAATCCGG
>Ga0116135_1000918_pt1 | contig 15715 bp, 14 predicted proteins | sample June2015DPH_20_1_FD_89738 | JGI IMG/M metagenome (GOLD analysis project Ga0116135, IMG submission 89738) | Peatland microbial communities from SPRUCE experiment site at the Marcell Experimental Forest, Minnesota, USA - June2015DPH_20_10 | ecosystem: Environmental > Terrestrial > Soil > Wetlands... | reverse complement strand
CTTATACCAGAACTCTGCTGAGGTTGGCAAGAAGAAAAACCGGCAGGGCGGCGGAGATTTCAGGGAATCTTTCCACAATTTTTTCCACAGAAGCACTGAGGAAAATTTACGCGTCTGCGATTGCTCGCAAGACCGGCTGCTCCGAGTTGAACCAACTCCGATGCAATCCGTCAGGACCTCGTTGGGCGAGGTCCTGGCGACAGCGGAATTCTCTATCTAGTGGGCGGCCGGTTTAGCTGCCGGCGCAGATGGCTTTGAGGCAGCCGGCCTGGGAGCTGCAGGTTGCGCCGCAGGTGCGGGCACGCCTGACTTCACATTGTAGGCTTCGACAACCGCATTGGTGATCTCGGTGGACGGCAGGGCATAGAGAACCGGGCTCTGCTGCTCGGAGATATCGAGAACCAGCGTGTAGCCCTGCTGCTGCGCGTATGCGGACATCACCTCGTATACCTTCGTAGCCAGGGTGTTGTACATCCCCTGGATTTCCTGATTTCCGTCATTGCGAAGATCTTCTGAAGACCGCTGCAACTGCTTCTTCTTGTCGTCAATCGTCCTGGCGCGATTGGCGCGTTCCGCATCGCTGAGGTTGGCACCCTGGGCCTGCAACTGCTTGGTCAAGTTCTCGATCTCGTCGTTGAGAGCCTTGAGCTGTGCTTCGCGCGGTGCGTACTTCTTCTCGAGGTCCGCATAGTTGCGCTGGCCCTCGTTGGTCTTGGCCACTGCGGTCTGGAAGGAGATAACGGCAATCTTCGCGGGACCGGCCGGCGCAGCGGCGGGTGCTGCAGCAGGTGCTGCGGGAACTGGTAAAGACTGTGCGGCGGCGCTCAGGCCCATGCCCGAGGCCAAGGTGAAAGCAATCAATAGCGAACGCTTCATCGGAATGGAAAACTCCTTCGAAATTCCTGTGGGCCTGGTCGCGTCTTGACGCAAAACAGTGCCTGTGCCTCCTGAGAAACCACACGGTCCTTTTCTGCCCAGCGACGAATTGCTTTCGGTGGGGGCCCCTTGGGGATGAGGATCTCCACGCAGGAGCAGGCGGAGACAAGAAAAGACCCGGACGGAGACGTCAGCGGGAACTAGTGGGAATTATAGGAGTCGCGCGAGAGCAGCGTCAAACCGCGGGACACGCGCGCAATGGACTCCTAAGAACGCAAAGGCCCCGAATGTTGGGGCCTTTGCGATGGTCAGATGGCTCTAGTGAGCTCCACCCGGCTTGGCTGCCGGAGCTGCGGGCTTGGGCGCGGGTGCGGTGCCGGCAGGTTGCGGCGGCGGTGCGGGCACGCCAGACTTCACGTTGTAGGCGTCAATTACCGCCTTGGTGATGTCGGTCGTGGGGCTCGCGTAAAGCACCACGGGCGCCTGCTGCTGGCTTCCGCTGCCGTCCACCACCAGTGTGTAGCCCTGCTGTTGCGCGTAGCTCGACAACACGTCATAAACCTTGGATGCGACCGCGTTGTAGACCTCCTGCATCTCGCCCTGGAGATCGTTCTGCGCATCTTCCGCGAAGCGCTGTGCTTGCTTCTTCTTTTCATCGATGGTCTTGGCGCGGGCTGCGCGTTCGGCGTCGCTCAGCTTGTCGCCCTGCGCCTGCAGCTGCTTCTCCAGGCCGTCAATTTCATCGGCCATGGTCTTGAGCTGGTTGCGCTTCGGCTCATACTTTTTCTGTAAATCGGCAAAATTGCGCTGAAACTCGTTGGTCTGGCCCACTGCCGCCTGAAAGGCGATGACAGCAACTTTGGCCGGAACGGCCTGAGCCGCGGGTGCGGCCGGTGTTTGCGCAGCTGCGCCCAAGGCAAGGCCTGAGGCCAGCGTAAGTACAAATAGAATCGAACGCTTCATGTGAGTCGAAAACTCCTTCGGAATTCCTGTGTAGCCGTCCGCGTTTCAGCGCAGAGGCGAGCCTGTGCCTCCTGAGAAACCATACGGCCTTTCGATGAAAGCTCCGCGCCAGGTAGGGCAGAGACTGCAAAAGACGCGAGCGGAGACATCAGCAGGAACTCCTTGGATTATAGGAGGGCCGGGTAGCGTAGTCAAAGCGCGCGCGGATGAAATTAAGCTGATTTTGCTTGGAGTAGACAGTTTTCACCAGTATGCCTTCTCATGATGGACGCGGTGAGCCGCAGGAGGTCACGTGCGCGTCAGATGCGGCACAAAAGATGAAGGGCCGCTCAGTGCGAACGGCCCTTCTGGTCTGCGTTGGATCAGAGTGCTAGAACGTTGTGGAAACCGTGAGGCGGAAGGTCTTGCGCGGTTCGCGGAACAGGTAGCGGGCGCCGTAGCCGGTGATCGCTTCCTGGTAGGTGTAGTCGCCTGCGCCGCCCGGTGGGAACAGGTCGCGGGTGATCAGCTCAGCCGAGCAACTCTGCTTGTTCTCACCGAGAATAACCGTATTGCAATACGGCCTCTCATACAGGCGTAGCGGGTTGTACGCGTAGTAGAGGCGGAAAGGTGCGTTGATGACCGGCATAATGACGGAGAGTTCGCTGCCAAGAGACATGCGCGGAACAAAGTTGGTGCCACTGATGGGCCGGATATTCGGCTCGAAGCCAACCTGCGATCCGGGAATGCCGCCCTGGCATGCGCCGTTGTTATAGACCGGGCAGCCATAGAGAGGTGCTGTCAGTGAGGCAAAACCTTCGGGGCTCTGCTTCAACTGCCCCTTGTTCAGCGCGGTGTCGATGCCGAAGTCGTCAAAGAAGGAGATCATCACCGGACCTGCGATCGGGATCCGGTATTCCGCGTTGGTGGTCAAGCTGGTATCGCCGCCGATGGAAGCGATGCCATAGACCGGCAGAGGCACCTGGATGCACTGATTGTCTTCAGGATTGGTTGGGTCGCGTGGGACGCAGCTGCCGTCGGGATTTGTGAGCTGCACATTCACGCGATTCGGAACGTAGCCGTAGGGCGTGGCGCCGCGAATGTCGAAACCGCGCAGGTCGCCCTCACCACCGGTGTAGAAGCGATTGTTGGGCGGAGCCACATCGCCTCCGAATCCCTGAACGTAGCCAAGTTGCGCGCGAATACCCAGTACATTGCGTCCGTTGGGATTGAGATGCAGATAATGGATCGGCATGAACCGTTTGTAAGCTACGAGCGGTGAAATGTAGCGCACGTTTCCGCCGATGCCTGCCACCTGGAAGACCGCGGTGTATTCCTTGCCGCTGCGCGGGCGCAACGGGTTGTTGATGGTGTTGTAGGAATAGCTGAACGAGGCCGAGCTGTTGACGATTCCGGCCAGCGCATTCGATCCCTGAATGCCGGAGCGGAAACTGATGGTCTGGAAGAATGTCTGCGACGCGGTGCTGAACGCAGTGATTGAAGACTTGGTGAGCGAATACGTCATGCCCACCCGCTGGAATGCGTGACGCCGGAGCGGATAGCTGATTGACCAGTTCAAGCCTGTCGAAGCCTGGTTGTAGTTCTGCGTCAGCGACTGCTGCGCTGAAGTCAGGTTGACCGACGTGCCTGTAGCCGTCTGGTAGTTCTTCGCGGCGTTAAAGTCCTGCTTGGTGTTGAATAGCTGGAAACCGATGTTGAGAGGCTTGTTGCGCAGGTAGGGCTGCGAGAAGCCAAACAGGAACTGGCGGCTTACGTTGCCCAAGTTACCCTGCAGGCTGAGCGTTTCGCCCAGGCCCAGGAAGTTATTGGTCTGGTAGTTGACTCCCAGGAAGGCGCCCGAAAGTCCGCTGATGCCGCCGTTGAGGCCGATCGAATTCTTACCCTTTTCCTTGACCTTCAGCAGCAGATCGACGGTGCCTGCCTCTGCATCCTGATGGGCCTCCGAGTCCTGGTCAACCTTGAGCGGGTCGAAGTACTCCAGTTGGTTGAGGCGCAAAAGGCTGTACTCCCACAACTGTGAGTTGTAGACCTGGCCTTCTTCGAGCATCAGCTCGCGGCGGATGACGCGGTCACGGGTGATGGTATTGCCCTGGAATTCGATCCGGGAGACGTAGAATGGCTTGCCTTCGTCGATATCAATGACCAGCGAGACGGTCTTCTTGGCCTCGTCGAAGTGCGGCGTGGGGATGGCGCCGAAGTTGATGTAGCCCAACTGTCCGTAAGCCTTCTTCAGATTTTCAAGACCTTTGCTGATCAGCGTGGCGTTGAACCAGTCGCCGTCCTTCACCGCAAACGTGGCGCGCAACGCCTTGACGTTGGTCACAGCTTTGTTGCCGGTGAAAGTGATGCTGCCCAGGCGAACGCGGTCGCCCTCTTCCACGGGCATCAGAATGTCGATGCGCTTGCCCTTGTTGGGACGGAAGGTAAACCAGTTGAGGCCGCCCTGGTCACGGATCTGCGTCTTGGGCTCTTCAATAGCTGCGTTGTAGTAGCCCTTGTCGCGATAGGCCAGGCGCACACGCTCGGTGTCTTCCTCAAGCTTTGAGGCATCGAAGGTTTGCGCAAAGAGATTTTCGAAGATGATCGAATAGGGAATGCCGATCGGCTTCAGGTTCTTCATGGCGCGGCGCAGATAGAGTGAACTGAGATGCTGATTGCCGGTGAACTTGATGTCGCCGACCTTTACGGTGGGGCCTTCCTTGATGTTGAAGTTTACCTGCACCGAAGCAGGCGGAATGGTCTTGACCTCGGTCTTGACGGTGGCAAACTGATGGCCATGCTCGGCAAGCAGTTCCTTTAGCACGGTCTCGGCGCGCTTTATCCTCGCCGGATCGTACTGGCTCTCCTGGGTGAGACCAACCTTTTCCTTCTTGAACCGGTCCAGCACATCCGATTGCGAGACTGCGTTGAGGCCCTTGTAGTTGATCTCGCGGATCGTGGGCTTTTCCCGGACAAAGACATTCAGAATGATTCCCTTTTCCGAGTCTTCACGCTCGATGCGGAGGTCGTCGAAGTATCCCGTGTTCCACAGGGAGTTGAAGTCGCGCTCAATGGAGATTGGATCGTAGACGTCGCCGGGGTGCGTGAAAAGACGCGCCAGCACTGTCTCTTTCGGGATGCGCCGGTTGCCGATGACGCGAATCTGATCGATCGTCTGCGACTGCTGAGCCAGCGCCGAGCCAGCGGCCGTTGCCAGCAGCAGCAGGATCATGATCCTGCCGGCCAGGCCAGGCCCGCGGCGTGCGGAGCGGAAAAAACGTGAAATGCAAGTCTGCCTTGTCTTCACCGGGCTGAGGCCCTGCGACGAGCAAAAGTACTGGTGCGGTCCATAGTTCGCCTTCAGGTTCGGCTTCACGGGAAGAATATCGACACCCTCACTGCTGAAAATCTGATCCTGTTTCCACGAAAGACTGATTATATTGGACCGTAGCGGCCCAACCCAAACCGGCCGGCTGCCAATCGGCGAGAAATCCCTGTCTTTCCCGGAATTTACCTGCCGCGCCCAGCCCCTGCGGGCTCGGGCTAACCCCAACTGCCGCCCCTGCGATAAACGCCTCTCGCCGGGGACCCTGGATATCGGGACACATCCCACAGTCTACCGGACGCAGCCGGGGTAGAGCCGCGAGGCCGCGCACAAAGCCCGAGGATGGGGCGTAAAATCCGCAATGTGTCCCTGTCATTGCTTGTTGCATCCCTCTTAGACGCACATAAATCGCGCAGGGCATCCGGACGTTGCCAAGGTTTTCTGGAATGAAGGAATCTATCTATGATTTTTGCCTTCCGCGATTGGACGCGTCTTCCGACGCGGAGGGTGCGGACAGCAATCCGGTGAGCCTCGGCCAGTTCCGCGGCAAGGTGCTGCTGATTGTGAATACCGCCAGCCTGTGCGGTTTTACCTCGCAGTATGCAGGACTTGAAGCCCTCTATCGCCGCTACAAGGACCGAGGGCTGGAGGTGCTGGGTTTTCCCTGCAACCAGTTTGGCAGCCAGGAACCCGGCTCGGAAGCGGAGATCGGGGCCTTCTGCGAGAAGAAATACGGTGTCACCTTCCCGCTCTTCGCCAAGATCGACGTCAATGGACCACATGCCCATCCGCTCTATCAATTTCTGAAAGAGCAGAAGCCGGGGATCTTCGGCATCCGCCGCATCAAATGGAACTTCACAAAGTTCCTGGTGAACCGGAGGGGAGATGTAGTGGCGCGCTATCGTTCTGCGGCCAAACCGGAACAGTTGGCCCCCGCGATTGAATCCCTCTTGAACACGCAATAGGGCGACCTGGTTGGGCCCTCAACGCGCTCCTTCCAGAGCTTCTCATCTTTTTCCTTCTTCTGAACCTGTGTCCTTTGTGCCTCTCTAAGGTATGCTTGCTGCATATCTGGCTTGATTGCCCGCCTCTTTCTGTATTCCGGACAGGCTTTCCCAGAAAAATGCAAGCGCCCGGGAGCACGCATGAGCCGAAAAATACCCATGTTACTGATACGTTTGGTTGTGGGTGTGTTTTTTCTCACCGAAGGTATTCTCAAGTTACTGGAGCCTCAGGAACTGGGAGTGAACTTTTTTTCGTCGATCGGTCTTCCTTTACCCCAATACCTGGGACCAGCGGTGGGCATCATCGAGATCATCGGCGGCGCGGCGATCGTGGTGAATCTCTATGCCGGAGACGCCGCATTCGTGCTGCTGTTCGTGACTCTGGCAGCGCTGATCGCCACCAAGTTGCCGATCTTGACTGGCGCACCAATCGGACCCTTTCCGGTTAAAAAAATGCCCGAATACGGATTGCCGATCTTTCTGCACGAGGCCCGTGTCGAATTGTGGATGATTGCCGGTTCGATCGCAGTGATCCTGGGCTCCGGACTGCGCTTCATGCGCCGCAAACAGTGGTGGCAATCGCCGAACGAATAATCCGGACGTGCTTTCGCGGATTCTTTCGATCAACCCATCCGGCTCAATCGAAACGATAGGCGCTGATCGCGGCGCCCATGGGCTCGTCGGCAAAGATCCGCCGGCCGGGCGCTTCTCCGCCTGCTCCTGCGGCTACCAGCAAAGGAATCAGGTGTTCCTCGCGGGGATGCGCATAGGCTGAAAACGGAGCTCTACGCCACTCGGTCAACAGCGCGGCGCGCTCGGTGGCCGGTGACCCGACAGCGCCGGTCAGCCAAGCATCGAAAGCGCGCGCCCGTTCTGGAGTTTCCGCACGAAAGTAGCCGCGCAGGTTGTGGAAGCTCATTCCACTGGCCACAATCAAGACTCCCTGGTCGCGCAGGGGAGCCAATGCCCGGCCCGCGGCGAGATGGAGCGCGGGATCGAGGCTGGCCGCGAGCGAAAGCGTGACCACCGGAATTTCGGCCCGCGGGAAGGCCACCTTGAGCGGGACAAAGACGCCGTGGTCGAAGCCGCGATTGGGGCTCAATGCAGCCGGCAGGCCTGCCTCACTCAGCAGACCCTTCACTTGCCCGGCGAGTTCGGGATCACCCGCGGCGGGCCAGGTGAGGTGATAGGTGTGCTCTGGGAAGCCGGAATAGTCGAAGATGAGCTTTGGCTCCGGCGCGGCGCTCGCCGTAAAGGCCGATTCCTCCCAGTGGCCGCTGACTACCAGGAGCGCCTTGGGCGGTTCGGGCAAGGTGGCGGCTATGCTCTCAAGAAAATGCTGGGTCTTGTGCCAGGTGTCGGCAGGCCCCCAGGTCCAATCCATGAAGAAGCAGGGCCCTCCGCCATGGGGCAGGAAGAGTGCGGGCTGGCGTTCGGGCTTTGCAGCCATTGGATTCTTTCTGGACCTTGTGAGCCGACAGAGTTTACTTGATTGAACAACGATATCTTTTGGATGCCTGCCTGCTAATCGGCGATTCATGCCTTAAGCCCTATTCGATGGGCGAGGCAAGAACATATACGTAAACCAGCATTCCTACCCCGATGAGGCCGGGAATAAGGCCGCACAAAGCCACTTGAGGGCCGGTGAGCGCTCTCAAAAAGAAGATCAGCCCGATGCCGACGCCGATGTTGATGATGCCGCCCATTTTTATGCCCTCGCGCGACTTGATGCGGCTGAGCCTGTCCTGTTCGCGAAGCAATTCGATGGTGGCCTTGGCGCTGTCGGGTGAGGCTTCGGCGATGCGGCGGATGGTTTCGGCCTTGTGGAAGGCTTCGCTCTCCTTGCGGCGCGTTTCGAGCCAGGTGGTTACGGGAAGAAAGATGCCAAAGAGCGCAACGGCTCCCACGGCGAGGAAGGCCCACAGGCCGATGCCACCAGGAATATCACCGGATGGGAAGAGCGAAACAATCAGATGCGTCATAGAATCCTCCTGATACAACTTGCCGGGGTTTCTCCCCTTGCAAACGGTGGGACCGAGGACGGCCCGACTCGGTTGCATTTTCTGCACGATTTTCTTTTTTGAAGAAATTGCAACCGGATCGAAGAATCTTCTGTCTTCAAAATGCGGAGAACTTTCAGATTGTCCAGCGCGCCACAAACCGCGAGCCAGCGAGCCGCGACAGAAGATCTCGCGGATGTCGAGCGCGTGCTCGGCGGGAATATCGGCGCGTTCGAAGGCATCGTTCGCCGCTGGCAGGGGCCGCTGGTGAACATGGCGTGGCGCTACTGCCGCGATCGCGGCCGCGCAGAAGAGTTGGCGCAGGAGGCCTTTGTGCGCGCATGGCGGGGCCTGGCGCAATGGCGTCGCGAAGGGAGCTTCTCCACATGGCTGTTTGCCCTTGCCGCGAATGTCTTCCGCTCCGATCTGAAGCGGATTCCGTCTGTTGATTTGCGGCTGGAGGATGCTCCGGAACCCGCAGGTCCCGCGACCCAACACTCTGTACTGGCCGCGCAGCAAAGCTCAGAGGCAGTGAGGCGCGCGGTGCTGGCGTTGCCCGCCCGCTACCGCGAACCAGTGATTCTGTTTTATTTTCATGAGATGGACGTAGGCGCAGCCGCGTGCACACTTGGCATGCCGGAGGGAACGCTCAAGGCACGCCTCTCGCGAGCGCGGGCGCTATTGCGAAGTCGATTCCCGCAGCTTGAGAACGAGCACGCGGCGATGAAACTGACAGAATTGAATACCGGAAAGGAGGCATGACGATGAAACAGACAAGAACAAGCCCGTCCGAAACGACGAACGCCGAGATCGACCGCATTCTGGCAACCGAAGAGCCGCTGCTTCCCTCGTCCGGCTTCCTCATGTCGGTGATGGAACGCGTGCGCGAGGAGGCAGCCGCGCCGGCGCCGATTCCGTTCCCCTGGAAGCGCGCGTTGCCGGGAATGGTAGTGGTCGCGTGCATCCTGGGAGCGGGCGCGTTCGAGATTCTGCGCCGAGCTCTGCCCGTGGCCGGTGAGTTCACGCTCGCAGCACCTCAAATTTCTGCTGCCATGGAACGATCGATGGAGCAAGCCGGCTGGGTCGCGCTGGCAATGGGAGCTTCGCTGTTCTCATGGATGCTGGCGAAGCGGCTGGCGGGACGGTCGGGGCTGCTCTAGGTCCTCATTGGATGGTCCCGTACTTCTCGCCAAACGCGCGCAGCTTGGCAAGAGTAGCCGCCGCTTCGCCTGAGTCGATGGCCTCGGCTGCCTGCGCAACGCCCTCTTTCAGATCGAGCGCCAATCCCGCGGCCACCAGTGCGGCAGCCGCGTTCAGCAGCACAATTTCGCGTCGCGGTCCAGTGATTCCGGTAACGATGTCGTAGAGGATCGCGGCATTCACCTGGGCGTCGCCGCCGGTCAGCTGGTCGAGCGTGGTGCGCGGCAGGCCGGCCATCTCCGGCGTCACGCGCGCGGCCTTGAGGCTGGGCGTTCCACCGTCCTCCGCCTCTTCCACGCGCGCCACCACCGACTCACCCGTGGTTGTCAGCTCGTCCAGCCCGTCGGTGCCATGCACCACGAATGCGCGCTTGGCGCCCAGCTGCGCCAGGGTTCGCGCCACCAGCAGTGCCTTGCTGGCCGCGAGCACGCCGATCACCTGCGAACGCGCACCGGCCGGGTTAGTCAGCGGCCCGCAGAGGTTGAAGATAGTCCTGAATCCCAGGGCGCGGCGCAGCGGCCCGACGGCCTTCATGGCCGGGTGGTAGTTGGGCGCTAGCAGGAACATGAAGCCGGTCTCGCGCAGGCAATCGGCCGCGAGTTCCGGTCCGAGATTGATGGGCACACCCAAGGCTTCCAATACATCGGCCGAGCCGCACCGCGAAGTGATGGCCCGGTTGCCGTGCTTGGCCACTTTGGCTCCCGCACCCGCAGCCACGAGGGCCGCGCCGGTGGAGATGTTGAAGGTCGCGGGTCCTCCGCCGCCAGTGCCCACAATGTCCACCAGCTCTTCGCGTTCATCTGCTGAGAGCGGAACAGGCGTGGCCCGCGCGCGCATGGTCACCACAAAGCCGGCGAGCTCAGAGGCCTGTTCGCCGCGCGTGGCCAGAACAGCCAGCAGCGCGGCCGTTTCCACGTCAGGCGCGTCACCGCGCAGAATCTGATCGAGCACGTCGGCTGCCTGCTCGCGCGTGAGAGCTCCGCCGTCTTCGGCCAACAGCCTCAGATGCTCTTTCAATAACGCCATGACTCCTATGATAGCGGTGAATCTCGGAAGCCGCGCGGCACGCGATTCGCATGCTGGGAATGCTCGCAAGCTCCGGTTTGCCGCTCCTTTGCCCAGCAAGATACTATGGGCGTACCGCTGTCTCGGTCTCGCGGGTTCGGGATTCAACCGGCCTGCAACCGAATTCTCAATCTCAGCGGGCGTGGGCGGTCCCAACCAAAATGAAGATACACGAGTATCAGGCGAAAGAAATCCTGGCGAAGTACGGCGTTGCCGTGCCCAGGGGCGAAGTGGCCAACACCCTCGAAGAAGCCAACGAGGCTGCGCGCAAGCTCTTCATCGAAGGCGCGACGGGCGTGGTGGTGAAAGCCCAGATTCACGCAGGCGGACGCGGCAAGGGCGGCGGCGTGAAGGTGGCCCGCACCCGCGAGGACGCCGAGCTGCACGCGAAAAACATTCTTGGCATGCAGTTGATTACGCACCAGACCGGCCCGCAGGGGCAAAAGGTGCAGCGGCTGCTGATTGAGGAGACGGCCAACATCGATCGCGAGCTTTATCTCGGGATCGTTCTCGACCGCGCCACCGGCAAGCTCGTCTTCATGGCTTCGCAGGCCGGCGGCATGGAGATCGAAGAAGTTGCTGCGAAAACTCCCGAAGCCATCTTCAAGGAGACCATCGATCCGGCCATCGGATTTGGCGCCTGGCAAGCGCGCAAGCTGGCGTTTGCGCTGGGACTGAAGCCCACGCAGATCAACGCCGCCGTGACATTCCTGCAAAGCCTATACAGGGCATTCATCGATACCGACGCGTCGCTCGTTGAGATCAATCCCTTCATCACCACCAAAGACGACAAGCTGTTTGCGCTCGACGCCAAGATCACCTTCGACGACAACGCTCTGTTTCGGCACGCCGACATCAAGGCGCTGCGCGACACTGCCGAAGAGGATCCGCTTGAGGTGGAAGCCAGCAAGTACGCGCTTAACTACATCAAGCTCGACGGCTCCATCGCCTGCATGGTGAACGGCGCTGGCCTGTCAATGGCCACCATGGACATTATTCAGTACGCCGGCGGCAGCCCAGCCAATTTTCTGGACGTTGGCGGCGGCGCAACCCAGGAGCAGATTGAGCACGCCTTTGGAATTCTGCTTGCGGACGAGCATGTGAAGGCAATCTTCATCAACATCTTCGGCGGCATCCTGCGCGTGGACCGGCTTGCGACCGGTGTTGTTGCCGCAGCGCGCAATTTGAATGTGAAGGTGCCGATCGTGTTGCGGCTCGAGGGCACAAACGTTGAGGAGGGCCGGAAGATTCTGAAGGACTCAGGTCTCAATTTCCAAGTGGGCGCAACAATGAAGGAAGCCGCGGATCTAGTGGTGGCTGCTGCAAAGGTGGGGGCATAACATGGCGGTCCTGGTTGATAAAAACACGCGTCTCATTGTTCAGGGAATTACCGGCAAGGAAGGAACCTTCCACGCCAAGGGCGCTGCCGAATACGGCACCGACGTGGTGGGCGGCGTGACTCCCGGCAAGGGCGGAACCACGCACGAAGGCTGGCCGGTGTTCAACACGGTTCAGGATGCGGTTGCCGCAACTGGCGCCAACGCGACAGTGATTTTTGTGCCGCCACCGTTTGCCGCCGATGCGATCCTCGAAGCGGAGGACGCGGGCATTCCGCTGATTGTGGCCATCACCGAGGGCATTCCGACGCTGGACATGGTCAAGGTGTGGGCCAAGCTCAAGACTTCGAAGTCGCGGCTCATCGGCCCCAACTGCCCCGGCGTAATTTCGCCCGGCAAAGCAAAGATCGGCATCATGCCCGCCCGCATTCATCTCGAGGGCTCCGTGGGCATCGTCTCGCGCTCCGGCACGCTGACCTATGAAGCCGTACATCAGCTCACGCAGCGCGGGATTGGGCAATCCACCGCCATCGGCATTGGCGGCGATCCCATCATCGGCACTACGCACATCGATGCGCTGCGCCTGCTCAATGACGATCCGGAGACCGAAGCCATCATCATGATCGGCGAAATCGGCGGGTCCGCTGAAGAGGCCGCCGCCGAATTCGTAAAGCAGTATGTGAAGAAGCCGGTAGTAGGCTTTATCGCGGGACAGACGGCGCCTCCAGGCCGCCGCATGGGCCACGCGGGCGCAATCATCAGCGGAGGCCAGGGCACCGCGGCCGACAAGATGAAAGCCATGACTGCGGCAGGGATTCATGTGGTGGTGTCGCCGGCCGAGATTGGCGCTACGCTGGCGCGAGTAATCGGGAAAGGCTGAAAGGCAGCTCTTAGCTGCTGGCTTCCAGCCTCTAGCTTTGAATGCGAATGCCCACCGCGATGGTGGGCATTCGCATTTTGCAGTTTGAGCATGGGGCTCACTTGGTCAGAGAATAGCCGCTTCGCTCGGCCTGCCATGTGCTGCGCATCCATTTGAAAATGCCGCCCACACTTTCAAACACGGGAAGCTCAAAGGGCAGGTCTTCCACCAACCAACAAAGCAACACAATCACGCCCAGAAAAAGGACGGTAAGCAAAGTAGCCGGAACTATCCAGCCGTAGGTGTCGAATGCATTCATGACGGCTGAAACAGCGGCGTTCCCCAATGCTCCAAAACCTGAATCGGAGTCAGTAGGTACACGCACCCCCATGACCAATGAGGAGCAATACGAAACTCCCGCATGGATGGTTCCATCTCCGCTTTGCGATTCAACAGGCGCGCACAAGCTTGCAGCTAGAAGCTAGCTGCTGCCTTTTCACCACACCCGGCAAGGCTTCGCCGCCACCATCGGCGCGGTCTTCTTGCAACTGAAGCTCTTCGCAAACTCCGGCAAATCCGACAGCACGGTATTCGCCCGGTACTCATCCGGCGCGTGAGGATCGCCTTGCGCCTGCGAGCGCAACTGCTCCGGCCGCGTCTGCGTGCACCACTGCTGCGCATACGCAATCCAGAAGCGCTGATCGGGCGTATAGCCGTCGCTCTTCGCGTTCATGTCCAGGTGCGCAGCCGCTGCCTTTTCCAGCCACGCCTCCCACGCCAGGTACAAGCCGCCCAGATCGGCCAGGTTCTCGCCGAGCGTCAGCTTTCCATTCAGATGAACGCCAGGCACAGCCTCAATGGCATCGTATTGCTTGACCATGCAATCGGCGCGGTCGTCGAACTTCTGCTCGTCTTCCCTGGTCCACCAGTCCTTGAGGTTTCCGTCCTTGTCATACTGGCGGCCCTCGTCGTCAAAACCATGCGTGAGCTCGTGGCCGATGGTTGAACCCATGTCGCCGTAGTTGGCCGCATCATCTTCCTTGTCACTGTAGAAGGGCGGCTGAAAATAGCCTGCGGGGAAGTTGACGTTGTTCATCTGCGGATCGTAATAGGCATTTACCGTGGGCGGCGTCATGCCCCATTCGTCCTTGTCCACCGGCTTGCCGATCTTGGCCAGGTCGCGCGCAGTTTCAAACTCGTGCACCCGCATTGCATTGCCGAATGCGTCGCCGCGCACAATTTCCAGCTTGGAGTAGTCGCGCCACTTTTCCGGATAGCCGATCTTGTTCATCACCGTGTGCAGCTTTTCCTTGGCCTTCACCTTGGTCTCGGCGCTCATCCAATCCAGCGCGTCGATGTCTTTGCCCATGGCCTGTTCAATGGCCAGTGTCATTTCGAGGGCCTGCTTCTTTTCAGCAGGCGGAAAATACTTTGCTACAAATGCCTGTCCCAGCGCCTCGCCAAGGTCGTAATCCACGCGGCTGGTGCAGCGCTTCCAGCGCTCCTGCTCCTTCTCCGCACCGTTCAAGATATGCGCATAGAAGTGCCAGTTTTCATGATCGAAACTCTCCGGCAGGCTGGTGCCGGCGTAGGCGTGCAGCAGGTGCCAGCGCAGATAGGTCCTGATCTGGTTAATCGGCGTATCGGCCACCAGCGTGTTGAACTCGGCGAAGAACTTCGGCTCCAGGTCATTGATCTTGCCGGAGGCGGGCGCGTGCGCCGCGGCTACATAGTCGGCCAACGAAAAGTGGGTCAGCTCTTTTGAAAACGTGGCCACATCGGAAGGGTGATTCAGATTCTGCGGATCGCGCTGCTCGGTGATGGTGAGCGATGCCTTGGCCAGTCGCGTCTCCAACGCCATCACGGTCTTTGCGTCGGCAGCAGCCTCGGCGTCGGTCTCACCCGCGAGTTTGAAGATTGCGCGCACATGGTCCACGTACTGCTGGCGCTGCTCCACGCTCTTCGCATCGGTTCGCGTGTAGTAATCGCGCTCAGGCAGTCCCAGGCCGCCCGCGCCGTAGAAGCTGATCACCGAAGCGGAGTCGGCATAGTCCTGGTTCGATCCCATTCCAAAAAAAGCGTTCACGCCGATGGCGTGCAGATGCGCCAGCAGCGCCGGCAGTTCATCCCGTGTCTTGAGTGCGGCAATGCGATCGAGCTCCGGCTGCACCGGAGTCAGGCCCAGGCGATTGATGGTGGCCGTGTCCATGCAGGTTGCGTATTCATCGCCGATCTTCTGCTCGTTGGGAGTGCGCGGGTTGGCGCTTGGGTTGGGGTTGGCCGCTTCTTCGAGGATCAACTTCAGGTGCAGCTGGTTCAGCTCGTGCAATTCAGTGAAGCGGCCATACGAGGTCTGGTCGGGTGGCAGGGGATTGCGCTTGAACCAGCCGTTGCAACTGAATCGATAAAAATTCTCGCAGGGATCAACGTTCTTGTCGATCAGAGACGGATCGAAGACATGCAGTTCATTCCCGGTGGTGGACGCGGTGGCGGGGGCGGCTTGAGCGGCAGCCAAAGTGCCGCTGAGTCCGGTGAGAAAACATACGAATACCGTCGAACAGCGAAGGGCGGATACGGTCGGGCGCAACATGCGGCAACTTTACCAGATTTCCCCTTCGCCGGGCATAAGGACACTGCGCCTATTACAATGAAAGGGAAGAAGGCATTCATCGAAAACGCAGGCATGAAGGAGCAAATTCAAGTGGCACAACGCACGTTCAGCATCATCAAGCCGGACGCGGTCCGCAAAGGCTTTACCGGAGCCATCCTTGCTGAGATCTCCAAGGCCGGCTTCCAGATCGTCGCGATCAAGAAGGCTTCCATATCCAAGGCGCAGGCCGAGGGCTTTTACTACGTTCACAAGGAGCGGGGCTTCTTTGACGAGCTCACCACATTCATGTCGTCGGGGCCGCTGGTGCTGCTGGTACTCGAGAAGGAGAACGCGATTGCCGAACTGCGAAAGCTGATGGGCGCCACCAATCCAGCAAATGCGGAAGAGGGAACCATCCGCAAGAAGTTTGCGGGCTCAATTTCGGAGAACGCCATCCACGGCTCCGATGCTGAAGATACCGCAGCATTCGAAATTGGCTACTGGTTTGCGGGATACG
>Ga0116135_1000917_pt1 | contig 15732 bp, 8 predicted proteins | sample June2015DPH_20_1_FD_89738 | JGI IMG/M metagenome (GOLD analysis project Ga0116135, IMG submission 89738) | Peatland microbial communities from SPRUCE experiment site at the Marcell Experimental Forest, Minnesota, USA - June2015DPH_20_10 | ecosystem: Environmental > Terrestrial > Soil > Wetlands >... | reverse complement strand
GCACAATCGGAATTGAGGTCTTTGACCGCGCGCCGGACTATGACACCGCGACTGACCACGTTGTGCGAAGTGCAGCAGCCGAAGTTCGAAAGAGATTGGCGCAGTATTACCTGCAGGAGGAGCACAGTCAATTAAGGATCGAAGTCTTACCCGGTTCCTATATTCCTCAATTTCGGTGGACCGAGGGGCATATCTCTTTTGCTGCCGTCGCGTCGCATCCCGATCCGAATCGGACCTTGAAGGCGGTTGATACCCCATCAGCGTTGCGGGTAAATCGCCCGGTGTGGCTGCGCCCCTGGTGGCTCACCGCAGCTTGCCTTATTCTGATCGCGGTCTTTGCTGGCCTGCGTGCAGGTTCCTTGCGGCAGCGCGACACATTTGATACGTTCTGGATGCCGATCTTCTCTTCGCATTCGCCGGTCCTGCTCTGCATCGGGAATGTGCAAGGCGGGCTGGGACCGCAGGGAGAAAAGCAGGATTTGAATCCCCTCCTGACGCTCAGCGATTTTCAGAACTCGGCGATTGAAACCGTCAATGAACACGACGCCATTACAGCGGCTAAATTCGCGGGACTGATGGAAGCTCACGGACAACGGTACGAATTTAAATCGCAATCGGATGCGACTTTCACTGATTTGCAGAGCGGCCCTACCATCCTGATTGGATTGTTGAATAACAGTTGGACCGAGCGGCTGGTGCCCAACCTTCGATTCACCGTAGATCGCTCGTCCAATAAAGTGATGATTCGCGATCGCAATAACCCTTCAAGGCAGGACTGGTCGGTTGACTATTCAACCTCATACCTCGATGTGCCCAGAGATTACGCGTTAGTCCTGAGGGTGCAGGATCCTAAAACAGAACAAATGGAGGTCGTGGCAGCGGGCATCACGGTGTTCGGCACTTTCGCGGCAGGGGATTTCCTGACCAACAAGAACGAAATTAGAAAGCTGGCCGCTGTCGCTCCTCCAGGATGGGAAAAGAAAAACATGGAACTCGTGCTTTCAACGGATGTCATTCGCGGCCGCTCAGGTCCCGCAACGATAGTCGCCGCGCAGTTCTGGTAGCCGACGGCTGATCTCTAATTTCAGCCGGTATTTTGGTCAACTTCAACGCTCCTTCCCCGAAGTTGATCCTATCTTTGAGCTGCCGCTTGAATTTGGCGCAGTGCTCGGAGACTTGAAGCCCCCAAAAATCTGTGCATCTTGGATGGTCAGACTTTCAGCCTGTTCATGTTTCAGTCAGTTTGCAGCTGACGGCGAGTACAGGTCTGCATCTCTTCTCACGCTGGATAAGCGTTCCTTTACTGTGAACTCGCCGGTGAGGAAATCAATTGACGGCTGCCGATTTCTTCTTGCCGGCAACGAAGGATTGCAAAGGCTGTCTTGCTGACAGCACTGTGTAAAGCTCTTGCTCACCCGTGTTGCAGGAGTTCGATCTTTCCCTTGGAAGGATTACTCCACAAGGCAGAAGGGAGTCGGCCAACATCGAGTTTCGCGCGGAGTTCTTTAATGCGTTTAAGTAAGCTCAGCTTTGAGACCCGGATATTGCATTGAGCGACCGGCCTTTGGTGTAATCACGGCAACTTCAGTGGCGCTCCGCATCGGCCGCCTTGCCTTGAAGCTATATTTCTACAAAACCTCCGACCAAGTCTGAGGTATATCTCTCTAACGGAGCGCTCGGTTTGACGCGTTAAGTGCGGCAAACTCGGCGTGCACTTTACAATGGTCGGATGACAATCTAGGTCAGAAATCGAATAAGCGCGAAGACACCCACTTGGCAATGGGGGCAAGTTTTGAGGGGATATTATGACAAAGACCGAGTGGTTCTCCCCGTTGGCGTCCGGCCTCATATCTGTGGCCCTGGCTATCTCGGGCCCGCAGGTGGGCCATGCGCAAGCGCCCTATGACAGCGCTTTGCTCAATAATCTTACCTTTCGTAATATAGGACCGTTTCATGGCGGTCGCGCGACGACCGGCGTGGGCGTTCCGGGGAACAATCAGCTTTACTACATGGGCGCCACAGGCGGCGGCGTGTGGGAGAGTGAGGACGGCGGCCAGTCGTGGCACAACATAAGCGATGGCTTCTTCAACACCGGCTCCATCGGAGATATTGCGGTCTTCAATGGGGATCCGAACATCCTCTACGTGGGCACTGGCGAGGCTCCGATCCGCGGCCAGATGTCGTCTTACGGGGATGGTTTATATAAATCGACGGACGCCGGCAAAACGTGGAAGCACCTCGGTCTTGAGCAGACAATGCAGATTTCGCGCGTCGTAGTTCACCCAACCAATCCCAACATTGTGTATGTCGCCGCACAAGGGAACCGCTGGGCGCCATCGGACGATCGCGGCATCTATAAATCGACTGATGGTGGAGTCACCTGGAAAAAGATCCTGTTCTCGTCCAACACTGCGGGTGCCAGCGAACTGCAGATGGACCCTTACGATCCCGATGTGCTCTACGCGGCGTTTTGGGATGTGCAGCGCTTGCCCTGGATGATCCGCTCCGGCGGACCCGGCTCAGGCATTTGGAAGTCAACCGACGGGGGCGAGCACTGGATGCAGTTGAAGGCTGGCCTGCCTAGCCTCATGGGGAAGATCCGCCTTGCGGTCTCTCCTGCGAACAACAATCGCATCTATGCCGCGATCGAGAATGAAAAATCCGGCCTCTTCTGTTCAGACGATGCTGGGCGGACATGGCGGCAGGTCAATGATGGCGGAGGCTTTGCGACGCGGCCCTGGTACTATCTGGGACTGGCGGCCGATCCCAAGAACGTCGACACCGTTTATGTCTCTGGCGCGTCGCTCTTAAAAAGCAAGGATGGCGGCAAAACTTTCGTCGAGGTGAAAACCCGCCACGGCGATACGCATACACTGTGGATCAATCCGGCCGATCCGCAGAACATGATCGACACGGACGACGGCGGCGCCGAAGTCAGCTTTACCGCGGGGAAGAGCTGGACGGATATTGACAATCAGCCCACGGCGCAGTTCTACACTGTGCGCGCCGACGATCTGTTTCCGTACAACATGTATAGCGGCCAGCAGGATACCGAGGCGATGGAGGTGGCAAGTCGCACGTTCGGCGGGGGCGAGGGCGCCGTACGGCCGAATTGGAAGCCGATTGTTAGCAATGAAGCGGCGCGGCCTTCGTTCGACCCGAAGAATCCGAGGTTCGTCTTCACCAGCAACTATCAAGGCACGCTGATGCGCACAGACATGGAGTCTGGACTTGAACATGACGTGAGTCCCTGGCCGGGCCAGAAGTTGGGTTTCGACGCTGCGCAGATGACCTATCGCTTCAACTGGAGCCCTCCGACCATCTGGTCGCCGTTTGATGTAAAAACCATCTACTTTGGCGCCAACGTGCTGTTCCGCACCAAAGATCAAGGCGTGACCTGGGATGTAATCTCGCCCGACCTTACTCGCAATGAACAGGACAAGCACGGCCGCAGCGGCCTCTGGTGGCACGACGGTTCAGGCGGGGAAATCTACAATACAATTTACGCCATCGCCGAATCACCGCTCGAACGAGGGAACATCTGGGTGGGCACCGACGACGGGCTTGTGCAGATAACCCGCGACGACGGCAGGACCTGGACCAACGTGACACCGAAGAATTGGGCTCCGGGCTGGGTCTACACCATCGAACCAAGCCAGCACGACAAGGGCACGGTCTATGTAGTCATTTCGCGGCATCGCACTGGCGATATGACGCCGCATTTCTATAAGACCACCGACTACGGAGAGACCTGGATCGATCTTGCCGCCACGCTTCCGCAGGATGCTCCTGCACGCGCATTGCGCGAGGATCCGGTTCGCAAGGGCATGCTGTATGCCGTTACCGAATATAAGATGTGGATCTCGTTCGACGACGGCGCGCATTGGCGCCCGTTCCAACAGAACCTGCCGCATGTGCCATTCTCAGACATCCTGGTGCACGACAGTGATCTGCTCGTGTCCACCGAAGGTCGCGGCTTTTGGATTCTGGATGACATCACTACCTTGCGCCAATTGTCGCTGGATGCCGCGAAATCCAAAGTCACTCTATTCAAGCCGCGCGACACCTATCGAATCCCTTCTGGCGATGAGAGCCCCCAGCACGAAATGGGATTTCGGGCGCCGACCAATCCTCCCAATGGCGTGATCATTCGCTACGCCTTGGCGGACGCGCCTTCGGCGTCCGAAACTCTAAAACTGGATATCCTCGACGCCAGCGGCGCGGTGGTGCGTGGTTACACTTCGGCACCGCCGCCAAAGCCGAAACCCAATGCGGCTCAGAAAAAAGATGCGAATGCTGTGGTTCCCGCGAAACCCAATGCCGGAGCTGGAGGCGAAGCCACGCCAACGAATAGCGAATCGGTGCCAGGCGGTCGCGATAGCCCCCAAACCGGAAGCGGCCGAAGTGGCAGAGATGGAGCGCCTTCGCCGGCGAGTTTGAGCGCGGCCCGTGGGCTCAACCAGGTGGTTTGGGATTTCCGCGCTCCGCCTGTGACCAGCGTCAGCGGCAACGGACCGATGATGCCTCAAGGCCATTACATCGCGCGTCTGACCCTGGGCTCGACAGTCGTGTCCCAGGCATTTGACCTGATCGCCGACCCGCGCGCAAAGAGTACGGCGGATGAGGAGAATGAACGCCTGGCACTCATGCGTCACATCATGGAAGTGATCGGCGCCACCAACGCCACGTACAACGAACTGCGGGACGTGCTGAAGCAGGCGCGCGATCTGGAGAAGCCGGCGAAGGACAAATCATCCGAGGTCGAGGCGGCGCTTGAGTCTTTTGTTGCCCAACTCGAGCAGATCGAGCATCATTTCCACCCGCCGCCGGGGCCACGAGGTCCGGGCGGACAGTTGATCTTGGATACGGGTAGTGGTCCCGTGGCGCAGTTCGGTCCGGTGAAAAACGCGATCGACGTTGGAGAGGGGCCTATCAACCAGGGGGACAAGCTGCGCGCCAGGGAAGTGGAGGCGTTGTGCGTTCAGGTACGCGCCGAAGCCGACGCCGCGATGAACGCCGGCATTCCCAAGATCAACGCCGTGCTTGGCTCCGCCGGTCTGTCGCCGGCCATCGCTCGCCATCCTGGTGTCGCTGCACCGCTGGCCGAAGGTGCAGAAGCAGACGACGTTGGTTTGGAGGAATCGGACACTGAACAAGACTGATCGGGAAGGCAACGGAACGCGATCATCGATGTCAGCAGTGGCGAAGCTGGGAATCAGGGGTGCCGGGTCATTGTCGTCAGGCGTCACAGACGCCATGACGATGAGTAAGGATGACGTTTGAGCCTGGTGCGGGTGTGGCGTTGTTGGCGCGGGCAGCTTGCTGGAGCCGAGACCTGAGCAAGCAGCTGTGCATAATCGCGAACCGTTCAGAATTGCGGTTACGTAAACGTGGAGATAACCGCCAGAACTACCTCTTCATTGGAGGTGATTCCGGCGGCCAACGTGTGGCGTCGCTCTATTGCCTTATCGGAACAGCCAAGCGGAACGGACTCGATCCAGCCTTCTACGTGCGCATGGTCCTGGCAACAATCGCCAAAAATCCGATCAACGGCAGCGAGGAACTGCTTCCCTGGGACATCCCTAGCTCACGCCAAACCGCCACTTGCCAGGCCATTTAGGCACACATATCAGGTGTCCACATAGGTAAGTGGACACTTCCTCCTATTGTTAGCCTCGCCCAGTAAAGAGGAGGGAACTGCACATGCTTATTATTGTGGTGCAAATCGAGGGAAGGGGACGGAATTAGCACGCCAATTGCGGAAATAGCGACAAAAGGGAATTGACGTAACTTATCTTATATCTATCGTTTATCTCTATAGCCAACTACTTGCCGAGATCTATGGCGGAGAGGGAGGGATTCGAACCCCCGATAGCCTTGCGACTATGTCTGATTTCGAGTCAGGTGCATTCAACCGGGCTCTGCCACCTCTCCGCGTTGTTCACTGCTATCAACCGGATGTTCCAGGCTATGGCTTCGTGGCGGAAGCTCTTATGCGAGGAAATCCAGGGCCGGAGCGAGTGCCCATAGGCCTCCACTAGTTTACCGGCGAAGGCGGGCGGTGGCAATGGCGAGACTAGAAAGCGAGATGGTAGCGGATTTGCATCCCGAATACGTCCGTCTGCTCCAGAAGACTCGCAGAACTCCGAGCTGCGCTACACTGAGCCTTCCCCTGCGGTATCTCGCGAAAGGCTCATCTTGTTTGCGCTGACTCAACAACCTGCTTTGATCGTCGCATGCTTAAGCCCGGCCCGGGGAGCTTGGGGATGAACCTCTTTCGTAGAGAACTCGAAGTATTTCGCCGTTGTCCAAGCTCCATGCGGGTTCTGATCGTGTCGAACATGATCTACGCGTTGGTGCTGCCAGTGATCGAAATCTTTGTCGCCTCGTATGTGATGCGGAATTCCCATGCAGTAGACAAGGTAGTCAGCTATTTCCTGGCGCTCTACGCGGCCACGCCAGTCGCGTTCTTTCTGAACGGCGTTCTGATGGGCCGTGTGCAGGCCAAACACCTTTACGCCGCGGGAATGATTCTGTCAGGCGCGTCGATCCTGTTTCTGATGCAGCTGGGAGACCTCACACTGAGAGGGATTGTAATTTCAGGCCTGGCGCTTGGGTTGAGCACCGGGATGTTCTGGGCCAACCGGGGATTTCTGGCGTTAACGGCCACCAATGACGGCAATCGGAACTATTACTACGGGGTAGAGCTCTTTGCACTGACGCTGAGTGGGGTTGGAGTTCCGGCGCTGATTGGGTGGTTTATCAGCGGGACCATGATTTATGGGTGGCTGGGAGGGATGCCGAACCGGGCATACAGGATTGTCGCCATGGTGGCCTTTGCACTCACGGCACTGGCTGCTGGGATTCTGGAGCGGGGCACCTTTGCGAGCCCAAAGCACGCCAGCTTCCTGTTCTTTCCGCATCACACCATGTGGAGAAAGATGCTGCAACTGGCTTTCCTGAAGGGGTTGCCACAGGGGTACATTGTGACGGCGCCGGCGATGCTGATCATGCTGCTGGTGGGTCAGGAAGGAACTCTGGGCGTGACGCAGGCCGTGGGTGGCGTTCTGTCAGCCTGCGTCCTGTATACAGCTGGACGGATGACGGCGCCCCGGCATAGGAACCGTGTCTTTCTGGTGGCGCTGCTGTTGTTTTTCCTGGGAGCGGTAGTGAATGGTGTGCTGTTCAATGCGGTGGGCGTGCTGATTTTCCTGGCCTGTTTTCTGCTTGCCAAGCCAATGCTCGATCTGGCCTACAACCCAATCGAGTGGAACGTTGTGGACCTGTTGTCGCGGCTGGAGAAGAGGAATCAGTATGGTTATCTCTTCAACCACGAGTTTGGACTGTTTCTTGGCCGCTGCCTGGGCTGCATTCTCTTTCTGGCCATTGTGCATTGGGATTCGGCGATTGCGGCTCTGAAGTACGCGCTGCCTGTGATTGCGCTTCTGCAGTTGTTGTCGATCCCAGTGGCGGGGCAGATCGCGAGGGATTTGAGGCAGGCGCGAAGCCGAGAGTTGAGCACACAGCCAGCGGCCACCTTGACGGGATAAAATCAGTCTTCCAGAGGGTTTGCCGCGGCACGTAATACTCTGCGATTTTGAGTTGAATGCCCTGATGTTCCAAAGGGTGGAGTCACCCGTCAAGCAGTCCGGAAGCATCAAAGTTGACTGGTTTTCGAGGGATTTGGTCCGTGTTTGGGAGCGCGTTTTCTTATGATGGAATTTCACATTGCGCGGGAAGCGCGGGAGCGCTACCAATTCGCTGAGTTGCTCTTTTCCTACGCAGGAAACGTCGTCTTTGCCAACATGGCCGGAGCGCGCGAGTTTGCGTACCGCATGAACCTGGTGCGCGATGTCGAGAAGCACCCCGAACGAGCGGTTCACGCAGGTGCGTTGTACGCGATGGGGTTGATCGACGAAGCCAGCCACGTGCTAATGGCGCGGTATCGCGCGGATTTCGACCCCGAGGTGATGACTTCGGCGCTGGACTGGTTTTCATCGCAGGTGGGCGCAGAGGCGCTCGACTCCATGCTGCTTACCTTTGTGGAGCAGTTTCCCGGCACCACGGTCATTCGCGGCCTGGAAACGGCAAAGCAGTGGCTGGCTGGGAGCACCGACGGCATGCCGCATCGAGCAGCGGCGATGGAAGAACTGCTCTTGCTGTGGACGGCGAATCGCAATGAGGCGTTCCGCCCGTTTGACGAGCTGTTTGAAGACAAGGCTCTGGCTGAGAAGACGGTTTACCGCCAGGTGACTCAACATTTGCCCGAGTACTTTGCCACACGGCCGCTGATTCCCATCGAGGGCGCGACAGCAGTGAACCTGCTGGACTTGCTTAGGGCGCCGGCTGTCGGTTCTCCCGGGTCTTTAAGTGACCAGTTGGCGCTGATTCGGAAACTATGGAAGCCGCTGCTGGGCGAGAGCGTTGCGCGGCTGCTGGAGATTGCAGGCGAGATTCTGCGTGAAGAGGATCTGGCGATCTGGATGCAGTTTAATCCGCCGGCAGCGCAGGCGCGCGCCGCAGCAGAAGCCGCTGCCCAGCGCAGGCGCGAGAGTGGGCAGCAGCAATGGCCGTCAATTGTGAGCCACGCTGAAGTGCCGCAATTTGAGATCAGCGATCCGGCGCAGGAATACGAGAAGTTTTCACCGGATACGGCCTGGATGCCGAACACAGTGCTCATTGCCAAGAGCACATACGTGTGGCTCGCGCAGCTGAGCAAGCAGTATGGACGAAGGATTGCGCGGCTGGATGAGATTCCCGATGAAGAGCTTGCGACGCTGGCTCATCGCGGCCTGAATTCACTGTGGCTCATCGGTGTGTGGGAGCGTAGTCGCGCGTCGAAGACAATCAAACAGCTTTGCGGCAACTCGGATGCGGTGGCTTCGGCGTATTCGTTGTTTGACTACAAAATTGCCGAGGATCTGGGCGGCGAAGCGGCATACATCAACCTGCGTGACCGCTGCTATCGCTACGGCGTGCGCCTGGCCAGCGACATGGTGCCGAATCACATGGGCATCGATTCGCCATGGGTGGTTGAGCACCCGGAGTGGTTCATATCGCGCCAGGATTCGCCTTATCCCGCATACAGTTTCAATGGTCCCGATCTTTCATCCGATGGGCGCGTAGAGATCAAGATCGACGATCACTACTTTGAGCAGACGGATGCCGCGGTTGTCTTTCGGCGCGTGGATCGTGCGAGTGGAGATACGCGCTACGTGTACCACGGCAATGACGGCACCAGCTTCCCTTGGAATGACACGGCGCAGCTTGACTACCTGAATCCGGCGGTGCGCGAACAGGTGATTCAGACCATTCTGCATGTGGCACGGTTATTTCCGGTAATTCGATTCGATGCGGCGATGACGCTGGCCAAGCGGCATTTTCATCGGCTATGGTTTCCGGGGCCGGGAGCAAGCGGGGCAATTCCTTCACGTGCGGAATACGGAATGAGCCAGGCGGAATTCGACAGGCACATGCCGCACGAGTTCTGGCGTGAAGTGGTCGATCGCGTAGCAGCAGAAGTTCCCGGAACGCTTCTACTCGCAGAAGCTTTTTGGCTTATGGAGGGTTACTTCGTTCGCACGCTGGGCATGCATCGCGTGTACAACTCCGCCTTCATGGTGATGCTGCGCGATGAGGACAATGCAAAGTACCGGTCGGTGATTAAGAATACCCTCGAGTTCGATCCCGACATCATGAAGCGTTACGTAAACTTCATGAGTAATCCCGATGAAAGAACCGCGATCGACCAGTTCGGCAAGGGCGACAAATGCTTTGGCGTGGCCGCGTTGATGGCCACGCTTCCGGGATTGCCGATGTTTGGCCACGGGCAGATTGAGGGATTCACCGAGAAGTACGGCATGGAGTATCAGAGGCCGCGTTACGACGAATGGCCCGATCACTGGCTGGTGGAGCGCCATGAGCGCGAGATTGCTCCGCTTCTGAAGCGACGCTGGCTGTTTGCGGAGAGCAGCAATTTTCTTCTGTACGACTTTTTTCAGGCAAACGGTTCGGTTGACGAGAACATCTTTGCTTACTCGAATAGGAACGGCGGCGAGCGCGCCCTGGTAGTGTTCAACAACCGCTACGGGGCCACCCACGGAACCATCAGTTTATCCGCGGCGTACGCAGACAAGGGCGCGGGACAATTGCGTCAACGGCGTTTGTGCGAGGGGTTGGGGCTGAGCGGGAACATCAGTATGATTCTCGGATTCCGTGACTCGCTCACTGGGCTTGAGTATCTCCGCCGAGCCGATGATCTCTGTGAGCGTGGGCTCACGCTTGAACTGCACGCGTACCAATGCCACGTCTTTCTGGATTGGCGTGAACTGCATGTGTCGGCAGAGCAGCCGTGGGACAGGCTCTGTGCGCAGTTGAATGGCCGCGGTGTTCCGAATCTTGAAGACGCGCTGGTGAACCTGGAACTGCGGCCTGTGCACGAGGCGTTGCGCGCGCAGCTTGATTCAGCCGTGGTGCGGTTGTTTGCGGATCTGGCGGAGCACCCGCGAGGTGTTGCCGCTGGCCCGATTGCCAAGGACAAGAAGATCGAAATGGAGCGCCGCGAATTCTTCGACATTGCCTGGCGGCGCTGCGAGACATTTTTGCACGAGGCGCAGAGGGCTTATCTCACACGTGCGGGTGCTACGCAAGACGGAACGGCTGCGCTTGCGCCGACAAGTCCTGCACTGCTGGGGCCGGCCTTCCGCGAACGCCTGCGTGGAGCGATGCGGATCCCAGTAGTGGAAGCGCTGTTTCCAACGCCATGGACTGTTGCTGCGCGTCGTGTGCTGCCGAGTCCAAGTCCGCAGTTCACCGCGACGGCGATGTGGGGACCGGTGCTGGCGTGGTGTGCGCTGGAACTGCTGGCTGAATCAATTGACGCGGAAAGCCCGGAGAGCGTTGCCCTTGATCTGTTTGATCGTCTGCGCTTGCGCGAGCCGTTTGCACAGGCCTTTGCGGCACTCGGATTCGAAGGTGAAGAAGGGTGGCGCGTTGCGGCGCGCATCAAGGTGGTGCTGCTCAGCGGTGCAGGTGTTGGTAAGGAGGAACAGCCTGCTCCAGTTGAGGAGATCGAAGAATCCAAAGTGTCGAGCGCCGGCGAGGCTGAGTTTGCGACGGTTGCGAGTGAGACTCAATCGGTGACCTCATCCGCGCCTTCGCATGCTGTCGAACGGGTTGCGCTGTCGGCTGCATTATGGCTCGATCCCGATGTGCGCTGGCTGACGGGTGTGCATGAGGCTGACGGCTATTCTTACCTTGTGCGCGAGTCGTACGAGGAACTGCTCTGGTGGCTGCTGATGCCATCTTTGTTGCGGCTTGCCAGCGAGCCTGCGCCGGATCGCGCGGCGATTGAGGCGATGGGCCGGACAGTCGAAGAAGCGCTGGCTTCCGCGGAGGCCGCGGGATATCGCATCGACGCGCTGCTTGGCACTTCACCGGTTGCGGTTGATGAATCGGAGATTGAACCTGAACCAACCGAATCGGAAGAGACAGTTGATCTGGAGCTAGATGCGGACCAGATTGAGTCTGATGTCGAAGAGATCAAATTGGAATCTAAACTCGAGGCAGCCAGCGCGGAACCCGATTCAACAGAGCCCGAAACTCCTCCAGCTCAAAAAGACGACGGCAAAACCGATTGATTCGCACTGAAATTCGCCTTTCACTTACCTCTGCGCTCTGCATCTGAGAGAGTGCGATGGCATACTGAATGAGTCCCCGCTCGTTTCTGAATTTGGAGGCCGGTGCATGATCCGGGTGCGCAACCTGAAGAAAACCTTTGGCACTTTTACCGCGGTGGACGATGTCTCGTTCGACGTGGACGAGGGCGAAATCTTTGCCTTTCTCGGTCCCAACGGAGCGGGGAAGACCACAACCATCAAGATGCTCACCACGCTGCTCAAGCCCACTGAAGGGACTATTGAGCTGGATGGTCTTGATCCGCTGACGCATCAGAATGAAGCGCGCAAGCGGTTCGGTATCGTCTTCCAGGATCCCAGCCTCGACGGAGAATTGACCGCATGGGAAAACATGGAGATTCACGGCGTTCTTTACCATGTGCCGCACAAAGTGCGCCGGCAGCGGACGGAGGAGTTGCTGAAGCTGTTCGAGCTGTGGGAGCGACGCAAGGACCAGGTGAAAAAGTTCTCCGGCGGCATGAAGCGGCGGCTTGAAATTGCGCGTGGATTTCTGCACACGCCGCGAATTCTGTTTCTGGATGAGCCCACGCTGGGACTCGATCCGCAAAGCCGCAACCAGCTTTGGACGCATGTGAAGAAGGTGAACGAAGCCGAGAAGGTCACCGTCTTTCTGACCACCCATTACATGGACGAAGCCGACCGCGTGGCGCATCGCATCGGCGTCATCGATCACGGCAAGCTGGTGGTGGTAGATACCTCGAAGGCCATCAAGGAGCAAACGGGCACAGAGAGCCTGGAAGAGGCATTTCTCAAATTGACCGGCTCGACGATTCGCGACGAGAGCGCAAACTCTGCCGACGCCATGCGGCAGTTTGCCAAGATGTGGAGCAGCGGAGGCAAGCGATGAGCGCGATTTACATTTTGTGGTTGAGAGAACTGAAGCGCTACACGCGCTCGCGTGCGCAAATTGTCGCATCGCTGGGCCAACCCATGTTGTATCTGCTGGTGCTTGGCTTCGGGCTGGGGAATGTCTTTCAGCGCGCGGGCTATGGGAGCTACTTCCAATTCATCGCGCCCGGCGTCATCGGGATGTCCGTCTTGTTTTCATCGATCTTCTCCGGGTTGGGCTTGCTGTGGGATCGCCAGTTTGGCTTTCTGAAAGAGACCTTAGTGGCGCCGGTTCCGCGCATACAAATCATGATCGGGCGCACACTGGGCGGGTCCACCGTTGCAGTCATACAAGGCACGCTGGTGATGCTGGTTTGCCTGATCGCCGGGTTTCGGCCGGCCAGCTGGATTGCGGTGCCGATGGTGTTGGGATTCATGGTGCTGATTGCGCTGTTGTTCGCTGCGCTGGGCGTGGCCATTGGTTCAAGCCTGCAGGACATGCAGGGATTTCAACTCATCATGAACTTCCTGGTGATGCCTATCTACTTTCTTTCGGGCGCCATGTTTCCCCTCACCAACCAGGGGAAGATTCTGACATTTGTCACGGCGCTTGATCCGCTTTCGTACGGGATCGACGGCATGCGATCGGTGCTGTTGGGCAAGACGGCCTTCAGCGTCTTCACCGACTTGACGGTTTTGGTGCTGGTGGGCGCGATCCTGCTGGTGTTTGGGGCTTACCGGTTCTCGAAGATCGAAGTCTAGGCCACATTTGCATGCAGCAGCCGCTCGCGGGGGCTCGCACAAGCTGGGTGCTCCCCGACCCATTCAATGTCGTACATACCGCCCCTGGGCCTATGCGGTTCCAGGTATTTCCCCCGGTCTTACCAGGTCTACCCCCACCCATACTTTTGAGGCAAGATCCTTCTTTTCATGGGGATAGGGGAGGGCATCTGCCCGATCTTCTTGATTCCATGCGGGTTAAAGTCAAAAGTACCTGGAATCAAGTACCTGCAGTGCGGCGGTGCTGGCGGGAGATTCGCACGGGTCTTATTCACCAGGCCTTTCTTTACTCACACATTTATCGTGCGCCTTTTGAGGGAATTAATATGCAAAATTTTGGGAACTATTTTTAGGATATTTTCGGAAGATTCCGCAGATAGGCGAAGCGCCGTGCACGGCTTCGCCACTTTAGAGCAAATCCTGAGAAGGTGCGTCTTTTGGGGCGTTGAGCAAGGTTGCCTCTCCCTGATGGTCGCGTCAACTTCAGTATTGTGGTTTCGGGTTACAGCATCTCAGGATTTGCCGTAGCAGCTCCGTGCGCTCAGAGGCCTTTTCGAGTGCGGAAATCGCGGACTACCTCGGCGGGGTCGCGGTGCTGGCCGTCGATGGCTTCATTCATGGTGCGCATATCTTCGGCGGTGATCTTTCCGGCAAGAGCGTCGAGGGCGGTTTCGATTTGCGGCCAGCGCTGCAGCGCTTCATCGCGCACCAGCGGGACGGCCTGGTAGGGCGGGAAGTAGTGCTTGTCGTCTTCAAGCGCGGTGAGCCCGAAGGCCTGAATGGGGCCGTCGGTTGAGTTGGCGGCGATCATGTCGACCTGGTGGGCGTTGAGCGCACGGTAGAGTAATCCCAAATCCATAGTCCGCGGCGGCGCGGCGAACCTGAGACCGTAGGCGGCTGTAAGGCCGGGCAGACCATCGGGGCGCTGCTCGAATTCGTAGCCGACACCGAGGCGCCAATCAGGTGTGTACTGTGCTGCCTGGCTCAGGGTGGTCAGATGAAGGCGCCGCGCATCATCGCCGCGAATAACCATAGCGAAGGTGTTTTCAAATCCCAATGGCGGCGCGACCGTGACGTTATAGCGCTCGGCATAGAGTCGGCGAACCGTGTCGAGAACCCTCTGCGGATCTCGATCAACCGGCTGTTTCAGAATTGCGGTATGCGCAGTGCCGGTGTATTCGACATAAGCGTCAATGCGGCCGGAGACGAGCGCCTGGTGGCAGATGTAGCTGCCGGCGAGATAAAAGCGTCGTTCGACTTTGAGATTGGATTTGGCTTCAATCTCCTGGGCGAGCAGTTCGCCGAGAACAACCTGCTCGGTGAAGTTCTTCGCGCCGATGACGGGATGGTCGGGACGCGGGGGCGAGCAGGAAGTCAGCAACAGGCATGCCACAGCCGCCAGGGCGATGATTGCGCGGCACATTCCATGGCGAATCACGGCTTGCGATCCAAGCGGGCCGAAGTGCGAAAACCTCGCTCAAGCAGTCCCAGTCCAGCGTCGGCGGCTAGAGCCAGCAGTGCCGCAGGAATTGCGCCGGCAAGAACCAGGCGGTTGTCGACGGAGGCAACGCCGCGGAAGATGAGTTCGCCGAGACCGCCTGCTCCGACGGCAGCCGCGATGGTGGCAATGCCGACGCAGGTGACGGTTGCAGTTCTGAGTCCGGCGAGAATGAACGATGCTGACAGCGGCAGTTCTACTTTGGTGAGGAGTTGCCAATCGGTAAGTCCGAGCGCGCGCGCGACTTCAGTGACTGCCGGGTCGATGCCGCGAACTCCTGCGTACGTGTTGCGCAGGATGGGGAGCAGCGCATAGGCGGTGAGGGCGACGATGGCTATGCGGGCCGCGCGATCACCGAGCCATGGCAAGGGCAGAAGAAATCCAAACATGGCGAGTGAAGGGATGGTTTGCAAAATGTTGGCGACGGCGAGCACTGGTTTTGCCCATCGCGGCGCGCGGGTTAGAACGATTCCTGCAGGGATGGCAATTGCCGCCGCGAAGAGCATGGCCGCTCCGGTGAGCCAGAGGTGTTCGAGAGTCAGCGTGCCGATCTCGCCGCCGTATTGGGATAGGAAGGCGTTCACAGTGTCCTTCCCGGTTTTGGAGTGGCGGCGGAGTCAGCGGAGTTCTCAGGTCCCCAGGTCCCCAGGTGCGAGGGATCGGGGGCACCCACACTGCGATGGAAGGCGCGGATATAGGAGACGATCCGGGGTTCGCGGGATTGAAGAAACTCTGCTGGCGTTAGGTTCGCAACGAGCTTGCCTTCTTCCAGCAGAACGATTCGTTGAGCAAGGTAGAGGGCCTCGTCCAAATCGTGCGTGACCAGCAGGACGGTGCCTTCAAACCGCTGCAGCGCGATGTTCAGCGCGTTGATCGCTTCAAGATCGAGGTGGTTCGTCGGCTCGTCGAAGATCAGGAAGTTCGGCTTGG
>Ga0116135_1000911_pt1 | contig 15785 bp, 13 predicted proteins | sample June2015DPH_20_1_FD_89738 | JGI IMG/M metagenome (GOLD analysis project Ga0116135, IMG submission 89738) | Peatland microbial communities from SPRUCE experiment site at the Marcell Experimental Forest, Minnesota, USA - June2015DPH_20_10 | ecosystem: Environmental > Terrestrial > Soil > Wetlands... | reverse complement strand
GTCGTTCGCATGTGGCGGAAGGCCCGCGTTGAGGGTTGGTTCGAGGCAACCGTGTCACCAGCTTCATTTGCCGGGAGCCGTGGTTTGCCCTGAAGAGGCGCCGGGGAGCGCACGCAGTTTGTTCAATTCGTCCTCAGTCTTTTGCCAGGCCGCTTTGTTTTTCTTCGTTGCAAGAGGGGCATTTGGATCACTGTAGAAGGCCAGAATATTCGCTCTCAATTCGGGGGTGATTTGTTCGAAGTTGCGTGCTGCCAGTTGATCGAGCAGATGGGCATAGGCGTTGTCGCTCAACTTGTATTCGCCAGCGCGGGTGTCGTGGCCGGTATCGAAGTCAGTGTTGGTGAGTGTTAGATTACCCTCAGCCGTTTCGTGAAGAAGCTTTGTGTAGTTCTCCACCGTTTTATCGACGCTAGCGATATAGAGATCTTCCGTTTGGTGAGTCGGGATCTTGAAATCGAGAGCTTTGAACGGTCCAATCTTCGGCACAAACCTGAGAAAGAACGCGAGCACGCGGGTTCCGAAACCAGGCTTGCGGTATCCCTTGCCCCATTCCTTTTGATAGTTTGTGCGCGACAGGTAGTAGCGAAACTGCCGCTCCTGGAAGTTGGGGGTTTCGGACACAATTTCTTTACGCCGGGCGGTCAGAGCCACCCGCGTCATCTCCGGGAGGACCTGGCTGATGGCTCGGCGGAATGTGCCGATCGCCAGGTCTTCTTTCGAAATCACATCGCTGAGGGGAATGCCATAGGTGTCTTGAAACGCGCGCTCGAGCACGGGCTTTGAGATTTCGAATCCGATGAAATCGTGATAGCGGTCCGAAGTATAGCGATTCTTCGCCACCTGCGTGACATCGAAGCCAAATTCGGTGCGAATGTGAGCTTTGGGATTTTCCTCGTAAGTAACGACGTCGCCGTATCTTTTCCTGAGTTTGGGAAACTCGATCCCGACGGCCCGATTTACCGTGGGATGCCCGCAGTTGTCAGCGGAATAATGCGCCAAAGCTCCTAGCGCGAAAGCGTATTCATCGATGTCCGAGGATTCCTTCACCAGATTCACGACGAAGTCTCCACTGCGGACGTAGTGCGTCAGGTCGCTGAAATACTTGCTGCCGAATGGGTAGTAGCCCATGTCCTGCATCACCGATCCTCCGTAGGCGAAGGCATGGGCCTTTTTCAAATCGTCATCGGTGGCGGCAGGGAAGCGCTTCTTCAAGAGCGGCAGAAGATCGTCCTTCCATACCAGGTCCACAACCTCCTCGTGTGTCAGCACGGAGTATGCGGCAGAAATCTGCAAAGCGCAGCCTTGTAGAAGGATTGTCGCCAGGCCAACCCGAAGGGCAATTCTGCGCAGATTAAGGGGAAGACTCATTTGCCGACGACGAGGACTACAAAAGTATCCGGAAGAACCGTGTGCCGGGGATGTGGATTATCGGGGGTGGCGACTGGAGGCGGCCCGAACTGCGCCGTGACCAGATAGATGTTGTGAGTCTTGGAATCAAGCGCCATCGTGCGCGCGCCGTTCTGGGTGGAAACATTTTCCGCCACGCTGAACTTGTTCGGCGATTCCTCGCGAATGACCGTCAGGATGCCTTCGCCAGCCGAAGCGAATGCCAATCCTGTTTCACTGTCGAATGCGGTTGCATCCACCCCGTCGCCCGTAGCGGGAGTGGCCAGGACTTTTCCGGTCGTTGCATCCATGATCGCCATCATTTTGTTATCGCAGCCGACGAACAGCCGCTGGTTCTTCCGATCGATGGAGAGCCCGGTGGGCGATTCACACGGCGCAAGCGGCCATTTCGTCTTTACGGTGAGATTATTCGGATTAATCACCGTCAATTCGCTTTTGTCTTCGATGTTCACGTAAATCTCGCCCTCGGCATCAGAAGCGGCAAATTCGGGCTTGCCATCCAATTTGATCGTGCCCAGCACGGTGCCCTTCTGAGCATCGATCGCGGTTGCATCCTGACTCTTGCCGTTGAAGGTGAATACGCGCTTGGTGGCTGGATCGTACAAAATGGCGTCGGGATTCTCTCCTACCTTCACCTTGCTGCTCGTGGCCAGCGTCTTTAAATCGAAAATGCTGACCGTGCCTTCGCGTCCATTGCTGGTAAATCCGCGGCCCAAGTCGGGTGCGAGGGCGATTCCATGCACTCCGGGAGTATCGGGGATGTCACCGACGGTCTTGCCGGAATCGAGATCCAGCACGATGACGTGCGTCGCCCTCGAAATATAGAGCCGGCGCGCGGACGCATCGGCAATCAGGTAATCCCAGCCTCCATCACCACCTATCTTATAGGTATTAATGACTTTGTATCCCGGTGCGGCCGAAGCGCAAGTCGTACCCGCCGTTACAAGAACCAGCGAGGCCATCAAGAAGCGTTGAAAATTTCGTTTGCGGAACATGCCTTTTCAATTCCTTTCGGGGCCCGACGGATGCATTCCGATGCGACTTGCCCGGCTGCAGGTAGCCGTTGTTGTCATTAAAGATCTGATGAGCGGGTCTCCGAAAGTTACTTTAACCTATTCAAGCCTCGGTTGGCCTCCTGTGGGGCCGATTTTCTCTATCTGTTCGCTAGGTGGCCATATTAATTTGCGTCCCGGATGTATCTTCGAGAATCTTTGTAGTTACCGATCACGCCGGGGCAGCGCTCTCGTCTAAAAAGACGTGGGCGAGCGACTACCGAAAGACTTTAGTAGAGTGTTTGTGCGGGGAAGAATGTGAACGGGAATTGGGCGGAAACGTCATCATCGTCCGCATTCCAGACGCAGCATTAGCGCTTGTTGTCTGCTGAATCCTTTCGCCAACCGGCGAAATCCATATTGGCTATCTAACTGGCGTGAAACGCCGATATTTGAAAGCACGACCCAAACTGTTGTTATCCGGCTCAGGGAGAATGTATGGCGAAGCGAATGATCTTGATGTTGCTACTGATGGTCGCACTCATAGGTGGGCTCGGCTTTGTTAAATATCGTCAGGTGGAAACGGCCATCGCCATGGGCGCCAGCTTTCAGATGCCCGCTACCGCCGTGACGACGGTCATCGCAAAGCGCGAAACGTGGCCGTCGACCCTGTCGGTGATTGGCACAGCAACCGCCATCCAGGGCGTAACCGTCAGCGCTGATTTGCCGGGAACGGTCGACAAGATTCATTTCGAATCCGGCCAGTCTGTGAAAGAAGGGGATATTCTGGTCGAGCTCGACACCCGGCAGGAGCGGGCGCAGCTCGCCAATATAGAGGCCCAGCGCGACCTCGCCCAAGTCCAGTACGGCCGCTCGCAACAACTGGTTCAGGCGGGTGTGATTTCCAAGTCGGAGTACGACAATGCTGCGGCGCAAAAGAAAGCCACCGAGGCGCAGGTCGGTGACATTAAAGCCGCGATCGCGCGCAAAACGATTCACGCTCCGTTCTCGGGAATTTTAGGACTTCGCCAAATCAGCCTGGGCCAGTACCTGGCCGCAGGACAGGCAATCGTTTCTCTGCAGCAGCTTAGCCCTATCTACGTAAATTTTGGTGTCCCGCAGCAGGAGACATCCAAAGTATCGATCGGCCGGAGTGTGCACGTCACCAACGCCGATCTTCCTGGCGCGGCGTTTAACGGCAAGGTTAGCGCGCTCGACTCGGTGATCAACGAGCAGACGCGCAACATCCAGATTCAAGCGACGCTGCAGAATCCAGGCGGGAAATTGCGTCCCGGGATGTACGTTCAGGTGGAACTGCCTCTGGGCCAACCGCGTGACGTTATTCCTCTACCCGCGTCGGCCATCAACTATGCGCCTTATGGGGACTCGGTTTACGTCGTGGCTGACATGCAGGATCCGAAGACCGGCAAGACCTATCGCGGCGTGCGCCAGCAGGTCGTCAAGCTAGAAGGCAGCCGCGGGGACCAAGTCGCGGTTACCTCCGGATTGAATCCCGGCGACGAGGTTGTGAGCGCCGGTGTTTTCCGGCTGCGCAACGCTGCCCCAGTGCAGGTGAATAATACGGTGAAGCCAGATAACAGTCCTACCCCGAATCCAGAAGAAAGCTAAACAGAAGTTCCGAGAAAGGTAGAGATCAGCAAGTCCACTTCAGCGGTAGGCCGAGTGAGGACCTTTTATGAAGTTCACCGATCTATTTGTTAAGCGCCCGGTGCTGGCGATGGTGGTCAACCTCGTCATTCTAATCGCCGGCCTGCAGGCCATTCGATCTCTGAGCGTCCGGCAGTATCCGCGCAGCGACGAATCCATCGTTCAAGTCTCAACCGTCTATGTCGGCGCCAGCGCCGACCTGGTACGCGGCTTTGTAACTACGCCGCTGGAGCGGGTGATCGCCAGCGCCGACGGCATCGACTACATGGAGTCGAGCAGCGCACAGGGCCTGAGCACGATCACGGTTCACCTGAAGCTGAACTACGACACGAACGCGGCGCTGACGCAAATTCAGGCCAAGGTCGCGCAGGTGAAGAACGATCTGCCTCCCGAGTCGCAGGTTCCGGTCATCGATCTGGAAACCGCGGACCAGCAGTTTGCGGCCATGTATATCGGGTTTGCAGCGTCAGACCTCGACGAAAATCAGATCACCGACTATCTCACCCGTGTCGTCCAGCCCAAGCTGAGCGCGGTTAGCGGCGTGCAACGCGCCGATATTCTCGGCAATCGCACGTTTGCCATGCGCATCTGGCTTAAAGCCGATCAGATGGCTGCCCGCGGCGTTTCTCCTTCGGACGTCCGTGACACTCTTTCGAAAAACAATTATTTGTCGGCGCTGGGCAGCACCAAGGGTTCCATGGTTTCGGTGAATCTGATCGCGAACACCGATTTGCGTTCGCCCGACGACTTCAAGCAGATGGTCGTCAAGCAAGAAAACGGCGTGGTCGTGCGCCTCGGCGAAATCGCCGACATTCAACTGGGCGCCGAAAACTACGATCAGGATGTGCGTTTCAACGGCGAGACCGCGACCTTCATGGGAATCTGGGTGCTTCCCACAGCGAACTCGCTCGATGTGATTAAAGACGTGCGTAAACAGCTTCCTGCGATTCAGGCGGAGCTGCCGGCGGGCATGAAGCTGGGTATTCCTTATGACTCGACGGCATATATCCAGGACGCGATCAACGAAGTTCTGCACACGCTTACTGAAACGCTGCTGATCGTTGTCGTGGTCATCTTCCTGTTCCTTGGATCATTCCGCTCCGTGCTGATTCCGGTAGTTGCTATTCCGGTCTCGTTGATTGGCGCGGTATTCCTGATGCTGATCGCGGGCTTCACTATCAATCTCTTGACGCTGCTCGCGATTGTGCTCTCCGTGGGACTAGTGGTGGACGATGCCATCGTGATGGTGGAAAACGTCGAGCGCCACTTGCAAATGGGCAAGACGCCGTTCCGCGCCGCGGAAGACGCCGCGCGCGAACTGGTTGGCCCCATTATTGCCATGACGATAACGCTGGCTGCAGTCTATGCGCCGATTGGCATCCAGGGCGGCTTGACGGGATCGCTGTTCCGCGAATTCGCTTTCACGCTGGCCGGGGCTGTCACGGTTTCCGGCATTGTGGCGCTTACGCTGTCGCCGATGATGAGTTCGAAGTTGCTGCGGGCCGGCGATGCCGAGCGTGGATTCTCCGGCGTAATCAATCGGCGCTTCGAGAAGGTACGAAATCTGTACACGCGGTTGCTCACCGGCACGCTGAACTACCGTCCGGTCGTGCTGACGCTGTGGGTGATCGTGGCGGCGCTGATGGTTCCCTTCTACATGTTCTCTCAGCGTGAACTTGCCCCACAGGAAGACCAGGGAGTTGTATTTGGTGTGATTCAGGCCTCCGCCAACGCTACGCTCGACCAGACCAACCTTTTCGCGAAAGAGGTCTACGACGTTTACCATTCGTTCCCCGAAAGCGAAAGCTTGTTTCAGATCACGAATCCCGGCGGCGGTTTCGGCGGTATGGTCGTCAAGCCGTGGAGCCAGCGCAAGAAGACTACGCAGCAACTGCTGGTCGAATCCTCTGGAAAACTGTCGCAAATTGCCGGCATACGCGTAATTCCGCTGACGCCGCCGCCGCTTCCCGGAGGCGGCAACTTCCCTGTCGATTTCGCGATCGTCTCTTCGGCTGAGCCCGAACAAGTCAGCCAGCTTGCCGAGAAAATCGTGCAGAAAGCAATGGCCAGTGGCTTGTTCATTTATGCCGATACCGACGTCAAGTTCGATCAGCCGCAGACAGAAGTCGTTTTCGATCGCGACAAACTGCGCTCGCAAGGCGTGGATTTGAGCCAGGCGGGCCAGGATCTTTCCACGATGTTGGGCGGAAATTACGTTAATCGGTTCAGCATTCAGGGCCGAAGCTACAAGGTCATCCCGCAAATCGAGCGGCTCGGGCGCCTCACGCCCGATCAGCTCTCGCACATTTACGTGAAGGGATCGTCCGACAAACTCGTTCCGCTTTCCACCTTCGCGACTCTCAAGACCACGGTTGAGCCGCGCTCGCTGAACAAGTTTCAACAGTTAAACGCAGTGCGTATTCAGGGCGTGATTCCTCCCAACGTTCCGCTGGATAAGGCGCTCACGTTCCTGGAGGATCAGGCCAAGCAGATTCTGCCGCAGGGGTTTACTTACGACTATGCGGGCGAGTCTCGCCAGTTACGGGTGGAAGGCAGCAAATTCCTCGGCACGTTCCTGTTATCGGCGATCCTGATTTATCTCGTGCTTGCCGCTCAGTTTGAGAGCTTCCGCGATCCGTTCATCATTCTCGCGGGGTCGGTGCCGCTGGCCATGTCCGGCGCGCTGATGTTCTCGTTCCTGGGCTTCACGACGCTCAATATTTACAGCCAGGTGGGCCTGATCACGCTGGTCGGACTGATTGCGAAGAACGGAATTCTGATCGTGGAATTTGCCAACCATTTGCAGGAAAGTGGCCTTTCAAAATTGAACGCCATCATCGGCGCGGCCAGTACTCGTCTGCGACCGATCCTAATGACTACGGCGGCTACGGTCTTCGGCCACTTCCCATTAGTTCTCGCCAAAGGTCCCGGCGCTGGAGCGCGAAACAGCATCGGCATTATGCTGGTCAGCGGCATGATCATCGGCACGGTCTTTACACTATTCGTCGTGCCTTCGATTTATATGCTTGTGGCCAAGACGCACAAAGCATATAGCGAGGCGGAAGCCGAGGGCCTGGCAGTACAGGAACCCGTGGGTGCTGCGGTTTAGCGAAGTCGAAACGTCGGCAGATTAGCGGGCCTGACGAACGGGCGCGCTATTCTTTTTGTGCGCAGATGCTTCCTTTGCTTTTTTCTTACGCGCCGCGCGGCGCCTTATCTTTGCCATCCATTCCCGCGAGTACATGGTTCCGCGGCACTTCGGCGAGCCGCAATAACACGGCGCGGGATCATCGTCGTCGTACAGGTTGTAATCCCATAGCAACTCCTCGCCTGCAGCGATATCGCGAATGGACACGATCCACACCCGCCCCTTTTTTTCGTCAACTTCACAGTTGGGGTCGCAGGAGTGATTCACGTACGCGCCCACGCCTTCGCCGTCGATGACAGTCTTGCCGTCGTCCAATCCATAGAGATAGGTTCGCGGCGCACCCTCGTACAGCTCATCGGCCTTCTCCGGGCTAATGCGGCGTCCTGTGTATTCGACAATGCGAGTGCCTTTGCGAATGGCGGTGGTAGTGAAAACGCCGGCGGCATGAATGCGCGAGGGACGGACAACCAGAGGCATACAACTAATTTCGCACGGCAGGGGCCTTAACGGAAGGTGAAAACGTAAGTTCTGCGTGCGGACATTCAACTTTTGTCTCTAACTTGACCGACCGGTTCCTGAAGCTCTCTGAAAAGGGCTACCAGACGGGGGGTTCGAGGCCCACTACTGAAAAAGTGCTGGTTGCCGGCTGTGGCGCGTGGTAAACTTTGCCGCCTTCGAATCAGAGTATAAACACTATCCTGGGGGAATCGTAGATGGGTATCAATCGAAAAATATTTGGATGCGCAGCAGTTCTTTGTCTTTCTGGTGCGCTTTTCACCGCGACTGCGCAGACGACGAAAGCAAAAGGGGCAGCAAGCGCCGCGCCCGCCCCACAAGACTATTGCACCAGCACGGGCGGCGTGGTGGAAAGCCGCTATCCCGTGTATGGGACCAATGGTCCCGAACAAGACTGGCTGCAACTTCTGGGCCGCGAAGGATTCTGCCAATACACCCAGACGTCAGATGGATCGCGTATACATCTTTCTCTGGCCACGCTTTTCACAACCAAGCCCAGCCTGGCAGCTCTCGCCTATTACGCGCAGACGCCCTGGAACGGCCAGGGCGAAGGCAATCCGGCTTCGTTCTATTGCACGCAACTGGGAGGATCGGACTCGTTCGGCGGGGTCAACGCCGCGGGCGGTGGTTGGGTCGAACTCAATACGACTGACGTCGTACTCGAGGCCTGCATCTTTCCCGATAACTCCACGATCGACTCCTGGGGGCTGTTCTACCATTCGGACGGCACCATTCGCGGCATCGACCTCTCGACCGTTTTGAAATATCAGAATCCTTACGCGAAGACGAAAGGCGGCAAATAGCGGCTTCTCTCGCTGCCGGCAAAAAAGTGCCGCCTCTGGTTTCCCAGCGGCGGCATTTTCCTATAGCGAATAACCGTCGCGGCTACGGATCGTACACGGAACTGCCGTAGCCCTGTTTCCGGGCTGATTCCTGGGTTTCGTCGAGCCGTTTCTTCTGCTCATCAAGTTGAGCCTGCATGCGCTCGACCTGTTGCTGCTTCTCTCGTTGCCGCTCATTCCATTCCACGCAATTTGACACGCAATTGGCCGGGGCAAAGCGGATCGATTCGTTCAGGTCCTCGATTTGGTGTTGCAGATTCGCGATCTGGCCTTTCTGTGAGAGAATCTGCGACCTCCACTGCTCGGCCGGAAGCTTTCCCGCATTCGCGGCATCGCGCGGCTCGGCGGAATCTTCGGAAAGGTGTTGCGACGCGGAGGCGATCGACGCATGCTCCGGAATTTCTTCGTTAGTAATAACTTTCGGTGGCTTCGCGTTTTTGTCCGTTGCGGCCTTGGAGTGTTCCTTTTGCTGGCGCTGCTGGCGGGCCAGGTCGCCTAGCGAAGGCGAATCCTGTGCGCAGATGAAGCTGGATGCGAGCAAGAATAACGATAGAGCGATCCCGTGGCATGTTTTCATAAAACCGACCTCCAGTACCGGCCCGAGCGAGGGCTACTCTCGGATGCTATCTGCGGAGAACAGGCTTGGCTGGGTTACGAACGGGAAGTCTGATTGAAACGAAAGTCTGTGCACAAACGGGGAACCGAGCACTCTCGAGGGAAGGTTTCTTTACTGCAACACTGAACTGCCCGTGCCAGAAAGGCGGTTACCCGTGATCGCGGGAACCAACTGAATTTGCACCAGCCGCGCCAGAGAAGGCGCTTCTCGTTTCGCCTGCAAATTCACAGACGGGATGCCGGTGCGGGCGAAAGATTTTTCGCAGTCTGCCGTGGAAGGACCAAGCATATTCCCTTCCATAAAAGCCAGCCCCGGGCAGCGGCTGCACGTCGCCCCGTGAACGCATTGCGAGCAGCCTGACAAATCCTTCAGGCGAATGGAACGCACTTCTTTCAGCCGCTCGGAGTCGCGCCAGATGTCGATAAAGCGCTGCTGGCGCACATTGCCGCACGACAATGGGAATTGCACACAGGGATAGAATTCGCCGTAAGGCGAAATATAGCAGGCTGTATGTCCCGCGCTGCATGGCAGAGATGCGAGGCTCTCAGAATCAGGGGGCGGAGGCGGCGCACAAAACTCCTCGGCATTCCCCACAAACATTTCATCGCGAAAGAGCTCGTGCAACGCGGACTCGCCGGCGTTCAAATCGAGAATCGAGCGGTCGCCATCCATCTTCGGCGTGATCGTGGGATCGAGCGTGTACTCGACGCCGAGTTCATCGGCGAGCGCCCGGACGCCGCGATAGTCCTGCATATTCTCCGTCATCAGAACGTTGGCGAGGATGACTCGCAGGCCCTGCGACTTGAGAAAACGAACCGCGCGAATGGATCGTTGCAACGAGCCGCGAACTTTTGTGATGGCGTCATGCACTTCGGGCCGGTGCGAGTAGATGCTGATCTGGACCGACTGCACGCCAAGATCGCGCAGTCGAGCCGCTTGCGCTTCGCGGATCAACACCGCGTTCGTCTTGAGCTTGATACAGAAAGTGAGCGATCGCGCGTATTCGAGGATCTCGAAGAAATCCTTGCGCAGAAAAATTTCACCGCCGCTGAAGGTCAGAATGAAAACTCCTGCTTCGGCCATCTCCTCGAGAAGATGCTTGATTTCGGTCGTGGTCATCTCGCCGTGGTCCTCGTGGTCGAGGTAGCAGTGAACGCACTGCTCGTTGCAGCGGTAGGTCAGATCGACCTGAACGCTGAAGGGGACGCCCAGCTTCAGAGCGCGCCCGCCCATTTCCTGCAGCAAAGTGCTCATGATCAGGCGGACTCCTGAGCCGATTTCGCGACCGGCTTGACCGACTGCGGGGGAATCGGCTTCTCTGAGATCAGCAGAATGCTGTGTTTAGACAGATTCTCCACCAGTTCCTCGGCATCGCGCATCGCCTCCTCGGGCTGCACTGCAAACTCGGAGCAGATGCTGTGTTCCACGATTTCATCCAGCGGCGTTGCGCCATCGGCAGCCTGCCAAAGGGCCGTTGCAGTGGCGTTCAGGGTGAACAGAGTGGAATCATGGCCGGACATGACCAGCATCTCTTCGCCCAACTTACGGGCCGCGATGCGTGGAGAACGAGCGACGTACAGTTTCTTACTCATAATTTTTCTTATCCAATTAATTCCCACACCCGCGCATCCGGCACAAACGTGAGCCGCTGTACCGGAACTCGATGAACGAAGTCACATGCCGCTTGGAATGCCTCGTGAACCATTTCGCGATCTTCGGCAAAGAAGAGCATGTTGGCGAGCAACTCGCGCCCGGCATCAGACGTGCCCACGGGATCGATACGGTTTTCTTTCCCTTGAGCCAGCAAATAAAGTGCAGCCACCGGCGCGGACGTATTCTCCCCCAGCTTGGCTAACTCCCCGGTGAACGGCGTGCCGTATGCGACGTAGCCATCGCCCCGCTTGCGAACGTAAGAAATTTCATCGGTGAGAAGCGTGGCATCGGTCGGAGCCAGCCGCGAGATAGTAGTCTTGCCCGCACCCGACACTCCCGCGAAAAGAAAGGCTTTTCCGTTACGAATAGCGCTGGCTGAGTGCAGCAGAAATCCTCCCTGCTTCACGAGAACCAGCGTGTGAACAATGCGCAGAACTGCGTCGATGGAAAATGGATTTGCGGTCTGACGAATGCTGCCGCGGCGCGTCTCCGGACAAAATTCCGCGCGGAAATCGCCGCGTTCCAGCAGCCAGCGACCCGCGTTATACTTGGCTCGCACCGGACTTCCGGCTTCAATGTCATCGGGCTCTCTCAGGTCCACATCGAATTCGAATTCGACGTCACTCTCGTCGCAGACAAAACCGGCATAGCGATTCTGCAACAGTGCGAGAAAGTCCGGGTCGGCCGTATTCACGCGAACGGCCACGCCGCCAATGGCGATCACGACCGTAGATTGCGCGACTTCCGTTGCTGCAAGCACAGGAAACGAGTCCCCTTAACTTCGGCGTTTGCGATTCAAATAGACAAGAGCGCGAGCTGCAGGAACGGAGTGCCGAACGATTCCAGCCAGCAGTTTTTGGGTCACACTCAATTCAGCGGGAACTGGAATGCACTTTCCATCTCGAATCAGGTACGCAACCCGGCCCAACAACTCACTCTCGACCACAGGGCGGTCCGAAACCGGCAGCGCGTCGCCTTGCGTGATCCATCGCGGATTGTTGGAACCTTCGGTCAACCACACCAGGCGATGAGCACATAACCTGCCATCGCGTTGGACAAGAACAACATCTCCGATCTGAACTTGCTCCCGATCGATGCGCTCCACTACCAGCGTTTCCCCGGGCCAGATTGAAGGCAACATGCTCCAGCCAGTTGCCGCAAAACGAAGTTCTCCGAACGAACGCAAGACCTCAGCCGCAAGCTCGCACTTCAACGCGCTCACGGCACGAGATTCGCCGCTTAGTGTTTGGTTCATGAAGCCTGTGCGTGCGTGCACCCGAGATCCGTCGGGGAGATCTTGCCGCAAGTGAGGGCAGACGTCACAAAAATGCGCTCGAAGCGAAACCCCGGCTTCTGGTAAGGCTTCTTCGCCGTTGCCTCCGACTGCATTTTTTCGCCAGATGAATTACTCAGGACCATAAGATTGCCCTCGCTTACTTTAATGTCGATTGCGATGCCTGCACCGCGCATCCGCCGGTGGTGCCGGAAGTCGTGCAGGTCTGGTTGCTCAAAGTCGAGAAATATACCTGAGAGGCGCCAGGCAGCGTATTCACAAAATTGTCGATGATAATTCCGCTAGTTCCACCAGCGGATTCGAGCGCAGCAACCGGCAACACTCCTGCGTTCTCCCATGTCACGGTGCCGTCAGCGGTCAGCCCACCTGCCGTTGTACTCCAGTGCGGAGCGGCGCCGGCAGAAGTTCCGGCAACGGTCGCGATCTCGACGTCGCCGTTGCTGTCGACGATGCGAGCGCGGAGGGCGTAGGCATGATTGTTGGCCCAAACCGCGAGTGGAACAACCGTGCTGGCCCCCTGATTCAACCAGCTAACGGTACCGTTAATCGTAGTCGCACCCACTTGAGTCGGCCAGGTAGGAGGCGTCGTCCCCGTCGTGCCCGCCGTCGTAGCGACGTTCACGTAGAGAGTATTGTTCTGTGTCCGGAGCACCAGGATTTCCTGCCCGACCTGGTAGGCAGTCGATGCTTGCCATGGCAAATCCACAAAGCTCATGGCGCATCCCTTGCCTGCGCAGAGCGTTGGTCTGCCATTGTTCTGCACCCCAAAATACAGATGCTCGGCGGTTCCTCCCGTGGCGTTCGGGTTGGAGACGTCGGTGACGGAACCGCACGCCGGAGAATCGGCGGCGGGAGTCAGTGTTGCCACGGCCGAGGACGTACCAAAAACGCCCGCCGTCATCGGAATGCGATACAGTACTGGGCTCGCGCCTGTGGCGCCGCAAACATATATATTTCCCGTCGCATTGGTTGAACCAACGTAGGCGCTATCTAACGCGCCAAAGTACATCGGGTTAGGGTTCGTTCCAAGAACTGTGCTGTCTCCAACCGCCACCTTCGATCCAGTGCTGCCGGAAGTGAAGCTGGTCGTGAGCTGATAAACCGCAGCACAGGCGGCCCCTCCCGTGCAGTTCGCGGTGCCATCGCTGGAAGCAAAAACATAAACGTACCGGGAGGCTGGATCAACTATTGGTCCCTGTGCGATCCCCACGCCGAAATCGAGTTGGCCGGACTTGGTTACAGAAACCGTCTTTGCGTTAACCAGGTACAAGAATCCGCCAGCGTCGCCGAGAAAAATGTTCTGCGATACAAAGTCGAAAATCGGGTCCGTGAGGGCGCTGGGATTCGACGGATTCACCTGAACCGGCCAGCCGCCGGTTCTAACTTCGGCGGGAGTTCCAAAGAAAAAAGGCGTGAACTTGTGCAGCCACCCGCGGCCGTCGCCAACGTAGGCGACGTCGGTGCTGTAGTCATAGAAAACCGATGAGGTGGTATCAGGGCCAGGCGTGCCCAGCGAACTCGTCAGCTGAAACGTGGTCATGCACGGCGCGACGCAACTCCGGTACGCCGACGGAAGCACGGCTGTGAGGCTCTTGGGACTTCCTACAGTTTCCGTGGTCGAAGCTGCCCACTTCAGCAAAACCACGCTCCCTATCGATGCCGCAGTCTGCACAAAGGCCACCTGCGTTCCGTCCAGCGAATACGTCGGAGACGTGAGGACTTGCCCGGCGGTGTTGTAGGCCCAATAAACGGAGGGCACAGTGCCGGTGCAGCCCGAATAAAGATTGTCGAAGGCCACAACGCTGGCCTGCGTGCTCGATCCCGTAAGGCCCGTGTTGTAAGTGACAAAATCCGGCTGCGCAGCATTTGCACAGTTGGCGGTTGTTGCGAGAAATGAAAACTTCGCTGGATAATTCGTAGCACCAGAGCTGGCGCCGCTGCCGAGAGATTCCTGCCAATCCTGGCTGGTCGACTCGCCGTTACCGTCACGGCCAGCTTCATCCGGCAGCATTATGGGAATTTGATTGCGATACTGCTGCTGCCAGTAGCGTGGATCTTGCTGCACTCGCGCCGCGTCGTCAGCCGTCGCCGGCTGCGAAAAAATAACATGGCGATGGCTCCAGTCATTGGGCACTGGAATAACTACTTCAGAAGCGGGTGACGCCTGCCCCATTGCGTTCGCAGACAAAACGAGCACTCCGAGAATCATTACGCCAATGCTCGACCGCCGCCGGTTTGTTCTCATCTACTTCATTTCTCCCGGCTGCATGAGGAGGCAACGGCCAGACTGTCAGCCGCCCTCACGCTTCCGCCTTACGTGCATGGAAAAACTCTAGCTGGATGGTCGGAACGTCATCATACACCGTCTATTTTGAGCGATGGCGCAAAAATGAGGGTTGGGGACGGAGATTTCCACAGGAATTTCCACTCGTTATCGCGACGGAGACCGTCCTCAGTCTGGAAGCGTCGACGTGGGAATTTGCTGCGCGCGGCTCCGCAGCTCTTCGAACAGAATGCTGCTCAGATAACGTTCGCCAAAAGAGGGCAGCACGACTACGATGAGCTTCCCCGCGTTCTCTTGCCGCTGCGCGACCTTGAGAGCGGCGGTAACCGCAGCGCCGGAGGAGATGCCCACAAATAAACCTTCCTCAAGCGGAAGACGGCGGGCCATGCGAATCGCCTCATCGTTGCTCACTTGAATAATTTCGTCGATCAAATCTGTGCGCAGAATCTTGGGAACGAAACCCGCTCCAATCCCCTGAATTTTGTGCGGTCCGGGTTTTCCACCTGAAAGCACCGGGCTTTCCGTCGGCTCCACGGCAATCGCTTTAAAGGACGGCTTCTTCGGCTTGATGTATTCGCTAACCCCGGTGATCGTCCCTCCGGTACCGATGCCCGAGACCAGGAAATCGACGCGCCCGTCTGTGTCTTCCCAGATTTCAGGACCCGTAGTCTCGAAGTGAATCTTGGGATTGGCGGGATTATCGAACTGCTGCAGCATGTAGCTGTTCGGAGTCTTCGACAGCAGTTCCTCAGCCTTAAGAATTGCGCCCTTCATGCCGCGCGGCCCGGGCGTAAGAACAAGTTCTGCACCGAACGCCAGCAGCAACACACGCCGCTCCAGACTCATCGTCTCGGGCATGGTAAGAATCAGCTTGTAGCCTTTAACCGCTGCCACGAAGGCGAGGCCGATTCCCGTATTGCCGCTGGTCGGCTCGATCAGCGTGGTTTTCCCCGGATGGATTTTTCCCGCGCGTTCAGCCTCACCGATCATGCTGGCGCCGATGCGATCTTTCACGCTGGCGACCGGATTCTGGCTTTCCAGCTTCGCAACCACCTCAGCCACGCAGCCCTCGGTGACTTTATTCAGCCGCACCAGCGGAGTGTGCCCGATCAGCTCGATAACGTCGCTCGCGATTTTCATATGAGGCGTTCTTCCTTTCGAGAGGCGGTCTCAATGTTGTAACGACTCCCACGTCTTTGCTGGCGAATCAATTCTGGCGGAAGCGAGTGGGAGTCGAACCCACCGGTGACAGGGAAACCTGCCGCCCGCCGGTTTTGAAGACCGGGACGATCACCGGACCGCATGCGCTTCCGCGTGCCACTCTGACCACACGCCCGGCCCGGATCATTCTACCTACTTCGGCTG
>Ga0116135_1000906_pt1 | contig 15853 bp, 12 predicted proteins | sample June2015DPH_20_1_FD_89738 | JGI IMG/M metagenome (GOLD analysis project Ga0116135, IMG submission 89738) | Peatland microbial communities from SPRUCE experiment site at the Marcell Experimental Forest, Minnesota, USA - June2015DPH_20_10 | ecosystem: Environmental > Terrestrial > Soil > Wetlands... | reverse complement strand
GGACCGGCCTCGCGTTATTACGCGCCGGCCCCGGTCGCCTATGCGGCAGCACCCATGGCGGTGACCTATGATACCGCCTACCGGCTCGATGCCGGCGACAAATTGCGGGTCGTGGTCTATGGCCAGGAAGGCCTCACCAATACCTATGCCATCGATGCCGGCGGCGCGATCACCATGCCGCTGATCGGCTCGGTGCCGGCGCGTGGGCGGACACCGGCGGAACTGGCGTCCGCGATCACCGCCAGGCTGCGCGGCGGCTACATCCGCGATCCCTCGGTGGCGGTCGAGATCGAAGCCTATCGGCCGTTCTTCATCCTTGGCGAGGTCGCAGCCCCCGGCCAATATCCTTACGTGCCCAACATGAGCGTCGAAAGCGCCGTGGCGATTGCCGGCGGCTTTTCACCGCGCGCCAGGCGCGACTACGTCACCCTGACCCACACCGATGCCTCCGGTTCATCGCGCTATGTGGCGCCGCTCGGCACCCCACTCCGCCCCGGCGATACCGTGTTCGTCGGCGAACGCTGGTTCTGACCATGCCAGCGATCTCAGAACAGCCGCTTCGTATCCTGCACGCGGTGCGCGCGCCGGTCGGCGGAATCTTCCGTCACATCCTGGACGTTGCCAATGGTCAGGCCGATCGCGGCCACCATGTCGGCATCATCGCGGACAGCCTCACCGGCGGCGAACGCGCCGACGCGGCGCTGGCCGAGATCGCGCCCCGCCTCAAGCTCGGCGTTCGGCGTCTTGCCATTCACCGCCAACCCCACCCCGCGGATATTCTGGTATGGGCGCATTTCAAATATCTGATCTGGCGGCTGAGACCGGACGTCCTGCATGGACACGGCGCCAAAGCCGGCACCTTCATCCGCTTGAGAGCCCGTTCAAAACGCTCTATCCGCGTCTATACCCCGCATGGCGGCTCGCTGCATTATCCGCTGAATACATGGAAGGGCGCCATCTACGGTCGCGTCGAACGGATGCTGATGAACAGTACCGATCTGTTCCTGTTCGAAAGTGCCTTTGCGCGCGATACCTATCAGCGCACCGTTGGTACGCCGACCGCAGGGCTGGTACGTTGCGTGTTCAATGGCGTAACCGCTGACGAGTTCGACCCGGTCGCGACGGCCGATGACGCCACCGATATCGCCTATGTCGGTGAGTTCAGGCACATCAAGGGGGCAGACCTGCTGATCGATGCCGTCGCTCGGCTGCGCGCCGACGGCAAACCAGTCACGTTGACGCTGGCCGGGGACGGCGAGGAAATCGAGTCTCTCAGGACTCAAATACAGCGACAGGGCCTCACCGGGGCGGTGCGGTTCATCGGCCACGTCAAGGCGCGATATGGCTTTTCCAAGGGCAGACTGCTGGTCGTTCCTTCTCGCGGGGATTCGATGCCCTACGTTGTCATCGAGGCGGCAGCCGCGGGAGTTCCAATGGTCGCCGCCGATGTCGGCGGCATCCCCGAGATTTTCGAAACCCATACCGACGCGCTGTTTGCTCCCAGCAGTGTCGGCGCCATGGCTGACGCTATCAAAACCGCGCTCGATGATCCCGCCGCCGCATTGGCGCGCGCAAAATCCCTGCGCGAAAGAATCTTCATGCATTTTTCGCAGAAGGCGATGGTCGAAGGGGTGCTGGCGGGCTACCGCGACGCATTTGCGGAACGTTAACCGTTCTTTACCGACGATAACTGTTTCTTCCGATTTGTCCGATAAGCCGTGAGGCGGGGAATTCCGCATCGGCGCGCGCGTAGCTATCTGCCCGTGCAAGAACGGATTTGGATACAGTGGAACCGATCAACGCTCGCTCCATGCTAGATGCCGCGGCTGCGGCCGCGACAACCGCCACCGCCGCGGAACGCCCTCCGATCGAACGGCGCCGCCGGCTGTCGCAGGCCGCCCTTGCCGTCACCAACCAGAAGGTGCGTCCGGCCTATTCTCCGGTCGTCATCGCGGGGGCGGTTAGAGTCGCCGATTTCGTATTGCTGAGTTTCGTCGGCATCGCGCTCTATCTCGGATATATGGTGCCTCTGACGGGCTTTCACTGGGAATATGTCGCGGCCATTTGCGGAATGACCGCGACCGCGGTGGTCTGCTTTCAGGCTTCCGACATTTACCAGGTACAGGTGTTTCGCGGCCAGCTGCGGCAGATGACGCGGATGATCTCATCCTGGGCATTTGTGTTCCTGTTGTTCATCGGCGCGTCGTTCTTCGCAAAACTCGGCAGCGAAATATCACGACTCTGGCTTTCGGCATTTTTCATCGTCGGTTTGGCCGTACTTGTCGCCGGACGCCTGTTCCTGCGCGCGATGGTGCGCAGCTGGGCCCGCCAGGGCCGGCTCGACCGCCGCACCATCGTGGTCGGCTCGGACCAGAATGGCGAACAGCTGATCGCGGCGCTCAAGACCCAGCCGGATTCCGATATCGATATCCTCGGCGTGTTCGACGACCGCAACGACGATCGTGCGCTCGATAGCTGCGCAGGCAGCGCAAAACTCGGCAAGGTCGACGACATCGTCGAATTCGCCCGGCGCACCCGGATCGATCTCGTGCTGTTCGCGCTTCCGATTTCGGCGGAGACGCGAATCCTCGAGATGCTGAAAAAATTATGGGTGTTGCCGGTGGACATCCGACTTTCCGCCCATACCAACAAGCTGCGCTTCCGTCCCCGCTCCTATTCCTATATCGGCAAGGTTCCGACCCTCGACGTCTTCGAGGCGCCGATCACCGACTGGGATCTGGTGATGAAGTGGCTGTTCGACCATATCGTTGGCGCCCTCATCCTGCTGCTGGCCATGCCGCTGATGGCCATCGTCGCGCTCGCGATCAAGCTCGATAGCCCCGGCCCGGTGCTGTTCCGCCAGAAGCGCTTCGGGTTCAATAATGAGCGCATCGACGTTTTCAAATTTCGCTCGCTGTACCACGATCAAGCCGATCCGCTGGCCACCAAGGTCGTGACCAAGAACGACAGCCGCGTCACCCGCGTCGGACGGTTCATCCGCAAGAGCAGCCTCGACGAATTGCCGCAGCTCTTCAACGTCGTGTTCAAGAGCAATCTCTCGCTGGTCGGCCCGCGCCCGCACGCGGTGCAGGGCAAGTTGCAGAGCCGGTTGTTCGACGAGGCGGTGGACGGATATTTCGCACGTCACCGCGTCAAGCCCGGCATTACCGGCTGGGCGCAGATCAACGGCTGGCGTGGCGAAGTCGACAGTGAAGAGAAGATCCAGAAACGCGTCGAATTCGACCTCTATTACATCGAAAACTGGTCGGTGCTGTTCGATCTCTTCATTCTTCTCAAGACGCCGCTGGCGCTGATGACGAAGAACGAAAACGCCTACTAGACGCCGTTCGGGCGTCGGGTTTGTCCAGGTTTGCGAGCGCATGATGTCGTATACGGCGACGGCCGAGAGTTTTCCTCCATCCGTGACACCGGCGCCGCGCGTGATCGCGCTGCAACGGGCGCTGGTGTGGCTGGTCGGAGCGAGCGGCGCGATCGTTTTCATCGAACCCAGCCCCTACGAGCTGATGACGCTTGCCGCCACCGTCATCTTCTTTGCGACGGGCCTGCGGCTGCGGCTGGTTTTCATGCCGCTGCTGCTGCTGCTTTTCCTGCTCAACGTCGGCTACACCATCGGCGCCATCCCCTTTCTGGACAAGTCTGAAGTCGCCAACTGGATCGCGACATCCTGGTACATGGCGATCACGGTCATCTTCTTCGCGATGGTGGTGTCCGAAGACACTGCGGCCCGGCTCGACATGCTTCGCCGCGGCCTGATCGTCGGGGCCTTGATTGCGGCGATGGCCGGCATTGCCGGCTATCTCAACCTCGTTCCCGGCGGTCACGACCTGCTGACGCTGTATGAGCGCGCCCGCGGCACCTTCAAGGATCCGAACGTGCTCGGCGCATTCCTGATCCTTCCTTCGTTGTTCGTCCTGCAAAGCGTCGTGTCCGATGGTTTTCGAAAATCGTTCCGCAGCACGATTGCGCTCGCGATCATGGCGTTGGCGATCCTGCTGGCATTTTCGCGCGCGGCCTGGGGCGGGCTCGCCATCACCTCGGCCTTCATGCTGGCGCTGATGGTACTGACCAGCCAGTCGCGCGCGCAACGCTCACGCATCATCGTGATGTCGATTGTCGCGGCCGTCGTCGTGGTGCTGCTGATCGCGGTGCTGCTGTCGTTCGACTCGATCAGGGAAATGTTCCAGCAGCGCGCGAGCTTCGATCAGAGCTATGACGAGGGCCGCTTCGGCCGGTTCGGACGGCACATCCTCGGCGCGGACATGGCGCTCGACCTGCCCTTCGGCATCGGTCCGCTGCAGTTCCATAACTATTTCCCGGAAGACACCCACAACTCCTATCTGAACGCCTTCATGTCGGGCGGCTGGATCTCCGGCGTCTGCTATCCGGCGCTGGTGTTTATTACGGTCATCTTCGGATTCCGGCATGTCTTCGTGCCGGTGCCCTGGCAACGCGCCTATCTCGCGATCTTCGCGGCGTTCCTGGGGACGGTCGGCGAGAGTTTCGTCATCGACACCGACCACTGGCGGCATTTCTGGATGATGCTGGGCGCGATGTGGGGCATGTTTGCCGCCGCACAGCCCTACAAAGCGGGCGCCGATCGGGCGGTCATGGCGCCCGGGCAGGCTTCTTAGCGCCGGCGCGCTTGCCCTTCGGATCTTCGATCATCGTCTTGAGTTCCTCGGTCGCCGCCAGCATCGTCTCGTAGCCCTGCATGGCGAACCGGAGCAATAGCCGCAGCTCCGCGTCCGAATAGCTGTCCCATACCTTCAGCATCGCCCGCTGCAAGTGCTCGTAGAATTTACCGATCTTCGCGGTGTTCTCCGGGACGGCGGCGATGAACACCTTGCGGCGATCATGGTCGTCGCGTTCACGGCGTACCAGCCCGGCCTGCTCCAGCCGGTCCACCACACCGGTGATCGCCCCCGTGGTCAAACCGGTGACCTCGGCCAGCCGCCCCGCGGTCGCGCGACCTTCCAGAATGACAAAATCGAGACATTCCATGTCGGAATTTGAGAGGCCGACGCGGTTGGCGACGGTTTGCCCGAACAGCACGCCCTGGGCGGAAGAGCGCCGCATGGCGTGTTCCAGTTCCTGCATCAGCGCCGCGCGCGTTTTTGGTCTTGACAAAGCCGATCTCTTATCTTAGTTCGATGATATCTTAGATAGTAAGATAATTAGGGACTGTACGTTCCTACCACCTAACGGATGCACGGAGCAAGACATGACCCAACGCCCCCGCAAAGCCCTCATCATCGGCGCCGGCATTGCCGGTCCGGTCACCGCCATCTTCCTCAAGAAGGCCGGCATCGACGTGCAGTTATTCGAAGCGTGGCCGCACTCGACTGGCATCGGCGGCGGCCTGCAGATCGCACCCAACGGCATGCATGTCCTGGCCGAGATCGGCCTTGCCGACGAGATGATCCGCCGCGGTTCCATCGCCGAGTCATTCGATTTCTATTCGCAGTCCGGCGTTCGCCTCGGCTCGGTCAATCAGAACATGAAGGCGCGTTTTGGTCAGCCGGCGGTGAACATGTGCCGCGCCACGCTGAACGAAGCGATCCTGAACAAGGCATGGTGCGACAATGTCGAACTCGCGTTCGAGAAACGGCTTGTCAGTATCGAGGATCGGGCGGATCAGCCTGTCATTGCGCACTTCGCCGATGGTACCAGCGCCGAGGGCGACTTTCTGATCGGCGCGGACGGCGTGCACTCCGCGGTGCGCCAGCATGTCATTCCCGATGGCCCCCAACCGTTCGATACCGGCCTGATCGGCTTCGGTGGCTTTGTGCCGCGGTCGCTGATCGAGAATAGCTCGATCGGACAGCGCGTCGAGACGACGTTCGGGCAGAGCGGCTTTTTCGGTTACGGCTTTTGTAGTTCCGATTCCCGCGACGGGGTAATGTGGTGGAGCACCCAGCCGGCCCACGGCGTCGCTGCCGCGACGTTCCGCGCCATGAGCCAGGATGCGATCAAACGGCACCTTCTCAATTTCCACGCCGGTTGGCACGATCCGATCCCGCGATTGCTGGAAGCCGCTGAAAACATCGTTGTCACGGCAACGCTCGACGTCGCGACGCTGCCGACCTGGTCGCGCAAGCGAACATTGCTGATCGGAGATGCTGCGCACGCCACCAGTCCGCATGCGGGCCAGGGCGCCTCGCTCGCGCTGGAGGACGCCATGCGGCTCGGCCGGCTGATGCAGAGCGAACAGGAGCTTGGCGTGACGTTCGAGGCGTTCGAAAACGAACGCCGTTCGCGCGCGGAGCGCGTCGTGGCGCTCGCCCGCCGCAACGGCAACAGCAAGCGCGAATTCAGCGCTACTGGCGCCTGGATCCGCGACCGGATGCTGAAACTGCTGCTTCCGGTCACAGCCAAAGGGATGGACTGGATGTACGCCTACGATCCCCGCGCGGTGTGAGTACGATCTACTTCTCGATCTCGAATGTCAGGCCGGCGTGATCGACCAGTCGCTTGATCAGGGCGTTGCCCATGGCCGCGCCGGGAGTCCAGATGCCGCCTGGAATTTCCGGCGTGTCGCGCAACAGGCAGACCGCGCATTCCGCAATCATTTTCGACGTGGATCCATAACCGGGATCGCGGTCGCCGCGGACCACGACACGGACCTGACGTCCATCCGGCGCGAGCGCGACGAACAAGAGATCATAGAGCCCGGATTCGCGCTCCTCTTTCGACGGGCCCTCGCCCGGTTTCGGTCCGCCCGGTCCGCCCATCTCGGTATTGGCGGCGACAACGCGCTTGGCGTTAGCCTCGCCCTTCTCGCCAGGGCCGGTCAGCACCATCTCGTCGTAGACAAAATCCTTGCCGTAGGGAAAGCCCCTCAGCAGATTGGAGCGGTGTACATTGCGGGTGTTGATCGTCGCCATCACAAACGGCGCGGTCCATGCATCCAGATCCTGATCGAACAGCGGCTTGTTGCCCGGCGGCTGTTTTGGACCCTCGAAGCCCGGCGTCAGGACGAACGGATTCTTCAATAGAGCCACCAGGCTGAGATCCTTCGCGGCGGCGGCGAATGTCGCCTTGATGCTCGCCGCGGTGCCCCCCGAGAAGGTTCCCTTCATGGCGCGGACGCGGCCTTTGACCCGGGCGGCGGGCGCGCCCAGAACCTTCTTCGCCGTCTCCTGGCAAAACAACACGCCGAGTTCGAACGGCAATGAATCGAAGCCGCAGGAAAACACGATTCGGGCGCCGCTCGATTGCGCCGTGGCCTGATGCGCATCGATCATCTGGCGCATCCACACCGGCTCACCGCAGAGATCGAGATAGTCCGTGCCCGTGGCGGCGCAGGCGGCGACCAGTTCCGATCCGTAGAGCTGATACGGCCCGACCGTCGTCAGCACCGACCGGGTCTGGTCGACCATGGCTTTCAGCGACGCGGGATCGCCGGCATCGGCCACGATCAAGGGCGTATCGGCCGGCGCGCCGATCGCGTCGCGCACCGACGCCAGTTTGTCGAGGCTGCGTCCGGCCATCGCCCATTTCGGATCGCTTTTGCCGGTGTAATGCGCCGCGAGATATTCGGCGACAAGCTGGCCGGTGAAACCGGTGGCGCCATAGACAACGATGTCGAATTTCGACGAAGACTTCATCTTCAATTCCTGCAGGTGTTGTGGAAAGGTTCGGATGCGCGGCGATTTATCTGGTTTTATTTCCCGTTATTTCTTGGCGTAGGAAACGCCCATGCCGGCGCGCACATCGCTCTGGATTCCGTAGGGCGCGATCGGATAGCGCAGACCGTTCTTCGCCAGTGCCTTCATACCCGTGATCGCCTTGGCGAGATGCGCCGGCGACAGCGCCATCAGCATCTCTTCATCCGGCACGCCGCCATAGCGCCGCTCGGCATAGCACGGCAGCGACAGGCTGGGCTCACCGGTCTTGAGCGCCCGCCCCCATGAATCGGCGCAGGCGGTCTCCCCGACCACACCCCATTCGAATTTCTTGTATCCGGTATATTGAAGGCCATTGATGAGAATGATCATCTGGCCCGGTGTCGCATACACCAGACAAATATCCGGCGGATTGAGCCGGCCGGAGGCCAGCGGACTCACCACCAGGGCCTGGTATCGGCCGAATGAGACGACATCGAGCGCTTCCTGGCGCTTGCGCGCGTCCTCGGCATTCTCATGCCAGACGCCGACATAGGCCTGACCGGCAAGCCACTTCTCGTCCTGCGGCGCCAGCCCGATCACGGCGCGACACTGCGCCCCGACGAGATCGTCCGACGTGATGCCGACAGTCCAGCCGAGCCGCGAGGCCATGCTGACGATCTGGTCGGTGGTATGAACCGCCGTCGGCCGCCTGATTTTCGGTATCGCCGCCATCTCGTCTGCGGTCGCGAACATCTTCATGCCGATCACGGTGGTCTTCAGCCGCAGCAGGCTGTTCAGATCGGCTACCAGGCCGGGCAAATCGAACTGTTCCGGCGGTGTTTGCTGTTGCATGGCGTGAACTCCCGATATCGGCGGCCCTGGCTTGCGCGCCTCTTGCCTTGATCCTAGCCCGATTGCGCGGCGGTTGCGACCAGCCGTTCTAGTTTGGGCCAGGCCCCGGAAACCACGCGTCGATCTTGCCGGTAGCCCTATAGGCGGTAAGGCCGATCCATTCGCGCACCGCAATGTCCGTGCGTTCCAGCCCATCGATGGCGACAGGCGAAAACGTCAGAAGATCCGCAAGCCCGCCCACGCGCCAGTCCACCGGATACGGCTCCACGGCAAATCCGGCTTTGCGGAACAGACCCACCGAGCGCGGCATATGATAGGCCGAGGTCACCAGCAGCCATCGCTCGCCGTTCTTTGGTGCCACCAGCGCTTTCGAGAATTCGGCATTTTCCTGGGTGTTGCGCGAGCGCCGCTCCATCGTCAATCGCTCCCTGGGGATGCCAAGGCTTTCGAACAGCGCTATCGCATAATCGGCTTCCTTCGCGGTGTCATCGGAAACCAGATTGGCGTTTCCACCTGTAAACACGATGCGCGCGTTTGGATATCGACGCGCCAGGGCCGCGGCGGCAATCATGCGGTCGGCCGCGTGCGTGAGCGCCGCCCGGCCATGCGCGGCGGAAAGGTCGGGGTCGATCGATCCGCCGAGGATGATGATGCCATCCGGCACGCCGCGCGCGGCGTCCCAGGGCGGGAATCGCTGCTCCAGCGGATAGAGCATCCAGTTCCCGAGCGGAGAAAATCCGCATATCGCCAGCAGCAGCACGGCCGCGATCAGGAACCTGCGGCCAAGGACCGCCCATCGCGTGGCCAGCAGGATCGCGCCGAGCACACCAAGGCCGATCAGGAAGTTCGCCGGCAACAACATGATGCCGAACGTTTTGGAGAGGAAAAAAAACACGAGAGGCCTCTTGGAATGTCTGGTACAGCGTCATACGCGACCCCTGCCCCAATCAGAAGCCCCGACATGACACATCATCACCTGCATTCCAGCCCCGAGACCTGCCACTGGGGCTTCTTCGAAGCGAAACTGAAACCGGTGCTCACCATCGCCAGCGGCGACGAAGTGACCATCGACACCATCAGCGGCGGCCCGGAAGTGGTGCCGGATCGCAGCCGGTTTCACGTCCCGCCCGAACTTGCGGACGTTCACGCCAGAAGCGAGCGGATGGTGCCCGGCCATATCCTGACCGGGCCGGTCGCGGTCGCGGGGGCTGAGCCCGGCGACGTGCTGGAAGTCGAGATCCTCGACGTCAAGCTCCGGCAGGACTGGGGCTACAACCTGATCAGGCCGCTGGCCGGCACGCTGCCGGACGATTTCCATGAGGCCCGGCTGATGAATATTCCGCTCGACCGGACGCGAATGGTGGGCCGGCTGCCATGGGGGCTCGATCTGCCGCTGGCGCCGTTTTTCGGTGTCATGGGCGTGGCGCCGCCGCCGGCCTGGGGCCGCATCACCTCGCTGATCCCGCGTGCGATGGGCGGCAACCTCGACAACAAGGAACTGACGCCGGGCGCAAAGCTCTATTTGCCGGTGTTTGTGCCGGGCGCGCTGTTTTCCTGCGGCGACGGTCACGGCGTCCAGGGCGACGGCGAAGTCTGCGTCACCGCGATCGAGACCGCGCTGCAGGGACGTTTCAGGCTGACGGTGCGCAAGGATCTGCGCCTGGACTATCCCCGCGCCGAAACGCCGACGCATTACATGACAATGGCGATGGATCCCGATCTCGATCAATGCGTGGTGCGGGCGCTGCGCGACATGATCGTGCTGCCCGGCGAAAAGCGGAACCTGTCGCGCGAGGATGCCTACACGCTTTGCAGCCTGGCCGCGGATCTGCGGGTGACGCAGACCGTGAACGGCTCGAAGGGCATCCATTGCATGATCGCAAAGACCATCGCGCACGGGTAGGAACGTCACAAAAGCTGCTTAAATTTCGTGCGGAACGGCCTGGCGGGGAGGCCATCCCGCTCGGTGAAACCTTGCTGGAGGCCGGACCTCTCGAATTGACGATCCTGGCTCACGGCAGTGCCGGCAACGACGGTACCAATTGCCATCTCGGGCTCGATCTGTTGCGGGGTGAAACCGGTTTAATCTTTCATAAAAGGCCACGACAATAACACTTCGTCCAGACCCGGTTTCCATCAGGGAGCATGTGTCTTAAAACCATTGGATTCGGTCGGCCGACCACGTACCGTGGTATCTGCCAGTTCACCGGCACGGGAGACGGAAGGAGATGGAAAGACGCCTGGCAGCCATAGTCTGCGCTGACGTCGCCGGTTACTCGCGGATGATGGGCGCCGACGAGGAAGGTACCCACGCCGCGTTCAAGGCCCATCGAAGCGCGATATACCCGATCATTCTCAATCACGGCGGCCGGCTTGTGAAGAACACCGGCGACGGCTTCCTGCTGGAATTTCCGAGCGTCGTGGGGGCGATCGAATCCGCCGTCGCGATCCAGACGCTGATGGCAGAGCGTAACAGCCTGCTGCCCGCGGAGCGGCTGATGCAATTCCGTCTCGGCGTCCATATGGGAGATGTGATCGCAGACGAAGACGAAGTATTCGGGGACGGCGTGAACATCGCCGTACGGCTTGAGGCGGTGGCTATTCCCGGCGGCGTGGCCGTTTCGGCGAAGGCCTATCAGGAGGCCAGCAAGCATCTCAGCGTGCCGCTTGTCGACGCCGGCAGTCACCGTTTCAAGAACATCGAAGAGACCGTAAGTGTCTGGAGCTGGGAGCCGGGCGGCGCCGACAGCCACGCCCGGGAAACCAGGAACACGTCAAACCTGCCGGCGCAATATCGAACCGCGATCGTCGGCGTGCTTCCGTTCACCAATCTCAGTGACAGCGCCGACGAATATTTTTCCGACGGGCTGACCGAGGATTTGATCTATGCGCTCTCGTTGCAGTCATTTTATCGGGTCCTAAGCAGGAGTTCGACGTTTTCGTTCAAGGGTAAAAACGTGAGCACGCGCCTGATCGCGCGGGAGATCGACGCGACCTATTTGATCCAGGGCTCGGTACGGCGGGCCGGAACCAAAATTCGGGTGACCGCCGAACTGATAGCCCCGGAGAATGGCGAGCAATTATGGACCGGCCGATATGACCGGGACATCGGCGATCTGTTCGCGATGCAGGATGAACTCACCACGGATCTGTCCGGTGCATTGGCCCCGGAGATTTATCGCGCGGAAGCGTCCACCCCCACCCGCACTTCCACCGATCTGACCGCGTGGGATCGGTTCCTGAGAGGGCTGTCCCACTATTATCGGCACACAAAAGCAGATTTCGAAGCCTCGATTGGTTTGTTCAGGGAGGCCATCGCGCTCGATCCGGCGCTTTCAATTGCCCGCGCCTATCTCGCCACCATCATGGTGCAGGGCGTGCATTATGGATGGATCAAAAGTACCAGCCAATTGTGGACCGAGGCCATGAACCTGGCGGAAAGCAGCGTACGACTTGATCCTCGCTCCTCATTCGCGTTTGCGTGTCTGTCCTACATGCATGCGATGGAAGGGCATTACGAGCCCGCGATGGAGGCCGCAAAGCGGGCGGTTGCACTAAACCCTTACGATATGGGTGCCCGCGGCGTCCTTGGAATATGTCACCTCTTTGTCGGCGAGCATCAACAGGCCATCGAATTGTTTTCAACCGCCGTGCAGCGCGGCAACACCGACCCCCGATTTCAATGGGGTGCCTTCAATGCTTTCAGTCATTACCTTTTGGGGCAATATGATGCTTCGCTGTCCTGGGCGCGCGAAGTCCTGTATCTCACTCCCAATCACCTTCAAGTGCTCGCGGTACGGGCGGCCGCGCTCGCGCAATTGGGACAAAACGAGGAAGCTGCCAAGGCGACCGAGGTCTTGCTCAACAGCTTCCCGACCCTGACCGTCGAACGGCATCTGAGGAATTTCCGTTGGAAAACTCCGGCCGACATCGCCCATTATCGGGACGGACTTTTGAAAGCCGGCGTACCCTTGAACGGCTCGGCGCCCACCGAGTCAGTGACAAAACGCACGGCATAGACACGGGGTTCCGGACCACGCTGGACGTCCCGAAGCGTACAACGAGCGCGTATCGGTTGACACGGCTTCGAATCCCGCCAAAACTCCGATACATCCTGAGGTAGAGAACCGTCCGGCGAATCCGTTTTCCAATTGCTTGTCCCCTTCAAATCGCGATGCATCCTTTCATGATCCGGCTTGATAATTCGGTGCTTTTTAGGATTGATATCCATGCAAGACAATCACGCGCCATCCCAGCCAATCGCCGTTTCACCCAATAATCCCTGTCCTTTCCTGCGCGCGCTTGTCGCGGAAGGTTTCGTCGACGGTCACACCGTCCCGCTTCCTACGCTGACCAGGACGATCGAGGCCGCGAGCGGCGAAAAGGGTCTGAAAGAAAGGATGGTCGGCATCGAGACCTACCTGGTCGCGCTGATCGCAAACGGCCTTGGTCCGCTTCGCCTGTTGCGCAGCTGGTGGTCCGGCGCGCAGCTCGATGAGTTGCGCAACGGTCCGTTGGACAAGCATGGCAGCGGTTCGCGCATCCTCGATACGACCGCCCATATCGACGAAGCGGAGCTTGCGCGTCTTGCCGAGTTTGGAAAGGACTGCCCGGATCCGTCCGGTGGAGTCGAGCGCGGACTGACGGCCCAGGAAATCACGACCTACATGGACGCGAATTTCGAACGCGCCAAGGCCACCCGACGCTGGATTGATCGCAAGTTGATGGATGGCGAATGGCCGGTCTTGCTGAACATCATCGGCAAGGGTGAAGGCGAAGGCCGCTACCTCAGCGTCGCGGAGGTCAGAACCCTGTTCGTAGAGCGTCGGCTGCCCGAGCGGATCGCCGCGCGCCTGCCAGCGCCCGCGCCGGCGCACAGCCCCCTTGCTGTGCTCGGCAAAGCCGCGCTCGGTGTGGTCGCCTTGGCCGTCCTGGCGCTCGTCGCGTTTGCCGAATTCCCCGATCAGTTACAGAAAATCCTGCCGGCGAAAATCGCGCAAGTGCTGCCGCCGCCGCTGCCGGACCGCGCTCCGGCAAAGTCAGCGGTTTGGCTCGACCAGAACTGGTCGACTGAAGACCGGCACTGGTTCCATCATGTCAGTCAGGGCACCGCGACGTTTCAGGTGTCTTATGACTGGTTCGTCGCGCTGGAGCAGCCGGGCCTTCACTTGTTCAGCCAGCCCGGTCTGCTCAGCGACAGCGCCTATCTCGAGCGGTTCGGCTTCCTGCCGAGCCCGAAATCCGTCCACACCGACGAAACGAGCCTGCATCGCTTTGGGTATTCGGCCTCGTCCAACGTCCCGCCGGCGGCGCCAGCGTCGATTGCCGGCCTGCGAGCGACGCCGGTCGAGAATTTCGACGGCCTGCCGGTCGGTTTCGCGCGTTTGACCGGCGCCACCGATCCCGCGACCGGGCTCCCCCTGCCCGATCAGATCGGACTGACCTGCGCGGCCTGTCACACCGGAAGCCTTCGCTACAAAGACGTCAGCGTGCGCTTCGACGGCGGGCCGGCGATGGTGGATTTGCGGAAGCTCGAACTCGCGACCGGTCTGTCCGTGGCCTATACGTTGAAAGTGTGGGGACGTTTTGGACGCTTCGCGACACGCGTGCTCGGTCCCGACGCAACCCCGGAACAATACAACAAGCTCAAAGCGGATCTGACGGCGCTCGGCGCCCGGCTGCTCAACCAGGCCAATGCCCTGGACAAGGCCACCACCGACCAGCACCAGCCGAATACCGAGGAAGGGTTTGGGCGGCTCGACGCGCTCAACCGGATCGGCAATCAGGTTTTCGCTACCGATCTGGCCATGTCGGGTCTCAGCGGATTTGAAAAGAACCTGCACGCGCAGGACGCGCCGGTCAGTTTCCCGCCGATCTGGACCGTACCCTGGTTCCTGTTCGCGCAGTACGACGCCTCGATCGAGCAGCCTTTGATCCGCAACGCCGGCGAAGCACTTGGGGTTTTTGCCCTGGTGAATCTTTCGCCTGACTATGCCCCAGAAACTCTTTTCCGCTCCTCCGTCGCGCTCGAGAATCTCGTTCGCATCGAAGCGATGCTGCGCGGTCCGGACCTCACCGGCCCAAGCTTCGGTGGATTGCAGTCGCCCAAATGGCCGTCCCAGATATTCCCGGGCGATGCAGCATGGAAAATCGATCCAGCGCGCGTATCCAAAGGCCGCGGGATCTACGCCGAAATCTGCGCCGAGTGTCATCTTGGACCGGTCAACGACCCCGCGTTCGACCAGCAATACCCGGAAAAGAGTTTTTGGTCCTCACCCCATTGGGACGCCAAAAACCAGGTGCTCGATCCGGTACAGAAGACCGCGGCCGGCATGGGAACGGACCCCGCGCAGGCCAACGTTCTGTTCTCGCGCACCGTCGACGTTCCCGGGTTCCTGAAAATGGACCCCGCGCAAGACCTGGGAAAAAACTGGGGATGTCAGAACTTGCCGACCTATCTGTCGACGGAAATGCCGTTCTCGATCGCATTGATGATCGCGGTGGACCGGACCAGCAGAAAATGGATGGACGATCACGGCGTTCCGGATTCCGATCGCCCCACACTTTGGGAGGCCTCCCGAAAGAACTGTCCGAATCCCATTAGCGTGCAGTCACCACACTATCGCGCGCGCCCGTTGAACGGCGTTTGGGCGACCGCGCCCTATCTCCACAACGGCTCGGTTCCCTCGCTCTACTGGATGCTCAAGCCAGCGGCAGAGCGTCCCAAACAATTCTGCATGGGCTCGCGCGATTTCGATCCGCAATATGTCGGCCTTCGCGTCGCCGCCAATGAACGGCAGACCTGCAGCAAGGGTGAAACCCTGTTCTCCGCGACCAACCCCGACGGATCGCCGATCCACGGCAACAGTGTTCTCGGCCACTCGCTCGAGGGAACCCCGGGTCCGGACAAACCCGGTGTCATCGGCCGCATGCTGACCGAGGAAGAGCGGTACGATCTGATCGAATATCTGAAGACGCTGTAACCGGATGAGAGCTCTTCGGCCGTCGGCGGGGGCCTCGGCCTGCCCGTTTTGCGGATCAGGCTCTAGTTTGTGGTGTCACCGGTTTTGGTTCGTTTCGTCTGGGCTTTTGTAGCCGCCTTGGGCGCATCCGTGCCGCGCGCAATACCCCAGGGATCCGCGGGAGGCTGGTCGGGAATGTTACCGAGCGACTTTTTGTAGGCTTGGTCGGCCGCTTTTTCGCTCTCGATCTCCGATGGCGACTTGGGAGCCTGTGGCGGTGGCGCAGGCGGCTTAGTACCAGGTGATTGCCCGTAAGCGGGCCCGGCCAATATCAAGGCGATGATCGCTGCGGCTCCAAGAAATCTCATGCGTATGCTCCGTCCTTGCAATTTCATATCACTCGCTACGCTG
>Ga0116135_1000905_pt1 | contig 15854 bp, 11 predicted proteins | sample June2015DPH_20_1_FD_89738 | JGI IMG/M metagenome (GOLD analysis project Ga0116135, IMG submission 89738) | Peatland microbial communities from SPRUCE experiment site at the Marcell Experimental Forest, Minnesota, USA - June2015DPH_20_10 | ecosystem: Environmental > Terrestrial > Soil > Wetlands... | reverse complement strand
TGGGAAGCGATTTGCGTTTCTCTCTACGAAAGAGCAGGGATCACAGGTTTGGATCGCGGATTTCGATGGTGCGGCAGGTACAGTCGAGAGAGTCTATAAGCTAACCTCGTTGCCCACGGAAGCTGGCGGCGAACTTTGGTCGCCCGATGGGAAGAATGTCCTTTTTACTTCGGATGTTTATCCGGAATGCGACGGGCAACCCGACGAAGTCGCCTGCAATGCCAAGAAACTCGACGAGGCCAACAAATCTAAAGTCAAGGCTCAGATTTTCACTCACCTGCTTTACCGGCATTGGAACGCCTACAAAGAAGGCAAGAGAAGCCATATCTTCCTGGTTCCGGTTCTTACCCAGGTTCACGTGTATCACGACCTCACCCCCGGCGACTACGATGCGCCCGTCTTCTCGCTCGGTGGGCAGGACAACTACGCCTTCTCGCCCGACGGGCAGGAGATTTGCTACACCTCGAATCACGACAAGAATCCGGCTGCCTCCACCAACAACGATCTATGGATCGTCCCGGTCAATGTTGCTACGGACCATGTGGGGACAGCCGCCTCGGCGATCCAGGTTTTGGCACAGACCAGGAACATCACCGCCGACAATCCCGCCAGCGACTCGACGCCGCTCTATTCCCCCGATGGCCGCTACATCGCCTACCTCGCCCAGCAGCGTCCGGGATACGAGAGCGACCGCTTCCGGCTGATGCTGTACGACCGCAAGACGGGAGAGAAGCGGGACCTGACGGAGGAAAACGAGTTCGATCGTTGGGTTGGATCCTTTGCATGGACGCCCGACTCGCTTCGGATCCTCTTCACGGCGGAGGAGATGGGCAGGCAGTCTATTTACGTGCTCGATGTTGTTCGAAAAAATTTTCCAATCGGGGCATACGGCCAATGTGAGCTGTGCGGCCCCGAGCTTCACAAGCTGGGGTGGGCCGGGGGGTACAGTGACGATGTCGCCGTTTCCAAGGATGGGAACATCTGGTTCACTGAAATGGCGGTCACGGCCCCAACGACCATTAAGCACCTCGGACCGGGACAGATCTGCCAGGCTTCCGACCCTACAAAATGCGGGGACGTGCAATTCGTAATAAAACCGCCAGTTGAGTCCATCAACAGCGCTGTTCTTTCGCAAATCGCCATGTCCCCGCTCGAATCCTTCTGGTTCACCGGCGCTCATGGCGACAAAGTCCAAGGCTTCCTGGTCAAGCCACCGAACTTCGATGCCGCGAAGAAGTATCCCGTGAAATTCCTCATCCACGGCGGCCCCGAGGGCGCCTGGGGAGACGACTGGAGCTATCGCTGGAATCCCGAACTCTTTGCCGCACCAACCTCATCAGGCCCAGGATACGTTGTCATCATGATCAACTTCCACGGCTCGACCGGCTACGGGCAGAAGTTTATCGACGCCATCAACGGCGACTGGGGCGGGGCTCCGTTTGAAGACCTGATGAAGGGCCTCGACTATGCGGAGAAGACTTATCCGTTCATCGATAAAGGCCGGGAGTGCGCGCTGGGCGCCAGCTATGGCGGATACGCCATCAACTGGATCCTCGGACACACCGACCGCTTCAAGTGCCTGGTGTCGCACGATGGCATGTTCAACGCCGAATCCGCCTGGGGCACCACCGAAGAACTCTGGTTCAACGACTGGGAGTTCAAAGGCACTCCCTACGACAACCGCGCGCTGTATGAGAAGTGGTCGCCGCACCAGTACGCCAAAAATTTCAAGACGCCGACGCTGGTCATTCACGGCCAGCTCGACTACCGCCTCGACGTGAGCGAAGGCTTACAGCTTTTCACCACGCTGCAGATGGAAGGTGTGCCGTCGAAGATGCTGTATTTTCCGGACGAGGGCCACTGGGTGCTGAAGCCGCAGAATTCGCAGCTCTGGTACAAGACGGTGAACGACTGGGTCGATCAGTGGGTGAAAGACCAGGTGAAAGATCAGGGGACGAACAAGTGAGTCTCGGCTTCGGGCTCCTGCTTTCGGGCCTCGGCTGTCGCTTCGGCAGAATGGAGTGTTTAGAGTTTTATCATCCCGACCGAAGGGAGGAATCTGCTCCTTGCCCGCGCCCGCACGAAGCAGGGTTCCTCCTCATCCGAGCTATCTCAGCGAAGCAGCGTCCGCGTCGAGCATGAGCCTTAGGGAAAGCTTTCCATCACCTCCGCTAGCGCCGCAGACGCCCCTGCCGAGATCTGAATCTCGACCTCCAACAGCCCGCTAAATGGTCCGACGCTTGGGACGAAACTCGCCAAGCCATTCGCGTCGCTGGTCACGCTGCTCTGGCTTGCACTTAAGATGACGGGCATCCCCGTTTGTGTGCTGGTGGTATCGCCTGTCACCAGCGTTAGATCGTTCCCGGGCGGACGCAGCACGATGGATTGAAACAGCACGCTCGCTCCGAGGACGGGATTGGGCGGCGTAGACGAATCCGTTACGCGGACGGTGAGCGGCTGAAATCCCTGTCCAGTGACAATTTGAGCGGCTCCGCCTACGGGCTGCAGATTCAGCAGCGCGGCGGCCACGGCGTTCCCGGAAACAGTTTGGCAAGGACTATTTCCCGGCGCCACGCAAGCGCTGAGCTGCACATTGACGGCGAAGTTCGTTACCGTAAGTGTGACCGAAGCGTATCCGTTGCTGTTCGTTACCGCGCTCGGAGAGCTGAGTGAGCCCGATCCCTGTGCGACCACGAAGTTCACCGTCACCCCCGCTTGTGGCGCGCCGGAGCTTAGCACTCGCGCCGTTATTGGAACGCTCACTCTTGCGCCCTGGGCGATCCAAAGATAGGGGGTGGTCACTGCAATCGCCGTAGCCGAAGACGTGGCCGACAGGTTGGCAGTCACAGATTGCGCGGGATTATAGACGGCAGGCGCGAGCGTTGCAGTGATGTTTGCAAGTCCCGCCATGGTGGGCGTAACCCAGGTTGAGGCGAATCCGCTTTCATCCGTGACCGCCGCGCACGAAGAAATGCCGCCGCAGACGGAGAGGGTTGCGCCGTTAGTGGTAGTCCAGCCGATAGTTGCGCCGCTGACCGCGGAGACGCCATTCGAACCAACGACCTGCACCATCACCGGGTTAGCCGCCTGAGTTCCCACCGCCGTCAGCGGATTTCCGCCTCGCAGCAGCAGAATCTCGTCAGTGGCTGCGGCTCCGAAGGTGAGGGCGCCGGTCATTATGGAGAATGCGCCACTGACCGGGTCGCTGATCGTGATGGTTTGAGGCCCGTCGCCCTGCGCCGGAGCGGGAACCAGAATCTGGCTCGCGTTGCTAGCCAGCAGAGGAACGTTGTTATTCCCCACGGCGACGGTGAGGCCGGGCGCAAACCCGATGCCCTGCAGGGTGACGGGGCCGCCAGTCACCGGGATGCGTGCAGGGTTGACCGAGTCCCCGTACGGTACGTGCGCGTGATAAGAGTAATCGGGACGGCCGTCGCCACGCAGGTCAGCGATGCCGATGATAAAGCTGTTCGCGTTCAGCACCTGCGCATCGACACGGCTCATGCCGAAGGTCCCAGCATTGAACGGAGCGGCAGTGAGCACTGGCGGTGCTGTGCCCTGTGGATCGCCCAGGGTCCAAATGCCGATAACCGGCGCGGCTTTTGACTCGGTCGGCACCCCCGCCTCGTCCAACGCGGTGACGGCTGCTGACCAAGTACGGTTGGCTTGCGCAGTGATCAGAAAGTAGGCAGTGTCGCCGTATCCGCTCAGCGAGCCGATCCAGTCACCCGGCGGAGGAATCGTAGCAGGCGCACTCCATGTCTCCGCTGCGGACCACAGAGGCACAGCCTGCCCACTGCCGGACATGGGAATATCCTGCTCAAACTCGCCGCCTGCACTCACGGTGACCACGATCGGCGCAAAAGTTCCCGAAGGAGCGACTTGAGAAAAATCGTAGAGGCAAACGCCACCCGACCACAAAGGATCCAAAGCCTCGACCGAAAGCTGATATAGCGCGGTACTGGCTCCGTTGGGAATGGGCAAGCCGCCAAGATCGAAGAATCCCTCGAGCGCTTGATCCGTCGAGCCGAACTCGCTGTAAAGATTTCCCAAAGGATCAGCTAAGCCGGTGATCGGATTGCCCGCGTTGCCGGTAAAGAGGAATCCGGAGACCGACGACGCCGCGTATCGGTGGGAGGGCTGACTGGTGGAAGGGTCGATCCAGCGCGCAAACACGTTCACGCCCTGCATGGGCTGGCCCGGGGCGCGAAAATGGTTTTCGAAATACACGGAGCCGTAAATGCGGGCAGTCGCGGTCGGCTTACCGGCGGCGGGATACAAGCGCGAGAGCGAAGCCACATCATCGGGCGCGAGTTGGTACGGGTTTGCATAACAAAGCGTAATCGGAACGCAATTCGCCGAGTCCATGTAATGCATCACGGGAAACCCGGCGAAGTCATCGGGCGTGGCTGGAGGCTTGCCCGTGATTACATTCAGATTCAGCTGCGACCAACCCAGGCCCAGCACACTGCCCAGCACCCGCACCAGCCGGTATTCCACATCTGTGAGTTGCGAGGATTGCAAAGCGCACTGTCCATTGATCACGATCAGCGCGTGCAGGAAGTTCGCACCCGCTCCAAAGTTATCCACGCCTCCATAGACTGCGTTTCCGAAACACTGCGAAGGCGCGCCCGCGCCGGCGCCGAGCAGCGCGTCCGTTACCGAGCCATCGTAGTCGTAAACGATTCCCACCGGCGTTTGCGTGGCGGACGAAGCAATGTCGGAGGGAGCGGTGATGATTCCGTTGGAGTCGACAACAATGTTACTTCCATTAACGTCTTCGGCGAGCTGGCCAGCAGCGTTTACCACCACGGCCGCAGTGGGAACCGAGGTCCACTGCAGGAAGGCATTGGCCACGAGGGCGTTGGCTGCCGAGTTCGGCAGGATGGGGCTGAGATCTCCCTGATCGGTGTAGTAGTTCACCTGCCCCTGCGACCAGGTAAGTGGCTGCCCCATATTTGAAAGATTGAAGTAGCTGGAGCCCGCAACGTATTCAGGCCCGCCGGCGCGGGTTATCCCGAGGAAAGACAGAACCAGGGCCAGGACGGCAATCTGGTGAAACAATGCGTGTTCGGTGAAGGCCGCGAACTTCTTTATCGTCACGTTTGGTTCATTCCTCTCCGCCGGCACGCCGAACCGCCTCGGCGAAATCGGCATACGGGATGCTGGTTCTTCCGCGGATCAAGGGATCTGAGGCCACCGTCGCGACATTCCGCGCCGTCACTACGACCCTTCCCACCGGATCAATCTCGAATCTGGCGCTTTCTCCGCCTACTGAACTGGTAAGGCCGAAGCGGCTCGGGGAATAGAGGAACAGCAGCAAGCGTTCGCCAACGTGGTAGCGTTCGCCTCGCGCCCACAGGCCAGCCCATTCGTGGATGGTCAGAGTTTGGCCCGTCGACGCGCCACGAATGCCGTGCTCCACCTGGAACGTAATCGTCGTGAAGCCGGCGTCGTGTCCGAAGGCCGGGGCACTCCCCGGGGCAGTTCGCCCCACAAACGTGACGCGGCCGGAAAAAATGATTCCTGACGCGCGAACGATTTGCGGGAGCGCGATCCTAACCGGGATCAGGGGATATTGCAGGGGCATCCTCGGAAGCTTGGGAAGCTGACCCGCATCAGTGAGCGGCGAATATTGCGAGGCCGTCGAACCTGAAACGAAGGCTGCGGTGCGATCCTGAGTTACATCTTGCGCCGCCGAAAGCTCGACTACGAAAATCAACAGCAAAGCGGCGAGCAGACGCCAGCAACTCCCGGTCATAGAAATCACCTGGGAACGAATGTCTGCTCAGAGGGTTTGGGAAACCACGCACATCCTAATTCGCCGGTGTGCGAATGGCGCGGTGACCGATGTCACAGCCGGCCTGTGGATATTCCGCGGGGGTGGGAAGGATTGCCGCGTTTCCGTTGACTTTGCTTCCGTCCCACCCCTAAGATGGCTCACCAGATTTCTGGCCCAGACGTTGCGGGCAACGTCCCCGAAAATATGATTGGGCAAAGCATCTCTCACTACAAGGTGATCGAGAAGCTCGGCGGTGGCGGGATGGGCGTGGTCTACAAGGCCGAGGACACGCGCCTGCACCGCTTCGTCGCGCTGAAATTTCTGCCTGAAGACGTCACCCGCGACGCAGCCGCGCTCAGCCGTTTTCGCCGCGAAGCCCAGGCCGCTTCCGCTCTCAATCATCCCAACATCTGCACGATCTACGACATCGGTGAAGAGTCAGGCCTCGCTTTCATCGTCATGGAATATCTGGAGGGCGAGACGCTGAAACACCTGATCGGCGATAGCCCTCTGGAGATGGAGAAGCTACTTGCCATCTCAATCGATGTGGCGGATGCGCTGGACGCGGCCCATTCCAAGGGCATCGTCCACCGCGACATCAAGCCGGCAAATATCTTCGTGACCGCGCGAGGAACGGCCAAGATCCTCGATTTTGGCCTGGCCAAGGTAACGCAGGATAGCAACCGTGTGCTGGACCCGTCCGAAGCCACCAAGACTGAAGGAACCAACGCTCAGCACTTGACCAGCCCGGGCTCGGCGCTGGGAACGGTCGCCTACATGTCGCCCGAGCAAGTGCGGGGCAAGCCTCTGGATTCACGCACCGATCTATTCTCCTTTGGCATCGTGCTGTATGAAATGGCGACCGGCGCGGTGCCGTTTCGCGGAGAAACTTCCGGAGTCATCTTCGACGCGATCATGAACCGCACGCCGGTGGCGCCGGTCCGGCTGAATCCCGAACTCCCGGTCAAGCTGGAGGACGTGATTAACCGCGCCCTCGAAAAAGATCGCGATCTTCGTTATCAACACGCCGTAGATATCAAGTCGGAGTTGCTGCGCCTCAAGCGCGATCTTGAGTCAGGGCGATCATCGGCTGAGGGATCTTCGCCTTCCGCGCCGGTTGCAGCTGGGAAATCGCAGGCGCCGCCTCCGGCAAAAACAAGCGGGCGAGCTGCGGCGGTTTCTTCCTCTTCTTCTGGTTCAGGCAGCGTCCTGGCCGTCCCCGTTTCACCTCCCGCGAAGGCGCGTTGGAAGTTCGCAGTCCCCACAGTCATAATTTTGGCCATTGCGCTGGTTGCCGGAGGATTTTACTGGCGCAAGCATCAAGCGCCAAAGTTGACAGACAAAGATCAACTCATCCTCGCCGACTTCACCAATCAAACCGGCGACGCTGTATTTGACTCGACCTTGAAAGAGGCGCTGGCGATTCAGCTGGAGCAGTCGCCTTTGCTGCAGTTGGTCAGCGATGCCGAACTGCACAATAACCTGCAATATCTGGGACAGGCGCGCGACCAGAGAATTACGCCGGAGCTGGCGCAGCAGTTAGGCCAGCGTCTCGGGGTGAAGGCGTATTTGGCGGGGAGTATCGCCAGTCTCGGATCATCGTATGTAATTCAGATTAACGCTGTGAACTGCGGCACTGGAGAGATCTTTGCGCGTGAGCAAGTGACGGCCAACGACAAAACCGGAGTGCTGCAGGCAGTGTCGAATGCAGCTACGGCCATGCGGGCGCGGCTGGGCGAGTCGATGAGCTCGATCCAGAAGCTGACGACGCCCTATACCAACGTCACCACGGCCTCGCTTCAGGCCTTCCACGCATTTTCGTTGGGGGAAGATGAGCATCGCGTCGGACGCGATTTTCCCCAGGCGGCTTCCTTTTACCAGGAAGCGATCCGTATGGACCCGGGCTTCGCGATGGCGTACGCACGGCTCGGTGTGGCCTATGGAAACCAAGGCGCTGTCGCCAAGGCGATTGAGAATTTGAAGAGGGCCTACGAACTGCGCGAGCGAGTTACCGAGCGCGAGCGCATGTACATCGAGTCGCAATACGCCTTGCAGCAGTCCGATCTGCCCAAAGCGCTGGAATCTTACAAGCTGTTCGTGGCGACCTATCCACGCGACGCCGCGGCATGGAACAATCTGGCGTCGGCGTATCAAACCATTGGCGACTACGAGCAGGCCGCAACGGATTTCGAGAAGACCTGGGAGATCGCTCGCTGGGATGATGTCGCAGCCGACAACGCCGCAGGCACGTTGATGGGAATTGATCGGATGCCGGAGGGAGAGCGCTACTTAAAAGAAGCGCTGGACCAGGGCGGCGCTGACAACACCTCGTATCACAGCAACGCTATGCTCGACGATTTCGTGTCGGGCCGGCCGGACTGGGAGAAGCATGCGCAATGGGCGACCGGTCGCCCCGACGGCTTTATCGTGCAGACAAGCGCAGCCGCAATTTATCTCTATCTGGGGAAAATGCACGACGCAGATCGGCAGTGGACGCAAGGGGCACAAAAAGCTGAGCAGCAGCACCTGACGGATGCAGCCGGTGGACTTTACGCGATCAAAGCGCTCCACGACGCGCTGGTATCCAATTGTCCAGCCGCCCGCGAAGACGCCCACCATGGGCTGACTCTGGATCATTCGATGGCCACCGTCCCCGACGCTGCTTTGGCTCTTGCGCTGTGTGGTGAGGAAGGTTTCGCCCTCAAGGAAATCGAACGCGTGGCTGCGGAATCACCCACGAATACGCTGGTCAATGACATTTACTTGCCCGAGGTAAAGGCCGCCGCAGCCTTGGCGGCGCACCATCCCGAACAGGTTGCGGCGTTGCTGACGTCCGCCGTTCCTTACGTGCTGGTGACGAAGATTCCTCAACTGCTCGGCCGCGCGTCCTTGGAGGTGAAACACGGACAGCAGGCCGTCACCGACTTCGAACCGGGGGTTCGCTATCGCGGTCTTTCTTTCCAGGAAGGTACCGGCACTGCTCAGGCTCCCGACTATATTCTCTGCCTGCTGGGAACGGCCCGCGCCCAGGCGGAGTTTGACCATGCGGCAGCGACCCGCACCTACCAGCAATTGCTCGACCTTTGGAAAAACGCCGATCCTGACTTCATCCCCGCTCAGGAAGCGCGCCGCGAACTCGCGGCTTTGAGCGCGGCGAAAAATTAAGAGAGCAACCAAAGCGATCAACCGGTAACCACCGGTAACTCCCGACCGATTGCCGAGTCGCGAAGAGCCCGGCCCTCTAATCTCATTGGGGCGCGCCGCCGATAGTGCTAATAACATAAGGACGGCAGACTGCGTGAAGATTCTCTTAGTGGAGGACAGCAAACCGATTCTGCATGAAAACGAACGGGTGCTGCATAAGGCTGGGTACGAGGTGGTCTGCGCCGAAGACGGCGAATCCGCACTGAAACTGGCGCGGGAGCGCCAGCCGGATCTGATCTTGCTGGATATGATCTTGCCCAAGATCAGCGGCCCCGAGGTGCTGGCTTGCTTAAAGAAGGACGCCGCAACCGCCGACATCCCGGTGATCGTGCTCAGTAGTCTCACCGAAAAGAACCGGCAAAAACTGATTGAAGCCGGCGCCGAGGATTACGTAGAGAAGAATTCCCTGATGCTGGCGCCGGGAGTGAATGTGTTGCCTAAAATACTGGAGAATCTGATCTGCCGCATCAACCGTAAACGCGGGGTCGCTTTCAGCGACGTTCCACTTCATGACAAGTGAAAAACTGCGTCCGCTGATGAGGCAGCTCTCGGCCATAGAACGGGAAGCAAAAAAACTTTCCCTACAGGCCGCGCCGGGCGTGCTCTTCCGCGCTGAGATTCGCCCCCGCCAGTAGCAGCAACCCTGAGAGAAATGCCCAGAACATCAGGCTCACCGACAGTGCAAACGGCCCATAAACTTCCGCAAAATTCAACCAGGGCAGCGCCAGAATATAGCCATACTTCAAAGCCTCCGACAGCAACCCCATGATCACCGCTGTTGGCAGCACCGCACGCGCCGGGACCTTTCCGTTGGGCAACAACCAGTAAATCAGAAAGAAGATGGCAATGCTGGCGGCGATGGCGAACAGCTTCATCACCATGAAACCTACCAGGCGAATAAATCCACTGCCGTGACCACGCAGTAAAAACTCCAGCAAAGCAACATTGCCCGCGGTCATGGCGATGGATAGCAATGCCAGCACGCCGCAACCAAAAGCCAGCCCCAGCGAGATCAATTGATTGCCGAAGTACGAACGGTTACTCGGAAAGCGCCAGATCCGGTTGAGCGCCACTTCCAGAGGCATGAACACGCCGGAAGATGTCACCAGCAAGATGATCAGGGAAGCCACTTGCACGCTGTGGCGGCTGTTCACCATCGCGTTCAGATTGCGGATGACGAACTCCTGCCCGGCGGGCAGGTAGTCACGAAGCAACTCCACTACTACGTTGTACATCACCTGGGAATGGAAAACGCGCCGGATGAGCGTCATCAGTAGAACGACGAAAGGAAAAAACGACAAGATCGAATTGGCGGCGACGGAAAAGGCAAAAGTGTGCACATCGGTGCGCAGCAGGTAATTCACCGTGGAAACCACCACCCCGGCGGGTCGCGTGCGGCGCGGGCCGGGCTGCCGGCTTGGACCGCTTCCCTTGGGTGCAGCAACCGTAGTTGTTATCTGATCTGCCACAGGTGTTAGCCTAATCCTACCAAGGGTTTGCCCGCTTGTCGGCGGCTCCCGGAAAAACCAAAGTTTCCGTCGCCCGACGAGTCTTTTCTTATACCTCGTTAAAGTTTTGGATGTGACCGCAGGTTATCTTTACCCCTCACCCTCTAATTCTTCTTGTCAAACGATTTAGTAGTGCTTATTATCGTGTGCTCATTGTCCGGTGCGTACCGGGCGACGAGTGTGTTAGGCAGGTTGACGTCTTGCGTAGGGCCGTAGAAACAGCGTCGATGGTCCAGGGCTCCGAAAGTTCGCGCCGCAATGTCTTCACGCGGCGTTAACCCGAGGAGTCTTTTGCTTTGGGGCGATTTCTTCAGCACTGCCGGGCGCGGCCGAGTTCCACCGTCTTTCTTGAGGGGGAGTCCCGGTTTGCCGGGGCAACAATACTGGAGATTCGGGGAACAATTCTTTACGATAGTGAAAGGAGTTTTTCCGTGAGAGAGAAGGGAACAGTGAAGTGGTTCAACGGGGCGAAAGGATATGGATTTATCCAGCGCTCCACGGGGGAGGACGTTTTCGTACATTTCTCCGCAATTCAGGAGAACGGCTACCGCTCGCTCAACGAGGGCGAGACCGTGGAGTTCGATCTGCTGAAAGGTCCCAAAGGCTTTCAGGCGGGCAACGTCGTCCGCGCCTAGCCGCGATCATTGTGGATGGCTGACCCTCCCGCCCCATCGGGAGGGTTTTTCAATTTTGCTTTACGCATCCAGCAGACACCTCACCGCACTTCCAACGACACCAAATCCCCATCCGACAGGCCGCCGGGCTTATAGTTTACCGACACCGAGCGATCACTCCAGGTGCACGAGAACGTATCGGTGCCGATCAACAGCAGGGACTTGTAGTCCGCCGTGCGCAGCTTCAGAGTCGTTCCCCCGGTAGCCACCGTGAGAACGGCGGCCGGAGACTGAGAGCAATCCACTCTGACCAGCCGTCCCTCCAGAAATTTGGCTGCGCGCCTATCTCCCACTCCGGCGTTTTGTGACGATTGTTCCGCCGCCGCACGCTTGGCAGCGTCCTGCTCCAGCACGTCAAAAGGAGAACTCTGCGGAGACAGTTTCGGAGCGGTCGAGGCCGTCGACAGACCATACTTCTGTTCGTTGGTCAGCCGGGTTAACTGCTCGCGAGCCTCCGCGGCTACGATCGAATTGCTGCTCGTCTTCAAGCGATCCAGCAGCGCCCGCGCCGCTTCCCACTTCTTCCCCTCAATATAAATTTCCGCTAGATGGTAGACATACTCCTGATTGCGCGGACTGAGTTGCATCGCCGCCCGCTCCGCCTGCATGGCCGCGATTGAACCACCGCCCTCCTTACGCGCCATTGCCATCAGGTCGTACGCGTCGGCGAACTCCGGATACCAGTCCAGCACCGCCCGCAGATCCTGCATCATGTTGGGCAGTCCCTGAATGTCGGCATGCTTGGCCTTCGCGATGCGGTATTTCAGCACGGCGAGATAGTAGCGGATCCACATGTCGTGCTGGTCGAGGATGGCCGCGTCGCTCAGCTCTTCCGCGGCTGCATCGAACTCCCCATGTTGCAGGTGATCCCAAGCCAGCGCTCGATGGGCAATCTCATTGCCTACGGCCGCCACTAGCGGAGCGTCTTCAATACTCTCCCTCGCGGCTTTCCGCTCGACGGGCTTCCCGGAAGCAGTGCTTTCGGGGATCGTGGCCAGTGCTTGCAACTCCTGCAGCCCGAGGTTGCGGCGTTCCGGAATTCTTGTCATTACTTCAGCAACCAAGGCCTTGGCATCGTTCTCGCGCATGGGTTTGGAGATGATTGCGCTGTCATTCGGCCCCACCGGCGCAGGAAAGTGGTAGACCTGCCGCGGATCGGCCACGGAATCTTGCTGCTTCGATGAGTCGAGCGCCACGAACAGCGGCGTCAGCGAGTGAAAGTAGTCTTTCACCGCCTTCTCGAATTGATCCGGCGTAACCCCATAGGCCTTCTGAATCGCTTCTTCTACCGGCAGGCGCTGGTTCTCGACCAGATCAAAGTACGTGCCAGTCTCGGGTAGTTTCTTCTCGTGCAGCAGGTAGTGCACCGTGATCCACGACTGCGCGTAATACAGCGTGTGATGCGTGCCTTCTATATACGCGGAAGTGTCATGCTTCATGGTGAGGAGGTCGGGCAGCGCAATCCATACCTGGGCGCCGAGGAGTTCCGCGAGGGACTTCGGCGGATTGCTAATCTCGCGTTGATTGCCTACCAGGTCCTCGGTGAAGATGGAACTTAGTTCCGGATCCCCGCCAATCTCCACCTCCTGGTTATCGACGCGGAGGGAACTAAAATATTCCGCCAGGCCTTCGTCGAACCATCCCTCGACTGGAGGATAGTTGTAATTCATCAGCAGGTGCGCAAAATCATGGGCAGCGGCGCGCCAAGGTTCCACTTCAAACAAGTTCAGCACGATAAAATTCTGGTCCTCGCCCGGGACGAAGAAGCCCGGAACGTCGATGGGCTGCCCCTGCTTTAGCGGCGCACTCTGATAATAATTCTTGTCGTTCTTGAAAGCGAGAATCGTCAATGGCAGCGGTTCGTTCAGTCGATCCTTCATCAGCAGGATGGCGAACACCGCCCTCATCTGCTCAAATCGCAGCGCCACTTCCTTTCCCTTTTTTTCCCCGGCGTCGGTAATCACCGTGAAGTGCGTGGAATGAATCTCCAGCCATGGAGAAGGCTCCGCCGCAGGCGCGGATGAAGATAGAAGGACGCCGAGAAGCATCGCGGTAAAGCAAGTAATCGGGATGGAACGGGTGCGGACCATGCGCTGCCGGCAGGGCGCGGACATTATCGAAATGCTAACACGGTCGCCCGGGAAGCGCCGCGTTCAATCATCCCGCTGCTTGCTGACACCAACCACACGCCGCGTTATGCTTCTACCATGCGCAAACGAAGCTTGAAAGACGCCCTCCTTTTCGTGCTGTTGTGCGTTCCCGCCTTACTGGCCCAGCAGACGACATCCACTCCCGCAGTCGAAGGCAGTCGATTGCTGTTCTCTGCCGATTCCTCCCACGCGCCCGTGGCGTTCATGCCGGCGGAATTTCACACCTTGCCGCACGTCGCTATCACCGTGCACAACGGCCACACCAACGCTTCCGAAACTTATTCCGGAGTTCCACTTGCCACGCTGCTGGCCAGGATTAACGCGCCCCTCGGCAAAGAACTTCACGGGGAAGCGATGACGAGCTACCTCGTCGCGGCAGGCTCGGACGGATATTCGGTGGTTCTATCTCTCGCAGAGGTTGACCCCAGCTTTCATGAGGGTCAGGTGCTGGTAGTCGACACGCGCGACGGACAGCCGCTCGGAAACTACGGCCCGTTCCAGTTGATCGTCTCAGATGACAAGCGTCCGGCGCGCTGGGTCCACAATCTCGTTTCCATTACTCTGCAACACGCCCGCTGAACATTTTTGTGCAGCGCAATTAAACCGCTTGGGGTCTGTGTGAGACCATGCCTACTTCAAGCCCAGCCCGCCGTTGAAGTGCTGAATCACTCCGTAGCATTCGCAGGCCGCGGCCTCCAGATTCTTGCGGTTTAATATCTTCACCGTTCCACGCAGGTTTTCGATCAGTCCGGCGTCCTCCAGAACGGCCGCCGCCAGGCTCACGCTGGGCCGCCCAGTACCCAGCATTTGCGCCAGAAAGTCGTGAGTCAGAGGAAGCAATTTGGAGTCGACGCGGTCTTGGCACATCAGCAGCCAGCGCACCAGTCGTTGCTCCGTCTCGTGCAGCCGGTTGCATGCGGCAAGTTGCGCAACCTGCATTCCTTGCATCAACGCAAACCGGCTCAATTCGGATCGCAGGACGGGAGTACACGGCAAGACGGCTTGAAATACCCGTGACCGAATCCTGACTCCGCTGCCTGCCATTTGCATGATGGCCTGAAACATTTCCCGCCGCAGCCCCACCGTCAACGACATCCCCACCATGCCTTCCTTACCGACGATGCCAACTTCGACACTTCTCCCGTCTCCGCTGAGAGCCACGAGCGAGGTCATTCCTTCATTCGGGAAATATGTGAACTCAAGCCTCTCTCCCGGCTCATGCAGAATGAGGTGTTGCGGCAATTCCGCGGGCTCCAGATGAGGCCGCAGCAAGTCATACTCGTCGTCCGGGAGTGACAACAGAATGACATTGCTCACCGCTTTCCCGGCTGTGTCGGAACGAGCTCCAGCCTGCAGTGGAGCTAGCTCGGCCCGTCTTGTCAGCTTTCTGGTAATTATGTTTTCCGTCACCATGCGCATCGTCGTCTTAGATGCAACAGGCCGCTTCCGTTTGCGTCTGAGACCCTGTAATCCTGACGGTGATCTAATGTATTTCTGGGGAAACCTGAGAGGCGAATATACGGAGAAAATGCCCTTTCAGTTTTCCACTGCAGCGTGGCTTTACGCTTCGTGTCTTCTTTTTTCTTTACAACGGAATCCGACAAATCAAAACGGCAGGACGAGTCAGTATCCACTTGCGAACTAGCAGTCGCCAGGGTCGTCTGGCGTCGCGCCTGGGAGTCGTTGTTCCTTGGCGCTGAGGATGCGATTCAATTCCTTCACCAACTCGAGGAACTTTTGTCGATCCTGCTCCACGGCAATGCGCGCACACAACTCGTGAATGTGGTCATTCTCTGCCTTGTTCATCGTGAGACCGGAGTATTACGAACTTCCACTACGCGTGTATGTTCGATGTCGAACAATGCGGAAGGGTCGGACGCCGCGGCGTTCCTTTTCTCACCAGCTGTGGTTTTGGAAACAAGAGAATGTTCTGGTACAGCAAGCGTTTTCCTGTGATTATTTGACTGTCCTATGCGCATTCTTCTTATCGGCGGGAATGGCTTCATCGGACAGTTCGCCATGGCCGCACTGAAGCAGCAAGGGCACACCTTGGCCGTGTTTCACCGTGGCACGACGGCCGCGCCCTCAGGCGTGGACGAGATTCGGGGCGACCGTCATCAACTCAACGCCAGTGCTCAGGAACTGCGGCGCTTTGCTCCCGATGTCGTGATCGACCTAGTCATCAGTTCGGGTCCGCAGGCGAAAGAGTTGATGAACATCTTTCGTGGGGTGGCTCGACGCGTGGTCATGTTGAGCAGTATCGACGTGTACCGCGCGATCGGCGTTTCGCACGGCTCGGAAAGTGGTCCACTGCAGGCGGTACCTCTTACGGAAGAGTCGGAGCTGCGGCGCAATCTGCATCCCTACCCGGCAGAGAGCATGCAACTCATGCGCAAGACTTTCCCTTGGGTGACGGACGATTACGACAAAATCCCGGCGGAGCGCATCGTGATGAACCAAGCTGAACTTCCGGGCACGGTGCTCCGGCTGCCCATGGTGTATGGACCCGGCGATCGGCTGCATCGTTTTTATCCCG
>Ga0116135_1000904_pt1 | contig 15887 bp, 14 predicted proteins | sample June2015DPH_20_1_FD_89738 | JGI IMG/M metagenome (GOLD analysis project Ga0116135, IMG submission 89738) | Peatland microbial communities from SPRUCE experiment site at the Marcell Experimental Forest, Minnesota, USA - June2015DPH_20_10 | ecosystem: Environmental > Terrestrial > Soil > Wetlands... | reverse complement strand
AGGGGGGGAGGGCGGGGGGCGGGGAAGAGGGGGGGGGGGGGGCGGGGGTCGAGGTCGGGGTCGAGGCGGGGGTCGAGGTAGGGGGAGGGGTTATGTCGGGGTCGAGGTCGGGGTCGGGGTCGGAGTCGAGGTTGGGGCGGGTCGCCTCCCACCTTTCGGCGTTCGCGCACAAAGCTCCGACCTGGTACGCTTCCCGGCCCGGATCGATGCAAGATCCATGATGCGCCGTCATAGGAACCTTTCCATCGCGTGCGCGGGGCTCGCGCTGACGGTAGACCGTGGGTTTGTTCGGATAGCCGATGCAAGCGACACCCATCCTGTCGCCCATGCGGGCGAGGGACCCGTCGGCTGGTTCGAGCTTCTACTGGCCGTGGCGATCTTGGCGCTTGCCGCATCGCGAATCCGTCCTGAAGGGGGCCGTCGCCCGCCGCCGGGGTCGAGCCGAAGTGGCGCGGACGACCGTGCCCTATCGCTGCTCTTCGTGCTCTTCGTGACCAGCGGCTGCGCGGCGCTGATCTACGAAATCGTCTGGTTTCAGATGCTCGAACTCGTCCTCGGCTCTTCCGCGATCTCGATCGGAGTGCTTCTCGGCACCTTCATGGGCGGGATGTGCGTGGGCAGCCTGGCGCTGTCTCGCTTCATCGGTCGCGAATGGCACCCCTTGCGCGTCTATGGCGTCCTGGAAATCTCGATCGGCATTTGCGGGCTCCTCATGCTGGGCGCCGTTCCGCTGGTCCAGGTCGTCTACGCGGCGGTCGGTGGCCGTGGAGTGCTCGGGCAAGCGGTGCGCGGCCTGCTGGCTGCGGCGTGTCTGCTGCCACCCACGGTCATGATGGGGGCGACGCTGCCCGCGGTCTCCCGCTGGGTGGAAATGACTCCACGCGGCGTGTCGCGGCTTGGGTACTTGGTTGGGGGCAACACGCTCGGCGCGGTGTTCGGCTGCCTGCTGGCTGGCTTCTACCTTCTTCGAGTGTACGACATGCACACTACGACGTTCGTTGCCGTGGCCTTGAACACCTCGGTCGCGGCCGGCGCGTTCGCGCTCGCGCACCTCCACCCCGGAGTCTCGCTGGCCGACGCGAGCCCCGACCCCGTGTCTCGCGCGGCTCTCCCCCCAAAGACACCCGCTTGGATCATTCATCTCGCGATAGGGCTTTCGGGGATGAGCGCTCTCGGCGCCGAGGTGATCTGGACACGGCTCTTCGGGCTGCTCTTGAGCGGGACGACGTATGCGTTTTCGATCATTCTTGCCGTCTTCTTGACTGGGATCGGGCTCGGCAGTGCCTTCGGTTCGTTCATGGCGCGCCGGGTGCTGGATCCCCGCCGCGCCCTCGGTTTCGTGCAACTCGCACTCGTCGCGGCGATCGCCTGGACGTCGTGGAACATCACGAGCTCCTTGCCGTACTGGCCCGTCAATCCACGGCTTGCGGCCGGCCCGTGGCCTCAGTTTCAAATCGATTTCGTCCGCTGCCTTTGGGCCATCCTGCCCGCGACCTGCCTCTGGGGCGCGAGCTTTCCACTGGCGCTTGCGGCAGTCGCGTCGAAAGGGTCCGATGGCGGCGGCGTCGTAGGCCGCGTCTACGCGGCGAACACGCTGGGGGCTATCGTGGGGGCGGTAGGCACGAGTCTGGTCCTGATCGCCGCGGTTGGGACTCAAGACAGCGAGCGGATTCTGATGGCGCTCTCAGCCACGGCCGCGGCCATCACTCTGATTCCCGCGCTCACGCCCGGTCCTCTAGCGCCGCGGTTCACGACGCGCGATGCCATCTGGACATTGGCGATCCTCGAGGTGACGGCCACTCTCGGGCGCAACGTCATCGCGGTTCCCCCGTTGCTCGTCGCCCACGGCAGGCTTTCGGCCGCCGAACGAAACATTCGAGAGACCTTTCTTTACGTGGGAGAAGGGATGAATTCCTCCCCGGCCGTATCGCGGGATATCAACGGAACGATAAGCTACTACAACGCTGGTAAAATTCAGGCGTCCAGCCTTCCTCAGGACATGCGGCTTCAGCGCATGCTCGGGCATGTGACCACCTTGGTGCCCGAGGATCCGCGCAACGTGTTGGTGATCGCGTGCGGGGCCGGGGTAACGGCGGGCGCCGCAAGCCTCGATCCACGCGTCGAACGATTGACGATCGCGGAAATCGAACCGCTCGTCCCCACCGTCGTGGCCAAATACTTCGGAGAGTACAACTTCAACGTCATCGACAATCCCAAGGTTCACGTCGAAGTGGACGACGCTCGTCATTTTCTGACGACGACGAAAAAACGCTTCGATGCCATCACTTCGGACCCGTTCGATCCCTGGGTCAAGGGCACGGCCAATCTCTACACGCGCGAGTTTTGGGAGATCGCCAAGCGGCACCTCAATCCCGGCGGTGCGGTGACGGTATTCGTGCAGCTCTACGATAGCGGAACGGCGGCGGTAAAGAGCGAGATCGCGACGTTTTTCGAAGCGTTTCCAGACGCGATCATCCTGGGCAACACGATCGAAGGACAAGGCTACGACCTCGTTCTTCTCGGGCAGGCCGAGCCCATTCGGATCGACGTGGACGCGATGGAAAACCGCCTGGAGAGCGCGGCCTTTGCTCCGGTGCTGAAATCGCTGCGACAGATCGGGTTGGGTTCGGCGGTCGCGTTGCTCTCCACCTACGGCGGTCGCGGAGCCGACCTCGCGCCTTGGCTACAGGACGCCGAAATCAACCGCGACGACGACCTGCATCTGCAATACCTCGCCGGACTCGGCATGAACCTCGATCAACGCGCGGAGATCTACCGAAACATTCTCGCATTCAGGCATTCCCCGGGGGAGCTCTTCGTGGGGTCGCCCGCTACGCTGAACGCGTTACGCGCCGAGATCCTCCTGGGCACGAGATGATTCGAACGAGCTGCGGCCCGAACGGCAAGCGCCCCCTCCCAATCCGCAGAAAGCCGACGGGAGCCAACCTGTTCGGTGCTCTAGAGCCCTTGGACAACAGCCTTCGCTTTGGCTTGGATCTCGTCCGGAATCGCGCCGTTGGACACGAGGTACACCAGAACGCGGGCCTTTTCCGACTCCAAGATCGGGTAGCGCGACATGTTGGGGTCCGCCTTTGCCACGCGGGTCATGAATCCGAACATTTGGTCGTCCGGGAATCGCGCCACCAACCCTGTCGCGTACATCCCCCGATAGACGACGGAAGGGATCGTGAAGCGTGCCCGATCGCCGGCCGAGCTCGCGGGAGCAACGCTCTGGCTCGGCGCATCTTGCCGCGCGCACTGTGTGGCTATTCCCGCTCTTTCGAGCTCACGGCAGACGTCCATGGCGCTCGGGCCGCCGGACGCAACGGCACCTGGAGCGACCGCCGGTTTGTCAGGCCCCCCAGCGCTTGCCGATGCGGCATTCGCATTCCCGGTCGCGCCGCCGCCGTTGCTGCCCGGTTTGCACCCGAGCACGACCGATATCCCGAGCGCTGCGATCCGAATTGTCGCCCCGAGCGTCTGCATGGTGGGTCCCTTCCTCGCGTGGAGAAGTCGACGATACTCGACTTCCGGAGATCTCGACGCGCGATGAGGCCATCACGACGGCTTTTCGAAGCTAGGAGCTCGACTTCTCCAACATCCGGTCCATCGGCTTGCTGAGCTGGCCCAAAATGAACTCGGGCGCCATGCGGTTCATGAACTTCAGCGAGTTGGCTTGGCCAGGACGAATCTCCAGCTGATCCCTCTCTAGCCCTTTGAGAAACCGGCGAACGAGGTCGTCGACCTTCATGAGGGTCACCCCTTCCAGATCGGGGGACTTGGCGTCGAAAAGCGCCGTCTCGGTTGCCGGGGGCGCCAGCTCGAAGACCTTGACCTTCGTGTTCTTGAGCTGAACGCGCAGCGATCGCGAGAACGAGTTCATCGCCGCCTTGGTCGCACAGTAGACCGGCGAGCTCGGGAGCGGCACGAAGGCCAACCCGGACGAGACGTTGATGATCGCGGCGGTCGGCATCTTCTTGAGATGCGGCAGGAAGCGCTTGACCATCCAGACCGGGCCCTTGAAGTTGATGTCGATCTCGCGCGTGAGCTCCTCGAGGCTCTGCCCCTCATCATGAAGGTTGATGGTCCGCATCACGCCGGCGTTGTTCATGACTACGTTCAATGCTGGAAACTCCTTGCTGACTCTCGCGAAGAGCGCGTTGATGTCTTCGATCCGACTCACATCGCTCTGAATGGTGTTTAGCTGCGGCAACTCGCTTTTGACGCGCTCGAGTCTCTTCTTGTCGCGGCCCGTAATGATGACGGTGTTGCTCCGCTTCAAGAATTCCTTTGCCGATTCCAGACCAATCCCGCTCGTTCCGCCGGTGATGAGGATCGTGTTCCCGTCGAGTTTCATGGTGGCCTCCGGATGAAGATAGCGTGCAGCGACTTTGCAGCGACTACGATGACGCCCGCGACCAAAAGGGTACAGGCGTCCGCCGGCAATTCCGCATGAGATCCGTACCGCCGATCGACGGATCGGACCCACATGGGCAGCGGACATCGGTGCCCGCTGCCGTGTCCGTGAAAATCGGGCCGAGTGGTTCCTCGATAGCCGCTCAGTCGCAGCTGCCGGAGCAAGGGACGAACGTGCCCACGGTGGCCGTCACGGTCGCCGTGGCGCCCGTGACGCCCGTCGCCGAAGCCGTCACCGTGATCGTGCCGGCGCCGGTCGCCTGAACGAGAGCGTACGCCAGCCCTTGGTAGGCGTTGCGCACATTTCCGCGGAACGTTTCTTGGGTCATGCTCGCACTGTCGACGGCAACGATGGTGCCCGGACCGGTGATCGCGAACGTCACCGGCGTGGCCGAGCTCGTGACGACGGCGCCCGATGCGTCGGAAATCGCGGCCCGGATGAACGAGATGTCGTTGACGTCGGTCGTCAGCGTGGCGTGATCCGCCGTCAGAACGATCTGGGACGCTGTCGTTCCCGCGGCCGGCTTCGCGCTGGCAGTCACGCCCCAGGTGGTCTGCCACTTGTATCCGTTCGGGTAGATGTTCCCGAGCTCGTCCATCAGCGCTCCCCCTTCCTGCACCGGCGCGAGGTCATCTTGGTTTCCCACGACGGGCCACGAGGTATTGGCCTCACCCAAGTAGTCAACCCCCGTCCAGATGAATTCGCCGGTCAGTGCCGCATTGGCCTTCACGCTCGCCCAGTCGCCATTGGTACTGCCATCTTCGGTGATCATGCTCGACTTCGTCGGTGCGCTCGTCTCGGCCTTCAAACAACTGGCAACGTCGTAGTTGTCGCCCCAGACATCGAGGAGCGTGTTCGTGGCTCCGCCGACGTCACCGGAAGTGGCAGGGTTGAAGAGTGCCTGGGTAATCTTGCCGGGGGGATTGAGCGTGTGCAGGATCGAGGCCATTTCGGTCAGGATGGGCGTCCGCGTAGCGATCGCATCGCGAATTTCGTTGCCCATGCTGTACGCGACGACACTCGGGTGGTTGCGATCGCGCATGACCCAGCCGGTGAAGTCGACCTCCCACCACGTGGCACCCGTGGCAACCCCGGGCACGGCCGGAAGTCCCGTGGGAGTGGTCGCGGCCTTCAGAAAGTACGCCGCGTAGTCGCCCACGTCGGAGTACTTATGCCCGGTCCAGACGTCGGCAAACTCGTCGAGGACGAGAATGCCCATGCGATCGGTCAAATCGAGGAAGTCCGGGTTGGGCGGATTGTGCGCGGTGCGGATGGCATTGACTCCGAGGGCCTTGAGCTGCGCCAGCCGTCGCTGGATGGCTCGCTGCGGCGCGGCCACACCGAGCGCGTGGTAGTCCTGGTGGTTGGCGACGCCTTGGAGCTTCGTGGCCTGCCCATTGATGGTTAGCCCCGCGTCGAAGAGGATCTCCCGGATCCCGAACGGGGTGACGTCGTCGTCCACGGTGGTCCCGCCGACTTGGACATTGGTCAACAAGGAGTACATGTTCGGCGTAGCGAGGCTCCAGAGTTGGGGGCTCGTGACAGGAACGGTGAACGTGAAGGTCGCGGACGCTCCGGCCGCAACGGTCTGGGCAGCCGTTGCGACGGCGGGAAGCGCCGTCCCCGTGGGGCCGCTGACGATGCCCTGCACGATCACGCTTTGGGACGTCGTGCCGGAATTGACCACCGACGTCGTCACGTTCACCGTCGCCGATGCGGTCGTGGGCGTGGGCGTGGTGACGAACGTCGCATACTGATCGACGTGAACCGGATTGGTCACGAGGATGCGGGCGTGGCGGTAGATTCCGGCCCCTGCATAGAAACGTTCGGCGGGCTGCAGTGTCGTGTTGGTCTCGACCGCAACCACGTTGTCTGTCGTTCCGAAGTTGACGCTCGACGTCATGTCGTAGCGGTAGCTCGTGTAGCCGTACGGATGCTCCCCGAGCGCAGTCCCGTTGATGTAGACGGTCGCATTTTCCATGACGCCGTCGAATTCGATGTAAACCTTGTCGCCCGACAGAGTTTGCGGCAGCGTGAAATGCTTTCGGTACCAGGAAATTCCTGACGACACGTAGGCCCCACGACCCGTGGTCGCAGCCGTCTCCGAGAACGGGTTGGCGGGCGGACTCGACCCCTCGATGGCCCAGTCGTGCGGGACGTTCACCGTCCGCCACGCGGTGTCGGCAAATGCCGTCGCCTGCGCACCGGTCGCATCGCCGAAGTTGAAGAGCCAGGCCGTGTCGAAGGGAATGATCGTCCGCACTCGATTGGGCAGGGCCGCCGGCGGGTTGCCGGCCGTGCCGCCCTCACCCGTGCCGGTGCCTGTGCCGGTGCCTGTGCCCTCGGTTCCGCCGGCGCTCGTGCCCGATCCCGTCGCGCCGCTGGTGGTACCGCCTGCGCCGGTTGCAGCCGAAGAACTGCCGCCCGTACTCGTGCTAACCGTCGATGTCGAAGCCCCCCCGGAGCCCGTACCCGTGCTCGCTGTCCCCGGCGCTCCGCTGCTCGCGTTCGAGGACTGAGCCGGGCTTCCCGCATCGGGCGGCACCGCAGAGTTCTGACTGCCGCACGCGACAGCCACAAACGTTGCAGCGAAAGCCACGAGTGTCTTCGTCGTCTTCATCTTGCCTCTCGCCTCTCGGCCGCGCTGGGACGGGGCTTGTTGCGGCGATCTGGACCCGGACCGCACCCATCAGTCTACAACGTAAGGGGAGGACGAGCTTCCGCTGGCGCGATTCTTCTCATGCTGTTCGAAAAATCGGCCGGTCGAAGCGCGTGGCTTAGCGCATGGCTGGAATTTACCACCTTCAGTGAAGGATTCGGCCAGGCGGCGAGTTCAGAGGACGCCCTTGATGGCCATCCAGCAGCCGCGCTCCTGGCACACGCGCGTAACCATCCCCTGAGTCGTCACCACCATTCCCTTGTATTGGGCGGGGCTCTTCGCGATGTCGACGAGCGACAGCGCAGGGCCGGCCACGATGGGCCGACCGAAGGCCGAAGCGGGGATCTTGGCGCTCGCCGACGTCGCCTGCCCCGCGGTGGGTGGCCGGACCGCATCGTCATGGCATGCAACGGCAAAGACCGGCAGACTTAGGGCGACAAGGACGCGCATGGTCGATGACAGGTCGCATCGACCCGGCCCGACGGCCGACTGCCGCGCCGGACGGCCCCCTTGTCAGGCTGGGTCGCTTGCCCGAAGAATACGGCATGCGCGCGGTCATCTTCGAACGCAACGGCGGCCCGGAGGTCCTTCAATTCAAAGAAGTGCCCGATCCGAAGCCACGCGACGGAGAGGTTCTCGTCGACGTCGAGGCGGTCGGAGTCAACTTCATGGACGTGTACGAGCGCGAGGGGCGGGGGGGGTACGGCTCGAGACCGCCGGCGGTGCCGGGAGCCGAGGGGGCCGGGACGATCGCCGGGACCCGGGAGCGCGTCGCCTGGACCGGCATTCCCGGCAGCTACGCCGAACGCATCGCCGCGCCGCGCGAACGCCTGGTACCCGTGCCGGAAGGCGTGTCGCCAGAGCTCGCGGCCGCAGCACTCTTGCAGGGCATGACGGCCCATTATCTGGCCTTCGATTCTTTTCCGATTGAGCGGGGCGACTGGGTCCTCGTACACGCTGCGGCCGGCGGCGTCGGGTTGCTGTTGACCCAGATCGCCAAACTGCGCGGCGGTCGAGTCATTGCCACGACCTCGAACGACACGAAGGCGACGCTGGCGAGAGAAGCGGGCGCCGACTTCGTGATCGACTACGAGCGCTTCGCGGAACGCGCGCGACAGATGACCGGCGGCGAGGGGGTGGCCGCCGTCTTCGACGGCGTCGGCAAGACGACGTTCCTCACGGGGCTCGAGGCCCTTCGCCCTGCGGGGCGGATGATCCTCTACGGCGCCTCAAGCGGCCAGCCCGATCCGCTCGATACGTCGTTGCTCGCCGCTCGCGGCTCGCTGTATGTTCAGCGGCCGACCCTTCGGACCTATACGCGCACGCCCGCCTTGCTGCGCGATCGGGCACGGAGCGTCTTCGACCTGATTCGGGGCGGCCACCTCGCCGTTCGGATCGGGGCCCGGGTTCCGCTCGATGAGGCGCGACGCGCGCACGAAGACCTCGAAGCGCGCAAGACGACCGGCAAGGTGCTGCTCATCCCATCGCTCAAGAGGTCATGACGGGGGCGGCGTCGGCACGATCCCAACGGCCACGGCGGCTCCTGGACGCCGGCCGAGCGAGAAGCGATTGACGCGGAGCCGGTCTCCGGGCCATTGCTGACAGCGCGGTCGGCCATGAAAGTCGGCATCCCCAAGGAAATCGCCGCGGGCGAGCGACGCGTCGCGGCGACGCCGGTGACTGTGGCGAGGATCGCCAGGCTCGGTCTCGACGTGATCGTGCAGTCGGGCGCCGGAGAGGCCTCGGAGTCGCTCGACGCGCAGTACGCGGAGGTCGGGGCGAGCATCGTCGCCAACGCCGAAGCGCTGTATCGCGATGCGGATGTGGTCCTCAAGGTGCGCCCGCCCCAGATGGGCCAAGATGGACGCCACGAGACGGATCTGCTCAAGCCGGGGGCGTGCCTCATCGGCTTCGTCTGGCCCGGGCAGAATACGGAGCTCGTGGACATGCTGGCCGCTCGCGGCGCGACCGTGCTGGCCATGGATGTGATGCCGCGCATCTCGCGCGCGCAAAGCATGGACGCCCTCAGCGTGTTCGCGAACGTCGTCGGATACCGCGCCGTGATTGAGGCCGCGGCCCACTTCGGAATGTTCTTCTCCGGACAGACGACCGCGGCCGGTCGGGTTAAACCAGCCCAGGTGCTGGTCATCGGGGCAGGGGTCGCGGGGTTGTCGGCGGTGGCGTGCGCACGCAGCCTCGGTGCCGTCGTACGCGCCTTCGACACGCGCCCGAGCGTGCGCGAACAGGTGCAAAGCCTCGGCGCCACCTTTCTGCCTTTCGAGTTTCGCGAATCCGGTGAGGGGTTAGGCGGTTACGCGAGGGAGATGAGCCCCGAGTACATCGCGGCCGAGCAAGCGCTGATCGCGCAGCACGCAAAGGACGTCGACATCATCGTGTCGACCGCGGTCGTCCCCGGGCGCCCGGCTCCGCTCTTGATTACCTCGGGAGCCGTGGTCAGCATGCGCCGCGGTTCGGTGATCGTGGATCTGGCGGCCGAACAGGGGGGAAACTGCGCCCTTACCGAACGCGACAAGATCGTCGAGAAGTTCGGCGTGAAGGTCATCGGGCTCACCGATTTCGCGAGCCGTATGGCACGCCAAGCGAGCGATCTTTACGGAACGACGGTCTACAACCTCTTGGCCGACGTATACGACGCCGACAAGGCAGACATTGCGCTCGACCTCGACGACGAGATCCATCGCGGTGTCGTTGTCCTCGACAAAGGCAGACTGCTCTGGCCCCCGCCGACGCGGCCCCCGCCTCGCTCGGTGAAGCCACCGCCCGCGGCCACGCCGCAGGCCGTGCATCCTGACCCGCGGGCGGGTCGGACCGGGGCCTTCTTCGTGGGCTCGGTGTGCGCCGCGCTGCTCGTCGCGGGCTTGTTCGCGCAGGGTGAGTTCCTCGAGCACCTGACCGTTTTCCTTCTTGCGTGCGTGGTGGGCTGGCACGTCGTCTGGAACGTCACGCCCGCGCTTCACACGCCTCTCATGAGCGTCACCAACGCCATCAGCGGTATCATTCTCATCGGCGCCTTGATGCTGTTGCGTACCGGCGGCCTCGCCGCACCGACGGCGCTCGCCGCGCTGGCGATCCTGCTCGCGTCCATCAACGTCGCAGGGGGGTTTCTCGTCACGCGGCGTATGCTGCGAATGTTTCGCCGGTGACATTGATGCTCTCGTCGTTGCAACGACTGGCATACATAGGCGCCGCGCTGCTGTTCATCCTCAGCCTGCGCGGGCTGTCGACCCAGGGCACGGCCCGGCGCGGCAACCTCTACGGGACGGTGGGCATGCTGCTCGCCGTCGCCATGACCATCGCGGCGTTGTTCTCGCCGATGCCATCCGGTCCCAGCATCACGACGAGTTCGGGCCTCGCGCTGCTCGTGGGCACCATCGGAGTCGGCACGGTGGTCGGTGCGCTGCTCGCGGCGCGTGTCGCGATGACGTCCATGCCCGAGCTCGTCGCCGTCCTGCACAGCTTCGTTGGAGCCGCCGCGGTCCTCGTGGGCATTGCAAACTACCTCGAGCCGAACCGCGAAACCGACGCGGTGCGCGATCTCGAGGTCGTCGCTGGGGTGTTCATCGGCGCCGTGACGTTCACGGGATCGGTCGTGGCGTTCGGCAAGCTGCGCGGCACGTTCGGCAGCAGGCCGCTGCTCGTGCCCGGACGCCACGCGATGAACGCCATGCTGCTCACCGCATGCGCCGGGCTCGGCGTCTCGTTCTTGCGTGCACCTGCACCCGAAGGGATCGCATCGCTTGTCGCCATCGCGCTGATCGCGTCCTTGCTCGGCGTCCATCTCGTAGCTGCGATCGGCGGTGGGGACATGCCGGTCGTCGTGTCCCTCCTCAATAGCTACTCCGGTTGGGCGGCCGCCGCGGCGGGCTTCATGCTCTCGAACGACTTGCTCATCATCACCGGTGCGCTGGTCGGCTCGAGCGGCGCGATTCTCAGCACGATCATGTGCCGCGCGATGAACCGTTCGATCTGGAACGTCGTGTTCGGCGGATTCGGAGCGGCGCCGGCCGCCGGCGCGCCGCGCGCGACGGGGGCAGCGCTCCCCGTGCACGAGGCGAGTGTCGAGCAGGTCGTCGAACTGCTGCGTGCCGCGAGGACCGTCGTGGTGGTACCCGGCTACGGAATGGCGGTAGCGCAAGCGCAGCACCCGGTACGCGAGTTGACGGCGATCCTCTCCCAGCGCGGCGTGCAGGTCCGCTATGGGATCCATCCCGTCGCCGGGCGCCTGCCGGGGCACATGAACGTGCTCTTGGCAGAAGCCAACGTTCCCTACGACATCGTCAAAGAGATGGATGAAATCAACGAAGACTTCTCGTCGACCGACGTCGCGATGATCATTGGCGCAAACGACATCGTGAACCCGAGCGCTCTCTCCGATCCGTCGAGCCCGATCTACGGGATGCCGGTCCTCGAAGCGTGGAAGGCGGCCAAGGTGATCATGCTCAAGCGCGGACTGAGCGCCGGGTACGCGGGAGTGGACAATCCGATTTGCTACAACGAAAATACGCTGATGCTCTTCGGCGACGCCAAGAAGAGCGTCGCAGCCCTCGTGAGCGCGCTGCAATGAAGACACCCGCCGCAGGCGCCTCCGCTGCCCCCATCGGCAGGTTCCGTGACGACCCGGGCGTGGCATGCCGCCCGACCCCGCCGAGGGGCACTTCGGACTCGGAAGTCCGGCACGGCTACAGTAAAAAGGCAGCCTGAGCTTGCGGGCCAGGGCCTGGTCGAGCAGGCCTGTGGGTACCGATGGTTAACGGAGAAAGCATGCCGAGCGAACGCATCGATGCCGATGGGGGGCTGGCGATACCGCTCCAAAAGCGCGCCAACTCCGTCCGCGCCGCGGGACGGGACGACTTCGCTACCATGACCCCAAGCACGATGGATCGCATGGAAGAGCCACCCCCGGGCCCGTCGCCGGAGGCGGCGCGTCGCCGACGGCTGATTCCGGTCGTGGTCGGCGTCGTTGGCTTGTGCGGCGTGATTCTCGTCGCCGCGGCGGTTCGCATGGGCTTGCCGAAGGCCTCGGCGACACCGCCCACGGCCGCATCTGCGTCGGTCGTTTCAGTACCTGTACCGGGGCTCTCGCTCCCGCTGCCGCGGATCACCGAAACCACTGCAGCGGCAGCGACCGCCGACGTGCCTCAGGCCCACGCGCCGCGTAGCGCACCCGTCGGGGCAGCTTCGCCGCCCCCGCCGGCGGCCGCCGAGGGGACTGCCCTTGCCGCGGCCGCAGATGCGACGCGGCTTCCGGCGCCAAGTGCACCGCTTGCGATGACCGGGCGCCCCGGGCAGCCCACGAGCGCAGGCCGCCTGGGCGCGACGACGACCAAGCGGTGGCCCTTCAATGGGCCGGCCCCTGCCGCCCCGCCGGCGACCTCGAAGGCCGCCGCCGCGGGGGCGTGCAAGTTGATCAAGACCCTGGACAAGGAAGGTGAAGCCCACTTTTCGTGCCCCTGCGCGGTCTGCCAGTGAGCCCAATCGGAATGAAACGGGGTATCCCCGTGACGACCGGGGCGCTCTTGACGGTCTTCTTTGCCGCGGGGCGACCGGCGCGCGCCGCCGACCCCACGATGTCCGAGTGCCTCGCAGCCAACGAGGGCGCGATCAAGCTCCGGGGCGAGCACAAGCTCCGACAGGCGCGTGACGAGGCGCTTGTCTGTTCCGCGCCAAGCTGCCCGGGCGAGGTGCGCGACGTCTGCCAGCTTCGTGTCAAAGACCTCAATGCGGCGATCCCAAGCATCGTGTTCCTCGCCAAAGATGGGGCGGGGCATGACCTCGTCGCCGTCCGGGTCTTCATGGACGGCGAGCCGATCGGCGACCGCCTCGATGGCGCCGCCATCTCCGTCGACCCGGGGCAGCACGTTTTCACGTTCGAGGCGGATGGACTGCCACCGGTCACGCAGTCGTTCGTGGTCGGCGAGGGCCAGAAGGACCGGCGCGAAGGCATCACGGTCGGCTCGGCGGCGGCCAGCGAGCCACCCCCCACCAGCGTGCCCACGGCAACACCGACCGTCGCGACCCTGGGGCCCACTGCGAACCCGGTGGCGATCGCAGCCGAGCCGCCCGGGGGCGGCCCAACCACCGTTGCCTCGCCCCCCGGGACCGGCCAGCGCATAGCCGGCGTTGCTGTCGGCGCACTCGGAATCGTCGGACTCGGACTCGGCGGTGTGTTCGGCAGTTTGGCCGCCTCCAAGTGGTCGAATGCGAAGGCGGCTTGCAATGGCGAGCCTGCGTCGTGCACGACGAGCCCGATCTCGATCGGATTCCAAGACGAAGCCTCGGCCAAGACGATGGCCACCATCTCGACGGCGAGTTTCATCGCTGGCGGCGTCCTGACCGCGAGCGGAATCGTCGTATTCCTGACCGCGCCGAAAAGCTCGTCGAGCGACGTTCCTAGGTCGGCGCGAGGGATCGAGCTCACCCCGACGGGCGGCCCGGGCGCAGCGGGGATGATGATGATAGGTTCGTTCTGATGAGCGTTGGCAACCTGAGCTCGGGCACTCGCCGGAGCATCCGGGCCGCGTCTCTCGGTACCGTGTGCATCCTGGGGTCGTGCTGGCTCGGCGGATGCGGCAACCTGCTGGGCATCGGAGACTGGAGCAACTTGGCCGACGACGGAGGACCGGCCCCCACCCATGGGGAGGGGCCGGATGCAAGCAGCGGATCCAGCGGCAACTCGGGCGCGATGAGCGGCAGCTCAAACGCCGGCAGTTCCGGGTCGAGCAGCCTCACGAGCGTGCGAACCGGCGCCTCCACGGCAAGCTCTGCCGGGGGCTCCAGCGGCACCGGGACCACGACCAACGTCGGAACCGGCAGCTCGACCCGCAGCGACACCTCCTCCCCAACCGACACGAAGACCGTCACGTTGACCCCGACCGATACGGGGACCGGCACTCATACGACAGGCGGCGGCTCCCAGACGGCCACGCAAACAGCAACGGACACAGCCACCGAAACGGCCACCAACACAGCCACCGAGACCGCCTCTGAAACGGCCACCAACACAGCCACCGAAACGGTCACCCAAACGGGCTCGGACACGTCCACCCGAACGGAGATCGGCACGGTCACCCGGACCGCTCGAGGCACGGGCACCGACACGGGCACGGTCACTCGAACGGCCATCGGCACAGAAACGGCCACCCGGACGCTCCGAGGCGATCGAACCTTCCCGGGCCTGTCGTTTGCACCGTAATGTCGGAATAGCCGTGAACACACCTCACCCGGAGGTCCGAGCGTCATGAGCCCCAACAGCCGTCTTCGGATCGCGTTCGTCGCGGACACCCTGCACTCGCACTCCGGGGGGGGAATACTTTCCGCCGAATTCGTGGTCGAGCGACTCCGGCATGAGCACGCGGTGATCACCGTAGCCACCGACGGGGACGACATCCTTCCGAGCTTCCAGTTGCCTCTTCGGGCGATGCGGGAGATGGGCTTCGTGATGGCGAAACCCGATCGGGCCGTCCTGGCGCGCGCTTTCGCGAACGTCGACGTCGTCCACCTGCAGTTTCCCTTCTGGCTCTCGTTCGCAGCCCTAAGGGATGCGCGCCGCCTCCGTTTACCGGTCGTCGCCGCCTTCCACGTTCAGCCCGAAAACGCTCTGTTCAGCGTGGGGATCCACTCCGCCTGGCTCAACGACGCCATTTATGGCGTGCTCGTGAAGCGCTTCTACAACAAGGTGGACGCCGTGCTGTGCCCCACGGAGTTTGCGGCGCAAAAGCTGCGCGACCACGGCCTCACGACGCGCACTGTCGTCATCTCCAACGGCGTCCCGCCCGACGTCGCAGGGGCCATGGCCGCCAACCCTCCCGCGACCCATCACGCGCCTTCCGGTCGCTTTTTCATCCTCGCAGTGGGACGATTTGCGGCAGAGAAGCATCAAGACGTGATCATCGAAGCCGTCCGGCTTTCCCGCCATCGCGACCGGATCCGGCTCGTGCTCTCCGGGTGGGGGCCGCGCGAAGACGAGCTCAAGCTCCTCGCATCCAGCCTGCCGAACGGCGCCGAAATTGGCTTCCTGTCGCGCGAGAAGCTCGTCGAGGACTATCGCACGGCCGACCTCTTCGTCCATGCGGGCGAAGTCGAGCTCGAAGGGATGTCGGTGCTCGAGTCCATGAGTGCGGGGCTGCCCGCGCTCATTGCCAACGCCCCCGAGAGCGCCGCCTCGAAGCTCGCCCTGAATGAGGACTTCACCTTTCCCGCCGGCGACGCGACGGCGCTCGCCGCCAAGATCGACGCGCTCATCGACAACCCGGCGAAGCTCGAGGCGGCACGCGATCTCTATCGAGAACGTGCGCGTCATTTCGACTTCAATGCGTCGATTGAAAAGCTCGTAGAGCTTTACCGGTCGGTCATTGCGGCAGCGGGATCGCAGCGCGAGATTGCACCCTAGTGTGACAACGCGGGTCCGGCCGGCGTGCGTGGCGACAGCTACTCGGTCGAGAACCGATGCACCATGACGTGCCGGTACGGCGCGCCGGGCTCGAGAATGACGTCGCCCCGCCATGCCGGTACGTTGATGGAATTGGGAAACCTCTGCGTCTCGAGACAAAATGCGTCGTAGGGCTTGTACGTGTGTCCCTTGCCCGTGATGGTTCCGTCGAGAAATACTCCCGCGTAGAATTGGACGCCCGGCTGGTTGGCTTCGAGCGTCATGACCCGACCGGACCGGGGATCTCTCACGCGCCCCGCGCGCCGAAGTGCGTGGGGATCGCCCTTGACGATGAAGTTGGTGTCGTAGCCGGGCGGGTTACCGGCCACCACGACGGCCATCAAGTCTTTGCCGATGGCTTT
>Ga0116135_1000901_pt1 | contig 15913 bp, 21 predicted proteins | sample June2015DPH_20_1_FD_89738 | JGI IMG/M metagenome (GOLD analysis project Ga0116135, IMG submission 89738) | Peatland microbial communities from SPRUCE experiment site at the Marcell Experimental Forest, Minnesota, USA - June2015DPH_20_10 | ecosystem: Environmental > Terrestrial > Soil > Wetlands... | reverse complement strand
CATAGCGCACGGCGTGGTTCTTGACGAGAGGCATGGCTGGTCAGGTGCGCGTAATATCTAACGCCTCGGAGGCGGAAAACGCAACCCGCGTGCCGTCCCCGCTGGACTCCGTTGGAAGAATTGTAGGCCTCGAAAGCGTCTGATTCAAACAGCTTGGGGCGCGGAACCCGACGCACTCCAGTTTCTCTTCACATTCTTCCGTATCCGGACATTGTGAATCCCAGCGAATTACGGTACGGTAATCACAACTTTGCCTACCTGCGCATTCGACTCGAGATATTTATAGGCATCCACCGTCTGCGCAAACGGAAATATCTTCGCGATCTTCGGGTGAAACCGTCCATCCGCCAACCGGTCGTAGACATACTTCTTCGCCGCCGCGAGCTTCTCCGGATTGCGCGTGACCTCCATCAACGTATAGCCGCGAATGCTTAGCCCCTTACCCAGCGCCGTAAACAGCGGAAAGGGTGTGGGTTGCATCGAAAGCGCGCCATACTCAAAGACAATTCCGCCGGTTGCAGCGGCCTCGGCGAGCTTTTTCAGAGATGGCCCAGCAACCGGATCAAAGATTACGCGCGCGCCCTTGCCGCCGGTAATCTCCTGCACACGCGCCACGATGTCTTCTTCCTCAGTGGCGATCACGTGATTCGCACCCAGAGAAAGCAATTCAGCTTTCTTATTGCCCTTGCGCGTCGTTGCAATTGAAATAGCCCCCTCAGCTTTCGCAATCTGCGTCGCGGCAATGCCCACGCTGCTCGACGCAGCCGGAATCACCACGAAATCGCCTTTTGCCAAATGCGCAATCGCGATCAACGCCCCATACGCCGTGAGGTACTGCATCCAGACCGCTGCGCCCTCCGCCGGTGACAGCTTCGCCGGATAATCACCCAGAGCCGCAACCGGAGCAATTACCTCTTCGCCCAGCATGGCGTAGTCGTTCATGGAGAAGGCTGGAATCGTGGAGACCGATTTGCCCACCCAGTTCTTGTCCACATCCGGGCCAACCGCTTTCACCACGCCCGCCGCCTCATAGCCAATACCAGCGGGCAGCATCGGATGTTCGAGGTACTGGCCACGGACGAACATCAATTCCGCCCGGTTCAAGCCTGACGCCTGCACCTGTAACCGCACCTCACCTTTCCCGGGCTGCTTGGAGGTTTCCTCTTCAATCTTCAAAACCTCCGGTCCGCCCAACTTATGAAAACGAACAATCTTTGGCATGAATATCTCTCCTTGGGCATTGGATCGCCGATCGGTCGTGGAAGATTCGGAACGCCACAAACTGGAGGTCCCCCCGCATAGCGGGAGTGGTGGTAGTCATGACGCCTATGACACTCCCAGCGATCATATCGATTTCGCTATCGGCACCACTCTCCAGGGGATAAGGAATGGCCTTCTCCGTATGGGTAGGTACGGAGACTGCTCCAGCACCAAAGCTAATGCTCTTAACTTAATTCTCCCGCTAGGTTGTCAGCACCACAATGTCACTCGCTTTGAGAAGTAGCATTTCTTCCGCCTGTCGCAGGGATTGAGCCTAAGAATTCCAACCCCGCACGATGGGCTTTGCCTAAAAACTGCTGTTTGCCCAAAATCTCTTCTTCCTGCCCAAAAACTCGGCATCGTGGGGACAGATTTCTTGATTTAACCAAGGCCGTTGAGACGATCCGAGAGAAGAAGGCGCCGCACAAATGAAGGCAGCATGGTTGGTTGGAACATCAGCCAGCGCGCCCAAGAAGTCACGAAGTCTGTAATCCCAATAGCGGGCAATACCGAAGGTGATCAGTTGCAGCCAGAATTGGCCTCCCAATTCACCGGGTCGGGTGTTGGTGATGTGGCTAAGAGTGGCGTCACGATTCATGCCAGCGTAAACGGTAATCACCGTCCCGCCGGTGATCAAGAAGACTGCCAAGAAGATTCCGCCCAGAACCGGGAGTGGGTCGAAGGGATAGCTGGATGCTGAGAACGTGGCGGCGACGAAAAGAAAAAGGCTACCCATGATAATCGTCCGCATACGCCCGAGGGTGTTCTGGATGGGGCCCAAGTATGGCAGCACAAAGAATTCCTCCTCGGCGAAAACCAAAGCCTGCTGTCGGCCATGTTCACGATGTTTACTATCGGATTCGTGGGAGCGTCGATTCCTGCGTTCTTCTAGACTGCGGTAAGAGACCTCACGCAAAGAAGAAAACGGTACGTTGATTGCGAAAGAGAGGCCATTAGAGTAAGATTGTCTTACCATGGAAACCAAAGTATCGACCAAGGGACAAGTTGTTCTTCCCGGGCCCCTTCGCCGCCGACTCGATATTCGGCCAGGTGATCCTCTGGACGCGAATATCGAGGATGGACGAATTGTGCTGACGCCTCGCAGAAAACGTCCGCACCGAATAAAAATGGTGACTGACCCCGTCACCGGACTGCCCGCTTTAAGTGCGGGACCGAAGGCACCAACCATGAGCAGCAAGGAGGTTGAAGAAATTCTGGCAAACTTCCCATGATCTATCTGCTCGATGTGAATACTTTGGTTGCTTTGGGCTTCATTAACCACGAATTCCATGATCGCCTTGCCGCCTGGGTGCAATCCCAAAATTCGCCGAACCTAGCGAGTTGTTCGATCACCGAGCTTGGGTTTGTACGCGTGCTAGCGCAAGCCCCGGCCTACGGATTTACCGTGACTCAAGCTCGCACATTGCTGCTGCGCCTGAAGGAAGCGCGTACTTCTCCTCTCAAGTTCATCCCCGATGAACACGATGTTTCCTATCTGCCTGCTTGGGTCAGAGCACCCAAGCAAATTACCGATGGTCATTTAAGCAAACTCGCTACCGCAAATGCTGCGGTCTTGGCGACCCTTGACGAGAGCATCCCTGGATCGTATCTGATTCCGAGATAGCATTTTCTTTAATTGGATTGCTTTCCAGTATGGATTCAGCGGCAATCTTCGGCGGTTTGTTAGCGAATTCTATTGACTCTGATAACAAACTGAACCTTTGGAAGAGAATGCTCCGGCTGACGGCCGATTATCCGGCCAAGAGAGCCCGTCTTCTCCAACTTGCCGAGGGTTCAATGACTTGCCCAGGTTGTGGTTTTTCGGTGTGTCGCAAAAGGTGTCGTTATCCTCTTCCGCTACGCCGCCGATTCACTGCTTGGCGGACGGTAATCGAGCGCAGCGCGCACGATTTCCAGTTCGGGGTGCTGATAGTGCATCGCGGTCTTTACGTCGCGGTGCCCCATCGTTCGCATTACGGCCGCGAGGTTGCCGGTTCGCATCAGAACTCGCGTGCCATAGTCGTGTCGCGCGCAGTAGAGAACCAATTCTTTCGGGAGGCCCGCTTTGTTGCGCGCTTTTCGGAAGAGATTGCAAATTGACCTCAGGTACCCTGATGCGGAGCGCTTTGACGGAAATACCCAGCCCTTTTGTCTCGCATCGCATCTGTTCCGCAGAATTTCGAAGACTCGCCCGCTCATCGGAACAAGTCGTCGCCTTTCTGCGGTCTTGCTGTCTGGCACAAAGATCACCCGGTTTTGCCAATCCAGGTTCTCGATACGCATCCGGAAGAGCTCTCTTTCGTTCCTCATTCCCGTGTCGCGCATCAACATGACGATGTCCCGGAAAAGTTCACGAGTTGGCGGGCGCCAGTTGCAAGCCAAAGCTCCCGTTATCAGTTTCCTTTCCGCTTCATCGTCAAGCCGGAGGTGTCGTCCATGCTCTTTCATCATTTTGATTTTCGGAGCGTGGCCGATCGCCTTCCACTCCTCCGCTTTGTGCAACATTCGTCGCAGTGTTCGCAAAAGCACAGTTGGCATTCGCGGCCGAGCCAGGAAACTTTAATTGCTCGGCGCAATCACTTGTAATCTGATCGATCCTCAACACCGCAACGGATGTCGATTTTAGCAACCGCCATCCGTTCCGGTAAAACTTCCTGGTTTTCTCTTCGAGTCTGCTGTCGTTCACCCAACCGAGAAAACGATTAGCAAACTCCTGGAGAACAGCAGGCTTCGTTGGCAGTGGATCGGTTCTTTCTATCACCGAAGCCAGTTTCAGGCTCGCTATTTGCAGAGCCCTGACTGACCTCGTCTCCTGGGTTGACCCCCGGTAGCGATGACCTCGCACCGTGAAGTCATACCAATAGAACTTCGACTTGAGCTTCCTGAACAACTTCACGAGTTTCCTCCTTGCTGCCCGCACGGAAGCAACTCGCATGTTCTGCACGATCCAATCGTGAGAACGACAACATGATAGCCCAGTGGCTATTAAACGAATGGGTTCTTTTTGGCTACCCCGGCCTGAATGAAAAAAGCGGAGGTTCGATTAAAGAAACTGCTGAAGTCTTTCGCAGGTTTGTCGACTGCACCCTAGGGTCGTTGGCCTGCCGACGAAAGCACGAAAACCGCTAGGACCAGGAGCGCGACACCGACAACCTGAAAACGCAAAGGACGTTTGCCAGTGTTCTTCCATTCACCAGTTACAATCCCGAGGACACTTGCGGTAATGACGATGACAGAAGAAAAGAGCGGCCATCCGAGAACTGTGCCCCATGCGCCCAGTTTCCCCGCAGCAACACCGTATAGGGAAGTACTCCCAAACCAGAAGACCGCCATAACGAGTGCGTAGAACATGTTGATTGCCGATTCCGGGGCTCGAAACTTGGCCGAGCTCCGATTGGTTCTGAGAAGGTAGACGCAGTAGATTAGGTTTGGAATTGCTCCGCCCAACATGAGCGGGAGCCACACCACATTCGGCGACCACGCCGAATTTGCTCCGAACATTTCTGCACGCGCGATCAGCGGACCTCCGAACGCAACGCCGAAATTGACCATTGCGCCTCCGAGTCCACTGCAGACGGCGAAGAAGACTCCATTCACTTCTCGTGTTTGCGATGATCCTTCGAGAGACAGTGCAGCAGCCTGTTCTCTCAGCCGCGATGCTCTAGCACACATAAACACGCCAACGAGAAGTATGGCCACTCCAACCATCGCCGCAAGGCCAGGCAATGACCAGATCCTTTGCGAGTGCAGCAGGACCATTGGAACCAAGCTACCCACAGCCGCTGAAATTCCCATCGCGATCGAGAACGTTAAAGCGATGCCGATACTGTTGGTAGCTAGTCCAAAGCAGAGTTGAGAAACTCCCCAACCAAGTCCGAAGCCAGCAATCGTCAATATCAACACGATACTGCTGCCAGAGTAAACCGCAAACAAGTGGGGGATGGCGCTAAAAGCGCAAACAGGCGGAAAGACAACGAGCGCAAAGATACTCCAAAGGAGCCATATATTCTCCCATGCCCAGCCTTTTGTGAATTTCATCGGAACAGTAAAGCTCCCGTTCACCATTCCTGCCACCATCAGCAAAATGAGGCCTGTTGTCGCATTGTCCATGTTGTTCGCTTTCGAATCGAGACAACAAACTTTCTATTTTCTCCTGCCCCGGATTGTTTCAGCGGCTGGGCTCAGTCAGAACGATGCACGCTGGGTCAGGAACATCAGCAACGATTCTTGGTTCGCCCAACCGGGCGAAGCGCGAATCAATCCGAAAGGCACTAATGTTGCCGCTGTTCTGATTCGCAACGTACAACACATCACCGGCAGCGTCGATAGTGAAGTGGCGAGGGCATTTACCGGTACTTCTGTGACAAACTAGCTTGAGATATCCCGTTGCTGCATCAATCGCAACAACCGCCAAGTTGTCCTGCCCTCGATTTGTCACATAAAGAAATGCCCCATTTGGATGAACTTCGATTTCTCCAGACAAGTTTTCAGCAACAATGGACGGTGACAAGATTGAGAGCGTCTGTATGTGGCTGAGTGTTCCAGCGCTAGCCTCGTACTTGAAAGCGGCGATTGAACCCTTCAGTTCATTGAGAACGTATCCAAATTCTCCTTCAGGGTTAAATACGAGGTGCCGAGGACCAACAGCGGCTGGAAGCTCGACCTCCGAGATCTGAACAAGACTTCCTAAGCCGTCGAGCTGATAGCCATAAATCGTGTCGAGTCCAAGATCGGTGACAAATACGTATTTCCCTGCAGGATCGGATAAGACCTGATGAGCATGTGGCCCTTCTTGCCGCGGATGTTTTGATTTGCTCGAAGGATGCTGAACGAAGGCGGTCAACTCCCCGATAGCGCCATCTGACTCCAGATTGAAGACGGATACGGTACCGTCGCCATAATTAGCAGTGAATGCCCATTTCCCCGATGGGTGAATGCATAAATGGCAAGGATAAGTCCCGCGAGTCGATCGGCGATTTATTGCCCTGAGAAGCCCCGAGCCGGGATCGATCGCGAATGCAACGATCTCTCCGCCGCGTTGGTTCCCGACGGCTTCCACCTCACTCACGGCATAGAAGAAAGAAGCATTCGGGTGCAAAGAGAGGAATGAAGGGTTGACAATCTTATCGTTTGTGCCGACAAGGGTCCAATCGTCGGGAGTTGAGGCCGCCGAAAACGCATAGATGCCCGCGCTGCCGCCACCCGTGTAGGTGCCAACGTAGGCAAATCGAGAGTTGGCGGTCAATCGACCGATTCCAGAAGCTGACTCTTTGCGCTTCGCCCGGCAGGCGCAGTGGAACCTGAATCTTGCTCGACGGTAACCTGATGCCCTCCGAACTTGTTCCGCAAAACCGCGAGCAGCTTATCGCCGAAGGGTTCTTTTGTTCGGGACCGATAACGCCATTGGAGGGCGAGGGCGGTCACCGGCATCGCCGTGCTAGTGTTGAGACCTTCTTCAATTGCCCAGCGGCCGGTTCCGTTGTCTTCCACATAGGGCGCGACACCGCTCAGCGTGGGATTCTCGGCCAAAACTTGGCCGATGAGTTCGAGCAACCACGAGCGAATCACGCTGCCCTGTTGCCAAATAACCGCGATACGCGCCGGATCCAGCTCGAACTCAGGCCGATGCTGCATGAGTTCAAAGCCCTCAGCCATTGCTTGCAGGATTCCGTATTCCATCCCATTGTGGACAGTCTTGACATAATGCCCCGCGCCGTTTGGCCCAACTCGTCCCCAGCCGCGATCTGGTGCGGGCGCGAGAGTCTCGAAGATTGGTCGGAGCTGTTCGATGGTTTCCTGCTCGCCGCCGATCATCATTCCATACCCGTTTTTATTGCCGTAAATGCCATTGCTTGTGCCGATATCAAGGAAGCGAATCTGTTTTTCTTTCAAAAGTGCCGCATGGTGAAGAGCATCTTTGTAATTGCAATTGCCCCCATCGATGAGGATGTCGTCCTTTTCGACTATTTCTGAGAGCCGCCTGATGGTTTCAAATGTGGGAGCTCCGGCGGGCAACATCACCCATACGATCCGCGGCGGTTCAAGCTTCGTCACGACGTCCTCAACCGAAGTCGCTGGCGTCGCCCCTAGAGCGACAACTGTGGCGACCGTTGACGGATCGCGATCATGGACGACGACTTTGTGGCCAGCGCGGAGCAGCCTCTGGACCATATTTCCGCCCATTCGGCCCAGTCCAATAAATCCAATCCTCATGACGTTTCCTCATTTCTCCAAGTGAATTTGTGAATGTCGTAAATTGGCCAAATCCGTAAAAGACGGCTCCAGCCGGTGATAGATGTCCTCAAAGAGTTTTGCGAGCTCGATATAAGAGAGGTGCCGCTCTTTGTCCGGGTGAAATCGTTCGTCTACTTGAACCTGATTCGGAATTTCCTTCAATTCCCGCAGGAATCCCAGCCCGTGCATAGCCAACAATGCCGCCCCGTAACTACAAGCTTCCTGAACTTTGGGTGTCAGCACATCATGACCAAAAGCGTCCGCGATGATTTGTCTTATTCCAGCCATCCCAGCAAAACCACCGGACACCCTGCTCTCATGAGGTTTCATCCCGAGTCGTTCAAGAGAAAGGAAGAGACTGCATACAGACAGAACGATTCCTTCGATGATGGCGCGAATGAAATGTTCGCGCTTGTGATGAAGGCCAACTCCAAAAAACACTCCCTGGGCATCAGGCGTTCGTCCCGGAGCACGTTCCCCGGCGATAAATGGAAGGAAGATCAATCCGCCCGCGCCAATTGAGACCTTGAGCGCCGATTCGATGTCGCGTTCCAAAGAATTTTGTTCCGAACTCTTACCCAGACCGCTAACGCCCGGAAAATTCTCGTTGAACCAGCGAAGAGCAATACCTCCCGTGCTGCAAGGACACCCCACCAGCCATCTTCCCTCTGTGAAGGCGTAACAAAACGCTCCGCTGGATATTGTGTCGACTATCGGAGACGATGCAAAAACACGTAAGCCGCTGCTGGTCCCAATCGTTACGCTACAAGAAGGAAGATCGAAGGCACCGACGCCAAGGTGGGATAGGATCGCGTCACTTGCGCCCAGAATTATTCGAATATCAGCTGGCAATCCCATCGCGGCGGTAAAGTCGCGATGGATTCCGCTGTCGATCCTCTGCAGCGGTGAAGCCGGCACGCTTAGTTGCGTGGCTCGGATGTGCGCGAGGTCAAGCGCCTCTGCATCCCAACGGAGGTCGCACACGTTGAACAGCCCTGTTCCCGAAGCCGTGCTGTAATCGACGACCCAACTGCCGCACAGCTTGTGTAGGACGTACTCCTTGATGGAAATGAACTTCGCAGTCCGGTCGAAGATTTCCCGCCGTTGGTCATAAAACCACATGATCTTCGGCAGAGGAGACATTCCATGGAGCGGCATTCCTGTTCGCTGGTACAACATCGATCCCGCAGAACTTTGTCTTAGAATTGCCGCCTGTTTTGAGCTCCGGTTGTCTGCCCATGTGAGAACTTTGCTCAGAGGACGCCCTGTGTCGTCAACTGCGAGGAGACTGTGGAGTGCTGTGCCAATACTTATTGCAGCAATCGACCTTGGCGGAACCTCGGCTCTCTCGATAGCACTGCGGATGCACGACAGCATCGTTTGGAAAATCGCGTCTGGATCTTGTTCCGCCCAACCAGGGTTGTGTGACAAAAGAGGAGAAGAATAGACCTCTCCGTGTACAGTTGGATTGCCTTCAGTAGACAGGACGCAGGCCTTTACACCTGTTGTGCCTAGATCCACTCCAACCACAACATCGCGCACCGCTGCTTTATTCGAGGTTGGCATGACGTTTCCACATGGTGGCACGATCAATGTGCTCTGCTTCTGCCAGGGCTAGACATAGCGAATCCAGGATAAGCAGCGCCTGCTGCTCGAAGAGGGAACCGGCAAACTGCGCGGACTTAATTGCCACGCCGAGCGCTCTCTTGTTCGCGAAATTCCGTTTGGAGGGAGCTGGAACAAGGAGCGTACATTCTGCGATCTTAGATAGTGTCGAGCGCTGTTTGGCAGTAATAGCAATCAACTTTGCGTGGTTTAGCAGGACGCTTTCTGCAAGAAGACAGGTAACCGGAGTCTCACCCGAGGCGGAGATCGCAATCATCCAATCTCCTTTCCCAATCGGGGGAGTGGTTGTTTCTCCTACCACGAACGCTTCCTTCCCAGCGTGCGTCAGACGCATGGCGAACATTCTGCCAACGAGACCCGATCTTCCTTCTCCCACAACGAAGATCCTCTTGGCTCGCTGGAGATTGTTCAAAACCTCTTGTAACGACACTCCGGTGACTCGCGACGCACAGGCTTCATTCTCGCGCAGTACGATCCGCAGTAACTCTTTGATCTTCTCGGCCGGTTTTGCTTTGGCGTCGGTTGATTTCATTCTGACGACCAGGCCGTGCGGAAGTCCGCGTAAATTGTGAGCCCACCATCAATAAAGAGCGTTTGACCGGTTATGTACGAAGCTTCATCCGAACATAAGAACGCAGTTGCCGCGGCCATTTCCTCGGCGGTGCCTACGCGGTTGAGAGGAATGTGTCGAACAACCTCCTGATACTTCACCGGATTTTCAACCCAGGGACGGTTGATGGGTGTAGCGGTTGCTCCGGGCGCAATTGCGTTGACTCGAATGCCGTGCTGCGCGAACTCCAGAGCCAAGGTGCGCGTGAGATTTCCTGTGGCTCCCCTGCTGGCTGAATATCCCAGGTAGTTGGGCTTTGGAATGATCTGATGGACGCTTGAAAGATTGATAATCACACCGGGTGTTCGCATCGAAAGAAAAGAGGCAATCGCCTCGCGCGCACACATGAAGGCCCCTCGCAGATTGACGTCTAAGACGGCGTCGAAATCGGAAAGGCTGAGTTCCTGCGAGGGCTTGGAAAAGTGAATTCCCGCATTGTTGATCAGAATATCTAGCTTTCCAAACTCCTTTGCGGTGGTGCGAATCATACGCTGGACATCATCTTCCCGAGTTACATCTGCCTGGACTTCAGTCGTCCTAGGCGTGAACCCTATCTGATCCGACTGAGAGGCCGCCGCGTGAGCCAATCGTGCTGTTTCTTCCGCGGCTCCTTTGTCGTCGAGGTAATCGATCGCAACATTACATCCTTCCTGAAAGAGACGAATTGCGATGGCTCGCCCGATTCCTGAGGTCGCACCAGTAATGAGCGCAGTCTTGCCCCCAAGTCCTTTCATAAATTCTCCGATTGAAAGAGGGCATTTTTTCCGATCACGCGAATTGCCAGGCTAAATTTTTCGGCTTCATCAGGTGCCAACATGCGAAGTCGACCGGCAGCTCTTGCGCGAACTCGACCCTCCGGAAGGCAGTTCGCGGGTTCGATACCCATTACGTAATCTCGAAAGCCCATCTGTTTCCATTGAGTCATGTAGTTCAAGGTTCGAGAGTCGAATGCGAATTCAACACCCAGCTGAAGCCGTGGGTTGGAGACTGCAGCTACCAGCGGTGTCTCCGAGCGCGGCAGTACGTGGGTAAAGACTTGTTCCTTGTAGCCCGGCGTAGGCTCTTGCATTTTCTGCCAGTCGGCTACTTGGCTGACAGGAGTCGCAGCCAAGACCTCAGTCGCCGGACTCGTCACTAAACTTTCGGGGGAAATGATGGGCCATCCGAGATTGCAGTGATAGAACACCATCAATGGAGACGGAAATCCGCCGAGATTTCTCACTTCGTCGTGGATTCGAATTTCGGCCCTGCCGACCGTAAACTCCAACTCGCGCGTCAACTGGAGCCTGTATCCGAAGATGACCAGTTCGTCGACCGTGCCGCTGAGCCGCATTGTCCATTCGTCGCTATCGCGAGACCATTGCCGATGAATCTGAATGTCATAGGCCGGGATATGTCCGATGCGTCCGTGAAGACCTAACGGTTCACCGTTCTCCGGATCTTCTGAAGGCACAGCGTGTCCTGCGTGGGTCAAACCGCAGAGCGCCAGCAGACCGCCGTGAAATGTTCGACGCCAACCAAGGCCCTCCGGCTCGTAATACGAAGGATGAACGGCTCCGCTGCCGCTCTGCCAAGCCAAGGGGACGCCGTGAAAGGTTGCAGTGCCAATGTCCATTGCACGATCCAGCAAAACAACAAAATCGAGGCCGCTACCAGTGCGTACCGAAGCAGTCCTGGTTCCCCTTTCCAATCCGTCCTCTAAGGTTCCGAGCCGGATGTCAGCGATCTGCCGAAAATCACCGGTCAGAGCTTCTAGCTGGTGATGTGTGTAGTCCTGCCCCCAAAGCTTCATTGTTTGTTCCGATCGAAAACGGAGTTTTTCAATGGTGTACGAAGCCTCAATGCAAAGGCTCTAGAGTGCATGAGCGTGCACAAAACGTATATTGTCAGACACATACATGCATTGTCAAGTATAATAATGCACAAACATGCAGACATGGGCCCAAGAGAACTGGCGAGTGAAAGTCACCATCCACCCGAGCTTACCCCCCCTATCTCGGTGTTCGAAATTGGAGGAGTCAGACCTGAATGGTCGTCAACCCCTGAGTACGGTACGGCTCCAGGGTCTCGGCGCTGACAGATTGTTCGGTGATCAAACTGCTGAGTTCGCTGATCGGGCAGATGATGTACGGCGAAACCGTTCCAAGTTTCTCGGCAGTGCAAAGGGCGACAACCTCAGCGGCAGAGCTCACCATTGCACGCTTGACGTCCGACTCCTCACGAAACGCAACGCTCGCGCCGTACTCCCAGTGGAGGCTACGCACACCCAGAAAACAAATATCAGCGCGTATTGACTGAATCTCCTTTGCAGCTGCTGCCCCTACCATCACCGGGGACTGTCGAAACAATTGGCCGCCGACGACAAAAACGTCCAGGTTCTCGTACTCAGAAAGCGCGGATGCGACCGGAAGCGCTGTCGTAATGATTGTCGCCCGGAGCGAGTGTGGCAGGTTTAGGGCTACCTGCAGAGTCGTTGTCCCTCCGTCAAGAATTACGACTTGGCCGTTCCTAATCATTTGAGCGGCTGCCTTACCGATTGCCACCTTTGCCCCAGACGAATCCTGCAGACGTACCGCAAATTTTGTCGAAGTCGAAAGAATCGGCAGAGCGCCTCCATGAACCCGCTGCAATTGGCCGGCATCACCAAGCTCGCGCAGATCCCTGCGAATGGTATCTACCGAGACATTCAGGGCGGCACTCAGCTCGTGAGCGAGAACCTTGCCTTGCCGATTTAGGGTCGAGAGGATGTATCGACGTCGCTCTACGTTGAGCATTGGCGAGTTGCCGGAATGGCTCTGAATCTGCATGAGTATTCGTGTTTCTTCGTGTTCTAAGTGTAGACGGCTCCGATGGCCAACACAAGCCAAAAAAGGCGCGGCGCCGGAACCAGTCTGCGATTACCCGTGTCAGATCCAGCTCGCGAAACCGCTCGGGAAGAAGTGAAGATTGATCGAACAAAGAGGAAAATGGTGTTCTTGCGAATTGACCGCTGGCAGTAAACATCACGACCGGTGGACGTGCCGCGATGGGACAAGCCCTTATCATCTAAAAAATAGGCTTGGTAAGATCCTTAGTTCTTACCTGACTCGAAACCAGTCGTAACTTCGGACCGACGTAATCCCCTCTCATCGAGTCCGCTGCCGGGAATGCATCGCTTTTGTGGTGTGCCGTTGCTGTGCCACATTGTTCTTCCGGATCCAGCTTAACCCACAGATTTGCTGCGTAGCGTCGGAGTAGCTTCCGTGCGGGCTGGTTGTTGGCAAGTCATTGATGTATTTGCTGATTGTAACCGAGAACGTCTTCAGGTCGTCTAACGGCCGATCATCCGTCTTTCCTTCGAATCCCCGCCTTGCGGCCCAGGCAGTGTGCGAGGAGTGGGCCTCTGTTGCGAGCCACAGAGGAAATCTCTACGGCTCGCAAAGTTGGCCAGACCATCGTCCCTAGGAGATTCAGAACTGGATCGACTGTGGATGGCTAAAGTCTCGCTCTCGTGCGTCCGCTGGCATACAAGCCAAGATGATATCAGTGAACACTTCTGCATGGACATGCAGCCGTCAGTCGCCGGCTCACCTAGTGATGCGCTCTGGTTTGTCCAGAACTATATGTTTCCACCAAGCCAGGCAGAGCTGTTGTCGGTGAGAGGAACATATAAGAAGCATGACTCACGCCAAGAAGAGCGGCCGAGCGCGGAGTCTCTTACAGGCTACGATACCGAAGCTGACCGCGACTACGAAACCTAAATCACGGAAAAACTTACCCAACGCTGATCACCTTCTGACAACACTGCTAAAATGCGGACCCATATGGCATTCGAGGAAATTGTCGTAACCACTCCGCTTAAACGTAAGGTTAAGGTTCAGATGAAGAACCTCGGTGATGATGTTTGGGATACATCGCTCTTTTACGCGAACCAGGTCCGCCGAGTGGGAAAATTCAAAGGTAAGGACTTCGCCATAGACGCTGCGACAAAAAAGGCAGTAGAGATCGCCGATGCGCCGCCCTCCACCGGTGCGGTCATCTGCGGGAACGATGACCCCGCCTGCAAGAAACCTATCACCTGTACGCATAAAGCTCCCCGTCCAAGAGCATCAAAGAAAAAACCCTCTTGAAATCCTCCGGGCGGAAGGAGTCCAGCTGAGGACTAGGAAGGCTTACAGATAGATCACCGAAGCGCGCAATGGATACTACCCAAAGGTTGTCGGGCAGGCGGATATGTCCCATCTGCCACGAAGAGTTCACCGACTACAGCGATATCGCGCCGGATCACAACAATCCCAAAGGAATGGGAGGAGCGTAGAGAGAAGATCATCCCGACAATATCCAAGCAACACACCGGTGGTGTAACGAAGACAAGGGATCAAGCAGAATGAATGTATGACGGGCGATCGACCATCGGCCAAATACTCCGAGTGGCCGTCGGTCATGCTGGAATTCAGAATGAAGATTGCATCAAGCTTCCAAACAGGCAGAGTTCTGTCGCACCAACCCTTCCGAGCTCACGGTCTTTTGAGATTGAGCAAATTATTAGCGGCCGATTGCCGACCCAAACGAGTAAACCTAAGGATGCGCCGGCTGAGCTCGAGAGCTGCCGGTTATGTAGCGTCAGTTTTCAATTACAGCAGAGGTCATTTCTGCGTCAATGAAAGTAAACGTAACCCTAGACCCCTCCTGCACATTTAGTACCAAGGGAGGACGGAAGCAGGCGATGCAGACGCCATCTTTGTGCCGTACGCTCGGATACACGATCCCTGCTGAGCCACTGGTCAACAGTTTAAGTCCGAGCGCTTGGGAATCGGCGTAGCTGTTCGGGTCTAAGCAGTCCACAAAATCTGCGTCTTCTCGAATGTCATGAAATTTATGTCTGAAATCGGCGAGATAGTCGATATAGGAAAATACCTCTTCCGCATTCCATCCGACTTCCTTCAACTCGGCGGCCCGATGAAACGCCACTTCTGTTTGCGCAGTCTGCATTTCGAAAGCCGCATACCATGCTCCTCGTCCCGCGCCATTGAAGCGTCCTCCGGAAGGATTGGGGAGAGTAAAGGAGGCATTCACGATATGCGCCAGCTGGAAGCCGGAAACCAGCTCAATCGCGCTGATGCCCGGTAACCTGCCACTCTCGCCAAGCAATCGATCGTTCGTCGCGCCTTCCAGCTCCGTGAGGTCGCGGAGCAGATCGTCGTCGTCCTGTGCGAGAAGATTGAGAATCGGCCTGCCACGATCGCTGTAGCGATAGGGAATTAGACGATGAGTCGTATCCTGTTCTATCTTGACCTGCTTCGGCAATTTCATCTGCCGCCACGACGTGCGTCCAACAGTTGGCGAACTCTCAGAAAGGCAGGGATGCCACCCTTCCTCAAGTAATTGAGGGGCGAATCTCCTCCAAACATTGGATTCGTGTTCGGCAGCGCGATCCAGGCATCTGCAAGCTTCTGGCCGTAAAGAATGTTCAGCGCCTTATAGATCCCGATCAAAAGCGAAATTCGGGTGAGCTGATCTCCACCCAGTGTCTTGGTAGCTTGATTCTTGAGGGCGTAGAAACTGCCGCTGGATATGCCGCCCAGCAAAACTCGGGTATCCTCGTCCCGTAATTTCCAATGCTTCGCGATGCGAAGAAGACCTTGGATGGCAGCCGGACTTAGTTGGGTTCGGTTCTCCTTTCTCGACAGATCGACGGCTACATCCGACGAGAAACCCACAACGGCCTGCTGCATCGTAGTCATAAGCTAGTCTCCATTTATGACTAAATATTACTCCAAAATTGATGAAACGACAATAGATCTTTTCGATTGTTCCGCATATCTTGTTCATTTTCAATCGATTAAACAGAGTGCAGTTAATCCTGTCGGCGATGATTCGGTTGTTTTCGAGGAGAACTTTGTTGAGATCCGAGTTATTCAAATTCACGTCCCCGTGTCCACTGAAATGCAACACCTGCACGTCCGATTCGTTGAACAATTTCTCAACATTCGGAAGATCAGCGGGCTTGACCAACGACACTAGCTTGGGAAAGGACTGTTGAAGCTCCACCGCTTCTTGTGCCGCCCAAGCCAGCGTGTCTGGCGGAGGATAGTCAGGATTTAGTCGATTATGCACGCTGAAACGAGAATTTTGTTCTGGTTGGATTCGTTAAGCAGCGGTCTTGAGGCCGACTGCGGATAAGAGAGCGTCGAGATCGTCGGT
>Ga0116135_1000900_pt1 | contig 15916 bp, 12 predicted proteins | sample June2015DPH_20_1_FD_89738 | JGI IMG/M metagenome (GOLD analysis project Ga0116135, IMG submission 89738) | Peatland microbial communities from SPRUCE experiment site at the Marcell Experimental Forest, Minnesota, USA - June2015DPH_20_10 | ecosystem: Environmental > Terrestrial > Soil > Wetlands... | reverse complement strand
CCCCAGCCAAATGGTGAGATTGTGGTCAGAGCGACTGTTGAAGGAGACGGCGGTCTGAAATACGCGCCGCGGGAATTTTCGCGCACATCTCGGACTAGCGGCGAGTCAGGAACGTGTCTGCCAGAGGACGATTCGCCCTGCAAATTCTCAGACACGGGCGACGATGGGCCCTATGACGTTCTGCCTATAGGACTGTCTATAGACTTTTATGTGAAGTCCGCGCGCCTTGGCGAACAGGACGTCCTCGACACGGGCTTCGAATTCACGCCGGGCGTCACAGGCATATTGACGCTGGTTTTGAATCCGAACAGCGGCCAGATGGAGGGTTCGGTGACGAACGCGAAGGACGAGCCTGCCGTCGGCGTTAAAGTCACGCTGGTTCCCGGCGGCAGCCCTCGATCGCCGACACGTTACAAGACCACTGACACGGATCAGAACGGCCACTTCGTTATCAAAGGCCTCGCGCCGGGCGAATACAAGATCTACGCTTGGGAGGATCTGGAACAGGGCGCCGAGCAAGATCCGGATTTCATGAAGCCTCACGAATCCGACGGCGAGAAGGTAAGTATCAAGGAGCGCGCGCACGAAACTGTGCAGCTAAAGCTGATTCCGGCGGAAAGCGCGGCGAGCGAGAAGCCTTCGCATTAGAACCCTCCACACACCTCGCGCCGCTGAATTCGTAAACTAAAGAACGATGGTCGGCACAACTGTCCTTCAATATCAACTGCTGGAGAAACTCGGGTCCGGCGGAATGGGCGATGTCTATAAGGCGCAGGATACGCGGCTGAACCGCTTCGTCGCTATCAAGGTGCTTCCGGCGAAGATGTCCACCGATCCGGAGCGGCGGCGGCGGTTCATCCAGGAAGCGCAAGCCGCGTCGGCGCTGAACCATCCGAACATCATCACCATCTACGACATCGTGAGTCAGGGCGATGCGCAATTCATGGTGATGGAGTTTGTTTCCGGCAGCACGCTGCACGATTCCATCGGACCCGGCGGGCTCCCGATTCCTCAGGTGCTGCAATATGGCGCGCAAATGGCGGATGCACTCGGCGTGGCGCACGCGGCCGGCATTATCCACCGTGATCTCAAGCCGTCCAACATCATGATCACGCAGACGGGCCTGGTGAAAATTCTCGATTTTGGATTGGCGAAGCTGACCGACCTGAATCCCTCGGGCGACAAACAGGCCACCGATCTGGGACCACTCACGCAGGAAGGAACGATCCTCGGCACGGTGAGTTACATGTCGCCCGAACAAGCCGAGGGCCTGCCCGTGGATGCCCGCTCCGATATTTTCTCCTTCGGTTCTGTTCTGTACGAAATGGTGAGCGGGCGGCGCGCGTTCGACGGAGGATCCAGCATTTCCACGCTATCGTCCGTTCTGCGGGACGATGTAAAACCGTTTGCGGATGTCGCGCCCGATACTCCCCCGCTGCTCGAAGCCATCATTAGCCGCTGTCTTCCGAAGGATCCGAATGCGCGCTGGCAATCCATGAAGGAAGTGGAGAAGGCACTTACCAGTTTGAAGCGATCATTGGAATCGAGCGGGGAATCGAGAGGTTTCCCTGATGCTACCGTCCGAACTGCGGTTGTTCCGCCGGCTGCCTCCGCGTCGCCCGCTTCGCAAACCGCGACTGTGACCACCCGTCCGGAGCGCCCTGTGCCACCCGCGCCCCAACCCGCGGTCCAACAGCCGACGCCGCCTGCGGTCTCGATTCCAGTGGAACCTCCCGCGCCGATTGCTGCTCCGCCTCCACAGGCTGCGGGCAGCTCCTCAAAACTTGGAATGGTGCTGGGCTTAGCGGCGGTGATGATCCTGGCTGCTGCGGCTGGGTGGTGGTGGAATAATCGACGCCAGGCTGTCCAACAATCTGCCGCCCAGGTGCCGGCGTCGCAGACTGCACCCAGTTCCGCCGCCCCTGCCGGTATTCCGCCGCTGCCTCCCGTACCGTCCGAGCCGGGGAAAGCCTCGCCGGTCGGCTCCGCTCAACCCGGCTCCGCTCAAGTAGGTTCGGTGCCGCCATTGCCGCCGGTCAATGCGGAGACACCTGCCGCGGGTTCGCCCACGCCCGCACAGCGCCGCCCAAGTGTTGCGCTGACGCCGGTGACCGTCGGCGACGCGCTGCCGCTCCGCATCACTCTTCAATCGGATGTTCCCTCCGATGCCCCGGAAGGTCAAGCGCTACGCTTCACGGCGGTGGATGGGCTGCAGGTGAATAACAATACGGTGATCGCGAAAGGCGCTACGGTAACCGGCACCGTGATGGGCGAAACCGGCAAAAAGAAAATTCTGGGGATTGGCAAAGGCATCAAGCTGACCTTCCGCCTGCTCACGGCCACCGCAGTGGATGGCAAGAAGGTGAACGTGCGCGCCATGTCCGCACGGCGCAACGACGGCCCCACCGTCCGTACCTTCGAGACTTCCAAGGGTTCCAAGACGAAAGGCTTGGCGGCCGCGCAGGGAGCTGAATACATCGCCTACATCGATGGCGAGCAAACGGTCTCGGTTCCGAAGCAATGAAAGTATTCTGGCAACAGTGCGAGGGCCAGGTGATCGACGGCTTCCCGTTGCGCCAATACCTGGGCGGCGGCGAGGACCAAGCCGTTTTCCTGACCGAATATGGCGGCGAGACACCGCGCAAAGCGGCCATCAAGCTCACTCACGCGGATCCCGCGTCCACTGAGAGCCAGCTGCGCCGCTGGAGGTTGGCCGCGGAACTTTCGCATCCCAACCTGATGCGCCTGTTTGAGCGCGGCACATGGCATCTGGACAAAGTTCCGCTGCTCTACGTGGTGATGGAGTATGCCGATGAGGATTTGTCACAGGTGATTCCAGAACGGCCGCTCACCGTGGAGGAGGCCAAGGAAGTGATGGAGCCCGCGCTGAGCGCGCTTCAATACTTGCATTCCAGCGGTTTCGTGCATGGGCATTTGAAACCCTCGAACTTCATGGCGATCGATGGGCGGCTCAAGATTTCAAGCGATGGCGTTTCTCAGATTGGCGCCGGTTCGCCTACGCCGGCGGACGACGTCTGGTCGCTGGGCATGACGCTGGTGGAAGTGCTGACACAGCGTCTGCCGGTTTGGAACGCACGCGACTCGGGCGACCCGGTGTTGCCGGAGAACATGCCGGCGTTTTATGAAATCGCTCGAAACACACTGCGCCGCGATCCAAAGAACCGCTGGACGGTGGCTGAGATTCAACACCGGCTGAGCGGGAAACCAATTAGTTCCGGAAAACGCTTTTCGGCATCGATGGTGACTACGGCGCTGCTGGGGGCGCTGCTCGCGATTGCGGCGGGAACGCTGCTGATCCGTAATCGGGAGGCTGCGCCAACCGCGCCAGCGCAAAGCTCGGCCGTGCCAACGCAGAGCCAGCCTGCTCAACCTGTGACGGCGGCTCCTGCGACGGTGGCACCCAAGCCGGTTGACCCAGCGCCGCGCGATCCAGCTCCCCCGGCGGCGGAATCTAAGCCGTCTCCATTGCGGCCGGCCCATGGAGAGATCGTTCATCAAGTGCTGCCCGAGGTGCTGCCTCGCGCGCGCGAAAGCATTCACGGCAAAGTTGACATCAGCGTGCGAGTGGAAGTTGATCCGGCCGGAGATGTAGCTAAAGCAACCGTCGAATCCGGGGGGCCCAGCCGGTATTTTTCCGGCCTCGCGGTGAAAGCCGCGCGCCAATGGAAGTTTGCGCCAGCGGATGGCCCGCGCGTGCGGACTCTAAAATTCGAATTTACGCGCGCTGGGACGAAAGTCGCGCCCGTGAAATCAGGATGACGGGTTCGACTTTTCCTTCACCTTCTTCGCGCCCTTTTCGGTGGCGTTCGCGGACTTGTTGACGGCCTTCTTGGTGCCCTTCTTGACACCCTTGGCGCTGTCCTTGGCCGCCTTACCGGTGTCCTTGCCGGCTTTCTTGACATCTTTGCCGGCCTTCTGCATATCGTCCTTGCCGCTCTCTTGAGCGAAAGCGGCCATCCCGGTTGCCAGTGCCGCGACAGCGAATAGTGCTAATAACTTTTTCATTATTAATTCCTTCCGTACTAGAAGGACGGGTTTGGAGAACTATTGTTTCAGGCGCGCTTTGTTAAGAAAAGATCACCGTCTCCCTCACGGTCGCGGTTCGGTGCGGGGCGTGGGGTGACTTAAGTGTTTGTAGTAACCCAGATCTTGCCCGGTTAGTAGCTTAGTGGCGAAAATGATCTGGCCGGTGTGTTGGGCGAAGTGCTCCACCACGTGGTAAATCGCTTCCATCATCGTGATGTCGTACTTTTGGATGGTGAGCTTGTCGGACAATCGCGTGTGGGCGAGATGCCGAATGGTGCCGGCGGCTTCCGTCACGGTTTTGTCCAAACGTTCGCTCAGCTCGGCGGGTTGAATGTTGCCGCGAGCTGCGAACTCGGCGTCGCGCTGCCGGTCGTCTGGTTTTCCGCCGATACCCGAGCCGATCCACTGGTCCACGTTGCCGCACAGATGCAGCACCAGGTTTCCCACCGAATTCTCGTTCTCGTGGCCTCGCGCCCAGACCTGCTCGCTCGAGAGCCGTCCCAAACAGTCCTGAATGCGGCCGCTCAGTTGAGTGAGTTTGTGCGCGGAGAATGTCAAAAAATGCTGTTCGATCACAAAATCTCTCTCGACCAGTTTTCGAGAATCGATTTTACCTTGCCGGTGAACTGATCGGCCAGCGCGCCGTCGATCAGCCGATGGTCGAAGGTGAGCGCCAGATAGGCTACCGACCGGATGGCGATGGCGTCATCAACCACCACCGGCTGTTTCTCCACGGCGCCGACGCCGAGAATGGCCACCTGCGGCTGATTGATGATGGGCGTGGCGAACACGCTGCCGAAGCTTCCGAAATTGGTAATGGAGAATGTCCCGCCCTGCACTTCGTCCGCCTTCAATTGGCGCGAACGCGCGCGAGTTGCGAGATCCACGATAGAACGCTGCAGGCCCAGCACGTTCTTCTCGTCGGCGTTGCGAATCACGGGCACAATCAATCCATTCTCCAGCGCCACCGCGATCCCGATATTGATTTCGTTGTGATAGATGATGTTCGCGCCTTCGATGGAAGCATTCAGGATTGGATATTCGTGAATGGCTTCGACAGTCGCTGCGATCACGAAGGGCAGATAGGTAAGCGAATATCCGTAGCGCTGCTGGAACTCGGCTTTGTGACGATCGCGCAATTTCGCCACTTTCGTCATGTCCGTTTTGTGAACTGTTGTCACGTGAGCGGAGGTGCGCTTGCTCGCGAGCATGTGCTCGGCGATTTTGGTGCGCATGATGCTCATCGGTTCCACGCGGGCTTGCGGCGCTTGAGGGCGGGGCATGGGCGTGGCCGGCGGGGGCGCTACGGGCGCCGCGCTGGGAGCCGGCGTGCTGGCTTGCGCCATGGTCCGGGCGCCTTGCGCGGACATGTAAGTTTCCAGATCCTGCTTGCTGATGCGTCCGCCTGCGCCGGTGCCCTTCACCTGGCGAAGATCGATGTTGTACTCGCGCGCCATTTTGCGAACCAGGGGCGATAGCGGGCCATCGGTGGCTAGCGGTGTCTGCGGTTCGGGAACCGGAATTGGATATGGACCTGCGGAGCTTGCCACCGGTTCCTGCCGTGGCTCCGCCACGAATGGCTCTTGCACAGCGTCGGATTGAGGCTGGGGCACAGGTGCAGGAGGCGGCGCTGGTTTTGCGGCCGCCGGTGCGGGAGCCTCTGCCTGCGCTGGAGCCGATGCTCCGTTGCCCGCGCCTTCCTCAATTCTTCCAACCACGGTGCTGATCGCCACCGTCTTGCCCTCTTCCACCAGCACTTCCTTTAGAACGCCGGCGGCGGGAGCTGGGATTTCTGTATCCACCTTGTCAGTAGAAATCTCGAACAACGGCTCGTCGCGTTCCACATGCTCACCGGCCTTCTTCAGCCATTTGGTCAGCGTGCCTTCGACGATACTCTCGCCCATCTGGGGCATAACAACGTCAATCATGAAAATGTCTCCGTCAAAATTGGAACTTGCATTTCGAAATGGAAGCTCTTCGCGAAATTTCGCTTGAGCGCCGCGGTCACTTCTTCACGCGTTGGCGTTGAGCCCAGCTCGCGCATGGAAGTAACAGGCCTCGTCAAGCCGCACGGCACGATGTATTGGAAGTAGCTCAAATCCGTCGTATGATTCAGCGCAAAGCCGTGGGAAGTAACCCAGCGGCTGATATGGATACCGATAGCGGCAATTTTCTTTCCGTTCACCCACACACCGGTGCAGCCCTCCAGGCGCACGGCTTTGACTCCAAACTCGGCGAGCGAATCCATAATGACCTGTTCAATCGCACGGACGTAGGCCACCACGTCGCGCTTCCATTCTCGCAGATCGAAGACGGGATAACCGACGATCTGGCCCGGGCCGTGATAGGTGATGTCGCCGCCGCGATCGGTTGCGTGGAATGCGATGCCCGCGCGCTCAAGGATTTCTTCGCTCGCGAGCAGATTCTCCGCGTGTCCGTTGCGGCCCTGCGTGATCACGTGCGGATGCTCCACAATCAGGAGCTGATCGGGGATGAGCTGCTGCTTGCGCTGTTCAACCAGATTCTTCTGGATGGCGAGCGCTTCGCCGTAGCCAAGTAGCCCGAGGTCGCGTAGTTCACAAGGGCGCATGTCAGATATTGATCGCCAGTCCGTAGACATTGTTGAAGGCCTCACCCATGGCCTCATACAGCGTGGGGTGGGCATGGATGGTGCTCATCATGGTCTCTACAGTGGCTTCCGCTTCCATGGCAGCCACGGCTTCTGAAACCAGTTCGAACGCTTCCGGTCCAATGATATGGACGCCCAGGATCTCGCCGAATTTTTCGTCTGAGATCACCTTCACGAAACCCTCGTGAGCGCCCAGGATGCTAGCCTTGCTGTTGGCCGAGAACGGGAATTTTCCGACCTTCACCTTGAAACCTTGCGCGCGAGCCTGCGCTTCCGAGAGGCCGACGCTTCCGATTCCAGGCTCCGTGTAGGTGCAACCGGGAATGCGGTTGCGGTTGATGGGCTTGGCTGGTTTGCCGGCCATGCGCGCCACTGCGACCATTCCTTGCATCGATGCGACATGCGCCAACTGCGGCGTGCCGGCAACTACATCGCCGATGGCATAAACGCCGGATTCGCCAGTGCGCTGGTATTCGTCTACTTTAATGAACTCGCGATCCAACTCGATCTTCAGTGTTTCCAAACCAATACCATTCGTGATGGGCCGGCGGCCGACTGCGACCAGCAACGTTTCGGCTTCCATGTCCTCGCGCTTGCCGTTGGACATGGCGACGCACATCTTGACGCCCTTGTCGGTCTTGGTAATGTTCTCCGCCTTTGCGCCGGTTTCGCAACGGATGCCGGTCTTCTTGAAGTTGCGCTCCAGCTCTTTCGAAACTTCTTCATCCTCCACTGGAACCAGGCGAGGCAACATTTCAATGACGGTGACTTTAGTGCCAAATCGATTAAAGATGGATGCGAACTCCACGCCCACGGCTCCCGCGCCGACGATAAGCATGCTTTTCGGAATCGCGGGCAGGCTGAGAATCTCGATGTTGGTGAGGATGATTCTGGGGTCGGGCTTCAATCCAGGCAGCATGCGAGCCTCAGAACCAGTTGCCACGATGACGTTCTTGGTTTCGAGTGTTTGCAGCCCGCCGTCGGATTTCACTTCCACCTGCAGCAGCCCATTTGCGCCCCGCGGTTTCATTGTCGCAAAACCCTTGATCCAGTCAACTTTATTCTTCTTCATCAAAAACTCGACGCCCTTGGCATGTTTGGCGACGATTTTGTTCTTGCGGTCCTGGACCTTGGGGTAATCGAGCTTCGGATTTTCGCACTGAATGCCCTGCTCGCCTGGGTTCTGGAAATACTCCCAAACATCGGCGGTGTGGAGCAGCGCCTTGGTTGGGATGCAGCCAACGTGCAGGCAAGTGCCTCCGAGCTTGGTATCTTTTTCGATGATGGCTGTTTTCAATCCGTACTGGCCGGCCCGCACGGCCGCCGAGTAGCCGCCGGGTCCGCTGCCGATGACGATCAAGTCATAAGTCATTTTGATTTCAGGATAACATCCGAACTTCGCGTTTCGGGTTTCTCGTTTCTGGCTTCTGGTTGCGGTGGGCGGAGGAGATCTCTGTGACAATAAGGTCGGTGACAGATTCGAGCCCGCCCCCGGTTACGATGAAAGGTCGTGTCTTAGGGTGCATCCTTGGTGGCGCCCTAGGCGACGCTTGGGGTCGTCCGTCGGAGGGTCAGATCGGCCCGCTGAAGTTTTGAGGTGCCTGCGCGGCTGATGCTGTCTGGCGACATCGAGCTCACTCTTGCAACCTGCGAATCGATCGTTGACATTGGCCGCGTTGATCCTGAAAGTGTCGCATCTCACTTCTTGCGTTGGTTCTTAGCCGGGCGGGTTCACGGGATCGGATCTAGCACCCTCAAGGCAATGCGGGACCTCGCCATCGGGACACATTGGGCACTCGCGGGAGCGCGTGGGGAGTTCGCGGCCGGGAACGGAGCAGCGATGCGAATTGCACCACTCCGTTTCTCTTGAATCCGTTCGACCCAGGTGACCGCACCGTGATCCGCGACGTCTGCAGAATCACGCACCATAACGACGAAGTATATGCCGGTGCTCTGGCCGATGTTTTAGCTATTCGCTCAGCCCTGTCAGGTTCGTGGTCTCGAGAGCGAAGTGTTTTGTCCGCCGCCGTCGATGGCCTGCCGGACTCGGCTGTTCGTGATCGCATCGACGAATTGGTAAATCTGCAGCTGCAACCATGGGATGTCACACGTAAGTTTGGAACGACCGGCCACGTGGTAGATACCGTCCCTCTTGCACTCTACTGCGCGCAATTCATCGCGTCTGACCCGCTTGCGGATGTGCTAGCCCAAACGATCCGCATCGGCGGAGACACAGACACTCGTGCCTCGATTACCGGGCAACTCGCCGGGACCGTTGTTGGTTCTGCGGGCATGCCCTCCGAACTTGTTGCTAATGTCGAAGGTAGCCGCGAGGTCATTTTGATTGCTGAGGCATTCGCTGAATTCGTTGACACTCGTGATTGCATTTTAGATCGACAATGAAGAAAAGCAGACCTAAGCAAAGCGGTGGATTACGGACTGAATATGATATCCGCGAGTTGCTGAAGGGAGCGGTTCGCGGAAAGTACGCGAAGCGATTTCATGCGGGCACAAATCTAGTTCGTTCGAAACGGGGCGTCAGGAAGTTCGCGCTATAGCTTCCATAGCGTATCCACCACCTTCAGCGCCAGCTCGCTCGGATCAACATCCGTCCGGTTGCACAGAATCACCACCGTCACTTTCTCATTCGTGAATCGATCGATGACAGTTCGGAATCCTAGCGTGCTTCCCGAGTGCCACATTCGTGGATGACCTTTGTAGGGGTCCAGAAACCAGCCAAATCCATAGGAAACTGGCTTTCCTTCGGCTGTCGGCTCGGATTGGTCATTCAGCTTCACCGGCGCGAGCGCTTCGCGCATTTCTTTTTCGCCCAACAATGTGTGGGCCGCTAGCGCCGCATCCCACTTCGCCAAATCTTCGAGATTTGAATAAACACCGCCGTCGCCCAGAGTGGCTGACGTGGGACTTTGGTCCGTCTCAACGAATCCGCCCGATTCTTTGGTGTGGCCGAAGGCGCGATGCGGCGCAATATTTGTGCCTTTCACAAACGCTATCGTTTGACCCATGCCGAGCGGTCCAAAGATACGATCATGCAGGAATTGCCAGAACGGTTCGCCCGAAGCCTTCGCGACAATTAATCCGAGCACCACATATCCCGAATTGCTGTAAGCCCATTTGGTGCCAGGGGCAAATTTGAGAGCGATCTGATGTTCCAGCAGGCTCAATACTTCGTCATCCTGGATCTGATGGCGGGCGGTCCAGGTTGGCCCCATCAAATCTTCGTAATCCGGCAGGCCGCCAGTATGAGTCAGCAGATGGCGGATGGTGATGGCTCGCCCATATGTTGGAAATTCGGTGAAAACGTCGGTGATTGGCTCGTCGTAACGCAGTTTGCCGTCGCGAACCAGCAACATGATGGACATGGCGGTGAACTGCTTGGTGAAGGAAGCCAGGCGAAAATCGGTTTTGACGTCGATTTTCCGAAGCGAGCGCAAATCGGCAACGCCGTAGCCGCGCTCGAACACAGTTCGGCCATCTTTGTGCACCAGGACGGCGAACCCGGGGGATTTAGCATCCGCGAGCGCGGCGAAGATGGAATCGATGCTGGATTCGACCGCGTCTTGCGCTACGCCTGGTGCGCCCGCGGCAAAAGCCGCCAGCAGAAACACCTCCATTGTCCGCATGACTCTGACAAGTATAACTGCCGGTCGGGTCGGCTTACTTGCTAGCGCTTTGCGCTTCGGCGCTGAGCTGAACGCTGTCGATAGGCGCCTCGGCAGGCTGAGGTTTCGGCGTGCTGGACGCCGTGGATTTTTGTACCGTGGGCTGGGCCGCCGGTTGAGCGTAGGTCGCGCTGGAAACGGAACAGGACATGGCGATCTCCTTGTTTAGTTCATATCGGCCAAATAGAGCAAATCTAGAGAAACCATCTTTCAGTGACACCCGCGCCACACCTCCATCTCCCTCGCCGCCCATAACTTCCATTCGCCCGCCACTTCCCACAACGCGCCACCCGTTTACAATCAGGCGGGAGATTTCAAACATGGCCACTTCCCCAGCACGGCTCATCGCGAATGCAGCTAATTCGCAGCATTCCACCGGACCAAGAACCGAGGAAGGCAAAGCACGCTCCTCACAGAACTCCGTCAAACACGGCCTAAGCGCCCGCGACGTGGTGATCGTGCCCGGCGAGCAGGATGAATTCCAACAACTTCTGGCCGATTTCAAGACCGAGATCGAACCCCAAGGCGCCATCCAGCAGTCCCTATTCGATCAATTGGTCGCCGCCGCCTGGAACCTCCGGCGCGTTCGCCGCATGGAAGCCGAGCTGTGCGGCGGCATGGAATATCGCGACCTGCTCGCCTCGGACGATCTCCAGATCCAGCTCCACCGCCTCGCCCGCCACCAATCCCGCATCGAACGCGCTTTCCATCGTTGCCTCAAGGAGCTCAAAGCGCAGCAATCTAATGCCTTCCTTCAGCTGAGTTTTCCTCGGCCCATCCGAGAGAATATCTCTCCCCTTGCATCGGCAAACGAAATTGCAAAACGAACCCAATACCTCGACCAGCACGACCCCTTCGGCGCGCGAATCCTGCGCAAAAACCTTACTAATTCCCCTCCACCAGGCGAACCATTATCCGCTGCCGGCACGATTTAGTATGCGGACAATTCCCGCACAGCACCGGCGCGCCACTACTCGCTACTGGTAAAATGCCCAGCTATGGGGCTCATCAAGTTTCTCAGCGCCGCGGCGCTCTGTTTGCCTTTCGCCGAGGCTCAGACTGTCGACGAAATCATCGCTAAAAACATTCAGGCGCGCGGAGGCGCGGAAAAACTCAAAGCCGTGAAGACCTTGCGGATGACGGCCAAGATCAACCAGGGAGGCTTCCGCGCCACCATCGTTCAGGAGAATCAGCGGCCCAATAAGATCCGCGAGGAATTTATCATCCAAGGCATGGCCGAAGTGGAGGCCTACGACGGCAAATCGGCCTGGCAGGTCTCGCCCTTCGAAGGCCGAAAAGATCCCAGCCTCCTCTCCGCCGACGACACCAAACACCTGGTTGAGGACGCCGACATCGACGGCCAACTGGTGGATTACAAGAATAAGGATCACCGCGCGGAGCTGATCGGCCACGATTCAGTGGAAGGCACCGACTGCTACAAAATCAAACTGAGCATGGCCAACGGCGATGTCCGCTACTACTACATCGACACGGATTCGTTCCTCGATCTGAAAGTGGAAACCGAGCGCAACATTCGCGGAACGGTGCAGTACGGGGAAACGCTGCTGGGCGATTACGAGCAGGTGAACGGTGTCTACTATCCGTTCGCCGTGGACTCCGGCCAGAAGGGCAGCCAGTTTCGCATGCGGTTGACGGTGGAAAAAGTTGAGGTCAACGTGCCGCTGGAAGGCGCGCGGTTCACGATGCCTGCGGGAGGTTCGAAATGAAATTCGCGGCATTGCTGATTCCGGCTTTACTCGGGGCGCAGGAAATCAAGTTCGATTCGGATACGATTTCCGGATTGGGCGCGCGCAATATCGGATCGGCCCAGATGAGCGGGCGCGTCACATCGCTCGCGGCCGTACGGGAGAACGGACGCCTCACGGTATACGTGGGATCGGCCAGCGGCGGAGTCTGGAAATCGGTGAACGATGGAACCACGTTTAAGCCGATGTTCGATAAACAGCCGGTACAATCCATCGGCGCGATTGCGATTGATCCTTCGTCGCCCAAAACCGTATGGGCAGGAAGCGGCGAAGCCTGGACCCGCAACAGCACTTCCATCGGCGACGGAATTTATAAATCCACCGACGGCGGCGACAATTGGACCAATATGGGCCTCCACGAATCGGAGCGAATCGCCAAGATTCTGATCGATCCCAAGGACAGCAACACCGCCTACGCCTGCGCTACCGGCAAATTATGGAGCGACAGCGACGATCGCGGCGTTTACAAGACCACCGATGGCGGCAAGAGCTGGTCGAAAATCCTGAAAGGTGGAAATGCGTCTACGGGTTGCTCCATGATGACCATGAGCTCGCGTGATTCGAAGACCCTGTACGCGGGCATGTGGGATTTCCGGCGCAAAGGTTGGACCTTCCGCTCGGGAGGCGACAGCCCGACATCGCCCAGCGCCAGCGCGCTGTATAAATCGGTGGACGGTGGCGCAACCTGGACCGATTTGAACGAAAAATCTGCGCAGGGCCTTCCCGCGAAGCCGTGGGGACGCATTGCCGTGACGGCCGCGCCCTCGAATCCGGATGTGGTTTATGCGCTGATTGAATCCACGCGCAGCGCGCTGTTCCGCTCAGCCGATGGCGGCAAAACCTGGGCTGAGCGCGACCGCAGCCAGATGATGGTCTGGCGTCCTTTCTATTTCGCGAATCTCATCGTGGATCCGAAAGACGAAAACAAAGTGTACAAACCCGGCGGATCGCTGATCGCAAGCAACGACGGCGGCGCGAGTTTCAGCTTTATCGGCGGTGGTGCGCACGGCGATTTTCACGACGTCTGGGTGGACCCCGGCGATTCAAACGAACTTATCACCGGCGATGACGGCGGCGTGTGGTACTCGCACGATGCCGGGAATAAATGGCTGAAGGCGAACAATCTTCCGATCAGCCAGTTTTATCACGTCAGCGTGGACACGGCCGATCCGTATCATGTTTATGGCGGACTGCAGGACAACAGCGTCTGGGTCGCCGATTCGGCATATCCGGGCGGCATCAGCAACGGACGCTGGGAAAATCTGTATGGCGGCGATGGATTCTTCGTTTTTGCGGATCCGTCCGACCAGGATTACATCTACGTGGAAGCGCAGGGCGGAACCATTTCGCGCGTGAACCGGCACACACTGCTCGGCCGGAACATCCAGCCGCAGCCGAATTATGGCGAAAACAAGTTGCACTTCAATTGGAACACTCCCATGCATTTAAGTCCCAATGAGAAGGGGACCATCTACATCGGAGCGCAGTTTCTGTTCCGCTCGCGCGATCACGGCCAGACCTGGGACCGCATCTCGCCCGATCTCACCACCAACGACCCGCAAAAGCAGAAGCAGGAGGAATCGGGCGGCGTTACGGTGGATAACTCGGAAGCCGAGATGCACACGTCGCTATATTCAATCAGCGAATCGCCGCGCAATGGGCAGTTGATTTGGGTGGGAACCGATGATGGGAATGTGCAGATCACGCGCGATGGCGGCAAATCGTGGTCGAACGTGGTGGCGAATGTTCCCGATTTGCCGAAAGCTTCGTGGGTGTCCTGGGTGGAAGCCAGCCGATACGACGAAGGCACGGCCTATGCAACTTTCGACCGGCATACGTTCGGCGATATGACTCCGCATGTTTTCAAGACTACGGATTTCGGCCACACCTGGACATCCATCGTTACGCCCGCAAGCGGCGTACGCGGCTATGCGCACGTCATTAAAGAGGACACCGTTTCTTCGCGGCTGTTGTTCCTCGGCACCGAATTTGGATTGTGGATCTCGCTCGACGGCGGCCGGCAGTGGGCGCAGTACAAAGGCGGCGACTTTCCGAATGTAGCCGTGCGCGATATCGTGGTGCATCCCAGGGAGTCGGATTTAGTGTTGGCGACGCACGGGCGCGGGATCTGGATTGTCGACGACGTTTCGCCGCTCCGGCAATTGACGCCCGAGATTTTGGCTAAGGACGCAGTGTTCCTGGAAGGCAAAGTCCAACAGCAAAGGCTGCAGGCGCAAGGTGGATGGTCGGAGGGTGACGGCGCATATCGTGGAGACAATCCGCCGGATGCGGCGCTCATCACTTACTACCAGAAGAAACGTCACATTTTCGGGCGCATGAAGATCGAGGTTTTTGACGATCAGGGCAAGCTGGTGGATACGCTTCCCGCCAACAGCCGGCGCGGAATCAGCCGCGTGGAGTGGTCGATGCGGATGAAGGCGCCGAGAGTCCCACCCGCTGCTGTCGCCGCGGGGGCGACCGTCATTGGACCGCGCGTTCTTCCGGGTGTCTACACAGTGAAGATGACGCGTGGTACGGAGACGTTTACCACCAAGCTGGATGTTCAGCTGGATCGCCGCGCGACATACACGGTGGCGGATCGAAAATTGGAATTGGCCGCCGCGATGCGCGTGTACGCGCTGCTCGGTGATCTGAGTTTCGATGTAGACCGCATCAACGGCGTGCATGACGCGCTGCTGGAGCGCGCGGCCAAACTGGGCGCGAACGATCCGCTGCGCAAACAATGTGTGGACGAGGCCGCCAAGGTGGATGAGATTCGCAAGAAGATTGTGGCGACCAAGGAGGGCGGGGCAGTGACCGGGGAAGAACGGATCCGCGAAAAGACCGCGAGCGTTTATGGCGCGGTGGTGTTCGATGAAGGACGCCCGCCTGACTATTATGTAGCGCGCATCGATTCATTGGCTCACGAGCGCAAAGATGTGGTGGACGAATTCGAGACCTGGGCCGCGAAGAATCTCAAAGCCACCAATACTTCGTTAGCGGCCAAGAAGCTGGAAGCGATCCAACCCATCACGCGCGCCGCGTGGGATAAGGCGAATGCGGAGTCCGACGGCGGAGGTTCGAGCGGTGGTGGCGGGCGATTGCGGATGAGTGACGCGCTCGGCTGGCGATAATCTTCAATCCAACCTGAGATCGTCCGGCAAATCGGCTTGCCCGATTCGAAACTGCAAGAACGCGAACGTGCTGCGGGCATCGTTCCAGAAGCGCCGGAAGTCCCAATGCGCGGCGCGAAAGACGCTGCGATGCTGTTGCCATAGCAGAAGTGCGGTGGCCTGGAACAACGTTTGGTGGCACAGTGCCCGGATGGCGCGGGCTTTTTCCGAGAGCCTCTGCCGGATCAGGCCCAGCGTGAGCGCCTGGTAATTCAGATGTTTTGCTTCATCGCAAAGAATGCATACGCAGATGGCGCGCAGCAAGGGCGAGCCGGTGGCATCCCGAAGCGCCTGATAGAAAGGGATGGCCAGGACTTCGGCCGTGACCAGCACTGTGGCGCACGCTTCCAGGCCGGCCAGTTTCCGCAATCGGCGGAAAATGTCGTCCAGCCAGTGCGTGGTCAGGAGGGGAATGCCCTCACGGTCCAGGAAGCGGCCGAGGATTGTGCTGTGCTCCTGTTCCTCCGCGATGAATAGGCGGAGGGCCGGCACGAACCAGGAGTCTGTCGAGAGCACCGGATGCGAAGTGGCTCTGCGCACGAAACCTCGGCCGCGCGCCCATTCGCCGAGCTGGAACTGCTGAATGGACCCGGCTACCGCACGGCGTTCGCTGGCCGT
>Ga0116135_1000895_pt1 | contig 16012 bp, 17 predicted proteins | sample June2015DPH_20_1_FD_89738 | JGI IMG/M metagenome (GOLD analysis project Ga0116135, IMG submission 89738) | Peatland microbial communities from SPRUCE experiment site at the Marcell Experimental Forest, Minnesota, USA - June2015DPH_20_10 | ecosystem: Environmental > Terrestrial > Soil > Wetlands... | reverse complement strand
GGGCAGCCTCCTTCGTGGTGGTGCACGCAAAAGAACAAGACTCGGCCAGCCCCCCACACGCAAATCAGGTCGAGTAACACTGACAAAGTTTTCAGAGAGCAAAGCGGATGGCCAGAAAGTTGTGGCATGATGAACGGCATGGGTAAGCGCTCAACCAGAATGGTGAGGCGGGATGACTTCCAGAACGCGCTCCGCGCAGTTGAGGAGGCCATAGGGTCGTCACTCACGAAAAACCCCGCTGCTGAAGGCGGCAAGGGACGAGCGGAAAAACTCCCCGCCGCTCAAAAAAAAGAAACGGCAAGCAAGGCACCCGGAAAGCGGATTGACAACAAAGGTAGGTAACAGGTTACCTTCCCAACCCTCGGCCTTTCGCCCGTTCCCCGATGCACCGCCGTCACCTGTCTGCGATGAACCGTTCGGCATACTCTTCCGGATGAAATCCCCTCGGGCTGTTGTTCCGCGTGTGCCCGTTATTTGGAGAGAGTTATGCAACGAATGTTCCTTAAGATTTTCGCAATCGTGTTGTTAACGAACCTCGCCGCTTACGCCCAGTCGCTCGGCGAAATTGCTCGCCAGTACCGGGAGCAGCAGAACGCTCAGGAGGCATCCGGAGTCCCACCGAAGGTGATCACAAATAAAGATCTTGGGGAAGGTCCTGACGGTAGCTCCGAGGCGCGCCGGACGCAGCGGGAAATGGTTAATGCTTCCAACGGTAACCCCTTTGACCATCGTTCTGCGGAGATTGGCCACCGTTCGGAGCCACAATTTTTCGAAGAACAACATGCCGGAGAGCAATGGAAGAGCAGAATCCGCGAGCAAGAAAGCAGAGTTGAAAGCTTGCAGGCGCGGATCGACCAGATTCATGCGGCGATCCGTTCCGGGGGTGGAAGCGCGCAGGGGCCGTACAATCGCTATCAAGGACGACAGATGGAGCGTTTAGCACAGATGCAAATGCAGCTTGATGAGCAGAGAAGAAGGCTCGATCAGATGCAGGAGTCGGCGCGCCACGCGGGCATGCACACCCAAGTGTACGAACCGTAAAATGGGCTTTTCGGAAACATCCCCATAACGCTCATCGACCCGGTCAGTCTCTTGCCGGAGAGCACAGGGCGTACCATAAATCATGAATGAAACAGAGCTACAACGCCCCCGCTTACGACTCGCTGACCGCCCAATAACCGCTGATGCCCGCCTTCGAGACGAGACAGATGACGAAGAGGAGGACGAGGAGGAAGACGACGGCGACGAGGAAGATGATGATGGGGATGATGGCTATTCGGAGTGAACGTGCTGTGGGAGGTCGCCACTGCACTCGTTGGCCACCGATGCCGTGGCGCGGGTTGCCGAATCTCCTACATCGTTAATCTAAGGGGAGATCTCAAAGACGGTGCCGCAGCCGCCCTGGCAGGCCGTGCCAGAGCCTCCGTTCTGGGTCGTGCCATAAATATGTCCTGACTTGTCTGCCGTAAGGACCGGGCCGGGATTCCCGCTGTCGGACCCTCCGGAGAATACATGGAGCGCATCGAAGCTCCACTTACCATCGCTTTGCTTCATGCGAAAGACCGAACCCCCTATGTTCTGGCCAGCGTTTGTAGTCCCGTAAAGATAGCCTTGAGAGTCGAAGTAGGATACCGCCGGGCCGTAATAGAACACATCCGAGCCGAATGAGTGCAGGATAGTCTGCTTCCAGGTTCCACCGTTTGGCGCCAGCCGGAAGATAATTCCGTTGCCTTCGCCGTTATCGCCGCCCTGCGCACCGCCGTAAACAAAACCTTGCGAATCGACAGTGACGCCTGCAATGGGGGATGTCCCGTCACTCCCGTTCTGGAAGACATGAAGCTGCGTCTCCGTCCACTCATCGCCATTCCCGGCCGGCGGGGCAAGGGCAAATACGGTTCCGCAACCCTCACCGGAATGATGCGGGCAGTCGTAACCGCCTGCGACCGTGGTGCCGTAAAGCACGCCATTGCTATCGAGGAATAGTCCTCCATTCGGATTGGCTCCGTCCGTGCCACTCCCGAAGCTGTGGAGGATTCTTGCCTCCCAATTGCCGCCCTTGTTCTTCGGAGGGCTGAGCTCGAACACCTCGCCGCAATACTGGTAGAACGAATTGCAGGTTGTGCCCCTACCGCCGCCGAATTGGGTTGCTCCATACAAGTTGCCGGCACTGTCGGAGGTCAACTGTCCCCAAGGAAGATAGCCGTATGCGGATGTGGGGAAGCTGTACAGCACCGCCTCCTTCCAAAAACCGCCCTGCTCGAGCGGAGGCGATAACTCAAACACTGTTCCGCAGCCAACCTCCTCTCCCAAGAGGACACACGAACCCGTGCCGCCGTAAGCGGTGGTGCCATACAGGTTTCCTGAACTATCGATTACTAAGCCACCGAACGGCGACGCCCCGTCGCCCTCAGGCTCGCCCTTGAAGATGTAAAGCACAGACTCGACCCAAACACCGTTGTTCTGCGTAAGTTGATAGACCGTGCCACATGGGTAGATCGAATTGCAGTTGGTCGCACCACCCTCCAGGGTGGCTCCGTATAGGTTTCCGGCCTCGTCCGACACCACGCCGAAGATAGGGAAGGAACCGTCGGTGCCGCTCTGAAAACTGTAGAGCACTTGCTCGTTCGACGGGGCGGAGGCTGCTACTGAAGCGAACCCAAGGATCAGCGCGAGAATCCATGCGGTGCGAGTTGCGGGGTAGGAGCATACCTTATGAATCATGGGACCCTACTCTGGCTACCGGGGAGTGGCGGGCTGCGTAGCACAGAGATGCTACACCAGATTAGAGCGCGAGGTCGAGCGGCCTTGCCGGTAGTGACTTGCCTGCGCGCTTGCGTCTTCCGGCCCACGGTTTTCGGGTAAATCCCACGACCATGCTTCTTTGCTAAGCCCCTCCTGGGTTAAGACTGCCCCAAATCGTGTTGAGGAGGTCATGGTTGTTGGCGGGCTTCTGGAAAAACGCAGTCGCGCCTGCCTTTAGAGCACGCTCTTCGGTGGTGCGCGGGTCCTGCGAGGTTAGCACGATGACGGGCGTACTGGAGAGAAGGTCCGCCTTGCGCAATCGGTCAAGGACGACGAATCCGTCTCCCGCAGGGAGGCCAAGATCCAAAATAATCAGATCCGGTCGCTCTTTTTGGGCCGAGGTAATCGCGGCGTAGCCATCGCCCGCGCTGACGACCTCGTAGTTGCTGGCTCGGAGGCGTAGCCTCAAGGCGCGCACGATATCGGCATCATCGTCCACCGCCAGAATCTTCGGGCTTGGCATCGCCGGTTCTCGTCTGTTTGTTGTCTGATTGGCAGTTCGAGACAGCATAGGTACCTCCAAGATTCGAATCGAGTGCGGTTCTAGGTACTTCGGTGTGGGGCGCTAGTTGTGGGATGGGCTGTGGCGGCGAATTTTCTGCTAGGCTGAAGGCATCCCTGTTGAGTCGTTCGTTATCCAACGGAGCTCGGGTTCGCGTGCCATGGCGAAGGTTATCGCACAAGAAGTTTCTGTACTGACAGGCTCGAAAAACGGATTGCTTTATCTCACCCCCAACGACTGGACGCTGGTGGCGGACAAGGCGGCGCGTGTTAAATTTCGCAAGGGGGAAACGCTTATCCATCGGGGAATGAAATCGAACGGGGTTTACCTGCTGCTGAACGGTCGGGCGCGGGTGCAAATTCATGGGCATGGAGCTTCGCCGCAGATTGGGCCGGGAGAGATTTGCGGTGAGATGTCATTTCTTGAAGATGCCGCATCAAGCGCGAATGTAATTGCGCATGAGGATGTGGAAGCGTATCTGCTGGACCGCTCGACTTTGGAGTCGCTGTTTGAACTTTTTCCGCACCTGGCGTCGCGGTTTTATCGATCCTTGGCGACAAACCTGTCGCACCGGCTTAGGGATTTGATTGAGCCTAGTGGAGAGGCTTTGGCGGCTCGGCACAGGTCGTAGGCGGCGCCGTGCCGCGCTGAAGAGTTGCTCCGCACCAAATTATTCCTTTCCCAAAAGCCGTTCCGCCGAAACCCGCAAAATTAAGAGCGCCCCGAACTCTTTCGAGTTTCGGGACGCCCGAACAGCCCTCCCCCAGAACTGCTCAACTGCAAGGCCACTTCTACCTGGCGGGATTGTGAATTGCACCTCGGTGCCATAGAAATGGCGCAAGCTCCTAAGAGTGCTCCAGTGGTAATAAGGTGTTCACCTGAGCCGCAACCGTGGGGAGGAATTGTGTGCAGCGCTTTGCGGTCTTGGTCATGTTAATGCAATATTAATTGGTGTTAACATATGCATAATCAATTAGTTACAAAATTTCCCGTTTTGGCAGTCAGGATGCACTAACCAGCCGCTGTCTAATAGGAAAACTCTGCCCCCCACGGAGGAACAATTCCTCCCAAGATTGAACGCCGTACTCACCAGGTTCTGGAGGAAGTTGTTATGAAGCGCATTTTTTTGCTGGCATTGCTAGCTTTATCTCTGCCAATCGCGGCGTACGCCAATCAGCAAGTAGATTTCGGGAACAATCTTGGCACCTTGGCGGGTACGACTTCTGGGCTGACGTTGTCTGGGTCGGTGCTCACCAGCGTGATTGGGCTTAACGGACTTGGTCTGATTCAAGGTCCTAACCTGGGCAGCGTTTCCTTCTCGACCGGGTCGATGGAGGCCGGCGGGAGCCTCAAGATGGGCGGCACCTTCAACGCCGGAGGCAGCTTCGTCATCACCGGGAATGGCAGCCAGCCCGGCATTCCGAATGGCACGATTTTCAGCGGATCGTTCAGTGGTCCTGTATCCTGGACATTGATTACGTTGGCCAACGGTACACACGAGTACCAACTGACCGGAGCGATCAGCGGCACCTGGCTTAACACGGGGATAACGGTCTACGGCGCCACGTTTCAGGGAACCATCAACACCGGCAAGGGCTACTTCAATGGCAGCACGTCGCTCTCGAGCGGGGATACCAATATCGTTGTAGTTCCGGAGCCGGGTACGCTCGGCCTGCTGGGAACTGGGCTCATAGGACTGGCGGGAGTTATGCTCCGGAAAATGAACGCGACATAGTTCATTGATCAGCTTGCATCTCGAAAAGCCTCGCAATCTGCGAGGCTTTTTGTTTTCGCTCCATTGTCTGCAGTTCGCCTTCATTCTGAATCATTGTTCAAGCTTCCCTGCTTAACGGCACTGACACACAACCTGACGATTAGGCGCTCACGGAGACGCCATTTGAAGCGGGTTGTGATGCTGTTTGTCCGCTGTTTAGGGTCGACGCCTGCTGCGTTGTAGTGGATGCGCTGCTACCGGATTGAAGCGAGTCGTCCAGTTCGTCGAGTAGCTGAGTGACATCACTCGATCCGCCGCCGCCGTGATGATGGTGGTGGCGCTGGGTTGACTGGGTCTGGCCTTGCGTGGCTTGATTCTGGAAGTCCTGCTGGATCTTGGTGAAATCCTGCTGCGCCGCGGAAAGGTTGCCGGATTGGAGATCCTTGCCCAGTTGGCTGAAGGCTTGAGCAATCGGACTGTTGCTCTGCGACGAGGAGGCGGAACTACTTTGCGAGATGAGGTTCTGCAGGCTGGAAAAGACCGACTGTGCGGCGGAGAGATTGCCGGACTGAAGACTCTGGCCGAGTTGCTGGAACAATTGCTGAGCGTTCTGCGTGGCACTGTTCTGCGTGCTCGGCGCGCTGTAGAAAGTGGAGCCGGAAATTCCCGATACTGACATCGTGATCTCCTATGGGGCTGGCTGCTACCGAGGCTTATTGGTGTCATCGGCAGTTTTCTTTCGGAACTTCACCTGCCGCGCTGCCCAGAGGAGCAATAGCATGTTTCGTACCAAACGCGACTGCCTGCACGGTGAGCGAAATCTGCACAATCGAGAATACTTAACAGGTCGCGAGTGAGCGCGCTGCTTTCAAAGAAGAGGAGCCGGGCAGGATGTGCCCAGGTCGACTGGGCAAAGCTCGCCCGCCTCATTTGCGAACGACCGCTTCAGTGGCCCGTCCGCACGGACTAACTGACGGCGCAGCAGGGAGCCTATGGCAGAGATGACGGCGGGCTCATCCACGCGGAGATCGTGAAAGAACCGGATCAGATCGGGCACAGGAGTGCCCGGTTTTTGTTCTGCTTGATCCAATTCCTTGCTATCGACTTCAATTCCTTGCAGGCGATGCAGGATCTCGCGTTCCAGAGGATCGAGCTGATGTTCGATGGTCAAGGCCTGTCCCAATAGAGTTGCCTGGGTCTTGGCGCGGATGTTGGTGCCGAGCACGTGCGCCTCGAGAAGAGCGATTTGGCCGGTGCGGCGTAGCGAGCTACGCGTGAGGAATTGATCGCAATCGAGACGGCGGGCCAAACGTTCCGCTAAAAAAGCGCAGTCGATCTCGGCACCGGCGGGACGGCGGGGCGGGGGCGATTGGTCAATGCGCGTCCAGGGCGGACCGCAGGAAAGATCGCTCCACTGGAAAGAAATCACCAGAGTGACGACGCGGGCGTAGCCCTGGGATCGAAGATTGCTGGCCCAGGCGTCGGTGGAATCTAGAAATGTTTGATAGTCGTCCCCCTTGGCGTGCCCGACTGCATACTTCATTGCGGGATGTTCGCGCAGGCGGAGGATGTGAATATCCATGGGAGCGCCGTTGAGCCATTGGCGAAGGCGATGTACGAGCGAGTCGTTCTGATTGTGTGGGCGATCGTCGCTCTCGCCCAGTTCGGTGACGATTTGCGCGAAGCCGCCGGGCGCAAGGTGGTGCGGCAAGCCGGCGATGAGACGTTCCTGGATATCTTCTCCGGAGCGCCCGCCGTCGCGAAAGCGGAGGGTATCGAAGGGCGAGGGCACAAACGGAGGATTCGCGGTAATCAGGTCGAAAGATTCGCCTCGCACAGGTTCAAAGAGATCGCCGACCACAACTTCGAGGTTAGTGGCTCCGGATGCCTGGGCGTTGAAACGCGTGCAGCGAGCCGCGCGCGGATTGATATCGCTGGCGAGAACTTGCCTTGCGTGGCTGGACGCCAGCAACGCCTGCATGCCCGAGCCGGTACATAGATCGAGGGCATTGCGAAACGACCGGCGTGGGGTACAGCGCCCCAGCAGGCGGCTATCGAGGCCGATCGCCATGACATAGTCGCGCGGAACGGCAGTGTAGCCTGGATGCGGAAGCTCGGGCCAAGCGAAATCGGAGAAAACGAGGCGGTTGCCAACGGGAAACAGCGCCGCCCGTGCCCGGACCATGCCCATGTCATCGATGGCGAGCAGGCCGGCGCGGATGAGCACATCGCGCTCGGATCGAGAGAACAACCGGTCAAGTTCGCCGGCTGAGAGAGATCCTTGCAAGAGAAACAGATCGATTGCGAGAGCCAGCGGATCCCGACTGGCCAGATGCTCCGAGCGGTAGATTGGGGTGGAACGCCACTGTAGGTCGGCTAGGTCCCCCAAGTCCAGACGCTCGGCTGTGGATTTCTCACAGTAGCGGAGAGCAGATAGTTTGGAAATAAAACGCTGAAGGCTTTGAACGTCGGCGGGCTCGAGCAAAAAGGGAGCGGACTCAGTCATGAGTTCAATAAGGCAGAAAATTTGGCTACTCCTCGGTTGGTCCGACCCGATTAGGACCGTGTTAGAAACGAAGAGCGCCTCAACAACTTCCGAAGCAATCAGCGTTCCACAGAGGGCCTTAAAATGCACCCTCCGCCGAAGTTCAACGCAGCGCCAGGGCATAATCTGACATTTACGGCCTAATCCACAGCGCGCAATTACCGCAGTAACCGCCTAGGGGTGATTACCGTTGACGGTGTGCACATGGGCTTTTTACAGTCGGGTGAGGGGGTCATTATGAAAGATATCCATGAGGTGTTGCGGCAGAAGCAGACTAAGTACGCACAACTAGGAAAGCAGATCGAGATGCTCCAGCAGGCGGCGGAAAAGCTCCGCGAAGTGGCTCCTTTGCTTGCGGAAAATGACGACGACGATAATGCCGTGCTGATGGAAGTGGACGAAGCGGCACCGCACGCTGACGCGGCGAAGGCGGGAGCTTCGGGGGGAAGCGCATCCAAGGGGGCGCGGCCGACTGCGCCACGGTGGCCGTAAGCAGGCCTTAGTTTATGACCCTTCTCGCATTGCTGATTTCCAGCGACGACTCCGCTTCTCAGATGCTGGGCGAAGTGTTGCCCGGTTGCGGAGTTCCCGTGGAACGATTTCGCGATCCGGCATCGGCGATTGAGCGGATGCGGCAGCAGAAGTTCGATGCGCTCATTCTGGACTACGAGAGCGCGCAGGAATTTTCTGAAGTTTACGCGGAAGGCCGCAGGCTGAATTCAGGAAGCGCTCCGGTGACGGTGGCGCTGTTGCCGGATGCGGGGCAAACCCGCGAGATTCTGAATACCGGCGCTCATTTCATCCTTTACAAGCCTCTTTCCGCGGAAAAGGTAAAAGCGGGACTGCGGGCGCTGGTGGCGCTGCTGACACGGGAGCGGCGGCGCGCGTGCAGGGTGCCGGTGCAGGCTCCAGTGGATGTGATGTTGCCGGATACGCGGAAGGCAGAGGGGATTCTGCTGGACCTTAGCGAGACTGGCATGGATGTTCTTACGGCGGAGGCGCAGGTACCGGGCGCGCTGCTGAACTTCCGCTTTCACCTGCCGGATGGTTCGCTCGAGATTCACGCGCACGGGCAGGTGGCGTGGGCTAAGGAGAACGGGCAAACTGGAGTCAAATTCCTGGACTTAGCTGCAGAAGTTAAAGAGCAGCTTCAAGCCTGGTTGGTGGCGGCTTCGAGCAGCGGCGTGGCCGAGGAGGAAACGATCCCACGCTGCAAGCTGACGGATTTGAGCCTGGGCGGATGCTATGTGGAGACCGAATCGCCTTTTCCGGAGGGCGCGTTGATCGATTTGTGCCTGCGCACGGGTGATATGGCGGTGCATACCGAAGGGATGGTGCGGGTGATGCATCCGGGCTACGGAATGGGAGTGGAATTTCCTTCGCGAACGCCGGAGCAGCGGGCGCAGGTGGAAAATCTGATTACGTTTTTACAGGGATGTTCGCAGTCGATGCTGGAGATGAGCGTTTCGCCACGGGAGTTGCGGGCGAAATTGAGTGAGTTCGAGCGTGGTCAGGAAGCTACGGGCAGTGATGAGTTGAACATGGAAGATCCGTTGCTCGAATTGTTGCGGCATGGGAGCGAGATGCAGAAGGACGACTTTCTTGGGGAATTGCAGCGCCAGCGAAGCGGCGAGAGTGTGGCGCAGTAGGAAGGGCATTAGAGACTCTGGCCCTTTGCGTAGCAAAGATTCGAACTCAGCATAAAGCGGTTCACCACGGCGGCTGAAAGCCGCGTCAATCCTTTCTTTTTATGGCATGAGTGAACTTGTGCCTTTCCCGTTCGACAACCAACGCTCGAATCCATTCTGCAGTTGCTCCACGCAAAAGCCTCTCGTGGCGATTGGCTGGCAGGTTGGCTGGAAGAATTTGGGCAGGCGATTGGCAGAAGGAAACTGCTGGGAATTCGCGAGAGGCCTGCGGGGCGGTATTTCGGAGAACTGAGGAAACCAGCCCCGTCTCTTGGCCCGGATCCCCAGATCTCCGCGGTCTGTTCCACCCCAATAGGAGAACGGTAGTCGATCCCTGTTGCGCGAGGGTTTCACGAATATTAATTGTGAATGAAAAAATGTGATGGGCGCGAGTGATGTTTATGCGAAGATTCTCTCGCGCAAGATATGAGTCGGCACCGTGAGACTGTGGCAGCGAAATCGTCGGAAGCTCGGAAATCCGCCGAGAATGATGTTCCGGGCGCACGTGCGGCGGCCTCGGGCGCGCTGCCCAGAAAACTGATATGGGCGCCCTTGTTGTGGATTGCAACGGCTGCCTTCACTGTGGAAATCCCTTTCTTTCTTTTCGGCACACCGTCCGGGCACGATGTCGAATTCCATTTGTACTCCTGGCTGGAAGTGCTGTCGCAGTGGAAGCAGGGGATTTTCTATCCGCGGTGGGCGGCGCTGGCGCAGTTTGGTTATGGCGAGCCGCGATTTATTTTCTATCCGCCGGCTTCGTGGACGTTGGGCGCGGCGCTGAGCGCGATCTTTCCCTGGATTCTGGTTTCGAGTATCTACATCTGGATCGCGCTGGTGGCGGCCGGGGTGTCGATGTTTTTTCTGGCGCGGCGATGGCTGGAGCCTCGGGATGCGACGTTTGCGGCGGTGTTGTATGCGGTGAATCCTTACCATCTGGTGATCGTCTACTGGCGTAGCGCGTTTGCGGAGCTGCTGGCGAGCGCCTTGCTGCCTTTGCTACTTCTCTTGTTGTTGCGGAGTGAGGAGAATCGGCGCACGGCTGTTCTTTTGGCGGTGGTGCTGGCCGGGGCTTGCCTGGTTAATGTACCTGCTGCGGTGATGATTCATTATTCGCTGGCGCTGCTGATGGTAGTGATCGCGTGGCAGCGGAGGTCGGCGCGGGTTTTAGTGACGGGAGCAGTTGCGGTTGTTTTGGGCGCGGCTTTAGCGGCCTTCTATTTGGTGCCAGTGGCGTACGAGCAGAGGTGGGTAGATATCGCGCAGGCGGTCTCGTTCGGCGTGCGTCCGGTGGACAGCTTTTTGTTTACCAGAACGGCCGACAAGGATCACAACGCCTTCAACTTTCTCGTTTCTTCCGTGGCAACGGCGGAGATTCTGCTGACGTTCTTCGTCGCGTGGTGCGCGCGGAGGTGGCGAGGGCGCGATCGCGAGCTTTGGTATTCGCTTGCCGTTTGGGCTGGGGTTTGCGCGTTGTTGATGCTTCCGATTACGAACTTGCTGTGGAATGTTTTGCCCAAGTTGCAATTCATGCAGTTTCCGTGGCGATTGCTGTTGTGTCTGGGAGTTCCGTTCAGTTTGTTTACTGCGATGGGCGTGAAGCGCTGGTCTCCACGAGTGGGGTTGTATGTGGCGATGCTGGGCGTGATGGTCGCGGCGGGGTATCATTTTCAGCCACCATGGTGGGATCAGGCGGACGATTTGCGCGAGATGCAGGACAACATGGCTAATGGCGCGGGATATGAGGGCACGGAGGAGTACGCGCCACTGGGCGCGGAACCTAAGGAGTTGGATAAGGAGGCGCAGCGGGTGACGGTGGAGGGGGCGGCACAGGGGGCAATTCGCGTTACGGAGTGGAGCGCGGAACATCGAGCTTTTACGGCGGAGATGTCTCGGTCGGACAATCTTGCGGTGAAGTTATTGAATTATCCGGCGTGGCGGGTGTCGGTGAACGGGCGCGAGGTGCAGGCCGGCACTCGAGAGGTTACGGGGCAGATGCTGGTTCCGGTGGGGGCGGGGATGAATCGAGTGGAGACTGTCTTCGTTCGAACTTGGGATCGGAGAGTGGGGGCGTGGATTTCAGTGCTCGCGATCCTGCTGCTGGTTCTCTACACGCAGTATGAAATCGATGTCACGTGGATTCCCAAGGGCAGCGGCGCAAGGTGATGCGAAAAATTCTGATTGCTACTTCGAATGCAGGCAAGTTGCGCGATTTTGCTGGTGCTGCGTTGCGGCATGGGGTGGAGGTTACCGGAATTCCGGACTTCTCTTCCCTTCCCTCCGTTGTTGAAGATGGACTCACTTTCGAGGACAATGCGCGGAAGAAGGCTGAGGGGTACAGCGAGCGCGTTCCGGGAGAGATTGTTGTGGCGGACGATTCCGGATTGGAGATCGATGCGCTGAATGGGGCTCCGGGCGTGCATTCGGCGCGGTATGCTGCGCCGGATTTGCATAATGAAGAGCCGCATGAGGCTGAGGCGAATACGGATGACGAGGCGAACAATACGCGCGTGTTGCGGGAGTTGAAGGGCGTTCCGGCGGAGCGACGAACCGGCCGATTTGTTTGCGTGCTGGCGGTGGCGCGGGATGGCGAGACGTTGGCTACGTTTCGGGCCACGGCTGAGGGAATTATTCTGGATGCTCCGCGCGGGACGAATGGGTTTGGATATGATCCGCTGTTTTATTTTCCATCGATCGGGAAGACGTTTGCGGAGCTGACGGCAGAGGAGAAGGCTGGGCATAGCCATCGGGGGAAGGCGTTTCGGGAGTTGTTGGAGTGGCGCGGAAGGTAGCTCCGGCGCCTGTGGCCAGTTGATTCCTTCGCGGTGCCGCCGAGACGGCGGCGGTACGCCAAGCGTTCCTTGACTCATTTCTAATGCAGCCGGATAATAAAAAGTTCTCTTGACGTTTCTGAACTAACAAGTAGTCATAAGGAGCGATTCGTGGCGTCAGCAGCCAGTTCTTCGGCTCCCGGTGTAGGTAAAACTGCAATTCATGGTGTGGCGCCCCTGCGGGCGGGCCAGGGCATCTCGTTTCTGTTACGCCGACTGCATTCGCTCACGGGCATTATTCCTGTGGGCGCTTTCCTGTTTGAACACATCCTGATTTCGAATGCTTCGGCCATCAGCGGGCCTGAGGCTTATGCGCGGCAGGTTACGTTCTTGAGCAATTTGCCGCTCGTTTTCTTTCTAGAGTTGTTCGGAATCTGGCTGCCCATCGCTTATCACGCTTTGTACGGGTTTTATATCTGGTATCGCGGGGAGGGGAATACTGCCGAGTATCCGTGGTCAGGCAATTGGATGTACACGGCGCAACGCTGGACCGGCGGGATTGCATTTGTCTACATCGTTTGGCACACGTACACGATGCGGTTTACGGGCGTCGATCTGCACGCGGTGCCTGCGGACTCGTTTGGCAAGGTGCAGGCTGAGGTCTACCAGCCGGCACTATTCCTCTTTTATGTAGTTGGGTTGATTGCGGCATCGTGGCACTTTGCTTATGGGATATGGCTGTTCTGCGCGAAGTGGGGGATTGTTTCGGGAGAGCTGGCGCGGAAGAGATTTCTCGCGGTGTGTGTTGGGTTCTTCTTTTTGCTGAGCGTTGTGGGGTTGTGGAGCCTGGCTACGTTCCGGTCGCGTCCGCTGCAGGTGATGGAGCCGGGGGCAACGGCAGCCAGCGCTGCGGCTCATGGAAAGACGGTGGAGTAATGGCGGGTCCGAAAATTATTGTTATCGGCGGCGGGTTGGCGGGGCTTTCGGCGGTCATCAAGATTGCCGAGATGGGCGCCGGCGTCGATTTGTTTTCGATTGTTCCGGTGAAGCGGTCGCACTCGGTTTGCGCGCAGGGCGGGATTAACGCCGCGAAGAATTTGAAGGGCGAGGGCGATTCCACCTGGCAGCACTTTGACGACACGGTTTACGGCGGAGATTTTCTGGCGAATCAGCCGCCGGTGAAAGATATGTGCGAGGCCGCGCCGGGGATTATCGATCTGCTGGATCGCATGGGCGTGCCGTTCAATCGCACGCCGGAGGGCCTGCTCGATTTTCGCCGCTTTGGCGGGACTTTATATAACCGCACGGCGTTCGCCGGCGCTACTACCGGGCAACAACTGCTTTACGCTCTTGACGAACAAGTCCGGCGGTATGAATCCGAAGGTAAGGTGAAGAAGTACGAGCACTGGGAATTTTTGTCGGCAGTGCTGGATGGTAACCGTGTCTGCCGCGGGATTTGCGCGATGGATTTGCGGTCGATGGAAGTGCGGACCTTCCCCGCGGATGCGATCATTATTGCGACCGGCGGCAACGGGGCCGTCTTCGGCAAGTCGACCAATTCTGTGGTGTGCACCGGGTCGGCGCAATCGGCGCTGTATCAGCAAGGCTGTTACTACGCGAATGGCGAGTTCATTCAAGTGCATCCCACCTGCATTCCGGGCGAGGACAAGCTGCGGTTGATGTCGGAATCGGCGCGCGGCGAGGGCGGACGCGTTTGGGTGCCGAAGACTCCGAGCGACAAGCGAGGTCCAAAGGCGATCCCAGAAAAAGAGCGCTGGTATTTTCTGGAAGAGTGGTATCCGAAGTATGGCAATCTGGTGCCGCGCGATATCGCTACTCGAGCCATCTTTAAGGTGGTGTTCGAGCACAATCTTGGGATCGACGGCAAGCCGATGGTTTATCTCGACCTGACGCACATCGACCGCAAGATTCTTGATCGCAAGCTCGAAGGCATTTTAGAGATTTACGAGAAGTTTGTGGGCGACGATCCGCGCGATACTCCGATGAAGATTTTCCCTGGTATGCATTACACGATGGGCGGGCTTTGGGTCGATTTCAAGCAGGCGACGAACATTCCGGGAATTTATGCGGCGGGCGAATGCGAGTATCAGTATCACGGGGCGAACCGGTTGGGCGCGAATTCGCTGGTGTCTTGCATCTATGGAGGAGGGATCGCCGGTCCGAATGCGGTGAAGTATGCGCGCGGGCTTCAGGCGCTGCCGAATGGCAACGGATGCTTTGAGGCGGAGCGCAAGAAGCAGGAAGAGACGAATGCTGGGCTGATGAGCAATGAAGGGACGGAGAATCCGTTCCGGCTTTGGCGCGAGTTGGGGGAGTTGATGACGAAGGATTGCACGGTCATCCGCTACAACAAGAATCTGGAGCAGACCGACGCGAAGGTAGTGGAGCTGCTCGAGCGTTTGGGCAAGGTGAATTTGAGCGACCGGACGCAGTGGGCGAATACGAGCGTGGTGTTTACACGGCAGCTTTATAACATGCTGCAACTGTCGCGGGTGATCGCGCAGGGGGCGCGGTTGCGGGATGAGTCGCGCGGGGCGCATTACAAGCCGGATTTTCCGGATCGCGACGATAAGAATTTTTTGAAGACTACAAAGGCTTATTTTGCGCCGGATGCGGATGAGCCAAAGTTTGAGTTCGAGCCGGTGGATGTGTCGCTGATTCCGCCGCGGCCAAGGAAGTATGACGCGGTGAAGTAAAGGCGACTCGTATAGTCGGATCAGATGTGAGGTTCGAAAAACCGGGAAGGGCACGAGTTTTACTCGTGCCAGTTAGGAGCCCTTAAGGATTCGGCTTCAGCCGCTGAGGGCCGAGGATCAAGTTTGAATCCTGGGAATGCGGAGCAATAGCGATACTCGCTGGGATCGTTGACCATCCTGCGTTCGACGGGGTTTTGGTGAATGTAATTTCGATGGTGCGCGAAATCCATTTCGTTGCGAATACGATGGTCGGTGAAACCGCGTTCCCAGATTTCGGATTGGCGTCCGATGATGCTGCCGAGGTCATGCGAGTACGCGCCTTTGATCAACTGGACGGCGCGCTCAATGGTCACGTTGTTCTCTGGAGTCAGCAAGAGATGAACGTGTTCGGGCATGACGACGAATGCGTGCAATTCGTAGCGGCCTTCGCGACGATACCGATAGAGCGTCTTCAGCAAGAGACGTACATAAATTTCGACCGTGAACAATTTTCGGCGGTGGAAAGTCGAGAACGTTACGAAATAAGTTCCCGGCGGGGAGATGAGTCTTCCAGGCTTCAAAAGCGAACCTCAGCGGCTGAAAGCCGCGCGTCTTTTTCGACTTTAAACTGGCACGAGTGAAACTCGTGCCCTTCCCGGTGGTTTTTGTTGCGTAAGGTGGTCGTTATGGGAAAGGTAAAGTTTGAGCCGGCGGATAGGTCGCCGTTTTCCCCGCGGGCCGAGGAAGCACTGATGAATTCATCGGACTGGTTATGACGGAGCCTGAGGAGCCTTTGAATGTGCGGCGGCGACGTTTTTTTGCGTCGTTGGTGATGGTCGTCATTTGTGTATTTTTTCTGTTTCAGGGCGTCGGAATGATCATTAGGCACAACAACTTTGGTTGGGCCTCATGCACGATGTGGGGCTTCATATTGTTCGTGAGCGGCCGTTATGTGTATCAACTGAGGACTGTTTTTCGAGCTGAATCCCCCAACGGCGGACATTCTTAAATGGCAAATAACAAATCCGTCCTCCTAAAAATCAAACGCCAATCCACCCCCACTTCCAAGTCGTACTGGGAGGAGTTTGAACTTGCGTGGCATCCGGGGATGAATGTGATCTCTTCTTTGATGGAGATTGCGGCCAACCCGGTCACGCGCGATGGCAAGGCGACCACCCCGATCACTTACGACTCGAATTGCCTCGAGGAGGTTTGCGGGTCTTGCGCGATGCTCATCAACGGGCGCGCGCGGATGGCTTGCTCGGCGCTCATCGACAACCTCGAGCAACCGGTTAAG
>Ga0116135_1000891_pt1 | contig 16087 bp, 10 predicted proteins | sample June2015DPH_20_1_FD_89738 | JGI IMG/M metagenome (GOLD analysis project Ga0116135, IMG submission 89738) | Peatland microbial communities from SPRUCE experiment site at the Marcell Experimental Forest, Minnesota, USA - June2015DPH_20_10 | ecosystem: Environmental > Terrestrial > Soil > Wetlands... | reverse complement strand
GGCGGAACGGCCGTGGCGCTGACGGACGATCAGATTTTTGTTTCAGTGAAGGACTGGGCTTCGCACGAGGGATTGCTCTTGTCCCCGGAGGGTGCGGCGGCAACCGCGGCGTACGATCATCTGCTGAGCACGGGCTTCCTGACTCCGCAAGATCGCGTTGTGCTGTTCAACACCGGATCGGGGAACAAGTACACTGACGTGCTTGCGGCGAAGTTCCGTGAGCAGGGAGCCTTCGCGGCGCTGGAAAATCCCATCCCGCGGAGCTACAGCAAATCCTGAGATGCTGTAACCCGAAACCACAATACTGAAGTTGACGCGACCATCAAGGAGAGGCAACCTTGCACAACGCCCCAAAGGACGCACCATCTCAGCATTTGCTCTAGCTTGTTGAGCCTGATGGCGAGCTGGTGCCAGAGCTGGTCGAAGAACTGGAAGCGGAGCTGGGCGTGGAAGCCGGCGTGCTGGATGTGCTTTCACTTGAGCTCACAGACGCTTTCGCCTCGGTCTTTGCGGCGCTCTTGCTGGAATCGGATGAGGACTCAGACGAAGATTCAGAGCCGGAACTCGGGCTCGCGTAATCGTTCACATACCAGCCGGCGCCCTTGAAGTTGAGGCGCGGCGCGGTCAGCGGGCGCTCCAGCACGCCGCCGCACTTGGGGCATTTGGTCTCCGGTTCGGCGGAGAAGTTCTGGATCTTTTCAAACTTGTGGCCGCACTGGGTGCAGCGATACGCGTACAACGGCAAGGCTTCCGACCTCCAGGGTGAAATTCAAACCCTGAGTTCTATTCTATCGGCAGGGCGGCAGTTAGTACGCAAAATGCCGCCCGTGCCGAAATTGCCGTGCATACGAAAGGTCACTGAACGGTATACGGCACACTGGCAATGTGGTTTTCCCAGGCCAGCGTCAGCTTGCCGCCGCTGAGCGAATACTTCAAGTTCTCAATGGTTTCGGCCGGCTTGGTCATGGTCATCGGCACGCGGCCCAGGTCCTTCGTCTTGTCGTAGACGGTGCCCCACTGGCCGGTTTGGGTGTTCACCACCAGAACCCATTTGTCGGGGTTGGAGATGTCCACGTAAAGTGTGTAATCGCCCTTGGGAACGGCCAGAGTGCCGATGGTGAGGTCGCCTTCCGTATGCAGTTTGGTGGCGGCGTTGGCGCCGGCGCGCCATACGGGATAGGTGGGATCGTGACCAATCTGGCCGTCTTTGGTGAACAGCTTGCCGGCGCGGCCATTGACCCTGGGCGAGCTATAAGTAATGGTGATGGCCTTGCCGGAGACGGTGACGGATTCGGTGGCTGCGGGGCTCTTGGGCGGGGGCTTGGGTGCAGGCGTTTGGGCTGAAACGGCGGCGGCGGCGATCAGAAGGCCGGTACAGACTAAGAGCTTCTTCATGGCGGTTTTTCTCCTCGGGGCTCCGCCCTTGCTGCAGGTTGGGCGAGTCCGCCGCGTCGATTGTCGCACCAGACAGGCTTGGGAGGGAAATGGCAGGGGAGGGAAATTTGACCGTTGCGGCTGATATGATGCGGCGGAAGGCATTGCATGCAGAAGAGAGAAAATCGAGATTCGCCGGGTGAGAGATTTCGCGCCGCAGTGAAGGAAGAACAGCCGCTGCAGGTGGCCGGCGCCATCAACGCCTACACCGCGCGCATGGCTGAGGCGACGGGCTTTCGCGCGCTCTATGTTTCCGGCGGCGGCGTTGCCGCCAACTCGCTCGGCATGCCCGATCTCGGCATCAGCACCATGGAAGACGTGTTGATCGACGTGCGGCGGATTACCGACGCAACCAGCCTGCCGCTTTTGGTCGACATCGACACCGGCTGGGGCGGGGCGTTCAACATCGCCCGCACCATTCGCTCCATGATCAAGGCCGGCGCGGCGGCGGTTCACATGGAAGACCAGGTGGGCCAGAAGCGCTGCGGCCATCGGCCGGGCAAAGAGCTGGTGCCAACTGACGAGATGGTCGACCGCATCAAGGCGGCCGTGGACGCGCGAACCGATGAGCAATTCGTGCTGATGGCGCGAACAGATGCGCTGGCGAATGAGGGCCTTGCCGCGGCCATTGAACGCGCGCAAGCTTACGTGGCCGCGGGCGCGGACATGATCTTTGCCGAGGCAGTGACGGAGCTTGGCGAGTACACGGAATTTCGCAAAGCTGTCGGCGTGCCGATTCTCGCCAACATTACCGAGTTCGGCCAGACGCCGCTCTTTACGCGCAACGAGTTGAAGGCCGCGGGCGTTGACATCGTTCTCTATTGCTGCGGTGCTTATAGGGCAATGAACGCGGCGGCGCTCAAGGTGTATGAGACGATTCGCGCCGAGGGAACGCAGAAGAGCGTGGTGCCGATGATGCAGTCGCGGGCGGATCTCTACAAGTATCTCGACTATCACGCGTATGAGCGGAAGCTGGATGAGCTGTTTGCAAAAGGCAAGGAGTAGACAGCCATCATGTCCTTCCATTGGATGGATGCTCGCGGAGAATAAAAATGAATCAGGAATCAGCTTCCCCCACTTTCAAACCCAAAAAATCCGTCGCGCTGTCGGGCACGCCGGCGGGCAACACGGCGCTGTGTACCGTAGGCCACAGTGGCAACGACCTGCACTATCGCGGCTACGACATCAAGGACCTGGCGCGGCACTGCGAGTATGAGGAAGTGGCCCACCTGCTCATTCATGGCAAGCTGCCCAACGCACCGGAGTTGGCTGCCTACAAGGCAAGCCTGCGGCCCCTGCGCAGTTTGCCCGCCGCGGTAAAGCAGGCGCTGGAACTGCTGCCGCCCACCGCGCATCCCATGGACGTGCTGCGGACCGGTGTGTCGGTGCTGGGCTGTGTTCTTCCCGAAAATCCAGCCCACGACGATGCGGGGGCGCGGCTGATTGCAGACACGCTGCTGGCGTCGCTCGGTTCTATGCTCCTCTACTGGCACCACTACGCGCGCAACGGCCGCCGCATTGAGGTGGAGAGGTTCGAGGATTCCATCGCCGCGCATTTTCTGCACCTTCTGCATGGCGAAAAGCCCAGCGCGCTGTGGACGGCGGCAATGCAGGCTTCGCTGATCCTCTATGCGGAGCACGAGTTCAACGCGTCCACGTTTACCGCGCGCGTAATTGCAGGCACCGGGTCCGACATTTATTCGTGCATCGCCGGAGCCATCGGCGCGTTGAAAGGCCCCAAGCACGGCGGCGCAAATGAAGTGGCGCTCGAGATTCAACAGCGCTATCCGACCGCCGAGGAAGCCGAGACCGATATTCGCCGCCGCGTGGCCCAGCGCGAAGTGATCATCGGCTTCGGCCATCCTGTCTACACCATCGCCGACCCGCGCAGCGACATTGTGAAAGAAGTGGCGGGCAGGCTGGCGAGCGACGTCGATGACACGCGACTGTTCCAGGTAGCCGAACGGATCGAATACGTGATGAGCGACGCCAAGCGCATGTTCCCCAATCTCGATTGGTACTCGGCGGTTGCCTATCATCAGATGGGGATTCCGATTGACCTCTTTACACCGCTGTTTGTGATTGCGCGAACAGCGGGTTGGTGCGCGCACGTGATCGAGCAGCGGCAGGATGGGAAGATCATCCGGCCATCGGCGAATTACACCGGGCCGGAGAATCAGACGTTTATTGCCATTGAAGAGCGCGGTTAAAAGGAGCAACATTGTCATCGCACATCAGCAATGAACGCCCGGCGCCGGATCAGGTTCTCACCGACATCGCCGACTATGCGCTGCAATTTGAAATCGACAGCGACCTGGCCTATTCGACCGCTCACTATTGTCTGCTCGATACGCTGGGTTGCGGGCTTGAGGCGCTTGAGTATCCGGCCTGCACCAAGCTACTCGGCCCGATCATTCCTGGAACGGTGGTGCCGCACGGGGCAAAGGTGCCGGGCACGCCGTACCAACTTGACCCCGTGCAGGCGGCATTCAACATCGGCGCCATGATTCGCTGGCTCGACTTCAATGACACCTGGCTCGCTGCCGAGTGGGGTCATCCCTCTGACAACCTCGGCGGCATCCTCGCCACAGCCGACTGGCTCTCCCGTACTGCTCTCGCAAATGGCCGCTCTTCGCTGACGATGCACGATGTATTAACCGCGATGATCAAGGCCCACGAGATCCAAGGCTGCATTGCGCTGGAGAACTCATTCAACAAGGTGGGCCTCGACCACGTGGTCCTGGTGAAGGTAGCTTCGACCGCGGTGGTTTGCAAGCTGCTTGGACTGACCCGCGAGCAGACCATCAATGCCATTTCCCTGGCCTGGGTGGACGGGCAGAGCCTGCGCACCTATCGCCACGCGCCGAATACCGGCTCGCGCAAAAGCTGGGCTGCGGGCGATGCGACTAGCCGTGCCGTTCGGCTCGCATTGATGGCGCAGGCCGGCGAGATGGGCTACCCCTCGGTGCTGACCGCCAAGACCTGGGGCTTCTACGACGTGTCATTCAAAGGCCGCCCATTCAGCTTCCAACGGAGTTACTCGAGTTATGTGATGGAGAACGTTCTGTTCAAGATCAGTTACCCTGCAGAGTTTCACGCGCAGACAGCCGTGGAAGCCGCGATGAAGCTCTTCCGGCAACTGGCCGAGCGCGGGCTGAATGCGTCGGCGATCAAATCCATTACGGTACGCACGCATGAGGCCTGCCTGCGCATCATCGACAAGAAAGGTCCGTTGGCAAACCCCGCCGACCGCGACCATTGCGTGCAATACATGATTGCGATCCCGCTGATCTTCGGTCGCCTGACTGCAGCGGATTACGAGGACACAGTAGCCGCCGATCCGCTCTGGGGTCCGCGTATCGACGCCGTTCGCGATCGCATCACCTGCGTGGAAGAGCCCGGATTCACCTCCGACTACCACGACCCCGACAAGCGGTCCATCGCAAACTCCCTGCGCATGGAGCTGAACGATGGCTCTGTGCTGGAGGAGACAGTCGAATACCCCATCGGCCATCGGCGGCGCCGCGAAGAAGGCATGCCGCTGTTGATCGAGAAATTCAAAACCAACCTGCGCCGCCGCTACACCGAAGACCGCCAGGAACAAATCCTCGCCGCCTCACTCGACCGGGAGCGGCTCGCCCAAACACCGGTGAACGAGTACGTGGATCTCTACGCGCTCTAACTTGAGCGGGCCGAAGGTGCCTCCTGCAAACCACTCCTTCGGCTTCCCTTAATAAATCACAGCACACAATCGGCGGCATCCTTCATAATGGTGGAACGAAAAACTGCTTCATGAGGGAGCCGCTCTGTGCTGATTCCTGTTCGCGTGATTTCCCTGGTTGTTGCCTTCATCCTTCTATCTTTCTCCCCTGTGCTCAATGCCCAGCGCGCCGCCAACAGCAATAGCTATTACCAGCAACTGCGCAGCCTTTTGCCCGGCGGCGAAGTGATCGCGGTAAACAACCTCGAACTCCATCGCGACGCGGCCGTCTTTACTTTTCGTCACGGAAACATTGCGTTTTACGGCGAAGTCAACGGCAAGGTGACGGGCGCCGTCTTCCGTGGCGATGGCCACCTGCACATCACGCCGCCTACCGTTGAAGAGCGCCACAACCTCTCCATTGTTGCCCACGCTGAAGAGTACGGTGAGGACTTCGACCAGGTGGTGCTGCGGTTCACAGACGACACGGCCTCGGAGTTGCACAAAGCCTCGGCGGGCAAGGGTGATGCGGACTCTGCCTATGCAAGAAACGCTCAGGAGTTTCAGAGTTTCGCTCGAACCCACCTTCATCAGAATTACGATCTGCGCATCCTGCAGGACGTGTTGAGCCCCGCGCCAGGCGGGTTTTTTCTGGCCGCGATGCACGGCAAAAAGAACGGCCACCTGGTATTCACCTTCGATCCCAACGGCGTTCCTGGCATATCTCCCGAAGAGGTTGGCCTGCAGATCTGGAGCGACTGGGGAGAGACGTTTCCGCTGGCGTTTCACCGCGCCATTGAGTATGGCAACGGCACCGCCACCGGCAACGAGCACAACGCGGCCTATCGCATCCTGAATGAGAAACTCGACGTCTCCATCGAGAAGAGCGGCTTTCTCTCAAGTCTTGCCACGGTTGAGGTCCGTGCCGAGCAGGAGGGCGTCGCGGTAATTCCGCTTGATCTCTATCCAACACTGCGTGTGAGCCGCGCAGAGACCACGAAAGGCGATGCGCTCGATTGGGTGCAGGAGCGGAAGGAGGATGATCCCGAGTTTGGCGTGGTGTTGGCCCAGCCGCTCAAAAAGGGCGAGACCGCGACCCTCAAGATCACCTACGGCGGCAAGGATGTGGTCATCAACGAGGGTAGCGGCAACTACTATCCGGTCGCGCGCGAAGACTGGTATCCCAACGCGAGCCAGGGCCTGGGTGACTACGCCATGTACCAGATGGTTTTCCATGTGCCCAAGAGCCTGCAGATGATTGCCACAGGGACCAAAGTGAGTCAGAGCACCGATGGCGGCATCACCACCTCCGAGTGGAAGACGGATGTGCCGCTCGCGGTGGTGGGCTTCAGCATAGGCGACTTCACCACCAAAGAGGAGAAGTTCGGCAATCCGCTGGGCGGCGAACTCACCATTGATGCCTACGCCAACAAGGAACCTCCTGACGAAGTATCGAGACTCGCGGGCCAGGGTCCGTTCGGCACGCTGAACACAACGCCCATGCTGGCTACCGAGCTCAACGAAGGCGAAGTCGCCGCGCAGCTTTACACCAACTACTTTGGCCCGCTGTCGTTCGCGCACATCTCGCTCACGCAGCAGTCGGCCTGCAACTACGGACAGAGCTGGCCCATGCTGGTGTATCTGCCCATCTGCGGTTTCTTCGATTCAACCCAGCAGCACTTTCTGGGCTTGCGCGCCGAAGACATGTACTGGAAGGTCGTCACTCCGCATGAAGTGGCGCACCAGTGGTGGGGGCAGACGGTCGGTTTCCGCGGCTATCGCGACCAGTGGATGAGCGAGGGATTCGCCAATACTTCGGCGTCCATCTTTCTCCAGGCCACGCGGCCCAAGCCTGACCAGTTCCTCGAGTTCTGGAAAGAGCAGCGCAAGCTGATCACTGAGAAAAACGCTTTCGGCTTCCGGCCCATCGACGTGGGACCGGTCACCATGGGCTTCCGGCTCATGTCTCCCAAGGCGGGCTGGGACATCTACCAGAACCTCGTCTATCCAAAGGGCGCCTACATTCTGCATATGGTGCGCATGATGATGTGGTCGCCGCAGGATGGAGATGCCCGCTTCAAAGCCACCATGCACGACTTCATGGAGAGCCACCGCATGCAGGCCGCCACCACGGAGGACTTCAAGGCCGTGGTCGAAAAACATATGAGCCCGTCGATGGACCTGGACGGCAATCACAAAATGGACTGGTTCTTCAACGAGTTTGTCTACGGCATCGAGCTGCCGGCTTACCACTTTCAGGGCCAGGTAACGCAGGACGGCGACAAGTCGGTTTTGCACTTCACTCTCGCGCAGTCGGGCGTGTCGCCGGCATTCAAAATGATGGTGCCCATCTACCTGGAATACGCCGATGGCAAAAGCCTGCGGCTGGGTACGGTGAACATCGTCGGCGCAAACACCATCGACAAAACCGTGTCGCTGGGCAAGCTGCCCCAGGCGGTCAAGAGGGTTTCCATCAACAACAACTACGACGTGCTCTCCATCGATAATTAGGTTGAGCCAGCGCGGCGAACCATGCGGTATACTCCGGTACGCAGCGGAAAGTGAGAGGGTTACGATGCGTTTTTCAGCAATGATGAAGATGGCGGCGGTTGGGGTGATGGCCGTGGCAGGCCTGGCGGCCACAGGTTCGTCCATGGCGCAGGGCAATACGGTCTTGAAGCCGGCCGATGTGCAGAAGCTGTTGCCGGAAAAGGTGTATTACAAGGCGCAGTCGGCCACCACGCAACTCCGCAACTCCGGCGGCGTAAAGTTTGCCGATGGCTTCTACGTGCTAACAACCCTTGTAGATACAAGCGGATACGCGACCGATGTGGCTTCCAAGTATCAGGCCTACTTCATCACCGAGGTGCCCATCAAGGTGGGCGGCCAGAGCCTGCCCGCGGGCGTCTATGGCGTAGGATTCATTGCGGGCGACAAGTTTGTGGTCACCGATGTAGGCGCACACGACCTGCTCACCGTGTCTTCGGGCAACGATGCGGGGCTCAAGCGGCCCATGCCGCTGCAGGTTGTAGCCGACCCAGCTGGCGGTTTCAGGCTGTATGCGGGACGGAAGTACATTGTTTTCAGCCGCTAAGGCCGCTCCGGCGCGGCGCCGGACGGTCTCGCGTTCTACGCCAGTGTTGCAAATCGGGTTCTTTTTTCCTGAACAAGTGTGATTGTCAATACAACTTTTAGGGTAGAGTTGGTTCTAATATGTACATGGAGCCGTGCCATGCCTGATCGAGTTGTCACATTGCCCCCCGATTTGGACGATTTTGTCCTGAGCAGCATTGAGAGCGGACGCTTTGAGAGCACCACTGAACTGGTGCGCGCAGCCTTGATCGCCTTTCACCGCGAACAGACGTCCCATGAAGCCAGCAGGCTCGGCGCAGCGATCGCGGAAGGTGACGCGTTCCGCCGCCTCTGGGAAGCCTCAGCGCAGACCTCCTTCTCGCTGTCCCGCTAGCCCTTATCGGGTGCCGGGCAGAGCAGAGTGGATTGGCATCAGCCCGCGCGCCTCGTTATGAGTGCTGGGTTACTGTCAGCGCCAACATCCCTCCCCCAAACTGGATGAAAAGCGAAGCCAGCCTTTCGAGGCTGGCTTCCGCGCTTGTGGCGCCTGGAACGCGCGACGTGGTGATAACCTGGCCTGCAGGCAACCAGACTCGCCGGCATGACCTCCTTCTACAAGTCGAGTGTTGAGGCATTCCTTGCGCGGACAGATGAATACCTCATCGCGCGGTTGGAAACTGCATATGCGCGCCAGGGCTACACGAATCTCTTTACGGATCAGACGCTGACTTGGGAGCGTGATCTTCGCCTTCTTCGGGACTCCTTGGAACAGTGCTTTGAAAGATCGGGTTCTTGCAAATCGTGGGGCCTGGTTCTCGAGTTCTCGATTCCACGCAAGGAATCACGGATCGATATTGTCCTGTTGATCCGTGAGGTTATCGTTGTCCTCGAGGCAAAGACGACACTTGCGGCCTCACAGGCAAAACGTCAGGTCGAGGAGTATGCGCTTCTGTTGCATTACTTTCATCAGGCATCGGCGGAATGCCGAATAGTGCCTGTCATTGTTTCGCCTGAAGCGAAAGAGACAAACTACGACCCTATCAATCAGCGGGAACTGTTTCCACAGATGCCGGGCCATCGTGTCGCCACTGTCATGCGCAGTTCGTGGGAAGGATTACCGAGTCTTCTTCTTGAAGTTGAACGATCTTCCTCAGGGCAGATTGACTTTGATCTATGGGATAGCAGCCCTTATTTCCCAGTGCCAAGTATCTTTGAAGCGGCCTTGGCTCTACGCACCGGCCTTACAATTCGCGAGATTGCGCATTCCGAAGCTTCCGAATTCGAAATCGAAGCGGTAAGAGCTGCGATTCAAGGATTTGTGAATATTGCCCGCGAGCGGAGGCGCCACGTAATCTGCTTTTTAACTGGGGTGCCAGGTTCTGGAAAGACACTTGTTGGTCTGAGCCTCGCACACTCAAGTGAGAACAGCTCAAACGCGATTCACTTCATGAGCGGAAACGGGCCGCTCGTCAAGGTTCTCCAGCATTTGTTTACGCATGAAAGCATGCGAGGAGGTGCTGGAGCACCGCAAGCGCGGGCAGAGGCCAAAACCCTGATTGAAAATGTTCATGTTTTTGCCAGATACCACACGGACGATAATCTTGGGCCTCCATCTAATCACGCCATCATTTTTGATGAAGCACAACGCGCCTGGAATCGCGCTCAGCATATGAAAAAATTCAATCGAGATTATTCGGAACCCGAGATGCTGCTGCGCATCATGGAGCGACATGAAGACTGGGCAGTGGTCGTTGCGTTGGTGGGCGGAGGGCAAGAGATCAATGATGGCGAAGCTGGTCTGGAGGAATGGGGAAGAGCTCTCGCCGACGCTGCGAAAGATTGGGTGATTTATGCTTCCCCCGAGGTTCTGGAGGGTGGTTCGTCTACCGCCGGCCATAGGTTGTTCGATGGCACGGCTCAGAGAGATGTCCAAACGAGTTCAACGCTCCACTTGCGGACCTCGAATAGGAGTCTGCGGGCTGAAAAACTGGCAACATGGGTCAATTATGTTTTGGATGGCGATTCAGAAGGAGCCGCATCGTTGTGCATTACTGAGAGATTTCCGATCCTCCTTTCGCGAGAGTTGAACCAAACTCGCGTGATGCTGCGCGAGCAGGGAATTGGCGCAAATCGTTACGGTCTTGTCGGCTCCTCGGGCGCGGCACGATTGCGAGCGGAAGGATTGGAACCCAGTTCGACGTTTCATGCGGATTATCAATGGGAGCATTGGTATCTTGGCGAGAGGACGGATGTGCGATCAAGCTTTCAATGCGAGGTGTTCGCGACAGAGTTTGAAATTCAAGGATTGGAATTGGATTGGATTGGTCTTTGTTGGGGCGGGGACTGTGTTTGGAGTGACGGGAATGGTTGGCTCTTGCGTGCATTGCGGCAAGGCACGCAAAGCAAATGGAGCTCAATTAAAAGCAAGGACAGGCAGGAATTCCGAAGAAATGCGTATCGGGTGTTGTTGACACGTGCGCGGATGGGGATGGTTATTTTTATTCCCAAGGGTGACCCTGGCGACCCTACTAATTCGCCGGACGAATTTGACGCGACTGCGAATTATCTTATTCGGTGTGGTGTAACTCCGCTGATCTAGCTTCGCCGAACGAAAGCAGATGAAGAAGGCGGACCCGAGGGTCCGCCTTCTGGTTTGGAACTGAGTTTTAAGCTATGCCTTAGCCAGCACACCGCCGCTCAACCGTTCTTTCAGCATTTCGTGAGCATTCGCAAGGAAATCGTCCAGCGGAATCTTGCCGGCGTCTACGTCGGCGAGAATCGCTTTCTGCGCAGCGTATTCCTTGTTCACGATGCCGGCCTTGGACTGCAGCATGCGCCACGCCTTTCTCCGCTCAACGCAGAACATGACCAATTGGCGAGAGAGGGCGCGGTACTCGGTTTTGCCGTTCTCCTCATAGGTGATGTACACGCCGAAGTCGGGGATGAAGGCGCGATGGCCGGGCGTGAGATACCGCCGATAGACCACGTCCTGCTGCGTGATGCGGACCAGCATGTTGTCCAGGTGAACGAGCTTGGCTGCGGCTTCGGGCTTCAGCTTCCTCAGGTGGTTGCGGAACCGAGCTTCCGTAGTGCACCAGTGTGCGACCGTGTATCGCTGAGTTTCGCCCGTGGTCTTCGACTTGGTCTCGTACCAGTCAAGATCGATGGACGGATTGCCCTTGAGGTCCAACGCCTCCTGATAGGTTTCGCCGAGGCGCGGGTTGAAGACGAACTCCGGTGCGCCGCGGCTGTCGCGCACGCGCTGTGCCTGGTGAAGCGCCATGTCATCGGCCACGCCGTGCTCGGGCTGGCAGGTGGTGAAGGCCTGGATGAACGACGTGCCGCGATATTCCAATCCATCCAGAATGGCGCGGTAGAGTTTCGGTGCGTTGGCCATCGAGACCTGGCCGACGAAGGGCGAACCGTGGCCGGCGAGGAATGTTTCCGCCACTGTCTTCTTCTCAGTGTTCTTGCCCTGCGTGGCCGCGCCAAAGGTGTTCATGTCGCCGCCGCCGAGCATGGGGGTCGAATCAGAGTTCTGGCCGCCTGTGTTGGAGTAGACCTGCGTATCGAGCATGAGGGCCTTGATGTTGGGCCGGTTCTGCAGGATCACCTTCGACATATTCTGGTAGCCGATATCGCCCATGCCGCCGTCGCCGCCAACCACCCACACCTTGGGCAGTTCAACAATCTCCTGGTCGGTCATCAGCGCGTCCGTGAAGTGAGTGTAGTGGTAGTAGGTTTCTTCGTTGATGACATTCTCGTCCTTGGTCAAGAGGATGTCGGCGAGGCGCTCGGGAATGACGGAGCGGCGCGCGTGGTCAACAATGAAGCTCTCGCCCATCAGCCAGCCCACGGTGATGCCGTCCTGGAAGAGCGAGTTCATCCACGGATAGGGGTGCGGGTTGTTCGGCGAAGTGGAACCGTAGACCGTGTTGCAGCCGGTGTGCGCGGCCATCGCCATCACGGACATGCCATTGGCCAGGCGGCCGTCGATGGGCTGCAGGCTCTTGTGGTTGAACGCCTCAGTCAGCAGGACCGCTGCGATGGCTTCAACCAGCTGCGCGTCGGTGATCGGGCCCTCGGCGGCCTCGTGCGCGGCGATGCGAGCCTTGGTGTCTTTCACGTGCTCTCCGCCGAGCCCGAGCACGAGGTGCGCGATAGCCTGGCGAAGCAGCGCGTACTCGTCCGGGTTGCGCTCCTTGAGAGCAGCCAGCCTTGCGACGCCGTTCTTCTCGAGGTCGCCGGCCTTGGCAACGAAACGGTCGCTCTTGGCGTGATAAATGGGGCGCATGTACGCTTCGGTAACAGCGGCGATGGAGCGGAGCACAGACTTTTCACCGCAGCCAGCGCAGGCGCCGTCGCCGGCCACAAGCGCGTCGTAGTTGGTGCGGACCATCAACATGTTGCGCAGGGTCGCGGTCTTGGAGTCGGCCGGGTTGGCGGCGTTATACAAGCCGAGATACTTTTGCGAAGTGTCAGGAAGAAGGTTGAGGAAGCCCGTGCCGGTTTCGTGCTCGGCGTTGACATCTTCCGTTTCCTGGACCATGCGCAGCGCTTCGTGCTCGCCGCAGGCGGTCACGCAGGCTGCGCAGCCCTTGCACAGATCCGATACGAAGATGCTGAAGATGCCGCCGGACCCAGGTGATTTGCGCTCGGGCGACGAGAAGATGGCGTTCACCTTCTGATAAGCCATCGGCACCTTGGCGATGATGTCGAAGAACTGCTGCTGCGCGGAGGTCGAAAGTCCCTCGTGCGCCGATACAACATCGCGGAGGATACTGGGCAGCGGGGTTCCGGTCTTGATTTCTGCCAGCATGCGCACGCGCGTGGCCTTTTCGATTTCAGGAAGCGCCTTCAGCATCCTGGTGCGCTCAGCCGGATCGGCGATGTAGTACGAAACAGCGGTGGTGAGCAATGTGCTCAAGTCCTGCGAGGTGTTGGGCAGGGCGGTATCAGGGCAGACAGAGATGCACTCCATGCACTGGGTGCAGTTTTCAGGAATGTAGAGCGGTGTTTCGCGGCGGGCAACATATTTGGAAGCCGTGTCACCGGTTGCGGCAGCGATGACGCCCAATGCCGAGAGCGGCGTTGCTGGCTGGTCATACCCGAAGCTGGAGCGGAACTCCGCGTCGAATGCGGTGATGCTGCTTACGGGTGTGCGTGGTCCCTGGCCTGCGGGAACGGGTGTGGTGCGGCAGCCGCAGGAAACGCCGCCGGCAGTGGCGAGTTCAAGAATGGGCAACAGCGCCTGGCCGCGCAGCGTGGAGCGGTCGGCGGCAGAGAGCTCGCCGATCTTGATCTCCTTCACCTGCTCGAAGCCCTGCGTCATGACTTCCATGTTGGAGGCCACGACGGCTTCACCCAGTTTCCCGAACTTCTTCACGTACTGCTTGTAGACCACTTCGCGATACTGCTCCGGCGTGATGCCGAACTCGTTCAGCAGGCTTGATACGGCGAAGAACGCGCCGAGGAATGCATTGCCCTGCATGCGGAGCTGGAGATCGCCGCGGTCGGTGGCCTTCTTGGCGATGGCGAAGCCAGGCAACGTGAAGACGCGAATCTTGTTATCGATGATCTGCTTGCGCGCCCAGAGAGGCAGACGCTCCCAGGCCTGCTCGCCTTCCTCGTCCGACTCCCAAACCAGCGAACCGCCGGGCTGGATTCCGTCGAGTGGATTGGTGTGGGTGAAAGCCTTGGGATCGCAACAGAGAACAACCGTCACATGGCGCAAATCGCAGTTCACGCGAATACGGTCCTTTGCCGCGACCATGAAGTAGCTGGTGGGCGCGCCCTTCTTTTCAGAGCCGTACTTGGGGTTTGCGCTGACGTGAATCACTTCCTTGGGATTTCCGAGGTCGTCCTTCAGGCCGTCGCGCTCGTAAAGAAGATCGTTCAAGTCGCCGATGATGGCGCCGAGGTTCTTGCCCGTGGTGATGGCGCCCCATCCTCCAATGGAGTGGAAGCGGACAGCGACCGCGCCTTGGGGAAGCAGCGAGGGCTTTTCATCGCCGACAACCGCGTAGGGGTGGTCGATGCCGAGAACCATGAAGCTAACCCCGTCGGCAGCGGTCTTGCCGTCCTGGCGGGCGCGGCCGCCGGTGGCAAACTCATACGCGCCGATCACGTGCTCGGGGCGGAAGTCCCGCGAGCCCAGGCCGTAGGTGCCAGCGAAGATCCGGGGCACATCACTCAGCGAAAGAGTCGGAAGACCCTCTTGCGCAGGGCGGCCTTCGGTCTGGATGGCCTTCGAGATCGCGGTGCGGATGTCTTTGCCAAGCGGGTTGTCGGGCGAAAGGGCTTCGTCGGTGCGCTCCAATATGATCACGTTCTTCTTGCCCTTGAGCGCTTCAACAATGGCCGCTTCAGGGAAGGGACGAATCACATTTACGTGGATCGATCCGACGGTCACGCCGCGGGTCTCGCGCAGGTAGTCGACGGCAGCCTCGATGTTTTCCGCTGCCGAACCAAGCGAGACGAAGACCGTGTCTGTGTCGTCGGTCTTGTACTTGGTGATCAGGCCGTAGTGGCGTCCGGTCAGCTCGCCAAAATCCTTGTAGGCATCTTCAAGGAATTGCAGAATCGGCTCGGCGAAGTTGTTCCTGCGAGCCACGATGCCCTGCATATAGTGTTCCTGATTCTGCACCGGCCCAAGCAGGATCGGGTTGGTGAGGTCCATCATTTTGGGAACGCGGCGGCGGGTGGGCCCAAACAGAGTGCGCTGCGCTTCGGTGGGGCAGTCGATGATGTCTTCGGGCGCGCCCAGGTATTCGCGGATCAGCTCCGACTCATGTTTATAGAAGGTGCGCTCCAGGTGCGTCGTGAGGAACCCGTCCATGATATTCATGCCCGGCGTCAGCGAGAGCTCGGTAACGCGGCGCAGGATCAGCGACTGGTCGGCTGCCTGCTGCGCGTCCTTGCCCATGATCATGATCCAGCCGGTATCCAGCGCGCCGTAGATGTCGTCGTGGCCGCAATGGACGTTCAGGGCGTGCTTGGTCAGTGCGCGTGCGCCTACTTCCAGCACCATCGTCGATCCTTTGCCGGGCGCGTGGTAATACTGCTCCACGCCGTAGACAACACCCTGGCCCGAAGTAAAGTTGACCACGCGCTTGCCGCAAACGGAGTGCGCAATAGCGCCACCCTGGGCCGCGTGTTCGCCTTCGGTTTCAATGGCGATGGTATTGTGGCCGAAGACGTTCAGTTTCCCCTCGGCATAGGCCTGCTGGAAGAGCTCGCCGCCCTCGGTGGAGGGAGTGATGGGATAGAACACGCCGGCGTCGGCGATGCGGGTCTCAGTATGGTAGGAGACAAGCTGATTGCCGTTTGCAGTAATTCGGATGCCAGGATAACGAGCAGAAACCGTCATATAACCCTCTCAGTGAGCCCAGTACTTTTTGATTCGACCTGTTCGGCCCTCTTCGCCGAGCGCGCGACCGGAAACCCGGGTATGCGCTTTCATTGAAGCCTCGCAGCTGTTTGTCCGGCGGCGTTCCAATTGCTTCATTCGTTCGCGTGCCAAAACGATCGCTTGGTAAGGACCTTGCAAGTGTAATAGAGCGGAACCAGAATTACATTGCCCCGTATTTCGTTGTGCGAGGTCGCCGCTCCTTGGGGTCGCGTCGACTTATGCTCATCGACTTCGAGATCGATCAATTCTGCTTCCGCTGTAGCCATGATGGAAGACAGGGAACCCAAGGGGAGGGTTGTCCTGGCGAAATGCGGCCTATTCACCAGTATGCACCCGTGGAGGAGAGACGGTGTCCCAAGTGGTGGGATTAGTGTTTCTTATCAGAAATTCAAGGGTGGATGGGCCAACGTGAAACGGTTGAAGGCGGCGTCGACGAGGGTGGTGCCGGGTCCGGCGCAGATGCGCCTGTT
>Ga0116135_1000889_pt1 | contig 16100 bp, 14 predicted proteins | sample June2015DPH_20_1_FD_89738 | JGI IMG/M metagenome (GOLD analysis project Ga0116135, IMG submission 89738) | Peatland microbial communities from SPRUCE experiment site at the Marcell Experimental Forest, Minnesota, USA - June2015DPH_20_10 | ecosystem: Environmental > Terrestrial > Soil > Wetlands... | reverse complement strand
CGGGCTTGTTTGTCACCGTCATCAGCGACTTCTCGCCAACTTGACGCCAGCGTCGAGGCGTCAGGACCACACGACTTCGCCGTCCGCCTCAAGCGCCCTCGTCAGAAGCACCATCCGCGTCCACCGCATCCCGCCCCGCGTCCGTGACGATCGCGATACGCCCCTCGAGTGGGGCAAGACAGCGGAGTATATGTTACTGATTTGCGTCCGGCGGCAAGCGAAATTTCGGAAATTCCGAAATAAATTGCGGTTGCGGGATTTTCGCCTGGGGCCGGCGCGTGTTCAGAATGGCACGTTTGTGACCTGCCGCGATGTGGTCAGGTCGCGTTCACGATGATAACCAACGTCACGCGGACAACGCATTGCCGTGGAAATGACTAGCAACATCGAGCCTGAAGCGTCCCACCACGCTCAGCAAAGAAAAATGCGCCGCGGGGAATTTCAGGGCCTCAAACGGGTCTAAATAGCGCATCAGAACGAATCGGAGGAACGCATAATGAAACTCAGACTGATCGGCGCTGCCGCAGTGCTTTGTTCCGTGCTGGCAGGACCCGCGATGGCTCGGCACGTGAAGACCTATCCGGGCTACCCCGCGCAGAGCGTCTATTGTGCGACCAGGGAAGCGGGAAATCCCCACACCAAATATTGCGATTACATTGCGTGGTCCAAATGGCGGCAGCGGGGCGGTTGGGACAGCACGCTCGACAATGCCTGCTTGCGTAATCCCAATTATATCCCGGGAGAATGCGGCCTGGATGCGCAGGGCCATGTATTGTTTCCGCCGGGTTGAATTGATCACCTGCCCGGCCTGCACCAGGCCGCATGTGATCAATGCAAGACAGGCAAGCTATCAAGCATGACGAATCAGGCCGCCTCGGTTGGCGGCCTCTTTCATGATTTGACCTTGCCGTCATCTTGTTCCGGCCGATAGCGGCGACCCGCTCCACAATCTGCAAAAAATTGCGAGCCGGTGCGATGGCCAGGGGGAACGTTTGTTCCGGCGCGGTGTCCTATCAGTGGGCATCCGCACAGGCTTGCGCTGAACAACTTGCGCCGATCGCCCCGGGAGGGACGCATGGGCCAATTGGCGATCCGGCTTTTCACACTTGCCCTATGCGCGACCGCGTGGGTGGTGATTCCCACGGTTGCACCGGCCAACGCCGCGACGAGCCGCAGCAAGCACATCAGCAAGCATCACCAAAAGCGCGCTGGCGTCAGTGATCCCTGGTCTGCCGGTCGGGCGCCGCCGGTACCCGCGCCTTACAGTCAGCGGGGCCCGGCCTGCCCCGGCATGGGCCGAGGCATCGATTGTACGACATGGCCTCCTCCCATGGATGATGATCCCGATCGCAAGTCTTCAAGCTCCGATGGCGGCTAAGCGGACATGACCGGCCGCGCTGGCGATGTCCGGCGAGCGGAACAAGCGGACATCGCAACGGCGCTGCGGGGCGTGCGCGCACGGGCTGAAACCAAAACCCCCGCCGGAGTTAACACGGCGGGGGCGTTGTGGATGGATGGTTCGGGGCTGGGGGTATCGCACCAATGACCCACGCAACGATACAATCTCCGCGAACAAGTTTTCACAAGGCCAACTTCTGGGCATCTGTCATGCATTGTATACATGATTCAACTTGAAATCGCAGGCGGTCACTGCCCGTTGATGGGCTCCAAGCTATCAAAACCGAGCGCTCGGTTATAGTTGGCCGGCACGCTTGCGCCACGACGCGGCTTGTCTCCTATCGGCAACAGCGACACTCAATCGTCTGACGGTGATGGCCAGTCCCAGCCGGGTGACGCCCAGTCCAAGCCGATTTCCAGCAACACACTAAAAAGATGGCTCGGATTCGCAATTCCTGTTGCGATTTTGGCTGCAACACCTGGCGCCACAACGGCCTGGAATCGGAGCAGACGTTGGAGGCAAATTTGCTTTTTGGTCGATGGTTCGTTGCCGGCATCCGTGTGCGATGCGGCGTGTATTTTCTGGCGCTGGCGGCGTTGGCCGGAGCGGCGTTGCTGCCGACGGTGGCACAGGCCCAGAACGTCTGGGGAGGCACCGGCAGCAGCACCACCACCGCGAACTACAATCTCGGGACCAACTGGAGCAGTGCGCCCGCCGGGGCCCCGCCGATTGCGGGCGGGCAGTCGGCGCAATTCGCCAATACCGGAAACGCTGGTGTCGTGGTGGCCGGCCCGATTACCCCGGACTCCTGGACCTTCAACGCCAATTCGCAGTCCTATAGTGTGAGCGGAGCGGCGGTTAATTTCGGTACCACGACCGGACTGGTGAACAACGCCACTGCAGGTTCGATTTCGATCGCGAACAATCTGGGCGGCGCCGGAGCCCAGTTTCAGCAGCTTGGTACCAACACGCTCACGCTCACGGGTACCAACACCTATACCGGCGCGACCACGATCTCCGCCGGCACGCTGGCTTTGACAGGTACGGGCAGCATTGCCGCATCCGGTCTGGTCAATCTGACCAACGCGGGCGCGACATTCGATATCTCCGGGACAACATCTGGCGCTTCGATCGCCGTGCTGAACGGCGTCTCCGGCAGCAATGTCAATCTGGGTGCGCAAACCCTGACCATCACCGCCGGAGACACGCTGCATATCTATTACGGCACCATCGGCGGCAACGGTGGACTGACGGTCACGGGCGGCTTCGCGGAACTCGGTGGCACCAACACCTATACCGGGGTGACCACGATCAACAGCGGCGCAGACCTGGTGCTCCTGGGCACCGGCACCGTCGCCAGCTCGAGCAAGGTGATCGACAACGGCGCCCTCGATCTCTCGGTGATGTCGGTCAATTCCTCGATCACGTCGCTGGCTGGAACCAACACCGGCGCCCTTCTATTCCTGGGCAACCACTCCCTGACGCTGACCGCGGCCAACGATACATTCGCCGGCGTCATCAGCAACAGTGGCGGATTGGCGCTGACCTCCGGAACGGAGGTACTGACCGGCATCAACACCTATACCGGGGCGACGACGATCAATGGCGGCAGGCTCATCGTCGACGGTTCGATCGCGACGTCGTCGCTGACCACCGTCAATAGCGGCGGCACCCTGACCGGCCTCGGCACAGTCGGCAACACCACGATCGCCAGCGGCGGCATGTTCGCACCGGGCACCGTTACGCTCGGTTTATCGATGACGGTGAGCGGCAATCTGGCGTTCCAGTCGGGCGCCCAATATCTCATCGCGCTCAATCCCGCGACGTCGTCATTTGCCAACGTCACGGGGACAGCGACGCTGGGCGGGGCGACGGTCCAGGCCACCTATGCATCGTCGGTAAGCTATGTCACCAAGCAATACACCATCCTCAGCGCCGGCGGCGTCAGCGGCACCTTCGGCTCGCTCGTCAACACCAACCTGCCGTCGAACTTCGTGCCGACACTGGCCTATGATGCCACCCACGCCTATCTCGACCTGACGCTGAGCTTTGCGCCGGCGCCGACATCAGGCGCACCCAACTACAGCGGGCTCAACGGCAACCAGCAGGCCGTCGGCAATGCGCTGATCAACTCCTTCAATCTCACCGGGGGCATTCCCCTGGTGTTCGGGACCCTGACCGCGACCGGGCTGACCCAGATTTCCGGCGAGACCGCTATTGGTTCGCAGCAGACCACGTTTGACGCGATGACGCAGTTCATGGGCGTGATGACCGATCCCTTCATCGGCGGTCACGGCGGCGCGGCTGCGTCATCGCCCGGCGCGACCGGCTTCGCCGACGAAGGCAATGGGACGACGACCAAACGCTCCGATGCCTATGCAATGTTCGCCAAGGCGCCGCCCGCCGCCTTCGAGCCGCGCTGGAGCGCATGGACGGCGGGCTTTGGCGGCTCGCAGACGTCAGACGGCAATGCGGCGGTCGGATCGAACAGCACGACCAGCCGGATTTACGGTACCGCGGTCGGCGCGGATTACCTGTTCTCGCCGTTCACGCTGGCCGGCTTTGCGCTCGCCGGCGGCGGCACCAATTTCAGCGTCGCCAATGGCGGCTCGGGACGTTCCGACCTGTTCCAGGCCGGCGCCTATATGCGGCACACCGTTGGGCCGGCCTATGTCAGCGCGGCGCTCGCCTATGGCTGGCAGGACATCACCACCGACCGCATCGTGACCGCGGCCGGCCTCGACCATCTGCATGCGGAGTTCAACGCCAATGCCGTCTCCGGCCGCGTCGAGGGTGGCTATCGCCTGGTCGCGCCGTGGGTCGGCGGGCTTGGCGGCGGCCTTGGCGTGACGCCTTACGCGGCCGCACAGTTCACCACCTTCGATCTTCCGGCCTATGCCGAAAGCGCCGTGTCGGGTGCCAGCACCTTTGCCCTCGCCTATGCGCCGAAGAGCGTCACCGACACCCGCAGCGAACTCGGCATCCGCACCGACCAGTCCTTTGCGATGCAGGATTCGATGCTGACCTTGCGCACGCGCCTGGCCTGGGCCCACGACTTCAATCCGGACCGCTCGATCGCGGCGACCTTCCAGGCGTTGCCCGGCGCATCCTTCACGGTCAATGGCGCCGCGCAGGCGGCCGACGCCGCGCTCACCACCGCCTCGATCGAGCGGAAATGGCTGAGCGGCTTCTCGCTCGCCGCCACCTTCGAAGGCGAGTTCTCCGACGTGACGCGCAGCTACGCCGGCAAGGGCGTCGTCCGCTATCAATGGTGAGCGATGACGTCACTCAAAGGCCGGTAAATCCCGCCTTGACCGGATCGCTGGAGCCGTCGAGTTCGCGCAAATAGGTCAGCCCGCACACCGTGAGCCGATGCATATCCTTCTCGCCGGCCTCGAACAGCGTGGTGACATACTCCGTCACCTTGACGCGGGCCTCGGCGCTGGCGGCCGCAGAGCGGTTCAGCAGGAGATCGTAGGTCATCATGATACGGTCGATGGCGGGTTGCATGATATCCTCTGGATGATGCGTCAAAACAATTCCAAGGCCGCTGCTCAGGCGGCTGCTTAAGCCGCTTCTTAAGCCGCTTCTTAAGCCGCTTCCTGGGCCTCAAACGTCGCAATCGCCTTGTTGGCGAGGCGGATCTTGTTGAACTCGCCGCCGTGGAACAGCTGCACGATGATCTCGACCAGGGGCTCATTGGTGACAAAGCTGTCGGGAATGGCGCCGGTCCGGCGCAGATAGTTGGCGGCGATGGCGTAGGCATCGCCGACCGCCCCGACATTCATGACCTGCAATCCGCGCTCGACCAGCATCGCCTTCGGCCTCCGATACGGAGGGATAAGCACGAGACCGCGCAAAAGTTCCATTTCGGAAACCGGCTTTCGCCACGCCAACCGGCAGCCCAAAAACAAAACGCACCGGTCCGGAAAGCCGGGCCGATGCGCTTGGGGAAGTCACGTTTTATTCTTGTTGGCCGCCGGTCTTTTTAAAGCATGCCGGCTTGGCCGAAAAGTCTCAGAGCCGATACAGGATCTGGTCGGTCCAGAACCGCTCGAGCCGGTGCAGCGACTTGTTCAGCGTCGCGAACTCCTCGTTCGAGATGCCGCCGACCTGCTCCACGGTCTTGACGTGCTTCTGATAGAGCGCGTCGACGATGCGGCGGATTTCCTGGCCCTGCGTGGTGAGACGGATGCGGACCGAGCGGCGATCGACGCGCGAGCGCTGATGGTCGAGGAAGCCGAGTTCAACCAGCTTCTTCAAATTGTAGGAAACGTTGGAGCCGAGGTAATAGCCGCGCGTGCGCAGCTCCCCCGCGGTCAATTCCTTGTCGCCGATGTTATAGAGCAGGAGTGCCTGCACCGAATTGATGTCGGCGCGGCCGCGGCGATCGAATTCATCCTTGATGACGTCGAGCAGGCGGCGATGCAGCCGCTCCACCAACGTCAGCGCCTCGAGATAGAGCGGCTGCACCGGAGCCTGGCCCGGCGCGCGCTCAGCGGTATCCACCGCCGTTGCAACGGCTTTCATCATGACACGTCCCCTGTTGTCGTTTTTATCGACTTATTCGACGAAACTTGTGTCCCGCCTGATAGCTTCAACTTAAGGGGCGCGTTTGAAGATCAGCTTAAATAAGACAATAAAGAGATCATAAATTTAAGACAGTGAATCGCGGATTAAGCCCATCAACAAAGGACTTTTCGCAACCTTTCATTGACGGTGCACGACCCCTGTTCACGCTTCGTTGGCGCGCGCTGTCACATATGGAAACAGCATCGTTCGGATTCGAAACGCCTGCGTAACAGGTATGACCGCAGCGTTTACGGTGACTGAAACGTTACCGCAAAAATCCTCGAAAATTTGATGCACCCGAACGCTGGCTCAACCGGCTCGGCCAATATCAGGAGCCGCCGCATTGGACGATCACGGCGTCCTGCGCCGCTATGGCGGCCGTTCGCGCGCGGCCATCCAGGCCAGCGCGAGGTAGGCCGTCAGCGCCACGGCTTCAAATCCCACCACCGCCAGGCTGCCGCCGTAGATACCCGGAAACATCAGCTCGATCACCGCCATCGACACCACGGTGGTCAGCCACACCACCGCGCCCCACGGCGTCGCCAGCCACAGACCCACGGCGGCGACGAGCTCGATCACCGCGAAATAGACCGTGGCGGCCTGCCACGCCATCGGTTGATTCTCGAAGGCTTCCTCTTCGCCGCCGACAAAGCCCGTGACCTGCGCCCAGTGATAAAGGCCCTTGGCGACGGAGACGACGGCCATGATGCGCAGGAAGAACACCAGCCGCCGGGTCCACGCATTGTCGTCGGATTCGATCCGCTCGGACGAAATCGCCGCCACCGACATGGCATTGTCCCGCGACTGATCGCGCGATGGGGTTTCAGACATCAGGAAGGGCTGCTCATGACCGGAAAGGTCCTGTTAATATAGCCGTCGGCGGCGACTCTTTGTCAGGGACTTTTGGCCCCTCGGCGCGGCAAAATCAATCGGACTGGCGGCAAGTTCCGGGCTTGCGGCACGTCAAGGCCGCGGTGACGGGCGCCGCGCAAAGTGCTAGATAAAGTGCCAGATTTGGAACCGGTCAAAAAACCGGTCAAAACCGGCCTGCCGCCGCGAGACCAAAACCTGGCGCCTCAAGGAGAGAACAGCACATGGCGATCAAATTCGGGCGCCCGATTGAAATGCGCGACGCGCCGCGGCGGGAAGCCGCCCTCTCCGCCCCCAGCCTCGATCTGGCGGTCCGGCCACGCCGCAACCGCAAGGCGGAATGGGCGCGCCGGCTGGTGCGGGAAAACGTCCTCACGTCAAACGACCTGATCTGGCCGTTTTTCGTGATCGATGGCCACAACAAGCGTTCCGCCATCGCCTCGATGCCAGGCGTGGAGCGGATCAGTGTCGATCAGGCGGTGCGCGATGCCGAACGCGCGATGAAACTGAACATCCCCTGCATCGCGCTGTTTCCCTATACCGAGCCGAGCCTGCGCGACGAACATGGCTCGGAGGCGCTCAACCCGGACAATCTCGTGTGCCAGTCGGTGCGCGCCATCAAGAAGGAATTTCCCGGCTTAGGGGTGCTCTGCGACGTGGCGCTCGATCCCTTCACCAGCCACGGCCATGACGGGCTGATCGAGGACGGCCGAATCCTCAACGACGCGACGGTGGCGGTGCTGGTGCGTCAGGCGCTGGTGCAGGCGGAAGCCGGCTGCGACATCATCGCGCCGTCGGACATGATGGACGGACGCGTCGCCGCGATCCGCGAAGGACTCGACAATGTCGGATTCCTCGACGTGCAGATCATGTCCTATGCCGCGAAATATGCCTCCGCCTTCTACGGCCCGTTCCGCGACGCCATCGGCTCGGCCAAGACGCTGACCGGCGACAAGCGGACCTATCAGATGGACAGCGCCAATTCCGACGAGGCCTTGCGCGAGGTCGAACTCGACATCGCCGAGGGCGCCGACATGGTGATGGTGAAGCCGGGGATGCCCTATCTCGACATCGTGCGGCGGGTCAAAGACACCTTCGCGATGCCGACCTTCGTCTATCAGGTGTCCGGCGAATACGCGATGATCGCGGCCGCCGCCGGCCATGGCTGGATCGACGGCGACCGGGCGATCATGGAAAGCCTGCTGGCGTTCAAGCGCGCCGGCGCCGACGGCATCCTCACCTATTTCGCCGCGCAAGCGGCGGAGAAGCTGAAGGCGGAGGGATAAACCCTCCCCTCGTCGTCCCGGCGAACGCCGGGACCCATAGCCACCGGCTGTGGTTATTGCGAAGAACGTTTGCTACCGCGACAAAACGCGAGGCCGCGGTGTATGGGTTCCGGCCTTCGCCGGAACGACGGAATATATGACGGGCCCCCCGAAATATTGCGGTTCGGTAACGATCGCCGCCCTTGCAAGCCCAAGGCCGGTTCCCATGTCCTGCACGGTGACGGCACAGTCGGGAGGACTGACCCATGTCTTATAGCGGTTCGGGTAACACTGGCGGCGCCTCAAATGCTGGCGGCGCATCTAGGGCTGGCGGCGCCTGGCGCAGCGATGGCGGGGTGCCGCCGCATGCGTTTGATCCCTGGAGCCAGCCGGAACTGTTTCGCGGCGTTCTGACGCGGCGGTTTTTCGCGTTCCTGATCGATCTCGTGGTGCTCTCGATCCCGGTGATCCTGGCCTGCGTATTCATCGCCGTGTTCGGCGTGGTGACGCTGGGCCTGGGCTGGGCCCTGTTCTGGCTGGTTTCGCCGGCCTCGGTGATCTGGGCCCTGATCTATTACGGCGCCTCGATCGGCGGACCGCATTCGGCTACCCTCGGCATGCGCGTGATGGATCTGGAACTGCGCACCTGGTACGGGGCGCCAGGCTATTTCGTGCTCGGCGCCATGCACGCGGTGCTGTTCTGGATTTCGGTATCGGTGCTGTCGCCGCTGGTTCTGCTGGTCGGGCTGTTCAACGGCCGCCGGCGCCTGCTGCACGATATCGTGCTGGGAACCGTGGTCATCAACAGCTCGGTCCGTAACCCCGTGGCCCAGCCGGCGCGAACCTTCTGATCCCCCGGGGCAATTCGCTCGCTCCCCCGGCGGCCTGTTTGTCCCGGGCAGACGGCCAGATAAATTGCAGGCTAAATTCATTGACCGTTAGGCTCCGCGGCGCGATGCTGGGCCCTGCTTCGCTTCCAACGGCTGACGACACAACTTGACCCAGCACTCGCGCGACACCCCGCAATTCTACCTGACGGCGCCCTCGCCGTGCCCGTATCTGCCGGGCCGGCACGAGCGCAAGGTGTTCACGCATCTGGTCGGCGACAAGGCCGGCGATCTCAACGACCTGTTGACCCATGGCGGCTTCCGGCGCAGCCAGTCGATCGCCTATCGCCCGGCCTGCGACCAGTGCCGCGCCTGCGTTTCCGTCCGCGTGGTCGCCAACGAATTCCGGCCCTCGCGCAACTTCCGCAAGATTCTGGCCCGCAACGCCGACATCGTCGGCGAACAGCGCAGCGCGGTGCCGACCTCCGAGCAATATTCGGTCTTCCGCGCCTATCTCGACCAGCGGCACCGCCATGGCGGCATGGCCGACATGACCGTGCTCGATTACGCGATGATGGTCGAGGACAGCCATGTCGAAACCCGGATCATCGAATATCGCCGCCGCGGCATCGACAGCGGCATCACCGGCCGCGGCGCCGACCTCGTGGCGGTGGCGCTGACCGACGTGCTCAGCGACGGGCTGTCGATGGTGTATTCGTTCTTCGAACCGTCGGAGGAAGGCCGCTCGCTCGGCACCTTCATGATCCTCGACCACATCGCCCGCGCCAGACGGCAGGGATTGCCCTACGTCTATCTCGGCTACTGGATCGAAGGTTCCAAGAAGATGGACTATAAAGGCCGTTTCCTGCCGCAGCAGCGGCTGGCTCCCTCCGGCTGGCTGCGCATCGATGCGTCGGGCGAGGTGCCGTCGGAACCGCAGGATTGAGGGGCCGTCATCACCGTCCATTCGTCATGCCACGCGAAAGCGGGGCATCCAGTACGCCGCGGCTTCACGATTAGATCGCTAACGCCTCTGGGATACTGGATCACCCGCGTTCGCGGGTGATGACGGCGTTATGTATGGCGTAGCGCGTAGCCTCACCCGCTGACGTAATCCCACACCAGCTTGGCATTCAGCGCGATGATGACCGCCGCCGTCACTATGGCGAGCACCGTCAGCCAGCGCGGCGCGGTGAAGGGCCCCATCTTGGCCCGGCTTGCGGTGAACATCACCAGCGGCACCACCGCGAACGGCAGTTGCAGGCTGAGCACCACCTGGCTCAGGATCAGCAACTGACCGGTGGCTTTCTCGCCGGCCCAGATCGTCACGACCACCGCCGGCACGATGGCGATCATCCGCGTCACCATCCGCCGCAGCCATGGCGCGATGCGCAGGTTGAGAAACCCCTCCATCACGATCTGGCCCGACAGCGTCGCGGTGATGGTCGAGTTCAGTCCGCAGCACAACAGCGCGATCGCAAACAGCGTCGGCGCCAGCGTCGAGCCGAGCAGCGGCGCCAGAAAGGCGTGGGCCTGATCGAGCTCGGCGACGTCGACCTTGCCGACGCGATGAAATGTCGCTGCCGCCAGAATCAGGATCGAGGCGTTGATGACCAGCGCCAGGCACAGCGCGATCGAGGAATCGATGGTGGCAAGCTTGATCGCCTCGCGCTTCTCCTCGACGCTGGCGCCATAGCCGCGGGTCTGCACCAGTCCCGAATGCAGATAGAGATTATGCGGCATCACGGTGGCGCCGAGGATGCCGAGCGCGAGATAAAGCATCTCGCGGTTGGCGAGAATGTCCGTGGTCGGCGCGAAGCCCCGCAGCACCGCGCCCCAATCGGGATCGGCGAGCGCGATCTGCACCGCAAAGCACGCCGCGATCACGCCCAGCATCGCCACCACGAAGGCTTCGATCCAGCGAAAGCCGAACGCCTGCAGCGCCAGAATCAGAAACACATCGGCGGCGGTGATGAGCACGCCAATTTCGAGCGGAATGTGAAACAACAGATTGAGGCCGATCGCCGTGCCGATCACTTCGGCAAGATCCGTGGCGGTGATGGCGATTTCGGCCGACAGCCACAGCGGCAACGACACAAAGCGCGGAAAGGAATCGCGGCAGGCCTGGGCGAGGTCGCGCCCGGCGCCGACGCCGAGCCGCGTGCACAGCGACTGCAGCACGATCGCCATCAGGTTGGACAGCATCGCGATGCTCAACAGCGCGTAGCCAAATTTCGAGCCACCGGCGAGCGAGGTCGCCCAATTCCCGGGGTCCATATAGCCGACCGCGACGAGGTATCCCGGGCCGAGAAACGCCAGCAGCTTGCGCCAGAACGGGCCTTGTTTGGCTGTTTTGACCGACGCGAACATGCCGGCCAGCGATGGCTCACCCCGCGGACTATGCCAGCCCGAGCCGTCCAGCGCCCGGCTTGGGAGCGCCTCTGGCTGAGAATCGGGCGGTAAAATGCGAGATCGAGCGTCCATTGTCAGAGGATGACGGATATCTCTCTTTATTGCAACTCATTTGCAAGTGCATCTGAACATCACGAAAATGATACAGAGGCGGATCTTGGGCGGATCTTGTAAAGCACTGAGGAAGTGCTTTATGTTTAAGTATGATCAAATTACCGACTGAAACGCCCACCGCGACCCTGCGCTACGCCCTCGTCCCCGATGCCGCTGGTATCGTGGCGATCGAAGCGACGTTCGCCGCCTATGACCGCATGATGGCGATCCTGGCCGAAGTAGCGCCGGTGGGCGCCAACCTCGTCTCACTGCACGCGCAGGCCTACGAAAAAATCCGCGTCGAGACCGGCCTGCCCGCGCGGCTGGTGACACTTGGCCTGCGCGACCGCGCCGGTTACGTGGCCACCGCCCGCAGAATTCCACTCGACGACAAGTTGTTTGCGATCAAGGGACCAACTTCACTGACCATTAGTACTGTTGGCGGACGCGTCTTGGTCCCGTTCGAAGTCCGCGGCTATGTTGCCGGCTGGGATAGTCCCTTCCCGGCTCACCTGGTGTTTGACGGTCTCGCCTACGAAATCCACATCGCCGTCAAATCGAAATCAACACCACCGGAGGAGAAGACCATGCTTCACGAAGGCATCCTTGCGCGTATGGGGCGACTTCTCGCCGCCATCGCCAGCCAAACCATCGACAACGCCGAAAGCAACAACAAGGTCGCCGTCGTCAAACAGGCGATTCGTGAAATCGACGCCGGCGCCGAGGAAGCGCGCTATGCGCTCGGTAAATCTCGCGCCGAGGAATTCCGTCTCACACGAAGGCGTGAAGAGCTCGACGCCGAAGTCGCAGGCCTGACGGAAAAGATTCGTCTCGCCATCGCGGAAAACCGCGAAGACCTCGCGCGCGCCGGTATCGCACGGCAAATTGATCTGGAGTCCCAGGTCATCGCGCTGGAGCGTGCGACGGATTTCATCGAACTCGAAATAGATGAGCAGACCAAGGCCTTGCAGGCGATGCTGGGGGCCCGCCGCGAAGCCGAAGCCCGCCTCGCCGATCTCGAGCAAAGCCTCGCGCAGCATGCGCCGCACGAAACCAATCGGGCGCTGCCGACGACTAACACAGCAAGTGCCGATCTCGCCATGGCGGCGATCGCGCGGGTCACCGGCGTTCCGGCTTCCAGCGTGCTCGGCGACAACCAGCTGGACGAGCTCGACCGGTTGCACCGCGAAAAGGAAATCGCGGCGCGGCTGGAAAGGATCAAATCGCAGCAATGAGTGCAGTCAGCGATATCCTGTTGGCGCCCGATGTGCGGCCATTCGCGGTTGCCGCCGCGATCATGGCCGCTCTCGGCGCGATCGAATTGCTGACGACCCTGGTCGGCTTCTCGATCGGTGGGTTAGTCGGCAACGACGTCGCCGTCGAGGCCGACAGCCATGACGCCCTCGGCGGTCTGTTTCTCTGGATCAACGCCGGACGCCTGCCGCTCCTGATTCTGATCATTCTGGCGCTCGGCGCGTTCGCCATCGAGGGGTTCCTGCTGCAAGGCATCGCGCATGGTCTCGGAATCACGCTGCCGGCCTGGATCGCCGGCCTTGTGGCCTTCGCCGGTACGATCCCGGTGGTCAGGACCACCAGCCGCGGCATCGCCCGCATCATCCCGCGCGACGAGACCTATGCGGTCAACGACGCCGACTTCGTCGGCCAGGTCGCCACGGTTTCGATCGGACCGCTTGATCAGGGATTACCCGGCCGCGTCCGTCTCAAGGATGTCTTCGGCAACTGGCACACTGTGCCGGCACGCGCCAGTCCCGATTCGGCGGCGCTCCCGGTTGGCGCCAGCGTGTTGCTGGTCGACCGTGACGCCAAGAGCTTTATCGCCATTTCCGCACCCGCCGACCTCATCGCACACCAACGATCATCAAACAGGGCATAAAAATGTGGGAACTTGCTGTACCCGTCGCAATTGGCGTCATTGTCGTTCTTGCTATCGGCCTCATTTTCGCAAGGCTCTACCGACGTTCAACGCGTGACGAAGCCTATGTCCGAACCGGCCTTGGCGGCCAGAAAGTCGTGCTCGACGGCGGCTCGTTGGTGCTCCCCGTTTTCCATTCCACGGCGGCGGTCAATCTCAAGACGCTGCGGCTGGAAGTCGCCCGCGGCGGCCCGGATTCGCTGATCACCAAGGACCGCATGCGCGTCGACATCGGCGCCGAATTCTACGTCCGGGTCAAACCCGACATGTCTTCGATCGCCCTGGCCGCGCAGACGCTGGGCAACCGCACCAACGACGCCGCCGAATTGCGCGAGCTGATCGAGGCGAAGTTCGTCGACGGGCTGCGTTCGGTCGCCGCCACCATGAACCTCGAAGAGCTTCAGGAACAGCGCGCGGTGTTCGTCAAATCCGTGCAGGACGCGGTCGGCGCCGACATTCAGAACAACGGACTCGAACTTGAATCGGTTTCACTGACGCGACTTGATCAGAGCGACATCAAGCACTTCAATCCGACCAATTTCTTCGATGCGCATGGCCTCACCACCCTGACCAAGATCACCAAGGAACGCGAACAGGAACGCAACCAGATCGTCCGCACCACCGAAGTCAACATCGCGCAACAGGATCTGGTCGCCCGGCAGACCACGCTGACGATCGAAAGCACCAAGCGCGAGGCGGAACTTGCCCAGCAACGCGACATCGCCAACAAGACCGCCGCGATGCGCGCCGAGACCGCGAAGGTCGAACAAACCGCGGTGCAGAACGAGGCCGAGTACCGCATCGGGCAGGAACTGGCGGTCGCCAACAAGCAGATCGAAGCCACCCAGAACCGCGAGACCAAGAAAATCGAGGCGGATCTGGCGGTCAAACGGCGCACCACCGAAGCCGACCGCGAACTGCAGATCGTCGCGCAGGAAAGCGCGATCATCGTCGCCACCAAGAGCAAGGAGCAATCCGAAGCGCAGACCATCGCGGAGACCGCGCGCGCACTGGCCATTTCGGCCGAGGAAAAAGTCACCACCGCACGCGCCGTCGAAGTCGCCGATCGCGACAAGATCATCAACGTGATCGCGGCGCGGAAGGCGGCCGAAACCACGGCGATGCCGATCACCGTGATGGCGGAGGCCGAAAAGCAGGCCGCCGCGAACAAGGCGGAAGCCATCAACGTGCTGGCCAAAGCCGACGCCGCGGCCGCGACCACCCGGGCCGCCGGCGTCAAATCGCTCGGTCAGGCCGAGGCCGAAGTGGCGTCGCTGAAGGCGGAAGCCCGCAACAAGCTCGGTTCGGCGATGGTCGATTACGATCTCAATCTCGCCCGCATCAACATCATTCCGCAGGCGTTGGCGGAAGCCGTCAAACCGATCGAGAAGATCTCCGACATCAGGATCTTCGATACCGGAAGCCTGCTGGGCCGTGGCGGAACCGGTGGCGCCGGCGGAGGCCTCGGTCTCGGCGACGGGCTCGCCAGCCAGTTGCTGTCGGTCTCGGCATTCAAGCCGATGATCGACAAGATCCTGACCGAGGCCGGTTTCGCGGCGGGTCCCGACGCCCTCACCAGCCTCACGACGGCCCTGGCCGCCAAGCAACTGGCTTCGGCGGAACCATCCACAGCACACGCTGACACCTCAACGCTGGCCCACGAACCGCGCAGCGCGGGCTAGGGTCACGCCTGACGAAGGGTCCGCAATGCAGTCAAAACCGTGCCACTGTATCCGGAGAACCTGGTCGGCGGCCCCGCCAATTAATTAAAAATTAACCACGACGAATGCCTGATTGAGTTCGGCGTGCAGTTCTGACTCGCCGTCACGATCCCTGTGCGACGCAGACGTTCAGGCGCTTGCCGGACGCGTTCTGATCCGGGCTTTAAGGGTGTGGCCATGTCTTCCCCTTCCAATATGTCTTCCCCTTCCAGTATGTCTTCCCCTTCCAACATGTCTTCCAACCAGCCCGGCCTCAGGCCGGCATCGGCGACGGTGTTATCGTGCAAGATTTGTCAGGGTCCGTCGCAGCTGTATGGCGTCGTCGATTTCCATCGCCCCTGTGAAACGCCGGGCGTGGTTCGTCCGCCGCTGTCGGGTGTGCCCGTGTATTATCGTCGCTGCACGGCGTGTGGCTTTCTTTTCACCGATGCGTTCGATGACTGGAGCCATGATCAGTTCAAGACCCAGATCTACAATGACGACTACATCGCCTTCGATCCGGATTACCTGACCACGCGGCCGAGCGCCAATGCCGGCGTCGTGGCCAGCCTTTGGGCCGGTCATAAGGCCGGCATGCGGGTGCTCGACTACGGCGGCGGCAACGACGTGTTTTGCTCGGCACTGCGCGCCAGTGGTTTTTCCGAGGCCGTGACCTACGATCCGATGGTGCCGGAACATGCCAGCCGCCCGAATGGAAAGTTCGATCTGGTGACGTGTTTCGAGACGCTGGAACATTTGCCCGATCCTCTCACCGGCATCGCCCAGATCGCCGACTGTGTGGCCGAGCCCGGCGCGGTGTTTTATTCGACACTCACGCAGCCGGCGGATTTCGAGCAACGCGGCATGTCGTGGTGGTACATCGCGCCCCGCAACGGCCATGTCTCGATCTTCACCAAGCAGGCGCTGGCACTGGCCTGGGCCCGTCACGGCTTTAAAACCGCCGCGCTGAGCGATGGCACCCATCTGGCGTTTCGTACCCTGCCGGAGAGCTGGGGCATGAGCGTGGCT
>Ga0116135_1000888_pt1 | contig 16100 bp, 13 predicted proteins | sample June2015DPH_20_1_FD_89738 | JGI IMG/M metagenome (GOLD analysis project Ga0116135, IMG submission 89738) | Peatland microbial communities from SPRUCE experiment site at the Marcell Experimental Forest, Minnesota, USA - June2015DPH_20_10 | ecosystem: Environmental > Terrestrial > Soil > Wetlands... | reverse complement strand
CTTCGCGCCCTTTTCGTCGCGAACGAGGGCGTGGATGTAGACCGTCGGGAATGGCACGTCCTTCATGAAGTGAAGGCCCATCATCATCATCCGGGCGACCCAGAAGAAGATGATGTCGAAGCCGGTGACGAGGACGTCGGTCGGGTAATAGCGCTTGACGTCGGTGTCGTCGTCGGGCCAGCCCAGCGTCGAGAACGGCCACAGCGCCGAGGAAAACCAGGTGTCGAGCACGTCTCCATCCCGCGTGATGAAGCCGGCGCGCTTGGCCGGATCGAGCGCCATCTGGCGGCCCTGCTCCGGCGTGATGACTTCCTGCTCGGCATAATAGCCAAGCGCGTTGCCAACCGCCTCCTCTTCGGTTTCGGCGACGAACACCTTGCCGTCCGGCCCGTACCATGCCGGAATCTGATGGCCCCACCACAGCTGGCGGGAGATGCACCAGGGCTGGATGTTCTCCATCCACTCGAAATAGGTTTTTTCCCAGTTCTTCGGCACAAACGCCGTCGCGCCGCTGCGCACCGCGGCGATCGCCGGCTGCGCCATGGTGTGGGCATCGACGTACCATTGGTCGGTCAGATAAGGCTCGATCACGACGCCGGAGCGGTCGCCATGCGGCACCATATGCGTGTTGGGCTCGATCCGCTCCACAAAGCCGAAATCCTCAAGCCGCGCCACGATCTGCTTGCGCGCGGCGAAACGCTCGATGCCGTTCAACTCCTCCGCAAGCTGCACCGCGCCTTCCGGCAATCCGCGCAGATAATCTTCGTTGCCGGCGAGCGCGAGACCGCCCTCCTGATCCAGCACGCTGATCTGCGGCAGGTTGTGCCGCTTGCCGACCTCGAAATCGTTGAAGTCATGCGCCGGCGTCACCTTGACCGCGCCCGAGCCTTTTTCCGGATCGGAATACTCGTCGGCTACGATGGGGATTCTTCGTCCGACCAGCGGCAGGATCACATGCTTGCCGACCAGATGCGTGTAACGCTCATCGTCCGGATTGACCGCGACCGCGGTATCGCCGAGCATCGTCTCCGGCCGCGTGGTGGCGACGACGATGAAGCTTGCGGGATCGTCGGGACTGAACGTCTTGCCTTCCAGCGGATAGCGCAAATACCACAGGCTGCCTTTGACCTCGACCTGCTGCACCTCGAGATCGGAAATCGCCGTCAGCAGCGCCGGATCCCAATTCACCAGCCGCTTGTCCTTGTAGATCAGCCCCTGGCGATGCAGTTCGACGAATACTTTGACGACCGCGCGCGACAGGCCTTCGTCCATGGTGAAGCGTTCGCGCGACCAGTCGCAGGACGCCCCCAGCCGCTTCAGCTGATTGACGATGATGCCGCCGCTTTCGGCCTTCCACTGCCAGACCCGCTCGAGAAATTTAGCCCGCCCGATATCGCGCCGGCCCGGCTCCTGCCGCTCCATCAATTGCCGCTCGACCACCATCTGGGTCGCGATCCCGGCGTGATCGGTACCGGGCTGCCACAGCACGTCGCGCCCGCGCATCCGCTCAAACCGACAGAGAATGTCCTGCAAGGTGTTGTTGAGGGCGTGCCCCATATGCAGCGAACCCGTCACATTCGGCGGCGGGATCACGATGGTGAAGGGCTTGGCATCGCGCCGCTCCGGCCGCCCGGCCTTGAACGCGCCAGAATCCTCCCAGAGGCGGGACATGCGGCCTTCGATATCGGCGGGCTGGTAGTTTTTCTCGATCATGATGATGCAATCGGGGCTGTTGAGAGGGCTAGAAAGCCGCCGGCGCACGCCAAGTCAACCCGGCAAGTCAACCCGGCAGGTCAGGCCGAAAGCCGAGATAGAGCCCGATGGGGTGGCTGAATCAGGGCGGTCAGCGGCCGCGCGAAACCCGTTCGATTTCCGCCTTGACGATGCGCTCCACCAGCCCAGGCAAATTATCGTCCAGCCAGGACTTCAACATCGGCCGCAGCATCTCCTTGACGAGATCCTCCAGCGTCCGCGCGTTGTTGCTCAGCACGGTATGGGCAAGGCTATTGAAGGCGGATTCAACCGCGGACACCGTCGAGTGCGACAGAATCTGCTGGGGCGGAGCTGCGGGGCTGTCAAACGACGGTTGCTCGAACGCCGGCGGCCGGTACGCGGCCCTAGCCGCGGCTTCGGTAAATTCGAGATCATCCGCCGGTTCGATCTTGTGGAACGAAGGCGGCTCGGGGGGCGCCACCGCCATCTCGTCGGTGAGTTCGAACACCTCAGGGTCAGGCGCGGGCGCCCGTATCTCTTCGGGGGTGGTCGCTTCATCGAGACCGTTCAGCAAGGCATCGATGTCGTCCTGGCTGTTGCTCACAGCCGGCGCGGGTGCCGGGGCTACCGGAGGCGGTGCGGGTGCGACCGGAGGCGGCGCCGTCTTCGCTGCGGCAGCTTGCGCGGCAGGAATAGCTGACGGCGGAATGTCGTTCATCGCGGGCGCCTTCGGCGCTGGTGCCGGCGCGGCAGCCTTTTCCGGCTTGGCCGGCGGCGCGGGGCTCGACGGCTTCTCGGCAGTCGCGGGCTTGGCTTCGTCGTCGGCAATGATACGCCGGATCGACGCCAGAATCTCCTCCATCGAGGGCTCTTGGACCTTTGCAGGCTGCGTCATCTCCGAATCCACCTCATCAACGCCCTCGTATGCGTTTTACACCAAGCCAGACAGGATTTGCCGGTTCCGGATATGCGGGCTGGGATTTTCATCGCACAAGCCCGACTTGTCCCCAGATCAAACGCCGCCCGAAGCATTGTGCGGAATTTCGCCCCTGCCCAGGGCACCGAAGCATCGCGGCTCAAGGTGCGAATCGCTCCGCTGCCTCTAGGAAAGGTACGTCATGGCAACAAATGATTGCAAGCAACGCCATCGCGCGGCGTCCGCCGCGCAAACGCCTTTTGGCGTTTGTCGCGAGGGAAAACCGGTTCTCGCATTTCCCTTGGGGCAAACGCGAAGCGTTTGCCCGGAGATCATGCTCCGAACGCGGACGACGTCAGGCGATCAGCGGCCGTCGGGCGTACGCACACCAAACCAGCTGTCGCGCACCTGCTGATAGTGCACGCTCGGGTCATAGACGCTGGTGGAAAGATTGAGCACCTGGGGCGACAACCGTCCCACGGCGTTCAGGACCGCGTATGACGCGACCACGCGATCATGCTGTGCCGTCACCAGTGCGACGCGGGCGTTGACCAGCGCCTGCTGGGCGTTGAGCACGTCGAGCGTGGTTCGCTGTCCGGCCTTAGCCTCTTCGCGCACGCCGTTGAGCGCGATCTCGGACGCCGTCACCTGCGATTGCGCCGACGCCACCTGCGCCCTGCCCGCCACCAATTGTCCCCATGCCGTCACCGTGTTGGCGCGGGTCTGGTCGCGGGTTTGTTCGAGCACGAGACGCTGCTGCGCCAGCGTTTCCTTGGATTGGCGGATCAGCGAATATTCAGCACCGCCCTGGTAGACCGGGACCGAAAGCTGCGCGATCGCCGAGGCACCAAAGGTCCGGAAGGTCGTCAGTTGCTGTTCGTAGGCTTGCTGCACACCGGCTACCAACGACACCGTGGGCAACAGTGCACCCTCGTTCACCTTGACCTGCAGGAAGTTGACGTCGATGCCGAACATCGCCGCTGTCACACTCGGATTCTGGACCAGGCTGAGATCGACCGCGCCGGGCAGCGTTCCTGGCAAAAAGCGATCCACCGGCGAGCCCGGCGCGAGCGCTTCGGGTTCGTTGCCGATGATGCGGCGGAAATTCGATCGTGTCGTCGTCAGATTCGATTCGGCGGTCAGCTGCTGGGTCTTGCCGGCGGCAAGCTGCGCCTCCGATTGGGCGACGTCGGTGCGCGTCACTTCGCCGACATTGAAGCGATCGCGGGTCTGCTTCAGCGTCTGTTCGAGCACGCGGGTATTGCTCTTCTGAACTTCGACGATGGCGGCATCGCGCAGATAGTCCATGTAGATGGTCGCGGCCGACAGCAGCACCGTCTGTTCGAGCACGCGCAGCGCTTCGCGGGCGCCAGAGACCTGGCTCTCCGCCGCACGTGTCTTGTTGGCGGTCTGGCTGCCGTTATAGAGCGTTTGCGTGACCGTGACGCCGGCGGAGCGCGGCGGGTTGGTGCCGTGGTATTCGGTCCTGACGATCTCGGTCGCAGACCCGCCGACGGTGGAATTGGTATCGGTATATTGGTAACCGGCGCTGGCCGTGACAGCGACCTTCGGGCGATAGCCCGACAATGCCTGGGGCACGTTTTCGTCGGTGGATCTGACGCTGGCGCGCTGCGCGTTGAGCTGGGGGTTATTCTGATAGGCGCGCACCAGCGCAGCCTCAATTGTATCGGCCAAGACCGGCATCGGTCCCATAGACGCTAATAGAAGGACCGCAGCCGCAGCTCCGGTAACGACCTTCACCCCATTCATCCCCGATAATCCATTCATCCATTAGGCCGATTCAAGCGCGCTCGAACCGGGTAATCGCGTCATTCCAAGCCAGCATCCCGCCGCACCTTATTCCGCGCGCAAGCGGTAAGGAACCCCCGGAGGAGCAACGCGGTGGGAAACTCTCAACATGGGGCATCCGGGCCACACTTTTGATTTCGAACGGAATTTAGTGGCTGGTGGACGCTAGAAAACGAACGCCGCAGGCCGCTCAAGCCCCGGCAAAACCGGCACCGCGGCATCGAAAAGCGCTCGATTCCCGAAATCGTGATGGGAGCGCGTCACAATGGTGGCTCGCTGCGGCTGGGTCAGGGCAAAGACCCCGACCAGCCGGCCGCCGTCCTTGAGCTGCCGGTAAAGCCCCTCCGGCACGATTTCGGTCGCGCCGTTGAGCACGATCACATCATAGGGAGCGTCGGCCGAATCACCCTCGGCCGCCGCGGCGCATCGGACCGTGACATTGCCAAGCCCGAGCCCGGCGAAAGCGTCCTTTGCCTTCGCCGCCAGCGACGGGTCGCTTTCGGTCGCAGCCACCCGCGCCGCCAGTTTTGCAACCAGTGCCGCCGAATAGCCGGACGCACAACCAGCGACCAGCACATTGTCGGTGTCCTTGATCTCGGCAGCCTGCAACATTTTCGCCGTCACCACGGGCTTGATCAGGAAGCGCTTCGCAGCGCCGCCTTCGCTGACATCGAGATCGAGATCGAGATAGGCCAGCGCACGTTGATTCTGGGGCACAAATGCTTCGCGCGGCACCGCCAGCATCGCGTCGATAATCCTGATATCGGTGACATCGCTGGGACGCACCTGACCATCGACCATTTTCTGGCGCGCGGTCGAAAAACCGGACATTGGGGACCCCAGTGGAGAGCGGAAGTTGCCGCAGGATGGAACGAGAACAGCGACATCTTTGATACAAGGCTCGTCAAAACGCAACACAACGATGGCGCCAGCCGAAGCCTGCGATCCAGCCTGATCTTCGCGGCATCACTGATTTGGAATACGACCTATTCGATCGTCACGGCGAGGCGCCCGATCAGTCTCGCCACCTCGTCCAGATGCCCGGAATCCTGTTGTTCGAGGGCTTTGGCGAGCCGAACGAGGCATTCGTCATCGCTCAAAGCGGGGCTGTCGCTCGGCACGATCGACGGAACGGGCCTGATGATAACGGTCTGGCTGTCTGACATCTATTCACCTCTCGCAAAACCCGGGGACCCCCGAAACTCATCGGCAAATTGGTCTTTTTGACGCTCGGTTCGTGAAGCATGGGCGTGATCGGATCACGATTTGCGGATCACGGAGGCGCCATCAACCCTTGCGATGCCAACGGGATATCAAGGGTTTCCAGCCCATCCAGAGGCCGCCGCGGGGCCAGCCCATTTCGTCCTTTGCAAGGCCCGGAGGCTTTGTTATACGCAGCCGCGTGCGAACCCCTCGGGGTCGCCTCTTCCTCGGTAGCTCAGCGGTAGAGCATTCGACTGTTAATCGAATGGTCGCTGGTTCGAATCCAGCCCGGGGAGCCATTTGGCTGTTCTCATCCGTTCTTTCTTGTTCGGAGCAGTTCAACAGCCCCCCAACCTATTGTAAGCTTAGAGCCCGACCAGCGAACTTGGCGGAAATGTGAACATTTCTTGGCGAAGTTTTGTATTGCACGCTATGAAACGGAGAGATCGTCGATCGGGGTAACCCAATGGCTCGCGCTAAGTGCCTGAATTGCGCAACAGAGACGGATTCCGAAGCGGCCTTCTGTCCGGCTTGCGGCACGCCCCTCGCGGTCCCGAGAGGGCCATCGGCTGCAGCACTGCGCCGTGCCGAGCGGCGGCCGATAACCGTTTTGTTTTGCGATATCGTCGGCTCGGTTTCGCTCGCCAATACGCTGGATCCCGAGGACATGATGCACGTCCTCGAGGTGTTTCGAAATTCCTGCGACGACATCATCGGGCGTAATAACGGCTACATCGCCAGATACCTGGGCGACGGCGTGCTCGCCTATTTCGGATACCCAAGCGCCGACGAGGAAGACGCTTCGCACGCGGTTCGGGCTGCTCTTGCGCTGCAAGGCGCGATGGCAGGCTTGCCGTTACCGAACGGAATCGCCTGTCAGGTGAGAATCGGCGTCGCCACCGGCCTCGTGGTGATCGGCGACATCGTCAGCCGCGGCGAATTCCGGGAGGTCGATGTCGTCGGGGAGACGCCGAACCTCGCCGCGCGGCTGCAGAGCGCGGCGCCGGCGGGAGGCGTCATCGTCGCCGAGACGACGCAGCGGATCACCGCGGGGTTGTTCACCTATCGACCGCTGGGGCCATTGACGCTGAAGGGGTTCGACGCTCCGGTGCAGGCCTTTGAGGCGCTTGATGCGACAGAGTCCGGCAGCCGTTCCCGAGCCAGGGCCGAAAACACGCGAACGCCCATCTTCGGCAGGGATCGTGAGCTGCAGATTCTCGTCGATTGCTGGTCGAAGGTTCGCGCCGGCGAGGGTCAGGTCGTCCTGATTCAGGGAGAGGCCGGCATCGGCAAATCCCATCTCGTCGAAGCCCTACGGAACCATGTCGCCGATGCTCCGCACGTGCAATCCACCTGGAACTGCGGACCCAATACCACCGATTCCGCACTCTATCCGGTCGCCGAACAGCTTGCGCGAGCGGCTGGCTTCGAACGTGGCGAATCTGTCGACGGACGACGCGCCAAACTGACACGACTGATGGCGCGCTTTGGACTGACGGCGCCGCTCAGCACGGCTGCGATTGCTGACTTCCTCGGCCTTCCGCCGGCGCCTTCGTCGCCGCTCGAGGGCTTGACCCCGGATAAGCTCAAGGCGGTGACGCTCGACTCGCTGCTCGCCAGTCTGGATGGATGGGCGGGCGATGAGACCGCGCTGTTGGCGTTCGAGGATCTGCACTGGAGCGATTCGACGACGCTCGAGCTGGTCGATCGCGTCGCAGCGAAGGCCAAGGGTCGCCCCTGGATGATCCTGGCGACCGCCCGGCCCGAGTTCTCGAACCGCTGGACCGAAATTACCGATCTCCTGCATATCGAATTAACGCGCCTCGACCGTGGCGCGGCCGCACGCATCTGCGCGCATTTTGACGCGGCTGCGGCGCTTCCGCCGGAAGCCTCGCGGCAGATCGTCGCCCGCTGCGACGGCATTCCGCTGTTCGTCGAGGAGATGACAAAGTCGGTTCTCGAAGGCATGGCAGCGGCGCCGGCGCGTCAAGGCGATGCGAAGGTCTTTATTCCGGCCACGTTGCACGATTCGCTGGTGGCGCGGCTCGATCGTCTGGGCGCGGCGCGGCAGATCGCCAACGTCGGCGCGACGATTGGCCGTCGCTTCAGCTACGACCTTTTGGCCGAGGTCATGAATGCGCCGGAAGCCGAACTGAGACAGGGGTTGCTGGAGCTGACCCGGTCTGGCCTGGTCGAAAGTCTTGGCCTGCCGCCGCACAGCGAATACCTGTTCAAGCATGCGCTCATTCGCGACGCCGCCTATGACTCGGTCCTGAAGCGCGAGCGCGAGGCGCTGCATCGGCAGATCGCGACCGTATTGCGCGAACGCTTTTCGGAGTTGCAGGAAGAGCAGCCCGAGCTGCTGGCGCATCATTTGAGCCAGAGCGGTGCCGCGCTCGAGGCGATCCCGCTCTGGGTGGCGGCCGGGCAACGCGCGGCGTCCCGAGCCGCCCATGTGGAGGCGGTCGGGCATTTGGAGACGGCGGTGGAATTGCTGCGGCGTCAACCTCCCGGCGCCGAGCGCGCCGTGGCCGAACTGCCGCTGCTACTGGGACTGGCTGTGAGCCTTTCGGCCTCGCACGGCTACGCGTCACCGAAAGTCGGTCGGGCGCTCGCGGAAGCGCGCGTGATCTGTGACGCCATGGGTAACGTCCCGGAGCTGTTCGCGGTGCTCAGGAACGCCTGCAGCTTCTACATCGTCGCGGTCGAGATGGGCCCCGCCTCGGAGACCGCGCGCCTATGCCTGGAGATGGCGAGCAAGACGGATCTGCCGGAACAACGGATCGAAAGCCAATACGCGCAGGGGTACCTGCTGTACATGCGCGGCGAGCTTGCGGAGGCGCGGACGTATCTCGAGAACGCCGGCGAGATCTACCGGCAGCATAATGGCGCGAAGCTTGTGTTCCCCAGCCCGCAGGATCCTCTGGTCGGAAGCCTCTGCGCCCTCATGCAGGTCATCAATGCGCTGGGCGACGAGGCGGGCGCCGATCGGGTCGAGGGAGAGTTGGAAGCCCATGTGCAGCGACTGGGGCGCGCCTACGATCACGCCTATAGCCTCTGCTTTCAAGCGCGCCTCGCCAGCGCGCGACGCAACTACACCCGGCTGGGCGCGCTCGCCGACGAGGCCCTGACGGTCTGCAACGAACGATCCTATCCTCTCTACGGCGCGATCGCCTCGTTCTACAAAGGCATCACGATCGGGCATCTCGATGAGGCGGACGCTGGCCTGCACATCGCCATGTCGGGTTTCGATGATTTGGACCGGCTCGGATGCAAGCTGGGGCGACCGGAGCGGCTCCATGACATCGGGCTCGTGCGGATGGCGATGGGCGATTTAGGCGACGCCTTGTCTGTCATCGACGTCGCTATCGCCGAAACGATTTCTACCGGCGAAACCTTCTATCTTCCCATGCTTTATCGGACGCGGGCGGAAATCCTGGACCGCGCCGAGCGGCTCACGCCAGCCAAAGAGTCGGAGGCGGACCGCCGGTTCTGAAGTTAACCCGGTTCATACCAGCGGAACCGCCGTTCCGGACGTGTAGTCGCAGCTTGACCAGAACCCGTATTTGGTCGTCAGCGTCACCTTGCCGTCCTTGGGCGTGCCGAGCCCGAGTTCGGTGACAAACGGCAGGCTATCGAAAACCCCGAGTTCGAGCGTCCAGTCGCCCTCAAGGAGTTGCCAGTCACGTAGCGTCGTCAGGGTGAGCGGTCCTTCGAGCAGGGTTTGATAAACGGCGGTGTCCGAGCCGTCGGCTGAGAGGAATTGCTTGAGATACCAGACCGGGACCGGGATATTCAGACCGAACAGAAATTCCGGCTTGTACAGGCCTTCGGCGATTGGTTTCAAAAGTGCCGGGCTTGCGGCCCCACTGAGCCGAGCAAAGACCTCGGCGGGCGATGCCGAAGTATTTTTAAGTGACGTGGCAACGAAATTGGTTCCGGTTAGTGACAGGAACTGCTGCTGACTTGCAATGGCGGTCGGCGCAAACGTCTTGATGAGCATCGCCGAGGCGACGAACGGCCCAGCCGATGGCGAGGTCGCGGGCCCGGTGATGTTCGAGAAATATTTGGGATACCCCATGATCTCGCGGCCTACCGTCACGGCCAAACCACTATCGACAAACAGATAGGCGGGGACCCATGCGATATTTGTGGGGAAGAATGGGTCCCCGTCGAAGCTGCCAACAAGCAGCCAAAAGCCGACGTCGATCTCGGGCGTGCCGCCCTGTTCGGAAAAAGGCGGAGTCGTTGCGACGAGGGCCGCATTCTTCACGTAGGCCAGGAACACCATGTCCAACAGGACGCGAAATTGCTGCCGCCCCGCGATCACATTGTAGGTCTTGTCCAGATAGGCTTGACAGGCTGCGTGATCGGCGGGGAATCCGAAACTATAGACATCGGCACCGTTGGCGTTGAAGGGCGGCTGAGGAAGGGTTATCCAGCCACTGTAATTGATGTATTTCTGTGACAATTGGTTCTCCTTCATCCCCAGAGCCGTAATCGGCCTGGATCAGGGTTGGGTGATATCTCAGGCGAGGCCGGCTTGACCCGGCACGATCGGTCCATAAAGCGTATTCGCATAGGAGATCGGGATATTGACTCCCGACAATGCTGACGCTGCGGCGAGACCCGACATCGCCGCCACCTCGACTGCGCCGACGTTCACCTCGAGAGCCTTGGTCCAGTCGCCCGCGAGGAAGAGGTTGGTGTAACCCGAGTTACCCGGCTCCAGTCTGTATTTAAGCGTGTTGGGCAGGCTCAGCACATAGCGTTCGCCCGGACTGATATTGGCCCGCCAGAATTGCTGATCGAACCGGTCCTGACCGGTCGCGGGACGCACCACATGCAGCAGCTTCCACTGGAAGTCCGCGCCTGTTCCGGCGTTCGACCACAGCACCTGCAGTTGCGACGTGGTCCAGGCGAGACCATCCTGCTTTGCCTTCGCTGTCGCAAGCTTGGCGTCATTGGGCGCGGCGTCATCAGCCATGACCCCACAGAAATAGGCCACCGAGAGCGGTGCCGGGCTTCGCCATGCCTCGGCCGGAAGCAATTGGGACATGTCCGAATAGGTATCGAGCGGCGGCACATATCCGGTCGCGATCGGGCCGAGCGCTTCCGGCGGCGTCTGGGGCGCCATGAAGGGACCGCCAAGGTTGTGCACCGCGCAGTCGACCCAGAATTGCAGCGCCTGGGTGCGCACCGTTCCGAGCTTCGAGACCATATCGGCCCAGCATTGATGCTGATCGATCAGCGCCTTGCAGATCGTTCCCAACGCGCCGACCGGGATGCCGAGAATCACCTGATCGAACTGCTGCCCCTGCTGGAGACGCAGCGTGGCCGCAGCCGGCGGCTGTGGACTGTAGTAGTCCTCAAAATTGACGCCGTCGGCTGCAAGCCTCTCGCCATCCAGGAGCTGGTTCCACAGCGGCGCGTTTGGCCAGCTGTGGATTCCCGCCACCGGCGGCCCGAACGGATCATATTCCATCACGCCGGGAGCAAGATCGACCTGCTGCTCGATCACGATGGTTTCGATCGTGCTGCCGTCGGCGCTCGGCAACAGCGCCGTGACATTGTGGAAGAAGCAGAACGTCACGCCGCGGCTCTTCAGCAACTGGTAGAGCGGCGTGAAGATGGTGTCGCCGAAGCCCGCGGTCGCCTTGAAGAAAAAAGCGCCCTTGTAGGTGAGGCCGAGGCGAAGCAAGGCCTGCACGGCTGTGCAGGCTGACAGACTTGGTTTCGTCCTGTCTCCAGCCTCATAGGCAAAACAATAGTCGTATAATGCTCGCATCAAGGCGGTGCTGGAGAGGAACGTGCGAATGTCGTCCTTCAGCAAGGCGGGCGACGATTGCAGCAGAAAGTCCCGGAAATCCAATGCGTCCAGCATATGGAAGCCGCCTGTGAGGCAATCATTGTCGATCGCTCCGATCGCGATCAAAATTCCAATAAGACCCTGCTCGGAGATTTCCCTTTCAGGCGGTTCCGGGAACGCCAGATAGGCGACGAAGACGAGATAGAGAGCGCAGCGGAGTATGTCGGCGACATCAGTCCAAATCAGCTCCGGCACGGACTTGTCGCCGTTTTCCAGCAACTCCGCAGCCCGTCTCGCCGCATCCAGCAACACAGTTGCGCTCTGGGCTGGAGCGCCACCGGAGACGGAAGCGATCAGGAGTTGCACATGCGGCGGCAAGTCCGCAATCGGGGCCACCATCGCCGCTTGCGGAGCGATCGGCGAGGCCAATCCCTGATGCTGCCCGATCAAGGCCTTCAGCCAAGCGATCATCCGGCTGATCAGGGTTGTGAACGGCGGCATGACCGGATCGTTGTCCCAGAGGCTGTCAACACCGGGGAAAACATTCGGATCCTCGTCCGGAGGGAGCCAGGCTGACCATGGCGACCACGTGTCGTTTTCGTCGGAGGTCAGAAAGAACTGGTTTTGCCGCTTGAAGGCGTCGCCGATCGTCGCGAGCGGATCGCTGGGCGGGCGGTTCAGCGCCTTGAACGTGAGCCGCATCAGGGTGAAGGCGTTGTTATAGGCTCCCGACCAGATGTGAAGACCGTGCTCCTCGATCCGCTGTCCGTATTCCGGATTGCGTCCGCTCGCGGTCTTGCCGCCAAGGCGCCAGCCGAGCTGGTGCACCGTGATCTCGTATTTTTCTCCCTTGGGATCGATTTCGGTCAGCGCCAGCGCCGCGCTCATGGCGCCCATACCACCGCCTAAGATCGCAACCTTGATCTTGCCGTCCGCCATGGCCCCCGCCCCGTCAGTCTTGATCCGCCAGATTATGCACATCCGCTTTCAGCGTGCCATGATTCCTTGTTGCCGCTGGACGAAGGGACGATGGCTCGGGGAGGCGCACGAAATCCGGCTATCGCTGCGACCCCGCCGGGCTTTGTTTGCCGTAACCGGCGCGTGAAGTGTCGGCGCATCGTCGCCACAGTGCGGCGAGCGGATCCGGGCCGCCCCATAAACCAAAGTCAGGACTGGAAATGAAGCGATTGATATTCGCCGGCATGCTGGTGCTGATCACCACGGCTGCCCAGGCCCAGGCCTATACGACCCTAGGTCCCGCTGGCGCCGGGGGTTACCGAAGCGGCACTCCGCGCGACATCGACAGCGCCACCGCCGATCCGGGAAAATTCCGCTCACGTCATACAAGTTTACATCGGAAAAGATCGATGCGGTCACCGCCAAGCGCGCGATCGTCCTGTCAAAACGAAAGTCAGGGCTTGACGGGCTCTGCGCGCCTTGCGCCCACACTAGCTTTGGGCGCTTGGCGGTCGCGCGTGGCGGACAGCTCTTTCTTTAGCTTCGACTGTTCATCGGGTGTCATCGCGGGGTTTTCGCGCTTCGGCGGCAGATCTTCCACGGCTGGATAATCGGTGGTTTTCCGATGCCCCGGTTCCTCAGCCCGCGTGGGGAGAGGTGCAAGCGCGACGACGGACAGCAGTATCGCCGATGCGGCCAACGCCGTGAATCTTCCATCGTTCGACATTCGCGGACCCTATGTACTCGGGAACACCATTCGTGCTGCCAGCATGTTCGCCAATTATGACCATAAGGGGTTGAATGACGCGGGTCCGAAGCCCCGCGCCTTTGTCTGTGTCCGTTTTAATGGTTAGCGGTGTTCTAATTGGCTGGTGGCCATTGTCAGTGGTTGAATTCAGCCGGCCTTCAAACTTCCCAGCTATAAAAGCAATCGCAAATTCTTACGTGGCGAGGCCGGCGCTGCCATTCAAAACATGGCTTGAACCGGCCGCTTTAGGGGGGAAGTCTGCAAGATGGCCAGCGGTATATGGACCACCGAATATTTCATCTGCACCGATTGCGGGATGAGTTACACCGCGACCAAGGAGCAGCATCCGGACCATCATTCCGGCAGTTTCGACTGCAAGGTTTGCGGGTCCGTGGTCCACGCCTGGACCGGCTTTTATGATTTTTTCGACTGGAGTTCCGCCAAGACGGCGGCACCCGTGTTTGGGAAAAAGAGAGTGACCCACAAAGCCCCCGGGGTCTGAGGGCTGGCGCCGTCAGACTGTCAGTATTGCGAGGGGTGGAGTGAAGGGTCTTCGCCGCCTATCCGCGACGGATCGCGGCCACTAAAGCCGAAGTTCTCTATGTTCCGCTGGAACTCCGGGTCCGGATCGAAGCGCCCGTTCGGCGGGTTATAGGCTCCGCTAACATGCGGGTTATAGGCTCGGCTAACATATCTTCGATGATGAGCCCGGGCATGGTGGTAAGTTGATCCGGAGCGTGACTTCAAACCACCGTGGCTTGCTGGCCCGCCGGCATCATGCGCGAAAACCGGCGCGGCGATCACGGCGGACACAAGAGCCACCGCCGCACTCAGCGTTTTCAGTTTCGTCATGATTTTCTCCGTTTGTTCTAAGGAAACCCCGACGAGCGAAGGATGTTCCGCAATCTCAAACGAAACGCGAAATCCGGGCAACGCCGCGCATCCGGGTATGCCTGATCTGAAGTCGAAGACCAGCGCTACGGCAGTCGATGCGTTCAGCGTGTTACGCGGCCGACCGTCGACGGCTCCGAGGCCGGCGCGGTCTGCGGCACAACCAGATGAGCCGGCGGTTCCGACGGAGTCACGATCACGCCGGCCCGCGACACGACCGCTGAGGTGATCATGCCATCCCCGCGGCCCAGCGCATCGTTTCTGAGGTCGGACCACAGGCAAAACGCGCCGATCGCCGCGACAATGCTGGCGATGATCACAGGGACCAACTCTCGGCGCTCGTCACTGGCTGGCATTGTCTCGTTCTGCATTCGATTCCATGGCACGTCTTTACCGGAATTGATTTCGAAGCAGTTAACAATATTCCTCCCGACTTCGCGTCGCCTGCCGCCTTTTCGACATGCGCACTCGGTAACAACCGGCAACAATTCCGTCGCGTCCCCTGGCGGTACTGCTCTTGCTATCCAGTCTTGCTATCCAGTAACGGTCGCGTCTAGGATTCGGCTTTCGGGGAGATCGGACGAATGCGCAATCTGGCGATCCTGGCGGCCGCGGCTCTGGCCCTGGCCGGTTGCGGCCTCGCCCCTCTGAATTTGGGAGCGACCAATTATAAGGGGCAACCGCTCAGCGCCGTCGTCACCAAACTTGGCTGGCCGCCAGATGAAACCCAAACGATTGAGGGACAAAAGGTCTACACGTGGACCGTGGGCCAGTCGACGCAACAATGCAAAGTCCGGGTCGTGATGGCGGGCGATGTCATCGACACCTATGAAGGATCGGGCGACGTTAATATTTGCGGCCAGTACGGGGCCCTGTCCGGAGGACTGAAGGGCTACTACTAGGCAATTTCCGACGCTGCGATCACAGCGCTCCGCAAGATCGCCGGACCGACGACCGGATTCGAGTTAGCTTTGTCCGTCCTCAAGGCCGTATTCCCGGTAAATGCTCAGAGGATCAATGTCGGGAAATAACCGGCACTTGGCCTGGGCGATATGCAGGGTGACCGTTCCAGGCTGGCATCCGGCCGTCAAAAGCTTCTTGATATCGTCCATATGCGCCCGCGGCTGGTGTTTCGGTGGAAGCTGCTCCAGCGCCACAAGTGCCGTCGCTAGGGCTTCGGTTACAACCCATTCGTCGTGGCCTGTGATTCCTTTTTTTGACATCTGGACCATCTCCGAATTGTGTCAGCCGCGGAAACCCGCCTGACCCGCCCCCGCTGCGGCAACCTGCAAGGATGGCTCGCAGGTTCGGGGCTGCCGTATCAGTGTTGCCACCGCGTCACCCTGCACGGCCAACCGGAATTTCGGCCCTTGATCCACCATCGACATCGTGGCCGGACCAACGATAATATCCGATCCCTCGATCTGTTCGAACATATCCAATGCATCATGCTGCCGGATGTGGCCCTTACACCGTCCAGCAAATTGATGGTTCTTTTGTGAGCGATACAGCACCTGCCCCCGTCAATGCGTCGCCCTCCACCAAGCGGTCCTTTGCGGCGATGCGCCACCCGGGCTTCCGCGCCCAGTTCATCACGTTCGTGCTCGCCATGATGGCGGACAATATCGAACACGTCATCAGCTACTGGATGGTGTTTCAGAAATTTCACTCGCCGGCCCTGGGCGGCTTCGCTGTCGTGTCGCACTGGCTGCCGTTCCTGCTGTTCTCGGTCGCCTCCGGCGCGCTGGCGGACCGCTTCGACCCGCGCCGGATCATCCAGATCGGCATGGCCCTCTTCATCATCGCCTCGCTGAGCTGGAGCTATTTTTTCGTCACCGACACCCTGCAGATGTGGCAGGCCATGGTGATCCTGGTCATTCATGGCTGTGCCGGGGTGCTCTGGCAGACGCCGAACCAGATGCTGCTCTACGATATCGTCGGTCCACAGGATTTGGAGAGCGCGGTGCGGCTCAACGCCATGGCGCGTTATCTCGGCGTGCTGGTTGGCCCGGGGGTCGGCGCCGCGATCCTGCTCGCGTTCGGGCCGGCACATG
>Ga0116135_1000884_pt1 | contig 16142 bp, 16 predicted proteins | sample June2015DPH_20_1_FD_89738 | JGI IMG/M metagenome (GOLD analysis project Ga0116135, IMG submission 89738) | Peatland microbial communities from SPRUCE experiment site at the Marcell Experimental Forest, Minnesota, USA - June2015DPH_20_10 | ecosystem: Environmental > Terrestrial > Soil > Wetlands... | reverse complement strand
TGGGTGATTGTGGACGATCTTGAGGGTACCGGTGAACACACTGTGTCCTTGCACTGGTTAACCGCGGACTTGCCGTTCGAGATTTCAGGCGCGCCGTTTCAGGTGACGCTGGAATCGAAACACTCACCTGTAGGCTGGAATATTTTTTCGAGCGCTGGGGGTGCTTCGAGAGTTATACGGGCTGGGAAACCTGTGTGGTCTGCGCCTGCCGAAACTTTTACGCGCGATGAAGTATCCCCGTACGGCTGGGAAGCAGCCACCTACGGAGATCTTCGTCCTGCAATTTCGATCCTTTGCCGGACTCGCTCGCTTCTGCCGGTTCGGTTTGTCACCGTGATGCTTACGACCCAGCACGGGAGCGTATTGCGAACTGGAAGCTGCGTCTCAATCCTCCATAACGAACCGAACTCTGCTGAACCGAGGGAAGACACGAGAAAACTCCCCGGAAAAAACTCCGCGATTTATCGAGTGAGCCTTGATCCTGGCAATGATCCTGGCAATGTGGAAGCTGCAAGACAACCAGAAACTCCCGTTGGCTCGCCCCTCACATGAAACAAATTCTCCAGGATGCCCGCACCGCTGAAATCAAAGTAATGGAAGTCCCCGCTCCGAAGTTGCTTGCCGGATGTGTTCTGGTTCGCACCGCGGCCTCGCTGGTCTCCGCTGGTACGGAAAGAGCCGCTTCCGAATTTGCCGGCAAGAACCTCTTGCAAAAAGCTCGAAGCCGGCCCGACTTGGTGCGTGACGTTCTGAATAAAATCAATCGCGACGGAGTGATTGCAACCGTCTCCTCGGTTCGCGCCCGCCTCGATCGACCGAGCCCCCTGGGCTACAGCAGCGCGGGCACCGCGATAGCCATTGGCGAGGGAGTCGTCGACATCAATCCCGGTGACCGTGTGGCCTGCGCCGGCGCCGGTCTCGCCGTCCATGCCGAGTTCGCCTGCATCCCGCGCCTGCTCCTGGCGCGAATTCCTTCTGACCAGGTGAGTTTCGAAGAAGCGGCCTTCGCCACTCTCGGAGCCGTGGCACTTCATGGAATTCGCAACGCCGAAGCCAAACTAGGCGATGTCGTCGCTGTGATCGGATTAGGTCTTCTCGGCCAACTCACCGTGCAAATTCTGAAAGCTGCCGGATGCCGCGTGCTCGGAATGGATATTTCTTCCGAGCGTGCCGAACTCGCTTTACGTCTGGGCGCCGATGCCGTCAGCACTTCCCCTTCTCATTTCCGGGATTTGTGCCTGCAACATTCGGCGGGGCAAAGCGCCGACGCCGTGTTGATAACCGCACAGTCAGCCGGCAACGATCCGCTAAATCTCGCGGGGGCTGTGGCTCGCGATCGGGCCATTGTCGTGGCCGTCGGAACCGTGGGCATGGATATTCCTCGAAGAACTTTCTACGACAAGGAACTCGACTTCCGCGTCTCCCGCTCCTACGGGCCTGGGCGTTACGACGCCGCCTACGAGCAAAAAGGAATTGACTATCCCATCGGTTACGTTCGTTGGACGGAAACCCGCAACCTGGAAGCATTCCTTCAGCTTCTCTCCGATCGTAAACTGAATTTGGGTGCGTTGATCAAGCACCGTTTCCCGGTCGCCAGCGCCCAGGCTGCCTATCAGTTGATCACCGGGCAGGCTCACGAAAATTGTCTCGCAGTCCTGATCACTTATCCGGAAGACGCTGGCAATTTCGCTCGTGTCGCTATGGCGTCTCCCGGTCAGCGGCCTCTCAGCCAGAGTTCTATCCGCCTCGGCCTGCTGGGTGCCGGAAGTTTCGCCACCAGCACCATGCTACCCATACTGCAAAAACTGTCAGATGCAGAACTCGTTACAGTCAACGCGGCCAACGGGTTTCACGCTCGCCACGCCGCGAACAAGTTCGGATTCCAATCCTGTTCCACTGACGAAGCCGAAATCTTTAACGATCCGTCAATCAACACAGTTCTCATCGCCACGCGCCATCATCTGCACGCCGCGCAAGTAATCTCTGCCTTGCAAGCCGGCAAGCACGTATTCTGCGAGAAACCTCTCTGCCTGAATGAACCGGAGCTAGCCGAAATTGTCTCGATTCACGATTCGCTTCCAGATCCACAACTGCTGATGGTCGGCTTCAATCGCCGCTTTGCCCGGCTCGCCCTACGAATGAAAAGTTTCTTGCGGCAAGCCGGAGAACCCCTCGCACTGCACTATCGAGTGAATGCCGGATGGCTTCCCGCCGACCATTGGTTGAACGATCCGTTCCAGGGCGGAGGCCGAATCCTCGGGGAGGTCTGCCACTTTGTAGATTTCCTGTGCTTCCTCACATCTTCACTTCCGGTCGAAGTCGAAACGCGCAGCCTGCCTAATCCCGGACGTTATAGCAACGACAACGTCATCTGTTCATTGCAATTCGCAGACGGCTCACAGGGCACTATCACCTACGTGGCGAACGGCGACAGGTCCTATTCCAAAGAACGAGTTGAAGTTTTCGGCGGCGGCAGCTTAGCAGTTCTCGAGGATTTCCGCCGCCTCGAACTGGTGCGCGATGGCCGGAAGCAAAGTTTTCGATCGTTCCTGCGTCAGGACAAAGGTCATCGCGGCGAATGGGAAGCGTTTACCGCGGCGATCCGCACCGGTGCCGTCTCCCCAACGCCTTTGCCGGAAGTTGTGAACACCATGATGGCAACTTTCGCGCTGGAGCAATCGCGTTGCCTGCGTCAGCCGGTCGCCGTGCGACCACTCCCCGCAGCTCGAGCAACCGACGATGCCACCGGCTTCGATCAAGCTTCCTGAATACAAGAAGTGAAGAAAAAGTAATACTGTCGCGCGCCCGCATGAAGATCTTATACATCTCGCAATATTTCCCACCCGAAATGGGTGCGCCGGCGGCGAGAGCAGCGGAATTATCAAAACACTGGGCCGCTAAAGGGCACCACGTAACGGTGTTGACCGGATTTCCCAACCATCCCACCGGCGAAATCCCGTCGGAGTATCGCGCCCGCTTCAAGCGGCTTGTCTCGCGTGAGCAAATCAGCGGGATCGACGTGCTTCGCACTTGGCTGCTTCCGTTCCCCAATCGCAAAGCTTACGAGCGCATCTTGAACTACAGTTCTTTTTGCGTATCTGCCGCGTTATCCGGCCTGTCTCTCTCACGCCCCGATGTCGTGATCGCTACTTCTCCTCAGTTGCTCGTCGGACTTTCCGGCTACTGGCTCGCCCGCCGTAAACGCGCTCCCTTCGTCTTCGAGGTGCGCGATCTCTGGCCGGAATCTCTTGCCGCAGTCGGCATGGGCAACGAAAATTCCGCTCTGCACAAGGCCCTCGCCAGCGTCGCCGGTTTTCTCTACCGTCAAAGCGATCACATTGTCGTAGTCACTCCTGCCTTCGAGGATCATCTGGTAAAAAATTGGAATGTGCCGCGCGAAAAAATTTCAATTGTTGAAAACGGAGTCGAGACGCAGCTTTTCGCTCCAGATCCAGCCCCTGACTTGCGCAGGCAACCCCAACTCGAGGGAAAATTCGTCGTCTCTTACATCGGCACGCTGGGCATGGCGCACGGCCTGGAAACCATGCTCTCTTCCGCCGCTCAACTCAAGGACACAACCCCCAAAATCCATTTCCTAATCGTAGGCGAGGGCGCGGAAAAAGACCGAATCCTCGCGGTGGCGCATCAACGCGGTTTAACCAACGTCCAATTCATCCCTCAGCAGCCTCGCGAGAGGATCCCCTCATACATCGCTGCCTCCAACGTCTGCCTTGTCCTTCTCAAGAAAACCGGCGTCTTCAAAACCGTCATTCCTACCAAGATGCTTGAATTCATGTCCTGCGCGCGCCCGGTCATCCTTGGCGTCGAAGGGCAGGCTCGGTCCATCCTCGAAGAAGCCCGTGCCGGTCTTGCGATTGAACCGCAGAATGCCGGCGCTCTATCGGACGCAATCAAATATCTGGCTGCCAATACGGAGACGGCTCGTCAACTTGGACTCAATGGAAGAGACTACATCTTGCGGAAATATTCCCGTGCTCAAACGGCGGAGAAATACATCGCAGTTCTGGAAAAGTTATTGAAGCTGCCAAAGCCCAGAGCGACACGAGCTGCCGCCTGACTCGTCCCAGAATAAGCTCCGCTCACGGATGCGCCGCCACCACCGCTAGTCCGGAAGCCGCGGCCACTGCCGCATTCAGGCCTTGCGCCGCCGCCTGCCGCATTCCACTCAAAGGAACGAAAAGAATGTCATCCGCCTGCAGGGTTAAGTCCGGCGATTTTGCTTCAAGAATTTTTTTCAACGGAACTCGCGTCTCCGTCATTCCGGTTGGGCTCTTGCGGATGATCCTGACGCCGCTCATCTTCGCCGTGTGGTTCGCCCCACCCGCAAGCGCGAGCGCCTGTAGCACCGTCAAGCTGCCATTATCCACCAGCAATCCCGCGGGACGCCCCACATCGCCCACCACGTAGATGACCGGCGCACGTGGCACCGAAATTGTGTCGCCGGGAAGAATCTCGATATCGTCCTTCAGGTCGTCAGCCAGGTTCCTGGGCAAATTCAGAGTAACCGTCCCGGATTCGCTGCTCGGCCGAACGACACTCACTTTTCGTCCAGCGGTGGCGGAAAACCCACCGGCCGCCGAGATTAAATCGTAGAGTTTTCGTTCCCCCATCGCGGGATAAATGCCGGGCCGGTTCACTTCACCAAGAATCGTTACGCCCTGTGAAGTAGATTCCGCCACGAAGAGTGTGACGTGTGCCCCGCGAACAAATCCGCCATCTTCCAGTCGTTTTTGGATCAGACTCTGCGCTTCGTCAACCGTCAGACCGCCCACATGTACATAATCGACTAAAGGCAGATAAATATCTCCAGCGCTGCTGACTCGAGCTTTGGTCGATAATTCGGCCACGTTGTAAACACTGATCTCAATCAGATCCCCCTGCCCTAAATGTAATGACGAGGTCGGACGGTTTTCAGGGATATCGACCCTCTTAGGGCTTACCGTTTCGGCCGAGCCGCCATCGCCGGATCCGCTGCGCAACGCAGCTTCCGCAACCGATTCTGCCGGCGGCAAGGCCGGAAGGGACCCTTCAGGTGGCGATGCCGGTGTCTGTTGTGCCCATCCGCTAGAAGCAAAACCTGAGAGCAGAACGAAAACCATCCCAAGCGAACCCACATAGCGGCTAACACCAAATCTGCCAAACCCCATCAGGAGCCCCTGGTTGAAGAATCTCGCTGCAAAGTCTAGCACAGGTTTGGCAGCACCCCGGCGCCCATTCCCCCGTGGAACATCCGAATACACCTGTCACTTGGCCCCATACAAAGGACGCTCAACTCGCCCCATTCTGCGCCCAATCCCGCTCCGGGGTACCCGCAAACTCACTACCAAGCAACCCACTCCTGCTCCATACTTTTCCACAGTCGGGTAGAAAGCACCTGCCGACGCTTGTAACGGCCAGCCAGGAGAGAACCGTTGACGGTAGTCTTCTTCGGGGTTTTTTTTCTATCCCTTCTATTTTCGCTCGTCCTCACTCGTTATGTCCGCGACGTGGCGTCTTCCCGCGGATGGGTCGCTCTTCCCACCACCGAGAGGCACTTGCACCTGACCCCGTTGCCGCGCTTGGGTGGAGTCGCAATTTTCACTTCGTTTTCCTTGAGCATGGTCGCAGCCGTTGCTGTGTGTTCCTACATTCCCCGGCTGCATTCCGCATTCTCGTCTAGAACTCTGGCCACAATTCTGCTGCCCGCTTCCATTATTTTTCTTCTGGGAGTTTACGACGATCTCCGCTCCGTCGGTCCCTATATCAAGTTCGCAGTTCAGGCGGCCGCGGCCACCATGCTTTTCCTTGGCGGCCTGCGAATTCTCAATATTCCCGTGTTGTTCGGCCAGCGTCAGCTGCCTTGGTTTCTGGGTCTGCCCTTCACGATTCTGTGGGTGGTGGCGATTACCAACGCCTTCAACCTCATCGACGGCCTCGATGGGCTGGCGGCGGGTTCCGCGCTGTTCTCGACCCTGGTTGCGTTCGTAGTCGCGCTCTTGAGTGGGTACTCCCTCGTAACCGTAATGACGATCGCCCTCGCCGGCGCGACCCTTGGCTTTCTCCGCTACAACTTTAATCCGGCAACCATTTTTCTCGGCGATTCCGGCAGCCTGTTCATTGGATTTCTCCTCAGCGCGCTCGCCCTCGCCGGGGCGCAAAAAGCGCCGACCATCGTAGCTGTCGCCATCCCCGTAGTTTCCTTCGGCTTGCCCATTCTGGAAACATCGCTTTCCATCCTTCGCCGCCTCATCAGCGGCCGCCCCGTATTTACCGCTGACCGCGAACACATCCATCACAAACTTTTGCAGCATGGCCTCTCTCATCGCCAGGTGGTAATTGTTCTTTATGGCGTCTCGGCAATTTTCGCGCTGCTTAGTTTGTTCCTGCTTTGGCCTACGGGAAGCTCTCTCGGTTTGGTTCTCGCCGTCCTGGGTACAGGCATCTGGATTGGAGTTCAGCGTCTCGGCTACCTCGAACTCGGTGAGTTGGCGCGCGTTGCCCAGCGCACCTTCGAGCAGCGCCAGATCGTCATCAACAATCTGGCAATCCGCCGTGCCGCCCAGGAGCTCAAGGTTGCCCGCGATTATGAGCAGATCCGCCGCATCCTTGAGGCAGCTTTTAGCTGCAATGACTTCGACGGCTTCGAGCTTCGATTCAACCTGCTTCCGGGTGAGTTCCATCCCGGCAGTGATCACGATCTTTCATCGCCTGATCGCCGCCCGGAAGTTTTGCTTCGTTGGTGGAGAAACTCTGGACGCCGATCTTTGGAAAGTTCAGCCGCCTGGACCTTGTCACTCGACCTCGTAAGCTCCATCAATCGCCATCGCGGCACGCTGGTGGTTCATCGCCTGTACACCCAGCGCGACCTCCAGCTCGACATCAACCTGCTTACCTCAGACCTCTCGCTGTCCTTGGCTGACGCCCTCGATCGCACCCTAAAGCGCAATGTACAAACGCTTCCTCATCCTGATCCGCACGGATTCGCCACCGCTCAGGCCGGATGAAATCGTCCAGCAATTAGGTAAAAACACCCTTCTGAATCATTTGAGTGATTCGTCGTACAGCTTTCCGGATAACCTGCCGCCGCTGATAGCTAGTTGCCTGCGCGTTAATATACCTTGACAGGCATATACCGCACGCAGTATATCAAGAGAGTGGAATCCGTCTTCGAAATCATTGCCGAGCCGAACCGCCGCGCGATCTTGAGCCTCTTAGTCTCTTCACAACAGTCTGTAGGCGAGATCGAGCGTCAACTCCGTATGCCGCAGCCGGCCGTGTCCAAGCACTTGCGCGTGCTGCGCGATGCTGGTTTCGTGGAATCCACGGTTGATGCACAGCGCCGTCTTTATCGCCTGAAACCTGAACCCTTTCGGGAGGTGGATGCCTGGCTGGCTCAATTCCGCCGCTTCTGGTCCGCTCACGTAGATGCGCTCGAACGCTACCTCGATCGCTTGGATCCGGACCGCATGGATCTGACAAAAGCTGCGAAATCAGCCCCAGCGAAAAAGAAGACAAGTAAAAAGAGACGCATGCCAAACCAGCGAGCCTAACACCAGCTCAAGAAAGTAAGGAGGAACGAAATGAAAATCAAACTCACCAGCGTATACGTCGACGACCAGGAGAAGGCCCTGCGCTTTTATACGCAGATACTGGGTTTCACCAAGAAAGCCGATTTCAGCAACGGACCATATCGCTGGCTGACCGTGGCCTCACCCGAGGAGCCGGAGGGCACTGAGTTGCAGCTGGCGCTGAACAACAACCCTGCGGCCAAAGCGTATCAGCAGGCCATGTTTCAACAGAACCAGTCCGCAGCCAATTTGTTTACCGACGACATCACGAGCGACTACGAGCGGATCAAGGCCCACGGCGCAGCGTTCACCATGCCGCCTACCGACGTGACCGGCTCGACCATCGCAATGCTGGACGACACCTGCGGCAACCTGATTCAGCTCACCCAGTTGAAGCGCTGGTAGCCTGATAGCCCGTGCTGAAAATGGATTCGTTTCACCGTATATATTCAGATACGTTTGGTTCGTACAGGGTATGCCTTCAGGCATACCGTAGCATTCAATTTATGAATGCGCCCTTAGGCGCTGCTCTTCGCCACAAACGTTAAGGTAGAGAGATGACCGATCGCCAGCACTACACACCGGGCCCCGCTAACATAGCGCGAATACAAAAGTACCGCGGACAAAACAACGAAGAAACGTGGACACTCATTCTGACCAGAGAACTCCGCCATTCGCCGGAAAAAGTCTGGCAGGCCCTTACCGACCCGGCGCATCTGCGCGAGTGGGCTCCCTTCGACGCCAACGGAAACCTGGGCACGGTTGGAGCCACCGTGAAGCTCACCACCGTCGGAGCTCCCGCCCCACGCATTACCGAGACCACGGTGAAGCGAGCCGACGCCCCCGCGTTGCTTGAATACACCTGGGGCGATTTCGATATGCGGTGGCAACTCGAAGCCTCTGATGGCGGCACGCGCCTCACCCTGTGGACCAACATCGGTCACCGCTTCATCGCCATGGGCGCTGCCGGTTGGCAGATTTGTTTCGATGTGCTGGACCATCTTCTCAACGGAACTCCCATCGGCCGCATCGTAGGCCCTGAGGCCATGAAGTTCGAAGGCTGGCAGCGGTTAAACGCCGAGTACGCCAGGCAGTTCGGTATCGAAACGCCCCACTGGCCGACTCAGGCGGCTCAGGAGCCGTGAATCGAAGCGCATCGCAAAACACGAATTAGAAAATAAGGACGGAAAAATGCCCCAATCACTGAAGAGCAATAAAAAGGAATTATCACCAGAACAACGGAAAGAACTGCTCGGAACATGGAAAGCTCGTTTCGAGAAAAACACGCACCGCCATAAAGATCTTGCATGGGCTGAAGTCCAGGCAAAGCTGGAATCGAATCCTGGGAAACTGTGGTCGCTCAGTGAAATGGAAAGAACCGGCGGCGAACCCGATGTCGTTGGTCATGACAAAAAGACCGGCGAATACATCTTTTATGATTGTTCGGAGGAAAGTCCCAAAGGACGGAGAAGCCTTTGTTACGATCGTGAAGCGCTGGAATCACGGAAGGAACATAAGCCGAAAAATAACGCTCTCGATATGGCAGGCGCCATGGGCGTTGAGCTTTTAACCGAAGAACAATATCGACAGTTGCAGACCCTTGGAAATTTTGATACGAAAACCTCAAGCTGGGTGAAGACTCCGTCAGCCGTCAGAAAACTCGGCGGAGCCCTTTTTTGTGATCGTCGCTTTGACACTGTCTTTGTCTATCACAACGGTGCCGAATCTTACTATGCCGGTAGGGCGTTCCGTGGCTTGCTAAGGCTCTAACAAGAAAGGCCTGCGTCATAGTGATTTGTATCAAGGCCGCACAGTTATGTTTACCATCGAGCAATTCAGCTAATTCAGCTAATTCAATTTTTCATCCGAGCATCGCGTTAAAGCCAGCCACCAGCCCGCCTACGGATTGAAATAAGGATCATTCGCCATGCGGATGAACGCCGCTTCTGAGGCTGGCGATGAACTGATGCGCCAATCCTCCTCCTTATTAATGTCGAACCACACGACACCCTTGATGAGCGGGAAGCGGCTGCGCAGTGTCGGAATAACGTCGTCGATCCATTTTCCTTTGTCTCCCCCAGCTTCGCCGGACGCCATCTCTCCAATCAGGATCGGCTTTTTCTTCGCCGCCAGCAGCGGGTAGATGTTCTGGAACACCTGCTGAAACGTCTGCCAGCCGCCGTTCGTTGTACCCCAGTTGTAGCCATCGACCCCGGTCCAATCGACATAAGCATCGCCAGGGTAGTAGTCCATCGTAGTTCGGTTGCCTCCGTGGTTGTCGGTCACATTCGGGCACCATGCCCAAACCACATTGTTCGCGCCCGCCGCAACGAAGAGATCGTGAATGTGCCGGTAAGCGGAAACGTACTGGGGCGCATTGTTGCCGTTCCACGCATCGTCGCCGTTCATCTCCGCGGCAAAGTCGAGAAAAAACTTCTTGCCGAGCGCTTTAGAACCCTTCGCGCGCGCCACGATCGTTGCATCCAGCCTCCCATCGACAATTTTGGCGAAGTCGATGTTGTGGGGTTCCCAACTAATCAAAGGAATGCGTCCTCCCGCCAGGTCTGCCCGGGTAACGGGCCCGGTCCAATCGGCCGCCCAGTCGTAGTAAGCGAGGTGAATAACAGGCGTGCGCCCCAGCTTTCGCGTCGTCTGTTCGATGCTGCCCGCTCCGTAGAATTGCCCGAGCAATGCACCCGACGCCGGCTCGAGAATGGATGATCCGTCCGACTTCTCGCTCGCGGCATTTGTGAGCCCACCGCTCAAAGCCAATATGATGACGGCTGCTGAGACCGCCTTGCTAAGCGTTTCTCTCATGGTAAGCACCTGTCTTTCGCTCACTTTTTCAAATCGACTATACCGTTTTCGCCAGAAATGTTCCGCGTCGCCGAGAACCGCCGGGGTGCAAGATTATCCTCCGGTGGATACCCATGTGCCTATAACTGAAGCCCCTCAGAGGACTTCAGAGGTTCGGAAAAGCCTTGAGCGATCGTTTTCGACCCGCGGCGCCGCAAGGTGATCGATCTGGACCGGCGGCGCAGCAATGCGAATCGATTTTGAACCAGGGGCGCCGCAAGGTGATCGTTTTGCGGTGGCGCAGCGCTTATAGCGCTGCGATAGGTGCCGCATTTTCCACTAACGGCTTCAGCCGCGGAGGCGCGCGTCAACCACCCAAGAACCATGCTTCGCAGCCCCAATGCATCGGTCAGCATATCCTGCTATGGATAACCCGTCACACCGCGCCGGGCGCCCTCCTACTTCAGAAGGCCATCAACCTCGACTCCGCCGCGAGCGGCGAAATAGCCCCGCCCCTTGACCGCCACCGGTATGACAAAGCGCATCGTAAGTAAACAGCTTGTAACCCCCGGGTGCAACTTCTTTCGCCCTGGTTGGCATCCATAACAAGCACCGTGCGGAGGGAATAGCTTGAGCAACCAGGAATCTAAACAGGTCCTAGAACTGTTGAAGGAATTAGCAACCCTGAAGGATCTCGATCGTGTTTCCGCCGCCGACTCGCACCAGCAGAGGCGTGAAGAGATAGCAGCACAAATCAAGACCATCGCTGAGCAGAAGGAAAACGGTGCTGCACCGGAAGCGCAGGTAGCTGAGTCTTAAACATGTCCGACGGCTGGTTTTACCCACAGCCCCGTCGTGACATCTGACCTAGCCATTCCCCAGCCCCATCAGTCCATCATTGCCCCAACGCAAGTAGCCCTCCGCGGTAATCGAGTGCCCGTTGCGGCAACGCCTGTCGCCGGCCAACGTCGTGCCTGCGCGATAGAAATGATGTGCAGGATCAGAAACACCGGCACGGCGAACGTTGGAATGTAGCTCATCGGAAGCACGGTCATGGCTGCCGTGGAGATTCCGTGAGGATCAATGACACCGGCGAGCGTACCCTGAGCCAAGGCATTGACCAGGTCGGCTATTCCCAGGACCTGCCACAAGAGGAAGCCTTTGCGATGCGCGGGGTTGGCCAGCCAGAAAGCAGCCAACGGTGCCGTCGCTCCGATCGCGATGTCGCCCCATCCGGCGGACAAGGCAAACAACGCGGGCAGAATCCTATACGTGCCGAGGACTAGAAACACAAAACCGGCGATGCGCATGCTTTGCACCAGAGTGAGCGTGCGTGGGCTCAGCGATAGGACGAATTGCCGGAATCCCGGGGAGGCCGCAAACCAAACCAGAAAAAACACAATGGGCGTGACCACGGCGAGGCCAAACGCAATCGGCGGCCGGTTCGGAGCGTTCACATAGAAGTGCAGTGCGGAAGAGAACAAGGAAAATAGCAACCAGGCTGCCAGCAGCCCGGCACTCCGTTTGGCGTATTTCGACATAACGACTCCTTATGCTGTGACCTCTGCGGCCACTTGGTTGGTTAGGTTCAAGAGATTGTTCCACTGCTCGTTCCCGAACTGCGCACGCAACTCCCCCTGCACCTTTTCCCAGTGCGGAAGCGCGCGCTTGTATTCGGCTTTGCCGACATGACTCAACGAGAGTCTTCGTTCCCGGCGGTCCTTGCCGGATCGGCTGGTGATCCAGCCTCGGCGTACCATGATGGCGAGCGTACGGGTGAGCGTGGTGCTATCGATCGCCAGAATCTCACCGAGCGTTTTCTGGGAAACTTCACCGGCGAGCGACAAGGCCTGCAACAAAGTGAATTGCGTGGCCCTTAGACCGAGGGGCCGGAGAGCAGTCTCGTAGTGCCGGGTGAGCACTCGCGAGGCGCGACGGAAACTCGCACACATGCAGGAAAGAGCGAACATCGCGGGCTTATTCACGGTTTAATAGATGCATATACATCTATTGCGATGCAGGAAAATGTTTCTGTCTCACAAAGGGGCAGCTTCGCTTGGTTGGTGGAAGCTCGGCCAGTCACCTGTGCTGACGTGACTATTTGTTCGCCACGAGAAGGGGATCAAAGGATAGGTCGATGTTACGCAAAGTAGGTCTCGGAATTTCCTATTTCGTTGCAACCGTTTACGTCTTTTCGATCCTGTGGCCTTGTCTTTACTGTTTCCAGCATGGATGCAGGGGGCCAGGTGAGCTCGATGCCTTTATGCCCGCTTTTGGCCTTACGCCGTTTGGGGCAATCGCTACGGTTTTCTCATTGCGCGATGCCATACAACACATCAGAAAAAAACAAGCATGGTCATGGGTTTTCTGGCCTCTCGCGATTATTTTCGCGATGGTTCTCCTGGGCATAATTGCTCTTATCATGCTCTTCATTTACTACACTGCATCGCATCGTTGAGGAGGTCAGCTTCGAGGGGTGAGAAGAGGATCGGGGAGATCGATGCCATCATCTCGACGTTGCGAATCCGCCGTGAAAGGGGGAAGGCGCTGGAGCGTCAGAAGCTGCGGGAGCGTAGCCTTTCGATGCCGCAGACGAGAAAAACTGCCGCCCTTGCGGGCGGCAGTTTGTACTATTCGTTCGCGATATCTCGATGGGAAAGAGAACCTAACCTAATTCTAGGGCTCGCGCATGGCGGCTGGAACGCCGGCCTTGCGGGCTTCCTCTTCCATATCGTCGAGCTTTTGCTTGGCGTCGTCTACAGCTTTTTGCTTGTCGGCGATCCTTTGTTTGTAGTCGGCATCCTGCTTGTCCCAATCCGAGGAGTTGCGCAGGCGATTACCGACATCCCCATACATAGCGGCGGCGCGCAGCTGGTACTCCTTCTGCAAGACATCGAGCTCGCGAGAAGCCAGATCGATGGCATTCTTCTGTGAGGTCAGCTTATCCTGCCATGATTTCCACGCGGCTTGCTTCTTGGCCGGATCATCATCTGCGGGGACCCCGTTCTTGGGGGCGTTGGCATCTTTCGTGTCGGTGGAAGCAGCAGCTTTAGTGTCAGAATCCGTGGTTTGAACGGTGCCGACCACGGAGAGTTTGTCACTCGTTGGAAGATTGTCGTTATCAAAAACTTTTGGTTTCGCTTTTGCGCTCGGGTCCTTGCGGACCTTGCGGGCATAATCGCCGAGCGAAGATTGATCTGAGGAAGACTGACCTGTGGCTGGCGCCGCGGTCTGGGCGACCAGTGGAGAAGCCGCCATAAGCGCAAAAACGACAGACGTAATTCCAAGATGCCTAAATCGGTTCATGGTTTTTATCCTCAAGATACTCCTATCTAAACTCTTGTCTAAGACTTACTCGCGATTTGCACGTAGTTCACGTCCAGCATCGGCAGTTTACCCATTTGGGGATCAAACGTTACTTAGTTTGTTTTTCTGCCAGAAACCCTCCAATACGGCGATCAAGGCTGGCCGCCTCATTGGCGATATCCGCAGCCAACTGCGAAGCGAGATCAGGTTCATGATTGTGAGCTAATTGTTGTGCATAACCCGCAATGCTGGTAAGAGAGGTGCGGAGCTGCAATGCCATCTCGGCCGATACTTCACCCTGCAATTGCTGCTCGCGTCGTATGTGCTCGAACTCGCTGCGGTCGCTGATCAAACATGCCACACCCAGAAGACTGCCATCGACACATGGAATCGGGGAGAGCGTGAGGGCAAGGCGAAGCACCTCCCCCGCGGGTGTGGTGTAATCAGTCTCAATCCCGCGCCGCTTGCCGCCTTCACGTAACACGTAATCGACTTCTTCCCACACTTTTAATGTCGAACCCTCACAGGCATTGGAAATGACGCCGGAATTTTGTGAGCTCACCGCTGCTGCACGAAAAATATCGCGCCCGCTCATTCCCGGAAGTGAACGGAAGCCCAGGATCTCTTTTGCCGCGGGATTGGCCTGCTTCACCAGACCATTCGTTCCAAACACCAGCACGCCGGAGGGAAGATTCGAAAGGACAGCATGGCTGAAGTTCTCCGTAGTACGCACGCGGCGTTGTTCCGCCAGGGTCTGCAACTGTAGTTCGTGCTTCTGCTGCTTAAGTTGCTGAATGACTCCGCTGTAGAGCTGAACCGGAAAAATCTGCGAAGTTGAGGCGGTGCCGTCGAGTTCGACCTCCTCCAGCAGATTGCGGCGCAATCGGTGTATTACAAAGTATCCCAAAAAGAAGGCGAATCCCGCCGAGAGCAGCAGTATCGCTCCTCGCATGATCAGCGGATTGGTGAGAAGTTTTACCACCAAAATCTCCCATACCACCGCAAGAACTGGTTGCCCACGAACAGCGCGAGCAGCGCCATGCTGCCCAGGAACACGCCAAAGGGCATTTGATAATGCCGGTACATCATCTGCGCGGAACGCCACCCACGCCGCTGTGCGGCCTGCAGGGTAGCGTACCGCCGAGCAAAGCGGTGTGTGCGCTTGATCCAAACCATCAGCACCGTGGCCAGTCCAAAAATAGACCCGGCCAGGGATCCACTAAAGATGGTGAAGATCGTAAGCTTGATGCCGAGAAATGAACCGACCATCGCCATAAGCTTCACGTCCCCGAAGCCCATGCCTTCAGTCCCCCGCCATCTCAGGTACATCGCCCCTGCGCCGTAGATGAACGATGCCCCCAATGCCGCACCCAGCGCGGAATCCAACAGAGAAAAAAGGCGTGCCGACACGTCGGCGCTAAGCGGCAGATTCAATACTCCCGGCAAAAATTGAGAAGCGATGTCGTTGACGGGAACCAGCAAGCTGAAGACGAGGCCGAGGGCCAGCCCGGGAAGAGTCAGTTTGTCAGGTAAGAGTTTGGTTTCAGCATCGGTAAAAATGAGTCCCAGCAGAAGAAAACCAAAAACGCAATATTTCAAAGTAGCGAGGGTCAGGCCAAAATATGCGTAGCAGCCGAGAAAGAGTGCGCCGGTAAGAGCTTCGATCACCAGGTAGCGAACGGAAATCTTGGTTTTGCAATGGCGGCAACGTCCCCGGAGAATCAGCCAGCTAAGAATTGGGATGTTGTCGTAGAAGGCAATCGGACGTTTACATCCGGGGCACGCCGAACCCGGTGATACTACCGACCGCCCCAGCGGCATGCGATAAATGCACACGTTCAGAAAGCTGCCGAAGGCTAGCCCCACGTAAGCGATCGCAAATGCGTAAAAAGGATCCACGGAGTTTGTTGATATTCCTCAGCGAATGGCGCCTCTGATTCGCAAAGCGCACATCCCATTAAGAACGCAGATAATGCCGAACCTTGAGTGGATTATAAGGCGCGCGGCTAAAGGGCACGAAGGTACTGAAGTCACTGTCCGAAGGTACATCGGCAAAAGTAAAGCACGGTCACGAACCTGCCGAACCAGAGTCATGCAGCCGCGATTCGGGGAATTAGTGAATGAATTTGTAGTCGACGATCGATGCCGCTAACAGAGCGTGACCCGAGGCGTCGATCTCCTCCGCTTTTGCGCTATCCATCTTTTCCTTGCACCGAATCACACGGCCCTGGCACAGGACGTTCCGATTTCTCTGACCTGAGATATCCTCCGGCATCTCAAAGACCAGCTCGATCAGGGCATTCACCGGTAGTTCCTGCGGTCCATAGAACAGCAGTCCGGTCTGGCTGATATTCTCCACTTTTCCTTCATGCCAAGTGCTGGTGTTGTTTACGCGGTAGCGAAGTGCGAGATCGACCTTCAAGCGACGAGCCCGAGGGGTCCAGGTCGCCCGCTTTACGCGCGCATGACCGC
>Ga0116135_1000882_pt1 | contig 16149 bp, 12 predicted proteins | sample June2015DPH_20_1_FD_89738 | JGI IMG/M metagenome (GOLD analysis project Ga0116135, IMG submission 89738) | Peatland microbial communities from SPRUCE experiment site at the Marcell Experimental Forest, Minnesota, USA - June2015DPH_20_10 | ecosystem: Environmental > Terrestrial > Soil > Wetlands... | reverse complement strand
TTTCTGATCCGGAGACCAAGAAGCGCTGGAACTATACAGGCGAGCACCACCAACTGCTCGAGTACACTTTGAAGTTTGGCGTGGGCGACGGTGAAAAGGCAGCGATGGTCATGGGGGACAATGCGGGGCCGGTCGCAGGTAAAACGCTCACCCTCGATGCGCGCTACCAGGACATCGTTCCCAACAAGCGTGTGGTCTGGGCTTACAGGATGAGCATGGACGGGACGCCATTTTCGGCCGCGCTGGCGACGGTCGAACTGCTCAAGACCGACCAGGGAACCGACCTGATCCTGACCCACCAGGGAACGTATCTGGAGGGCGCGGACGGGCCGGAGATGCGCAAGGGCGGCTGGGAGCACCTGCTCGGCAAGCTGGAAGCGGAACTTGGAGGGTAGAAAGCGTTTCACAGAAACCCGGGTGCCCTGAGGTCTATTGCTGAGGGGGCTATAGCGAAACCAGAGTAGCTGTACCCAGGAAGCACGATGCCAAGTGGCTTTTTCCTCAAGAAAAAGCCACCTCGCGCACTCTCGGCAAGGGCACGTTTACTCTGGTTTCGCTCTAAAGCCCGCTCTTGTTTTCATTGTCTCTTTTGCCGGAGATTGAATCCCCGGCCTACCGCTCGGACGAATTCTTTGCCACGGAGGCGCGGTTTGACGAAGAAGAAAATCGACATCGACCGCGTCTTCCACGCATTGGGCGACCCGACGCGGAGGGCGATGCTGGAGCGGCTCAGCGATGGGCCGATGTCGGTTTCGCGCCTGGCCGAGCCGCTTGAGATGACACTGGCAGCGGTGGTGCAGCATTTGCAGATTCTGGAAGAGGCCAGCCTGGTGAAGACGGAAAAGACCGGCCGCGTGCGCAGTTGCAGGGTTGAGGCGCGGGGATTGCGCGCGGCGGAGGAATGGCTGCGCGCGCGGCGGCCGGAGTGGGACCGCAGGATGGATCGGCTGGGGGATTTGCTGGCCGAGCCGGATGAACATATTGGAAGGTAGCAAGCGGGCGCTCTTGCCAACTTCAGTCGCGGTGCTTATGAAACTGCCCATCTTTCATGATGACGGAGAGATGATCGCCGCCTGAGGCGAGGAGCGCGAGGTCTTCAAGCGGATTGCCGTCGACAACGACGATGTCGGCGACGGCGCCTTCGCGGATGCAGCCGAGGTTTCCAGACTGGCACAACAGGTCCGCATTCACGGAGCAGGCCGAGCGCAGCACGTCGATGGCCGGCAGCACCGCGCCGCGCAGTGTGAACTCGGTGCTCTGGCGCACGTGCTGGCTGCCCAGCAGATCTGTTCCGAAGCCCATCTTCACGCCGGCCTTTTTCATGATTTCAAGGCTTGATGAGGCCGAGTCGGCGACGCGTTTCAGCTTCTCAATGCTGACTGGAGGCAGGCCAAGTTTTGCGCCTTCTTCAAAGAGCGCGACGATGGTAGCCATGGTGGGAACGGCGAAGGAGCCTTTTTCCGCGACGAATTCGGCAGTGGGTCGATCGATGAGCGTGGCGTGCTCAATGGACTTCACGCCCAGCGCGGCGGCGCGGTACACCGCTTCCCTGGGATGGCAGTGCGCGGCGATGTAGGAGCCGGCGCGATCGGCTTCATCGACTGCGGCGCGGATTTCATCGTCGGAGTACTGGCATCGGTCCAGTGGATCGGTGGGCGATGCGACGCCGCCGGAGCCCATAATCTTGATGTGGGATGCGCCGCGGCGCAGTTCTTCGCGCACGGCCTTGCGGACAGCATCGACGCCGTCGGCGATGACGGCGAACTGGTCGCAGTGATGCGCGCAGCCGCAGTAGTGGCCCTGGTCGAGCGCGTGGTCGCCGGGGCGGAAATCGCCGTGGCCGCCGGTTTGCGAGATCACGCGTCCGCCATAGAAGAGCCTCGGCACGCGGTCGAGCAGGCCGTCTTTGATGGCCATGGCAATGCCCACGTCCGCGCCGCCGACGTCACGGACGGTGGTGAATCCGCGGTCGAGGCTGGATTGCAGAAACCTGGTCGCAAAATGCGCGAGATAGGATGCGGGTGACTGCGACAGACGGCCGAAGTTCAGACTCGCCGCATACACATGCACGTGGGCATCGATGAGGCCGGGCATGAGCACGCGTCCGCCGCAATCGATGACTTCGTCGCCGGGGGCGGGAGGACGATCGGATATTTCTCGGATGCGCGCGCCCTCTACAAAAACGTTGACGCCTGTTTTGAGTGTTTCGGATTCACCATCAAAGATGCGCGCGCCTTGAAAGACTATGCTCTTGGGCACTTCGTGTTATCTCCTGAATGCAAGGGGTCGAAGGATGGACTTGCTGCAATGCAGGAAATCGTAGCATGGTAGGGGCTGATCGGCGCGAGGATGCTCCTGGTCTCTGACCGGGCGATCTGGTTTCCTGGGGTTTGTGCTTTCCCGCCATTTGCCAGAGAAAAGGCGAATGGATGGAGCACGGAGCTTCTTTGGCTGGTCAGGCGCGGGTTCGTTTCGGATGTAACTTGCCGAGGCGAGTCAAGGTGCCGAGAATGACTGTCCTGTTTTGCTATGAACGTTAGAGACAGCGCATTAGTACCAGTACTTCAGCTCCGGCCAGTCCTGGGCGTAGGGATGCTTGCGGTGGTGCAGCCAGAAGTAGTGGAGATGCTCGAAGTCCATGGCCCAGGTGGGATCGAAGGGGCCCAGGTCGACCACTTCATCGAACTTGTCGGTGTAGTCGTTGCGGTCTTTGCCGAGGATGAGCATGGAGTCGCCGGTGTAGTTGTTCCATCCCCAGTAGAAGTAGTTTTGATGGCCGCTGATGGCTGGAGGAAGACCGTATGCGGGGCCGAGAATGTTGACTGCGCTGGCTTCACCGTAATTGCGACAGAAGATGCCGGTGTGGGCGCGCACGTCGGGAGGCAGCGCGTTGTAGCGGGCGGCGAATCCCTGGACCATCTCCGGCCAGCCGAACCGGTCAGAGAGAATCTGCGGGAGCGGGCTGGTGAATTTTTCTGATTGGGAGGCTTTGGGATTGAAGATGCCGGTATAGGCGTTGTACTTGTCGGGCGGAAGAATGGAAAGAGCGATGGGCCCGGTGATGAAGATGAGGGTCAGGGTGAGGATTCCTGCATAGATTCCAGTGGGCCGGCTTGTGCGCGTGATTCTGGCGAGGCCCGCTGCGCCTGCTGCGAAGAGGATGGGATAGATGGGCGCAACGTAGTAATCCTTGGCGTGCATGGCCATCATCATCCCGAGGAAGACAAGGTAAGTGAATGCGACGAAGCGCCAGGCGCGGGTGGAGCGGCCAATCGCGAGCCAGGTCAGGCCCCCGATCCACAGCGGCGATGTGGAGATGAGCAGGATCTTCATTTGTTCGATGAAGAATGTGATGGGCGGCAGCTTGATGTTCTTATCGGAGTGGGCGACGCTGGAGAGAAAGACGTAGGTAGGGAATCCATGCGCCCATTGCCAGAGCAGGTTGGGCAACGCAATCAGCAACAGAACGGCGACTCCGGCAGCACACCACGGCGACCAAAGGATGCGGCGCTGCGGGCTTAGCAGAAGACCAGCGAGGAGCGCTACGAGAAAGAAGACGATGCCGTATTTGTTCTGAACGCCGAGGCCTGCCAGGAGCCCGAAGAGGAGCCATGCGCGCGGGCCGGCACTGCCTTCTGCGATGCGCAAAACGACGAAGAGCGAGCCCATCCAGAAGCAGGGCTCGAAGGAGTTCATGGAGAGATAGCTGTCCGTGCCGAGAAAGACCGGCGCGGCGAGGATGGCGGTCATTGCCAATACTTGCGCGGAACGCTTGCCGCCAAGTTGCCAGGTGAGCAGGCCGGTGAGTCCGACCATGACGCCGCCGGCCAGAAAGCTGAAGACTCGGATACCGGTTGGCGACAGGCCGAAGAGCAGCTCCGCGACGCGTGCCTGCAGGGCTACCAGCGGCGGCTGATCGACGTAGCCCCAGTCGAGATGGCGCCCGCACATGAGGAAGTAGAGCTCATCGCGGAAATAGCCGTAGCCAAGATGGCCGCCCCAGACGGAAGCGGCGAAATGAATGACGAATGTGATTGCGGCAAACAGGGCAGCAAGCAACAGCGCAGCGCGCAGCGGCGTTCGCGCTGGAAAGGGCGCATCTGAACGCGGCGCGGGCCGTCTCCTCGACACCTGGCTGTGCAGGTAGTCAAGGGGACTCAAATTCGCTGGAGCGACAATTGTCTCTGGCATGTTCTATCTATTGGACGGTGCGCAGACGGAATCAGATTCAGAAAGTGCAATGAGGTACGGCAAGCAAAAAACCTTTGCAATCAGTTGCCTTGGGGTTGCGCCGAGGTCACAGGCGGGGTTTTTACGATTTTGGTCTTGAGCGGCTTGATCTGGCGCAGGCCAACATGGAGGTGAACAATTTCGCCGGGCTGGGCATGGGGATGAAAGATGGCGGTCGATCCGTTCATCTGGTCGGGCTTTGGATCGGAATCGACTGACCAGCCCAGCGGAACGAAGTGCTCAATCTCGAAGATAGCGGGATCGGTGGTGATGTTCTGAAGTACGTAGGTCTGCTCAGAGACGCTGACCATGTTGCGATGCAGCTCGTTGCCGACGATGGTCTCCTCGATGTGTTCGGAGTTGGCGACGCCTTCCAGGTGGCAGATTACCGGGTCGGAGTGTAGATGTGGCTTTTTCTTGCCCGTATCCCGGTGCGCTGGATCGGGTAAAAGGCGGCAGGTGTCGTCGAGAAAAAAGGTCTTGAAAGGCGAGTAGGGGGCGCGGGCCGCATGGGCGGGGGTTTCGGGTGCAGGCTGCGGCGTTTCCTGTGCGTTGGAAGCACTGATTGAGCAAGAAACCACGGCACCGAGGAAAATCGCGGCCGAAAGTAATCTCATCGCAATCATGGTGAAGATTTTAGCATCACCACGATTGAAGCGATTTGAAAATCGCAGCCGGTCTGGCGCGGCCGGGCGCTAATACTGTTTACACGCCCGGCAGGACAAGGATCTCCTGAAAGCGCCGCAGCTTAAGGCGCCGGAGCAAGGTTACCTGGCTGTGTCGCGCGCTGCCTTCACAAAGTCGTGCGAGTGCCGGATGTGGGCCGACTGCCTGGTGAGCAACTGGCGCACCGGGAGTGGAAGTTCAGCCTTGAGAGCCTGCGCGTAGGCCTCAACAGCCGCGTCTTCAGCCTGCTCGGCGGTTTCAAGCAGGGAGTGATCGCTGGCGCCCAGCATGGACTTGACGTCGCCCCAGGTGCGCAGGATGGCGCCGCTCACGGTGCCGCTCTCCTTGACGTCGTGCACGCCTTCCTGATGCAGGACGGTTTCGAGTTCGCCGCGGAATTCCGCCCGCGTGAGCGATTCCTTGAAGAAATATTGTTTCAGGCTGGGGTCTTTCAGTTCGTCGCCGAACTTCTGAAATCCTTCTTGCCCGTCAATCAGGCTGTCAATGACTGAGCGCAGCGTTGCTTCAACTTCAAGCAGGGTATTGGATGGCTTCGACATGAGTATGTTCTCCGGTGTGCATGGGTGAATAAGAGTGGAAATGTGCGGGCAGGGTCCGGCCACAGAGCTGCGATTTTCTTTCGCCGCCGGCAAGGTGGGGGAAACAGGCGAAAACCCGACGCCCCTGCTCCGCTGGGAGGTTTCGTGTTCTTTGCGGGTGGGTCATTGCGCTCCAGTTGTATAGAGGCGGGAATGGGGGCCGCGGTTGCCCCCCAGTTTTGAGAAGAGGCGCAGATGCCGCAGATCACTCAGCTTGAGAAGCGGGTGCGAGTGTCAGACGAATTGCCTGTGGAAGGTGCGTGGGAACCAAGGCAGGGCCGGTGGTGTCTAATCTGACATGCATCGCATTTGATTCCGGCCCCGCCATTTTTGCCGTGAGGATTTGCCTGGCTCGAAGTCTTGATGGTCGGTTCGCATGCACGTGCAGAGGGATGCAAGCGGCACGAGGAGGCGTGGATGTTCAGAGGACGCCGGTCTGGGCTGATGGGACTCATTGGCCTGATGCTCGCCGTGTGCCAGGCGCACTGTCTGCTGCATGGCCAGACGGCGCCAGTTGCAGCGGCTCCGCCGCAGACGCCGGTTTCATCACAGACTCCTGTTTCATCGCAAGCGCCGGCGGCGATGAGCGCGCCCAGTCTGCCGCCGGGAGTTATCTACAAAGAGGCGATGCACCCGCTGGACGTGGTGCGCAGTTCGATGGACAATTGGTCTGACGCTGAGGTGGGCGCGCTGGTTGCGGGGATGCACATGGCCAAGGAGGCCTGCGACCAGGCGAAGCCGGAGGATTACACAGGGGACGATCTTTACGATCTGGCCCGGCTCTGCTCGTTTGGGCAGGAATGGGATGCCACAAATGCCGCAGCTCTCCAATATGTGGCCAGAGGCGAAAAGCCGCATCTGGCGCAGGCCTACAAGTTGAGCATGAGCGCGCTGGTGCACCTCAACGCGGTTGAAGCGGCCGTGCAGACGGCGCGGGAGATGCTTCGACGCCTGCCGTACGATGCGGAAGTGGCCGACGCCTATTTGAATATGAAGGTTTACCTGATTCAGATTGGCGATCCCCAGGCGTTGAGTCTTGCCGCCGCAGAGCACGCGGCGATTGTGCAGGCGCTGGGGCAAAATGTTCCCTTGAAAACTGCGTACGGAGAAGGCTCGATTGGGATGGGCGCGCTGTATGAATCGGCGATGGTACTGGCGTTCCTGCAGCGCTATGCCGGAGACGATCGCGCTGCCACGGCTACGGTTGCGGATGTGGAAGGCGCGCTGAATGCGCAGGCGCAGTTGCCGGCGGAAGATCAGCTGAGGATCTTGAGCGTGAGGACGCAGTATCGGCTGCTGGGCACGCGGGTTCCGGAGATCAAGGTGTTGCGAGCATTGCGAACACCGGCGTCGAAGGCGCAAATCAACCCGGACTGGGGTTTCGCGACGGTGTTGGTTCTGTTTCCGGATTGGTGCGTTCAGTGCAGGAAGATGATGACGACAATGACTTCATTTGCCGCTGTGAACAGCGAGACGCCCATCCATACGTACGGACTCATGTTCACGGAGGACGAAGCGGAACCATTGCCGGAGAAGGAAGTGAAGGAGTTGCGGGGAACGCTCACGATGGTGGTTCCGGCGGAGACGGCCCGGAGCTTCGGCGCAATCGACTACCCGCTGGGGATTGTGGTGGACAAGGCGGGCCTGATTCGATATATCGGGGTGATTCCTGGAGATGCTTTTAGCGGCGGCGGGTTCATTGAGAAGTTCATTACGCGGATGGCGGCAAAGGGGGGTGTGACGCCGAAGATGCGTTGAGGGGATTTGAGACCGACTGTTGCGACAGGCTTTTGCTGAAAATGGATTTCGAGCTCGGGTCGGAATTACATCGCAGGCTGGGATTGATGAAAGTGGTTGTAGATGGTCTCCGCGGTTTTGCGGGAGACGACCGCGGCGAGCGATTCGGCGGTGGCTTGCTGGATGTCGCGCAGGCTGCCGAAGTGGGATAGCAGTCTTTGGCGCGTTTGTGTGCCGACGCCGGGGATGTTTAATAACTCGCTGTCTCTATCCCTCATGGCTCGGCGCTGGCGGTGATAGCCGACTGCGAAGCGGTGGCTCTCGTCGCGGATGAGTTGGATGAGATGAAGCACAGGCGAGCGGCGATCGAGCACGATTGGCTCGTCTTCATTGCCGTAGAGGTAGATGACCTCTTCTCTTTTTGCGATTGAGGCGAGGGGCTGGCTGGTCAGGCCGAGGGATTCGAGAGCTTCCGCGGCGGCGTGAAGCTGGCCGAGACCGCCATCGATGAGGATGAGGCTGGGGAGGGTTTGGGGCTCTTTGGAGGGCTTGGTGTCGGGGGCTGAAGCCCCGGTTTTTTGGGCGACATTGCCGGCACGAGAGCCAGAGGGCGCCCCGTCGTGATCTTTCAAAGATTCCGTCGCCTGGTCGAGGTCTGTGCCTTCCCCGGTCTCAGAATCGAGACCGGGGGCGCCCGCTGCGTTGCTGGATGAGTTTTGGTCCAGCAGGCGTTTGTAGCGGCGATGGACTACTTCGCGCATGGAGGCGAAATCGTCGACGCCGAGGACGGTCATTACCTTGAATTTGCGGTAGAGCTGCTTGTTCATCTTGCCGTCTTCCCAGACAACCATCGAGGCCACGGTTTCGGCGCCCTGGATGTGGGAGATGTCGAAGCACTCGATGCGGCGGGGCAGTTCGGGCAGCATGAGAATGTCGGCCAGTGTTTCCTGAATGGCCTTGCGCGAAGGCTCGAGGACGCGGAAGCGCTGCGTGTAGGACTGTTTGGCGTTCTGGCCGGCGAGGTCGACGAGGGAGCGCTTTTCGCCGCGCTGCGGAACGGCGATTTCGATGCGATGGCCGGTGCGTTCGGTGAGCAGCGAGGCGAGTGTTTCACGGTCATCGAAGTCGACCGGGAGGAGGATGGTGCGGGGAACGTAGTGCTGGTCGATGTAGAGCTGCTTGAGGAGGGCGCTGAAGACAGAGCCGGCGTGGAAAGAAACTTCGGGCGAGCCCGTGGTCACTGACGATGGTTGAAGTTTGTGGTCTCCCACCCATTCGCCCAAAGGCTGGCGAATGGGTGGGGCACTCAGGGTTTCTGCTGAGTCGAACGTTTGCGAGGAGGCGGTTTCCAACAACTCCGGCATGTCTTCCCAGAAAAATTCGCGGCGGTCGACAATTTTGCCATGGCGCACATGGAAGAGGTTCACGGCCAGCGAGCCGGCTTCAAAGTGATAGCCGAAGACATCGGCGTCGTCGTCCTGCTCGGTGGTGGCGATGCGCTGCTTCTCCTGTAATTGGTGCACGGTGGAGAGCTGGTCGCGCAGGCGCGCGGCAGCTTCAAACTGCTCGGCCTCGGCAGCGGCGAGCATTCGCGCAGACAGCGCGCGCTCAAGTTCGGCTGAACGGCCTTCGAGGAAGAGCTGCGCGTCGCGTACGGCTTCCCGGTAAAGCTCCGGCGTGGTGAGTCCCTCGACGCAGGGGCCGAGACAGCGGTGGATGTAGTACTGCAGGCAGGCGCGGGGGTGGTAGCGCGAGAGGTCGACCTTGCAGCTGGGGATGAGGAAGCTGCGATGGATAAGCTCGACGATGCGATAGGCAAGGTTGCCGGGGAAGTAAGGGCCGTAGTAGGCAGAGCCGTCTTTGCGCAGGCGCCGGGTGACGAAGACCTTGGGGAAGCGATCGGCGAGGGTGAGTTTGACGTAGGGGTAGGTTTTGTCGTCGCGCAGCAGGATGTTGAAGCGCGGCTTGCGCTGCTTGATCAGGTTGTTTTCAAGGGCAAGGGCCTCGTGCTCGTTGGCCACGAGGATGTAGTCGAGGTCGACTGCCTCGCGCATAAGCGAGCCGGTTTTGGCGTTTGCCTGGGAAGCTTCCAGGAGATATGACCGGACCCTCGAGCGAAGGTTTTTGGCCTTGCCGACGTAGATTACCTCTCCCTCGGCGTTCTTGTAGAGGTAGACCCCGGGCTGCGTGGGGAGGGTGCGGATTTTCTCGTAGAGATCCATGGGGCAGGGCCAGTTTCTAGGATAGCCGGTTGGCGAGTCAGCGGGCCGGGTGGCGGAGATCCGCCAGGGCGGCGACCTCGATTTGGGTGGCAATCCTTACCCTATCGAGTAAAAACTACACGGCTCGCCGGCGGGACCAGATTCGCCGGCTTGCGAATAAATTGTTTATTGTAAGCAGTTTATATGCAGATTGGCGTTTGGTCCTGAGGGTGCAGTTGGAGAGGGTGAAGGCAATGCCGGGTTCTACCCGCACTCGACTCGCCGTGCGCCAAGCAGGGCAGTCCATAAAGGAGCAGGAATGAATATGAATCGGTTTGGTGCTGTGGCAATGGCGGCAGGTTTGGCAATGGCGGGAATGACGGGATGCGCAACGAAGAATTACGTGCGCACGCAGACGGCTCCGTTGGTGGAGCATACCGACCAGTTGGACGCGAAAACGGCGGCCAACAACCAGCAGATTCATGACGTAGACAGCCGTGCGCAGTCGGGAATCACGCAGGCACAGGGCGCGGCGGATACGGCCACCCAGAACGCGCAGAACGCCAGCAAGTCGGCCGGCGACGCGGAAACAGCTGCCAACGACGCGGTGCACCGTGCCGATTCATTGGACAGCGTGGTGAAGGGCCTCGACAGCTATAAGCAGGCTGCCGATGTTTCGGTGACCTTCGGGTTCGATAAGGCGGTGCTGACCAAGGACGACAAGGACCAGCTGGATGGCTTTGCCGCTCAGCTGACCCAGGCCAACGGCTACATTCTGGAAGTGACCGGCGGAACGGATTCAACCGGCCCTGCCCAGTACAACTACGACCTGAGCCAGCGCCGCGCGGACGCCGTGGTGCAGTACCTGGCGTCGAAGTACGGAATTGCACCGCACCGCTTTTACCTGATCGGCATTGGCAAGGACAAGGAAGTTGCGCCGAATACGACCGCGGAAGGGCGCAAGCAGAATCGCCGCGTGGAAGTGCAGCTGCTCACCAACTCGACTTCGACGATGGCATCGACTCCGTCGTCCGGCTCCGGCCTGTAAGTCCGGTCACGGCGAGTTAGCTGTGTCAAGTTATCAACCAAGTTAGCGGTCACCATGAGCGAGGCGCCGGAAAAAGGCCGGCGCCACCCTCATGCAGATTCGGGACAACCTTTTTGAGCCGGACCGCTTCTTACTTCTCGAAACTGGCTTGAATCCGGCTAACCAACCGGTAAGGCCTGGCAAGATGGTGGACACACATTCCGGGCTCTCGCGATTGACCCGGACCGCCAAGAACGCCCAAGGATCGCGCTGGGATTGGGTTTCCTCAATTGCCAGAAAGTCAACAGCAGTTTTTCACAAGAGCAATTTCTCCGGACTTCGATAACTGTCCGGTAGCGGAGTCGTGCCCGCGTTGGTACTGCTGCGACCGCAAGCGCGAGTTTGAGCAAATCCTGAGAAGGTGTGTCCTTTGGGGCGTTGTGCAAGGTTGCCTCTCCCTGATGGTTGCGTCAACTTCAGTAATTGTGGTTTCGGGTTACAGCATCTCAGGATTTGCTGTAGCTGAGTTTTGGTTTGAGAGCGGAATCCGAGTAAAAGTGCCCTTTCAGGAGTCTTGAATGTGGCCTTTTCTTAAGGAAAGGCCACTTGGCGGGCGTGCTCTCTGGGTATATCAACTCGGACTGGGTATATCAACTCGGACTCCGCTATAGGACCCTGTCCAATTTGTTTCATTCTCGCGGCACGCTCCGCGAGCACAACACGGCAAGGAGGGAATACGAGTATGTACAACAGGGACAGTAAATCGATTGGATTGGGTACCTGGCTTGCAGTGGCTGGGCTTGATCGGCGGATAGTTGAGCTCGAACCCGAGGAATGTTTTTTCCGTCAGGGAGATGCGTCGGACTGCGTGTATTGCCTGCAGACGGGACGCGCCAAGATCAGCGTGATTTCAGCAACCGGAAAGCAGGCGACCATCTCGCTTCTCTCGAGCGGAGATTTCTTTGGCGAGGGAGCACTCGCGACTGAACCGGGCGTACGCACGACGACCGTGACGGCGCTGAACGCATGCACTGCATTCAAGATCAAGCGCGGCGAGATGATTCGCGCGATGCACCAGAAGCAGGAGTTCTGCGAGCATTTCCTGTCGTATCTTCTGGCGCGCAGCGTGCGCACCCAGGCCGATCTGGTGGACCAGATCTTCAACTCCAGCGAGAAGAGGCTTGCGCGTATGCTGCTGCTGATGGCGGAGAATCGCAAGGCGGACGAGGCGAAGACGATGATTCCTCCCATCACGCAGGAGACGCTTGCGGAGATGGTGGGCACCACGCGGTCTCGCGTAAGTTTCTTTATGAACCGATTCCGCGAGCTTGGCCTCATCAGCTACAACGGACGCATTCATGTGCATACGCCGCAGCTTAAGGCGGCACTGATGGGTCAATGGCCGCTCAGTGGCACAGAGCCGATGTCGGCGGCGGCCTGAGCGAAGTGAACTGGGTGGAGGAATGGGTAGACCCGTTTGCCGATGGCCGTTCAGGAGACTCGCAAGTCGTTCAGGATCGCAGCTAGCCCTGCTGGCGAATATGCTCGGCGCGAACGTCGTTGGCGGTGAAGAGGCGCAGGAAGGGCGCCGCTCCACTCCCCGCAGCTGCCGCGGATTCAACGGCTGGCCGGCCATTGGCTTCTTCGCGCTCCACGATGCAGACCACGGCTGCGACTACCATGCCGGCTTCGCGCGCGGCTTCGATGGCGTTGATGGTTGAGGCGCCGGTGGTGCACACGTCGTCGACGATCACTACGCGCGCGCCTTCTTTCAAGAAACCCTCAATACGCCGGCCGGTGCCGTGAGCTTTTTCCGCTTTGCGGACCAGGAATCCGTTGAGCAGCGGCGCACCGGGATTGGATTGCGCGCGCCAGGCGCTGGCAGTGGCCACATTGGAGACGAGGGGATCGGCGCCCATGGTGAGCCCGCCCACTGCTTCCGCTTCAATCCCATTTGCCTCAAGTAACTCCAGGATTGCGTGGCCGGTGAGGCGGCCGCCTTCAGCGTGCAGTGTGGTGGTGCGGCAGTCGATGTAGTAATCGCTGGTGCCGCCGGAGGAGAGCTTGAACTGTCCAAGGCGGAAGCTGATGCGGGCAAGCAGCGAGAGCAGTTGCTGGGCGTGTGTCTGGGTGGTCATCGGTGTTTATTGTAGCGGGTTGGCAGGGAGTGGGTCAGGGACCCGGCACGTCGTCGAGTTGTCGTGCATTCTGAGATGAAGATTGTTCTTCGCAGATATTTTCGATTCGTTTGACGATATTCGTAGTCAAATTGATCATGGATCGGTACTTGTCTTCCCTTCATGCCTTTTGTTCATTGCGGATTGCTGCTTCAAATCGCTGGTTGTCCCGCAGCCGCCGTGCGATGTTCGTCGCTGTTTGTGCCGGCGCCCTCGCTTCTTGCGGGCCGATTGGTGCGCAGCAGGCGGGCGTAGACCCCACAATTTCTGATTCCGATGCGGCGCAGGACAGTATTCCGTCTGCGCCCACTCCGCAAACCGCTCCCGCTCCGCAAACCTCTCCCGCGGATCAGTCGGGTCAGCAGACCAGGCGCATCCTCGGCATCATTCCCAACTTTCGCGCCATTGGCGCAGATCAGAAGCTGCCGCCGCAGTCAGTGAAAGATAAGTTCGTTACAGCGACCGAGGATTCGTTTGACTACTCATCCATCTTTATTCCGCTGCTGCTCGCCGGCTATTCGCAGGAGACCAATGCGACTCCCGAGTTTGGCCACGGCGCGCCGGCCTACGCTCGCTATTTCTGGCACGCGGCGGTGGATCAGACCAGCGAGAACTACATGGTTGAGTTTGTGGTGCCGGCAATTACGCATCAAGACACGCGTTATTACACCCTGGGCAGGGGAGGGTTTCTCAAGCGTACCGGCTACGCGTTGAGCCGCGCGGTTGTCACTCGCTCCGACTCCGGGAAAGAGGAGTTCAATGTGAGCGAAGTGGTGGGCTCGGGCGCCGCGGCGGGATTTTCGAGCCTCTATTACCCGACCCGGGAACGCAGCTTTGGCAACACGGCCAACGAGTGGGGATTGGATGTGGCGATCGACGCGGTCTCATTCGAGGCCAAGGAGTTCTGGCCGGACATCAATCACTGGCTCTTCCACGGCGCGAAGCCTACGGCTGGCGCGCAGCAGTAATCCTTGGCAATGACTTGGAGACCTGTCGACATATCGAGATTCACATCTTGTCGAGGTGCTTGAAACCGCTGGTGCCAATGAGCATGAGTGAGAAAAGTAGAAAATTGTAAGAGGCGTGAACCAGGACGCTCGCGGCCAGCGATCGGGTGCTGAGGCGCGCCCAGCACAGCACCAGGCTCACGCAGACCAGCAGCAGAAATGGTCCCAGCGACCAGCCGGTCTGATCGCCGTGCATCAGCGCAAAGGGAACGCTGGTGAGGATGGAGCCGACGATCATGGCAAATGTGGACCATTGCGGATGATCGTGTTCACCGAGTGGCGGGGCAGGCGTGTGCGTGCTTCGCTCGATGGACCAGTCCCATGCCGTGCAGAAGGCCGGGAGTAGGAATCCGCGGAACGCAATCTCTTCAAAGAAGGGCGCGACCGTGGCGCCGAAGGCGAACAGCAGCCACGCTGCTCCGGGAGCGCGGAAGACTTTGTCGATCGGCGCGTTCTCCGGGCCGGGCATCAGCCAGCCATTGACGATTGCGAGGATGAAACAGACGAAGGCCGCGCCGAAGAGCGGGCGGCGGAGCGTGAGGGCGGTGGCTGCATTCCATTGCAGGCCGGCGAAGAGTCCCTTATGCCACAGGACAGGGAAAACGACCAGGCAAGCCAGCAAAGTGAAGAGGTAGATGGCTACTTCGCTGCCCAGCGAATAATGAATCTCGGTAGCGGCCTGGGTAACGTTGGTGACCCCGAAGAGATGAAAGTGGAGGGCGCTCCAGACAAGCAGCAGAGAGGCTACCGTGGCGACAAGGATGAGCGCGCTCAGGATGCCAACATCGCCGAAGTTGGGAATGCGGGTGCGCGGAATGATCGGCGGCTCTGACCATGATTGAAAGAGCGGCGGCTCCGCTTGATCTTGCTGGAGCTGCACTGCGGCGCCTGGATAGAAGGGTTCGCCGTTGGGTTCTTGCTTTCCCACCCATTCCCCCGATGCAAAGGGAATGGATGGGGCGGGGAATGAATTCTCCTCGGCCTGAGTTGACGGCACTATCGCCGTGTCTGCCGCTTCGAGCGCGGCGTCATGGGGCGCGGGAAGCTCGGGCGGATCGAGCGGATCGTGCTCGGGAGGCGTGCTCATGCGATGCCCGTCTTCTTTTTGCGAGGGCCGGATTTTTGTTCGGGTGATTCGGTTGCCACGGGGCGACTGGACTTGGCGCGCGTGGTGGCGAGGTCATCTTCAGCGGGCGTGTTGCGGCGGGTGCGCTTTGGCTTGGACGGATCGCCTGCTCCTTTAGAAGCAGGTTCTTCGACTCGCTTCGCTCGCTCAGGGTGACGGGCAATTTTTTCAAGTCCTTCCGAGACGCCGAGATCGTTCGATTCCTCTGCAGCCTCAATCGGCGCGAGCTTGCCGTTGGCAGACGCGTAGTAGCGGTGAAGGAATTGGCCGGTGTAAGAGCCGGGAGTGGAGGCGATTTTTGCCGGCCGGCCTTCGCCGACGATGCGGCCGCCGTCCTCGCCGCCTTCAGGACCGAGATCGATGATCCAGTCGGCATTGCGAATCACGTCCAGGTTGTGCTCGATGATGATGACGGAGTTGCCGAGATCGGCGAGACGATGCAGCACTTCAAGCAGCTTGCGCACATCGTCGAAGTGCAGGCCGGTGGTGGGCTCATCCAGCAGATAAAGCGTGCGGCCCGTCTGGCGCTTGGAGAGTTCGCGCGCCAGCTTCATGCGCTGCGCTTCGCCGCCGGAGAGCGTGGTTGCGCTTTGCCCGAGATGCACGTAGCCGAGACCGACGTCGACCAGCGTTTGCAGCTTCTGGCGCACGTTGGGCACATCTTCAAGCACAGCGAGCGCGTCTTCAATGGTGAGGTCGAGGACGTCGGCAATGGAATGTCCCTTGAATTTCACCGCCAGCGTTTCCTGGTTGTAGCGGCGGCCGTTGCAGACCTCGCACTGCACGTAGACGTCGGGCATGAAGTTCATTTCAATGCGCCGCTGGCCGTCGCCCTGGCAGGCCTCGCAGCGTCCGCCGGCCACGTTGAAGCTGAAACGGCCCGCCTTGTAGCCGCGTTCGCGCGACTCGGGCAGCATGGCGAAAAGATCGCGAATGGGCGAGAAGACCTGCGTATACGTTGCCGGGTTGGAGCGCGGGGTGCGGCCGATCGGCGACTGGTCGATGCGCACCACCTTGTCCAGTTGCTCCGCGCCGGTGAGCGACTCGTGCGCGCCTGGCTCTTCGCGCGAGCCGTAAATGCTCTGCGCCAGCGAGCGGTAGAGAATGTCGTTGATCAGCGTGCTCTTGCCGCTGCCGCTCACGCCGGTGACGACGGTCATCACGCCGAGCGGAATCCGGATCGAAATGTCCTGGAGGTTGTGCTCGCGCGCGCCGATTACGGTGAGCCATTTGCCGGTGAGTGAGCGAGGCCTGGTTCTTTGCAGCATGCTGGCCGCGCCGGAGAGATAGCGGCCAGTAAGCGACTCGGGGCAGGCCATGATTTCAGCGGGCGTGCCTTGCGCAACGACGTGGCCGCCAAGGCGTCCCGCGCCGGGGCC
>Ga0116135_1000881_pt1 | contig 16151 bp, 20 predicted proteins | sample June2015DPH_20_1_FD_89738 | JGI IMG/M metagenome (GOLD analysis project Ga0116135, IMG submission 89738) | Peatland microbial communities from SPRUCE experiment site at the Marcell Experimental Forest, Minnesota, USA - June2015DPH_20_10 | ecosystem: Environmental > Terrestrial > Soil > Wetlands... | reverse complement strand
TTGTGGAGGGTCTACTCGCTTTCGGCATACTCTCTGGCCGTGCTGATTTGGATTTGGTTCTTCCGCGTTCCTCCGGGAGAAGAACCCACCCCGGACCTCAGGCTGGTGGTTCAATACATTTCCGCTTTGGGGCAGTACTTTAGCCGGATGCGGTCAGCCCCAATGCGGCTCAGGATGTAATTGCCGGCGGCTCTCTAGAAGTTCCGCGTTGGCAGTACCCACGCTTTCCCCGCATGAAAAGCGCACAGCTACAGCCCTGTAGGGATAAACTGTCGCCGGAACGCTTCGGCGCTTCCCTATACCACACTTTAAGGAGATTCACGATGATTCGAGTATGCGCAGTTGCGTTGTTGCTGGTCTCGTTCGCATCGATAGCATTTGCCGACGGAAGCGGTGGCGGCATCCCTCCGACCCAGCCCACTAAGCCGCCTCTCCACTTCTTGGCGAGGTAGCGGAAAAGTGCTCGAAAGCCGGGAACAGATGCGATAATCTGCTCCCGGCCCTATGGACCTGCTCCTACGCTATATTCCGCTGGCGCTCTTATCGCTCTTGCTGGCACTGATGGCAAGGAACCGCGCATATAGGGTGTGCCCAGCGTTTTTCACATATGTGGCGTTTGGGGTGTGCGCCGACATTGCGAGATTCGCGGTAGATAACCGGCACGATGCGTATTATATGGTTTTTTGGGCCACCGAGGCTGGCTACTGCATCCTTGGCATCGCGGCAATGTACGAGGTTTACCGTTCTGTCCTCCGCGCCCGTTCCCGGTGGACGCACCTTGTTTTTCCATGTGTCGTCGCGTTGGCTGTCGCATTGAGTCTGGCCCATGCTCGTTCTGTGCCGCCGCAGGTCCATGGCTTCTTCCTGTATATCGTAGTGGGCGAGGTCACGGTGCGATTTGTGCAGGTGCTCATCTTCCTAGTGGTCGGTACCATGGCGGCATTTTTCGGGCTTCGTTGGCGCCGGTACTCTCTGGGTATCGCTGCCGGATTCGGACTTTACTCTACGATCGAACTGTTGAATTCGATCAAAATTTCGGATTTCGGAACGAGATTTGCTTTTTTGTGGAGAACCTCCTCACTTGTGGCATACTCTTTTGCCGTACTGATTTGGATTTGGTTCTTTCGCGCACCACAGAAGGAAGATCCCCCATTGGATCCTGAAATCGTAGCCCACTATCTGACCACGCTGGAGCAGTACAAAGACTGGATGCGGAGGATGCGCTAAGCCGATGTTCTGGCAGTTTTTCATCTGGCTAATTCCGACCCTGAGCGCGGTAGAACTGATCTATTTGTTGTATCTGGCTTGGGCGAGTTCCCGTGTTCCCAAGCTCGCTCTGGATGACGTAGTCCACTTTCTATATCCTGTCGATACCTCCCTGCTGGCGGGATTGTTGGATCCGGCTGCGGATTTTGAATTGCGCTGGAAGCTGAGCCCACTTCGTTTGTGCGAAGAGCAGCGTCGGCGAATGTTGGTTTACCGGGAACTGCTCCGGCGGATGTCGCATAACTCCGCTGTCCTCGCTGAATTCGACAATTCCGTGCGTGCTCACGATGCTCTGGTTGTCGGCCCCGGTTCCAAGTTGCAAGAGGCCGCTCTCAATGTACGCATTTACTGCACGTTTGCCCGAGTGAGGCTGCGCATGTGGTTATGGTTGCCGCTATCCGTATTTCGCATCATTCCGGTTCCCAGGATTGCGTGCCTTCGCGTCGCCGCGCAACTGGATGGGCTTAAAGCCTACTTTGAACTTCGCGAGGCTGCTAAAGAGGCATTTGCCAAACTCCAGCCTGCGGAACTCGAAGCTTTAAGCCACAATCTGTAGTTCCGATACCCCCGCCGGGATGTTCAGCCTCACCTTTCGCACGGTTTCGGCGGCTGGGCGGCATCCTGCAAAAATCCCGCATCAAAAGTTGGTAATATGGTTCGATCCCGCCGCAATCAAGGCTCGGCCTTTCTGCGAGGAATCACAGCGGAACCTTCGTCGACGCGCCTCTCGCCCCTTTATGCCGAGCGCTATGGTCCGCCACTACGCCCGGTAAGGGGAGGAGAATGGATGATTGGAAAGTTCGCGAGTGCGCTTGCGTTTCTGAGTTTGACAGTTTTGTTGGGGGCGCGAGGTTTCTCTCAGGCAACGCCCGCCGCGCAACCGCCCTCGACACCCGTTCCAACGACGCAAGAACCCGCGACCCAGCAGCCCGATACTGGGCAGGAGCCCGCGGAGGCAGAGTCGACATCGCGGCGGAGGGTGAAGCCTCGCGACTATAAAAGATGGGTCTACAATGTGGGCCTCGGAGCCAACTTAGACAGCGGCGACACAAAGACTTACGTGCGAGAGGGTGGCTACGACGGCACAGCCGGCGTCGCTCGTAATGCCAATAAGTATCTGGGTCTTCGCGGTGATTTTATTTTTTCCGACTTACCGCTGCGCCAATCTTCATTGGCCCTGGCGCAGGCGCAGAGCGCATCCAGCTATCTTCTTTCCGCAACGCTCGATCCCATCATCAATGTCCCGGTCACCAAGGAATGGGGCGCATACATTCTCTTCGGACCGGGTTACTATCATCGCTTCGGAACTTTGAACTCCGATGCCGCGGTTCCGGGCAATACCTGCAATGCCTTTTATAAATGGTGGGGTTCCTGCCCCAGCGTCAGCCTTCCACTCAGTGGCAGTTTCACAACGTCCAGCCAGAACCAGTTCGGATACAACATTGGGGTGGGAGCGACCCGCAAGATGCCCAGTGGCGTGGAGCTTTATGGGGAATTCCGCCTCATGCACGGGTCCGCTAATGGCACCACCACTGACGTTCGCCCGATTACGATCGGAGTTCGCTGGTAGGGACGCTATTCAGGATTAGTCCGGTAGCGCCAAAGTTCGCCGGTGTTCTTTTGCAGCTGCACAAACGAAGAGGCCATAACGGGCCGCGAAACGGCCACACCGGAGTTCGCTTCGGCGAGAGCTTCCTCAACCACGTGGTGGGCGGGGGCCAGCGAGCATGCAGGATCGGTTGCGGTTGCTTCGCCCGCAAGCAACAAGGCCTGGCAGCGGCATCCGCCGAAGTCTTCTGCGCGGCGTTCGCAGCTGCGGCAAGGATCGGGCATCCATTCCTCTCCGCGAAATCTCTGAAACGAAGAAGAGTGCTGCCAGATGGACTCCAGACTGCTGTCGCGGACGTTCTCGAAAACGAGTCCGGGAATCACTTCCGCAGCGTGGCAAGGAAGAACTCTACCGGCAGGATTGATCAGCATTAATTTACGCCCCCACCCGCCCATGCAAGCTTTGGGAAACCGCGCGTAATAGTCAGGTACGACTGAATCGATGCGGATGCGTCCAGCCAAACGCTTTTCTGCGGCGGCCACGATTTCGACCGCCCGTTCAAGCTGCACTCGCGTGGGAATGAGCGCAGCCCGGTTTTGCAGCGCCCATCCATAATACTGAGTGTGGGCAATCTCCATGCGGTCCGGAGCGAGCTGCTCGATGAAGGCGATCATCTCCTCGAGGTGATCGATATTCTGCCGGTGAATGACCAGATTTACCGTAAACGCGATCTTGTGCTGACGAATGAGCCGCGATAATTCAATCTTGTGCGCGTGCGCTTTAGCACCGGCTATCCAATTCGCCGATTCTTCCCGCGAATCTTGAAAACTGATTTGGATGTGATCAAGCCCGGCGTTCACGAGCGTTTGCAGTCGCTCCTGGCCTAGACCGAGGCCCGAAGTGATCAGGTTGGTATAGAGTCCCGCGGTGCGGGCAGCTGATATCAGCTCCGCAAGGTCCTGACGAGCGAGCGGCTCTCCGCCGGTGAAGTGGGCATGCAGCATGCCCAGCTTTCCCGCCTGACAAAAAACATCTACCCATTGCTGCGTGGAAAGCTCGGAATCGACCTTGGCCAGCTCCAGCGGGTTCGAGCAATACACGCAGTGCAGCGGGCAACGGTGAGTGATTTCGGCAATCAGGGCCAGAGGGTTGGGCACCATAATGTTTTTGATGCTTGAGATCAGTATCCAGCTTCTCGCCCGTGGCGGACGGCCAGTATCACGACTTCACTTCCATCATAATGGTAAAGCGCGACGTACGCTCCGCTTCCGAATTCGATCACCCATTCGCGGAACTCCGGCGGCATTTCGTCTAGGGGACGGCCAATTTCCGGATGTTTGCCGAGCGCCCTCACTCCCTGTCGGATCGCTTTGACCGCACGCTGGGCGGCGCTTTTGCTCTTCGCCTCTAAGAAATCGTACAAACGGTCTATGTCGCGCAGGGCCGCTAGCGACCATCTTAGGCGCGGCATTTGGGAGGGGCTGCCTTTTTACCCGATTCAAGCTTTGCCAACCAGCCGTCGACCTCTTCGCCAGCGGCATGCAGGCCGGTCTGCTGGTAATGTTCCCATGCGGCCAGCGCATCCTGCCGAAATTGTTCGCGCCTCTCCTCCCGTTCCACGTATTGCGCGATCGCCTCGCACATCACCCAATGCGGGGAACGGCGTCGGGATGACGCGAGGCGTTGCACCCGCTTTTTCGTCGCAGAATCGAGCTTAAGACTGGTTGTGGAAGATTTGGGCATCTTCGGTAGCAAAAGGTGCTACCTGATACGATACCATAGATAAGCTTAATTCTTAAGACGTTCGGGATACTGGGAGAGATCTGCAAAACCTCATCGACGATGCGGAAATGCTAGCCGATGTAAGAGCCTACGATGCGGCGAAGCCACGTCCTGTGGAGGGTGACGACGAAACTAATCCCACTGGAGATCACCGTTCCGCTTAATATCGAAGGGGCCCGCAACGTCAAAGTTCATATGCGCCTCCTTGCGGGGAGCAATTCTAGCGCATTTCCCAAGCAATGCAAGGCTCAGTAATCTACAATCCTCTTCCTCTGCAATTGCTCCAGAAATTGGCTGATATCCGTACGAATTTTGCCAGGGTCGGCATCCCCAAACTGCGCCTGCAATTCCGCGATAATCTCGCCGAAAGTCCGCTGCCCATCGCAGCGCTCGAGAACCTGCCGCCCTGTGCCTTGCAGCTTGATCGCGCCTTCGGGAAACAGTACTACGCGCTCTTCGCCGGTCTTGTTCTCGGCGCCCCAGCGGCATCCGGCTGCCAGGCGCGGCTGGCTGGAATCTTGCGGCGCAGGCACGCTAGGTGGCCTCGCTCCCAAATGCCCCCGGCGGCGGCCAGCCCGGCTGCACGTAAGCGAAGTACAGTCCGTCGAGCTGCGCCCACAGTATGTCGCACTTGTCGCGCAAAGCCTGCATCGCCAACTCCTGCTCGGCGCGAGTCTTCGCGTGGTCGTAAACGTAGTTCACGGCGAATTGCGAATCTTCAGGTGCCTGATAAAGCCGGGCTTCGAAATAATCCAGGCCGCCCGCCAGCCACGGGTAATACTGTCGCAATTTTTCCACGCGCAGAGTGATCAATTTTGTCGAGAACAACTCCGTCAACGATGACGCGACGGCCTCCAGCAGAGTGCGGCTGCGAACTATGTTCAGGTACTCGTTAACCGCGAATCGAGTTGCGGGAAGAATACCGCGACCGTCACGAACCTGCGCTGCATCGAGCCCTGTGGCCTCCGCGAGTTTAATCCAGCGCTTGATGCCGCCTTCGCTTGTAGCATCGCCGTCATGATCGACCACGCGTTTACGCCACGCACGGCGAAAAACCGGGTCGGGCCCCCGCGACAGAATGATTGAGTCCTTGATCGGGATGATGCTCTGATAGTAGTAGCGGTTCAGCGCCCAAGCCTGCAGCTGTCCGCGGCTGAGCTTTCCTTCATGCATCAGCAAATGAAAAGGATGCTTGTGGTGGTAACGTTCTTCGCCGATCGCCTGAAATTGCGCACGCAATTCTTCGAGCGAAAGCAAGCGCGCAGCCTGTGCGTCTGTCTCTACAGGTTGAACTGCCATCCATCCTCCGCGACTTCCCAGCCCGCGCTCCGCACCTGGCGATATTGAGGGCTGGCCTCATCCAGCATGGGATTGGTGTTGTTGATGTGTAGAAATATTTTACGCGGGCGGCCCACGTCCGCCAACATCACAAGAGTCTGCTCGACTGGAATGTGTCCCATCTGCCGAGCGGTCTGCCCGCTGCTTTGCACGCGAATCAATTCGTCATCGCTCCAGAACGTGCCATCGAAGAGCAGGACGTCGCAGCTTTCGAGTTGCTCCAGCAAATCTTCGGTCACGTCGGGAACTGCGGGCATGTAAGCCAGCCGCCGGCTCGACGAATCGTGGGCTCCATCCGATTCAATGATGAATCCCAGAGAGGCCTCGCCGCGAGCGAGTTGCGAGCGCCGTTGAGTATTCACGTAGGCGGGATAATGCTCACCCAACGACCACGCGCAGCAACTGATTCCCGAGGGTTGGCCTTCCGCCTCAACCAACTGAAAGGGTTTAGCCGGCTCGAAGTCGGTCCACTGCACTTGTTTCTGAACTCGCTGCAGCATGCCGAACATCGAGTTGTCCTCCTGGAGGATGCGCCGGACGGAAGGCGTGGCATGGACGCGCAGAGGTTGAAGTTCACGCATCAGCAGAAGTCCCAGTACGTGGTCGATATCGGCATTGCCCAACACCACGCCCGCAATCGGAGATTGGCGGACTCCTTCTCTCGGATGCAACTCCGACGTGGCCTCGATCTGAACCCTCAAGTCCGGAGACGCGCCGAGAAGAAACCAGGAGCGGCCATCCTGAGTAATAGCAAGCTGTGCCTGCGAACGTGGTTTTCCCTGGAATGTGCCCGCTCTCACTGCTCGACAATTCACGCAACCGCAATTCCACTGGGGAAAAGCGCCACCCGCCGCTGAACCAAGAATCTTGATTTGCATCTCTCTGGGAGTTTACAACCATGAGCCATGACCGGAGTTCTGGAGCGCAAGGCGAAGTCGGTCTTCGGCGAAACAAAAACCATCTTCGGCCCGGCAGGATGACAGAAGTTGCAGTTTCCTTCCGCTTTCACAGGGGCAAATATGAAACTTCCTGCACAAGCCGATTAGAAATGAGATTTATACGCGGCTTTCTGCTTGTGTTAAAAGCAAATTGGCTCCATACTGTTCGAACTGCCCGCGCAACGCGGGGTTTGAGCCTTCCCCCGCCCTCCCCTATTTTTATGCTATTCCGGAAGCGAGCTAACTTTGCCCCGCGGCGGCAGCGCAGCGAAGTGGATCGACATCCCAAAGTGTGGCTTCGGCAGAAAGGTTTTCGATTCCCACCTCGCCGGCCATTTCGGTTCCCGGTTTGCCACACCAGACAATGCGGAACTGAGCTTTCGTTCCTTCATACAGCACATCCACTACATCGCCTGGTTTCAATCGAGCGTCGACACACTGTAGCGTCGCGCCGCGGCCGCTGATCGTGCGCAAGCTGGCGGGCTGAATATATGGACGAGACTGAGAGTCCATGCCCCAAATCTGTACGGGAAGGTCAACGAAGACGCGCGACTGCCGGCGACGATCCATCCGGTTCTCCTTGGATTCGAAACGAACCAAGAGAATCGTAGGAGGGTAAGGAGCGCAAACCAAGGTAACGACGGTCACCTGGAACGCCGTATCGAAAGTTTGGTAACGTGTGGGGGAGCTCCGATTAGTCGAGATCTCTTAAAGAGCAGGCCCCCGGTCCGCGTGGATCGCCGCAGGAACCACAAGGGCCAGCGCTCGGGGCGGCGCTGCCGGAGCTCTTGGCCGAAACCGCAAAAACGCTAAGCTGCGGACTCAACTTCTTGCTCTCGCACTTGGGGCACTTCGCTTTGTCGCGGCCAAACACGAGCGCTTCGAACTCATGCTGGCATTCCTGGCAGATGTATTCAAAAATCGGCATGACGCTACTCCCTGTGGTGAACTGCTCCCATTAGAATCAATTTCAACGCATTTCGCAAACTGGAGCCGCTACGCTGGGGAATTCAAGTTCCAATACTGAGGCTCGTTCTGCCAAGCCGCGGGCTGCATTCTCGCCCTCGGTCTTCCGGCCCCACCATCGGCTGCGTGGCGGGCATGTGCAAACTCTGGCCGCATTTTTCCTTTCTCGCCGTATCGAATTGCCAACTCCAGAGGAACGTCTTATCGAAGTGGAACCCGGCGTTCCGGTGCTCTGCCGTTGTCACTGGCAGAAGGAGCGTGAGCGTGCGCTTACTCTTATCGTGGTGCATGGGCTGGAAGGATCAAGCGAATCGCAGTACATGTTGGGAATCACGCGCAATGGTTTGGCGGCTGGAATGAACGTGATTCGTATGAACCAGCGCAACTGCGGCGGCATGGATCATTGCGCCGCGACGCTTTACAACTCCGGCCGGTCGGATGACGTTGCGACAGTGGCCCGCGCGCTAATCGACAGCGAGAAAATTTCGGGATTTGTTCTCGTGGGTTTCTCGATGGGCGGCAACCTGGTTTTGAAGCTGGCGGGAGAATGGGGAAGCGCGGGTCCTCACGAGTTTCGCGGAGTGGCGGCGGTGTGCCCGGCGATCAACCTGGCGGTAGGAGCCGATGCCCTGCACGAGCCGGCAAACCGAATTTACGAATATTATTTTCTTCTGCAACTGTTCCGCCGGTTTCGCCGCAAAGCCCAGCTATTTCCGGCGACATTTGACGCCTCTCGCCTCCGCGGCGTGAAAACCCTGCGTGAGTTCGATGACCGCGTTACTGCTTATTATTGTGGTTTTGCTGGAGCTGACGACTACTACGACCGTGCCGCTGCTTCACACGTTATCGACCGGATCGCGGTCCCGACGTTAATAATCCACGCGGCTAACGATCCATTCGTTCGCATTTTGCCGGAAACTCGCGAACTTATCCTCGCGAACCGGAACATTACCTACATCGAAGCGGAAGATGGCGGGCATTGCGCATTTATTGGCGAGCGCAGGGGCGACTTGACCTACGATGGGCGCTGGGCAGAAAAGGAAATTGTCGAGTTTGCCCGGCAGTTTCAGTAAATCGTCCCTATTGTCCTGATCTGATCCTCACGAATCTACTGCGCAGTTGCCGGACGCCGAAACCTGGCCACAAGCTCGACGCCTCTCCCCTTCAGTCGTGTCCGTAGAAAAGCCAAAATGAGCATCGCAAGGGAGATCAAAAGCAACCCAAACGACGCAGTTCGAATGCTCACGCTGTGTTTCTGCAGGATTGAGGCACGCCCGTATACAAATTCGAGGTGCACCCAGTAAACGAGTAGCGAAGCCTGACCCAGTTGGATTAGGGGACTGAACCCTAGCGTCGCTGCGCCCCATCGGCACCAGCTATAGCTCGCCGTAAGAATTACGAAAAGCATTCCGGCACGAAGCAGAAAGAAGTTCGGGCTGGTGTGCCAGTAGTCGTAAACGGAATAAAGCTGGTGCGATGAATGATCGAACCAGCGCGAGGCCGCAACCAACACCAGGCCCGCGATTCCCGCGAGCACGAACGTCAAGGCTTCTCGCTTCCGTGCCCCTTCGCTTTGCAAGACGAATCCGGCAGCCAGTCCAGCAAAAGCGAATGCACTCCAGGGAAAAATAGGAAACAGCCCCGCTTGAGGTGTGCCGAAATTATGAACGCCGTTGAGATAAGACTCCAGGGGCCAGGGCAGCCAATCAGGGCGCCAGGCGGTCCATAGCGGCGGCGTCAGTAGGGAAATGATAAGGGCTGTAACGGTTGAAGCGAGAATGAGAGCAGATCTGCCTTGGGTTTCCCGTTTAGCAGATAGCACACCCCAGCACACCACGCCCATCAGCATCATCGAAACGCCAATCGTATTTAATATGTCGACCCGCAGCAGATCGCTCGCTGGCGCCCAGCCCCAGGCGATTAAATACTCCTGCCAGCGAAAAAGCAGTCCAAAGCCGAGGATTTCGGCTCCGCGAAGAATCGTGGTTCGTGCGATTTGAGCCGGCGGCAGATTCTTCCGGCGCAATTTGTCGGTCACAAGGGCGAACGAAATCCCAGCCAGAAACAAAAACAGTGGAGCGGGGAATGTTCCACCCAATTGCGAGTACATGAAGAATTTGCTCTGTCGCGCGCTTGGACTCAGCCACGAGTCATAACAATGCGTTTGAAACATCAGGACGCAGGCCAGTCCCCGCATCCAGTCGATGTAAGCGAGCCGGGATGAATTCGAAGATGCCATGCGCGCTGCCTCGCAGGGCAACGTGGCAGTATACGGCAGTTGCCGGAAGGAATCGATCAACAGAAGTGGCCTGGCTCAACTCAATCTCCTCCGGATTCAATCTGTACCAAAGTTGGCTGAGAGGGAGCAGATCCGGCTCGACGCTTCCAGCGGTTGGGAGTCTGCTCACGGCTGCGCAACCGGTTCATTGCTGAGCCGATCCCCAGAGAAGCCTTCACCATATGGCCGACCCGGAAGGGGCCGACAATTGTTTCATTCTGAATCCAATGCAGCGCACTGCTGATGCTGCATCCGCATTGGCTGCAATCCGGGTTTCCGCCAAACACGCAGGGTTCCACCCGGCTTTTCAGATCGGCAGAATAATTCGTCGACATTTTCGAAAACAAGCACTTATCCGGGCTCGAAGGTGGCTTTACAAACGCCCGAGCCATACCCTCGGGAATGAGGAGCTTCTTATATTTCCTTCCCAGTTGTGGCAGTTCCTTCGCGATATATTCTCTGTTTTCGGCAGTCAACCGTTCTGCACTCTCCTCGCCAATCTGCGGGCTGTAGAGGCTCACCCAAATATGATCGACTTCCTCGCGCGCATTCCAGAACCTCACATACTCCTCAAGATAACCCGGCCGTGCGAGCATTGGCCGCGTGATTACCCAGTGAACATTGACCTTCCTTCCTTCGATGTTTTTCAGAATTCGATCATAGGTGGCAGGCTGGCGCCGAATGTCGTGATGCTCGGGCAATCCATCAACCGAAACTGCCGCGCGGACTCGGGGAATTTCCATCCAGTGACTGGGAATCGGAATCACGCCACTGGTGACGACCATAGCGAAAATTCCCATATCACTTAATGCCGGAAGGATGCGATCCAGTTCGCGATGCCGAATCATAGGCTCGCCACCAACAAGAGAAACATGCAAGGGACGATGACGGCGCACCAAATTGAGTACTCCTTCAACGAGTTCGTCTCCTCGAAAATCGCGAAGTTCCCGCAAGGTAACGTCTCCGCCGAGATGAGAGTCGCCGTAGGCGTAGCATCCCGGACAACTCAACGGACACTCGCGAGTGATTTCGATGGAGAGCATGGGCACGTGCCCGCTGAGAACTCTCCACCAGGCCTTTGCAAGATCTTTGGGAGTAATGCTGGGACGAGATACGGCAGACTGCATTTTCTATTAGAGTCGCGCATGCGCCTTCGGGTTATCCGATTTTTCGATTGAGATGATTGCCCGCTTGGAAAGCCAGTGTCATCTACTTCGATGATTCGGTCCTTAATCGCTGAAGGTTACCAGGGCGGCGGTCGCCGCGGGCATTTCAAGGGTCACGATGCCATCCTGCGCGGGTAGCTTCTCCTCCCTCATGGTGGACCAGTTTCCGCTACCGCCGACAGACGCTCCGCCAAACGTAACATCGGTTGTATCATCCGCGCGCGGCGCATGCAGCCGAAGCACTCTTGCGCTCCGCGCGGCGGTTCCCGAATCGATTTTCAGCTGAACCTTGCAATCGAGATTCTTGTTGAGGATGACTGCTTTGACGCTTCCACCGCTGCTCCGGAGGCCATAAGCGTTAAGCAACGGCGCTAGTTCAAGGCCCTCGATCCGGCTCTCGGTTAACTGGCCGGCGCCGGCCTCGGCGAAAAGCAGCATCCCATAATAAAGAGGCCGCGCTGTGAAACCGTTCTCTTTTGTGCCTGCGATCGGGGTATACCATCCGTAACCGCCGCCGTGAAAATTAATTCCCGCCCCGCCTTCCGAGGCCAACTGGTACATCAAACCAGTTCCCCAAAGAGCTGACGCGAACGTGTCGCTTACACCCAGCTTACCCGCCGAATAGCAGGAATTCGTCTCCGCTAGACGAAAGGGTAAGCCGGTTTCCTGCACCGTTTTTTTCATGCCGTCAAACTGTTCCTGCAGCTTTGGGTCCGGCCGCAAGAGGCGTTCGAGCGTCATTGATGGGTCCGTTGGGGGACCCTCCGCATAGTAATGTTGGGTGATAAATCGCACTTCGTTCTTGAACTTCTGCGCGAAGGGAGCTAGCCAAGAGTTGTTGAATACCGTGTCCGGCCCGGCGAAAGGCGCATTCGGAACACGCGCTCGAATCGCGCCATAATAACGTTGCCACTCCTCGGCAAACTGAGCAAAATCGTAATCTGATTTGCGGATTGCGTTTCTGTAAAACAGATCGGGCTCGTTGCAGAGTTGAAGCGCAAGCAACTTCGGCCCGGTCACGTCCATCACATATGCGGCTTCAGCGGCTGCGTCTTCCACGGAGCCTGTGCCCATGTTCAGACCATAGATCAGCTTCCAGCCGGTGGCGTCGATAAAATCCCGCAAATTGCGAATTGCCTGAGGCGTAATATTCACGGACGGCGGGACGGTGCGGCCTGTATCGGGAGGCACGACCCGGTCGCTGGCAACCCATGTTTCCTTGCCCGGATTGGGAGCCCAGTAGCAATATTCGCTGGTATTGCCTCCAATGCGCAGGACTCCTGAGTCTCCGAGCCTTCGGACAAACCCGATCAGGCCGGCATTGTCGCCGGAAAAGAAATTGGGATTTCCCAGTTGAGCCGATTCGTAGCTGAGGCCAGTGAAGTCATTTTCGATTCTGTTTCCCAGCCGGTCGGGCCGCAGGGTCACGCGAAGCGAAGCTGGGCGTTCGTCGGCAGAGGCCTTTGGCAGATGGAGTGTGGCAAGAGTAGCTGCGGAGAGATGAATGAAGGTTCGACGATCCATGCCACAAGATTTCATCACGAGTTGCGCGGTATGGCAATCACACCTTTTCGCAGTTTTAGGGACTAATCAGCGATAATAGAATTGTCGCTTTTGCGGGCGCGTAGCTCAATTGGATAGAGCACGGGATTTCTAATCCCGGGGTTGCAGGTTCGATCCCTGCCGCGCCTACCAGTTATCCGGCGGGTGCCGCGTGGGCAGGCGTTCACGTTGAATTGGAAGCCTCTGTTCGCAGTTCGCATTGCTAATGGCGGGATGACCACGATAAGATAATCCGTACACGTCTACTCCGCCTTTTTCCCATAAGTCCTAAGAGTATTTGCCGCGGGGCAAGGGTGTGCGAGCCCCGGGCGGCGTAGCTGTGCGCCGCGAACTTCCCTGATGGAGTCACAATTTTGAAAAAAGGCAGAACCGCGGTGATCGTTGGCGCGCAGTGGGGCGACGAGGGTAAGGGCAAGATTGTAGATGTTCTGTCTGAAAACTTCTCGGTCGTCGCTCGCTATGCCGGTGGGCACAATGCTGGTCACACCGTCATTATCAATGGCAAGAAGTTCGTGCTCCAACTGGTTCCCTGTGGCGTATTGCGGACCGTATGCCGAAGCGTGATCGGCAACGGCGTGGTCTTGGACCCGATCGCATTTCTGAAGGAAGTAGCAGCCTTGCGCGATGCGGGAGTAAGGGTTGATGGCAATTTGTTTGTATCGAATCGTGCCCAGGTCATTCTCCCCTACCACCGGATGATCGAGTTGGCTGCGGAAAGCGCTCCGGGGCGAGTGAAGATTGGCACAACGTCGCGCGGAATCGGTCCCGCTTACGAAGACAAAATGGGGCGCCGGGGTTTACGCGTGGCGGATTTGCTTGATCTGCGACTGCTGAAAAAGCACATTGAAAACGCCGTGCGCGAGAAGAATATGATCGCCCACGCGCTATTCAATTCCGAACCGCTCGACGCCGACAAAATGTACACGGAATACGCTCAGGCGGCCGAAAAGATTGCTCCGTTCGTATGTGATACGGCGGTGTTGCTCAATCGAGCTTTGTCGAATGGCGAATCGATTTTGTTCGAGGGCGCGCAGGGAACCATGCTCGATATCGATCACGGCACTTATCCTTTTGTGACTTCTTCCAGCGCCACCTCGGGAGGCGCCGCGACGGGTACCGGCGTCGCTCCAAACGCGATTCAGTCAGTCATCGGACTTACGAAGGCTTATTGCACACGAGTGGGAGAAGGTCCTTTTCCCAGCGAAGAAAAAGGCGATCTAGGCGACCAGCTTCGCAAGCGGGGCAACGAGTTTGGAGCGGTGACCGGCCGTCCCCGGCGCACGGGATGGCTCGACTTGCCGCTGTTGCGCTACGCCGGCATGATTAATGGCATCTGCTGGTACGTGGTGACCAAGCTTGATGTGCTGGACGAACTGGCGGAGATTCCGGTCTGCGTCGGTTACATCGTCGACGGAAAGAAAACCATGGAGGTTCCTGCGCAGGCCAGCGGTTACGAGAAACTGGAGTGCATTTACCACAAGATGCCGGGATGGCGCAGTTCCACGCAAGGCATCACGCACTTCCACGAGCTTCCCAAGGCTGCGCGCGAGTACTTGGCTTTTCTGGAGAAGGAAGCCGGGGCAAGAATCGGCATGATCTCCACTGGTCCCGACCGCGATCACACCATCTTTGTCGATGACTTCGTGAACCAACTCAAGACAATCGAAGCCCCGACGGTCTAAAATAATCTCCATTTATCAGGCACTAAGACTACGTAAGGAGCGCACGATGGTAGTTTTGGCCGTAACCTGGATGGCGAAAGCTGGGCGTGAAGGCGAAGTCACTTCAATCTTTGCGAAGCTGACCGAAGAATCCCGCAAGGAGCCGGGGTGTGCCGTGTATCAGGTTCATCGGCACAAAACGGAGTCCCGCCGCTTTTTCATTTACGAGCAATACAAGGACGACGCCGCGCTCGAAGCCCATCGCAGCGCTCCGCACTTCCTGCAGTATGCCCGCAAGGACTTGCCTAAAATAGCGGACCGCGTGGAAGGCCACTTGTACGAGCCGCTAGGATAGACTGCCGGCTGCCGGCGGCGGCCCTACTTTGCCAGTTCGTATCCCGCGAAAAAGAAGCTCAATTCAAACCGCGCCGTGTCTTCCGCATCCGAGCCGTGGATCGCATTGTGCTCGATGCTCGACGCCCACTTCTTGCGGATCGTGCCTTCTTCGGCATTGGCTGGGTTAGTGGCGCCCATCAATTTGCGTAGATCGGCAATGGCGTTTTCTCTTTCCAGAGCCAGAGCTACGATCGGCCCGCTCGACATAAAGTCGGTAAGCGATCCATAGAATGGCCGGCTTGCATGCACCGCGTAGAACTGCTCCGCCTGATGCTTGGAGATTTCCAGCATCTTCATGGCAAGAATGCGGAAGCCATTCTTCTCGAATTGTTCAATGATGTCGCCGACAGCGTTTTTGGCGACGGCGTCAGGTTTTACGATAGTAAGAGTACGTTGCAGAGTCTTCATGGATCCTTATTCTTCGTCCTCGGCCTTTTGGATTGTTAGCTGCCTATCACGTATTTAGACTTTTACTCCCAGAGCTGCCGCCAGTGTCTCTCCAATGGCCGCGGGAGACTTTGCCACCTTGATTCCAGCCGTCTCCAGCGCCTTGATTTTCTCGGCAGCCGTTCCTTTGCCCCCGGAAATAATAGCGCCCGCGTGTCCCATCCGGCGGCCCGGAGGCGCCGTCTGCCCCGCGATGAACCCAACTACCGGCTTCTTCATGTTCGCCTTCACGAACTGGGCCGCGGTCTCCTCGGCGTCGCCGCCGATTTCGCCAATCATGATCACGGCTTCAGTTTCAGGGTCGCGATTGAAGAGATCGAGCGCATCTACGAAGTTCGTCCCAATAATCGGATCGCCGCCAATGCCGATAGCTGTCGACTGTCCAATGCCTCGCTGTGTAAGCTGGTGCACGGCTTCGTAAGTCAGCGTGCCCGAACGCGATACGATGCCGATGGAGCCTTCCTTGTGAATCGATCCCGGCATAATTCCAATCTTGCATTTGCCCGGCGAAATAATCCCGGGGCAGTTGGGACCGATCAGCCGCGAACGGTGATTCTGCAGAAACTCCCACGCTCTAACCATGTCGAGGGTAGGAATTCCCTCGGTGATGCAGACGATCAGATCGAGTCCCGCGTCTGCGGCTTCCATGATGGCATCGGCAGCAAATGGCGGAGGCACAAAAATAACGGTCGCATCGGCGCCGGTCCTTTCCACTGCTTCTTGAACCGTGTTGAAAATCGGCCAGCCTTCGTGCGTGGTGCCGCCTTTTCCCGGAGTCACTCCGCCCACAACCTGCGTTCC